>Ga0233377_1000100_pt1 | contig 53627 bp, 49 predicted proteins | sample ElkDunMinimDraft_6_FD_191540 | JGI IMG/M metagenome (GOLD analysis project Ga0233377, IMG submission 191540) | Fecal eukaryotic communites from dung pellets of Tule Elk in California, USA - Elk Dung E36 | ecosystem: Host-associated > Mammals > Digestive system > Large intestine > Fecal | place...
CTTTTTTTTCCATGATTACAATAATTAATAATGAAACATGGAGTAAATTTACGCTATATCACTTAAAGTGAGGTTGTTAAAACCGATAAAACCTCAGCTACCGACGTAGGAGGTTTTGTTCAACTTTTTTATATCCCCCACGCCGTGGCGCATATCTACCCAATTCTGGGCGGCTTTGCGCCATAAACCTGGCGTTTATTTTTTTTCCACAAGATACTGTTTCCTGCTTACAAGGTGTCAAAGGGCGAAATTATTTTTTGTAGGCTCTTTGTGCTTACATGGGTATAAATTTCTGTCGTCTTACTGCTTTTATGACCCAGCAAGTCCTGGATATACCGCAGATCTGTTCCCGATTCCAACAAATGCGTGGCATAGCTGTGGCGTAACCAGTGCAGTGTCGCGGGGCGTTTTATATGGGCTTTTGCCAAAGCTTGCTTGAACACGTTTTCCAAACTCTTCGCGCTGTATTGTTCGCCCTTATTTTGCCCTTCAAATAGCCATATGGCGGGTTTATACAACTTATAATATTGGCGAAGGATGGGCAGGATTTTCTCAGACAGGGGAACGACCCTGTCTTTCTTCCCTTTGCTTTGCCGGATAATCACCAACTTCCTTTTCGAATCAATATCTGTGGGTTTTAGATTCAAAAGTTCGCTTCTACGTAACCCGCAACTATAGATAAGCGACAGCATAATGCTGTGTTTGATATTGCTGTGTGCATCCAGAATGGCTTTAATTTCTTCTTTGCTCAGGACATTGGGAAGCACTAACGCCCGCTTTGGCCTGTAGATCAGTTCGATGCTCAGTCTTCTCTGTTGCCGGTTCTGAAAAAACAGCTTCACCCCATTGACGACCTGATTCTGAAAAGAAGCAGAATAGCCCCGTTCAATAATGTATTCTTTGTTGAATTTTTCAAAATCCTCCAGGTCGATTTCCCCAAGGGCTTTGTTATCCAAATACCTAAAGAAAATCCCTAAACTCTCCCCGTAAGTTTTGATGGTACTTTCACTATACCGCTTGTTCCGCATCCAGTTTTCGAAATTCTTCATCTCTGCCGCAATTACTTCCGTTAGCAGGGGCAGTTCCGGAGAAGCCGGGCTAACCTTTACTGTTTGAAGTTTTGACTGATCCAACGTTGCTTTTCCTTGAAAGAACCGCAAGAGGGCATCCAGTTGATCTTTGGAGTAGGGGACCCACCATACCTTTTGCTTTGGATCCCATCGGCATCCGGGGTAAGTCTTCACCAATTCTTTGAGTTCAAAATCAAATGGGAACTCTAGCCGTATAACGGCTTCTTTTCCAAACTTTCCCTTATTGACAACAATGGTCTTCATTTGAGAAAAAACAAATAGGACTAGCTTAAACACAAGAGAAAAGAAATGCTATTACAAATCCCAGTCGGGTGGAGATCTAGTTATAGTGGCTGTCCCTTCATGACTGCCCCAAAAAAATCTCCGGAAGAGGCTTTTAACCCTCTTCCGGGACAGACTAGCTTCGCACCAGTACACCGAGGCTTTCCATCAGCTGGGGACGGTGCTCGAGGGCAAGCCCGGCCAAGGTCTTAAGCAGCCGACAGTAATCTTCCAGCTCTTCGAGTTTTTGGTTCCTCAGGCGGGTGGCTTCCTGCGCCTGGCCTTTTTCCACCAAAGTCCGGGCCCGTAACTGGCGCAGGGCCTCCAGCTCCTGCTTTTCGTTATTTAGCCTATCTACAGCGACATTGAAGCGCGCCAACCGTTCCAGAAAGGCGCTTTCCCGCAAGAGGCTGTCGTAAAAGTCTATGCCGGCCTGAATCCAATCGCCCATGGGCAGCCGACTCATGGGGCTGAACTTCAGCCGGTCCTGTAGATCGGGATCGTTTTTGGAAAGCTCCCTGGCAAGGTCCCGGGTGTTTTGGAAATTTTTTTCAACCCCATCTTTCCTGGCAAAAAATAGGTCAAAGACTTCCCTTTCTTCCTGATACTCCTTTTTCTGGAGTTCCATAAGCCGCATGGTTTCCTGATAAAGGGCTTCTCCCTCATCCAAGTAAGCGGCATCCACGCCATAAGTGGCCAACATAGGGCCTAGTTCCTCGTTCCGGCTGTTAAAGATTAAGGCACGGTACGCATCAAGTTTTGAATTGATTGATTTTGTCATGGTGCTGGTATTTTGAGTTGATTAAAAAAGAACAAGGGAATATACTAAATACTGCTTAAAATCAATAGGTTATGTCACCATAAAAAAAATAGCTTCCTCCCATCGTCTCTTCCGATCGAAAAACAAATATGACATTTCCCATTTCAAATTGACTTATTCGAGATCAATAGGATTTTTTTCGAAACAATAGGATTTTTTCTGTTACAAATGGGCTGGGAAGACTGCGACTTGCCTTCTTTTCATTTCAAACCGACTAATCTCATTTCAAATGGACTGATCGGACTGCAGGTTCGGTTTTTTTCATTTCAAATGGGCTGATCCGGTTTCAAATGGGATGGGATGCTTACGGTGTGCGTTTTTTTCGCTACAAATGGACTGGGACAGGCTCAAATCACCCGGGGAGCTTGCGGGCAGCATAGGCGGAATACCGCCCGCAAACATTAATCGTTGGCGCAGGTATTGGCCGGCATGGCTTTATCCTATTCCCAACAGCTTTTCCCGGTGCTTAAGCCCCCAATCCTGTAGGGCGTAGATAATAGGGCTGAGGGTCTCGGCATAGGGGTCTGTGGTATAGAGGATCTTGACGGGATAATCTTCTATCACCGTACGCCTGATCAGTTGATGCTGTTCGAGATCCTTGAGCTCTTTGGCCAAGACTTTGGGGGTAATGCCGGGGATGCTTTCCTGTATGTCGGTAAAGCGCTGGTTGCCGGTGCTGATCGAGATAATGATCGGCAGCTTCCACTTGCCGTTGATCACATCCAGCGCCTCCCTCACGGGCTTGACCGTATCCAAACAACAATGATGTGCCTTCTTCGCAGCCATAGGTTTTTATTTAAGCAGTTCTTCTTTCCTTTAGGAAAGTACTATACAAAGTAAAGTGAAATTTTGTACCTTTGCAAATCGCTTCGAGCTTCCAACTTCAGGCTTCAAGCGCTAAAAACATTGACATGAACAACAATTATATATCCTACTCCCTCCTCGAGCTCGCCCTGGTGCCCCAAGGCAAGAGCTTCAAAGAGACTTTAAACGATTGCCTAACACTGGCCCAGGAAGCTGAGGCTTTGCAATACAAACGTGTCTGGTTTGCCGAGCACCATAATTCCGACAATATCGGTAGCAGCGCGACATCCCTGTTGATCGGCTATGTGGCTGAAAATACCCATACCATCCGGGTCGGATCAGGTGGGGTGATGCTGCCCAACCATTCGCCCCTGATTATCGCTGAGCAGTTTGGCACCTTGGCCCATCTTTACCCCCACCGTATTGATCTGGGACTGGGAAGGGCACCCGGGACGGATCAGGCGACGGCACAGGCCATCCGTTCTGATTTTATGCAGGCGGCCCATTCTTTTCCGCAGGAAATAGAAAAAATCGAACAGTATTTTTCGAAGGAGAACAAAGGCGCCAAAGTAAGGGTACCCATTGCCGAAGGCACGGATGTACCGATCTATATCTTGGGCTCAAGTACGGACAGTGCCTACTTGTCGGCCAAGAAGGGACTTCCTTATGCCTTTGCCAGCCACTTTGCCACGACGCACTTGTTTCAGGCCTTAAAGATATACCACGAACAGTTTCAGCCATCGTCTGTGCTGGGCAAGCCCTATACCATGGCAGGTGTCAATATCATCATTGCGGATACCGACCAGGAAGCCGAAAGGTTGTTCACGACCTTGATCCGGATGTTCCTGGGTGTCTTGACCGGAGCGCGGGATCCCCTGCAGCCGCCGACGGATATGGATGAAGAACTAAGACAAATCCTGCAGCATCCCTCGGTGCATCAGATGCTGAAATATTCCTTTGTGGGAAGCAAGGCCACGGTCAAGGCGCAGGTGGAGGAATTCCTGGAACAAACCCAGGTGAATGAGCTGATCGCGGTGTCCAACATGTTCGATGAAAAAGACCGGCTGAAATCCGTGAGGCTCTTCGCGGAATTGATGCAGGAGATCAATGAGGAAAGAGGGGGCTAAGCAGTACCGCGAGAGAAATAAGTTTCTCGCAAAGCACGCCAAGGAATTCGCCAAGTAGGCAAAGCCGATCCAACTCATCATACGAGGTCTGTGACCTCGTATGCATTTCCCATTGTAAATTTGATGTTTCTTCTGTTCAACCCCTAAAGGATTGTAGTTCAAGCCTTACAGGCATCTCTTCGTCTCTCAGTCTCTTCGTCTCTCAGTCACTTCGTCCCTTAGTCTCTTCCATCCGTGGATCAATCAATCAGGAAGTTGTTGACAAAGGTGCTCTTCAATCCCATCCAGACAAACAAAAAGATAATCCCCCAGAACAGGTATACCCGGTAGTAATCCAGTGTCTCCTTGTAACGGGTTTCGATGATCTCGGCTTTTTCCAGTTGGTTGATTTGGGTAAAAATATTTTCCAGTGCCTGATCGTCGGATGCACGGAAAAATTCCGCCTTTCCTATTTCGGCGATTTGCCTTAAGGTGGTTTCGTTCAGGTAGCTTTCTATCATCTGGGGTCTGCCAAAGAAGTCGGTGCCATAGGGCACCATCCCGTCCTTGCCGACGGCGATGGTGTAGATCTTGATGTCCATGGCGGTAGCAAGTTCCGCGGCAAAGATAGGATCCACATTCCCGGCATTGTTGTCCCCGTCGCTTAGCAGCACGATCACCTTGGATGCGGCTTCGGATTCCCGCATCCGGTTGGTGGCTGCCGCCAAGGCACTGCCGATAGCCGTGCCCTTGATGTCCATCATATCAAAGGAAATATCCCGGATCAACTCGGTCAACAGCTCATAATCTGTGGTCAACGGGGAAAGTGAAAAAGCCTCCCCGGCAAAGATCACCATGCCTATCCTGTCCCCAAACCTGCCGTTGATAAACTGAATCGCGGTTTCCTTAGCCGCTTCCAGCCGGTTGGGCTGAAAGTCCTGAAGGTCCATGGATTCGGATATGTCCATCACCAGCATGATGTCTATACCTTCGGTGTATTGTTCCACCTTTTCGTTGGACCGCTGGGGCCTTGCAAGCGCAATGATGACCATCAACAACGAAAGCAGGAAGAACAGGCCGGGGATCAGCCTCAGGTAAGTCCAGGGATTGCTCCTCGAAATGATTTTAGGTATGGAAAGTTCCAGTACCGGGTTTTTCAGGAACTTGACAAATTTACGCAGTAAAAGGAGCAAAGGAATCAGCCACACTAAATGCAATGCCCAGATATTTTCCCAATCAAAGGACCGGAAGGTTTCTGGGGTGAACCAATTCCATGAAATAAACTCGCTGATATCATTCATGTTCATGGCAGTTCTTCAATTTTTTGATGGTAAGTGGAAGTGCTGATGGCTTCCAAATGGTCACAAGCTTCCTGCACATCCTCTGCGGGACGGTTGGCATAGATGATCAATTCGATCTTTCGGAAGTCTTTCAACACCTCAGGCATCTCCAGATGGGCGGCCGTCTCGGTAGCGGTCCACTCTTTGTACGGCATTCCGGTCAAGGCCTCCATACGGCCTTTCCACAATGCCAGCAGCTCGTCTGCGGTATCAAGGGAAGGATGGGCAACAAATTTCTCCTTGGTCTTTTGCCATTGGATAAGAAATCTTTTCTGCCTTCTTTTTTCCTGATAAATACGCCAGTTTCGCCGGACTTTTTTCCCAAACACCAATAACAGCAACAGGCCCACAAGGATAAGTGCAGACAGGCCAATGAGGAGATAGGGATAGTTAAAGTCCTTCTTTATGGGCTGGTAGCGATTGGTTTCCTTAAAGGTAAGTTCCTCCGGCATCTCATCAATGGTCAGCTTCAGGTGGAGTGAAGCTTCTGCCGGAAAGTGGCTAATGCTGTCATACCGCAGCACTTCAAACACCGGAAGCCGGTATTGTTTTATAGGTTCCAGGGAAAAATTGGACAGGTAATATACGGCGCTGTCCAGGGTGGTACTGTCTTGTGTATAGGAGGTGAAGGTGTCTTTACCCAGGTATTCCATGCTTCCAAACTGATAAGCGGAATCCGGAAACAATACGTTGAGGTGTGGGGGATAGGAGGCCTTGAGCACATAACCTACCCGTTCTCCAAGCATAGCAGAATCCTGGAGAAAGTAACCTTCCACCTTGAGTTCCTGTGCCTGGGTAAATTGGCTGGCGACCAACAATAAAAAACAGCAAATTAACCTTAAGATCTTACCCACGTTTCATGCTTTTGTTTCTGTTTTTAAATAAGTCAATCAGCGGAAGCACGATGTCCTGGCTCGTATCTATGGGGAGATAGTTGATCTGGTTTTTTTTGCATATTTCTTTGAGCGTCTCCCTTTCCATGGTAAACGTCTGGGATATTTTTCTTGAAAAACTTCCGAAGGCGGTATTGACCCAGGTAGTTTTCCCTTCTTCTTTATCATATACTGGGATGATGCCCAAGGAGGGTAGCGCCGACTCCAACGGATCGGTCAGCTGTATGGCCACCAAATCATGTTTTTCGGCCAATGCCTTGAAAGGTCTCTCATAGCCCTCGTCTATAAAATCCGAAATGATGATGATAATGCTTCTCTTCTTGATCAGGTTCAAGGTAAAGGAGAACATTTCATTCAGGTTGGTCTTATAGGATTTATTGGGGTGGTTGAAGATGGCCTTAATGACTTTGACTCCCTGTCGCGGACCTTTGCCGGGAACGATTAGCTTTTCTTTTTGGTCTGAAAATGACAAGAGGCCCACCTGGCTCCCCTCGTGTATCGCGGCCAAGGTCAAAACACCCGCCACTTCTTTTCCCAGATCCAATTTTTTCCTGCCCTTGTCCCCAATATCCTGCGAACCGCTAATGTCCAAGAGGAAATAAACCGACTGGTCTTTGTCTTCTTTGAAGGTCTTCACAAATGTGCCATGGCCTTTGGCGGAGACTTTCCACTCGATGGTTCTGATGTCGTCGCCATATTGGTACGGTCTCAAATCGTCAAACTCCAAGCCTGCTCCTTTAAAAATGGATTGATAATCACCCTGAAGGTGGTTATTGGCCACTTTTCTGATCATGATTTCGTATTTCCTTAGCTTTTTTACCAGTTGATTCATCCGCAGGTTTCTTTCCAGAGGCTAATTTAGTGGACTCCGTCGAATAATAAAACGAGTTACTCATTACTTGTTGCCTAAATATAATTTGAAATGGGTAATTTTGTGGGGTGAAAAAGAAAATCCTCCTCGTTTTGTGCTTGGCCTTAGGCTATGCCTGCTCGCAAGATTCGCCCCCCCAGGGGCTTCTCTCTGAAGATAAAATGGTAGAAGTGCTGGTGGATATCCACATGGCTGAGGGGATGGCAAGTTCTTTGTCTATTCCCTATGATTCTTCCAGAAAGATATATCCAATTTTTGAGAAGGAGGTTTTCGTTAAACATAACATCGAGGACAGCGTCTATATGGAAAGCTTTGAATATTACCTGCGGGATACCAAAGCAATGGAAAGGATTTACTCCAGGACCATAGATTCATTGGCCCTTAAAGAAAAGATAGGAGATCAATAAAATATGCAATACCCCGTCAATCTTGAAAGCAAGATTAATTTTGACAAGATCAAAGATTTAATAAAGGAGGAATGTAGCAGTACCTTGGGGACTGATTTTGTAGGCAAAATATCCTTTAGCAAAGACCTCAGGCTGGTCAACCGTCTCTTGGACCAAACGGAGGAGTTTAGAAGAATCATCCTTTCGGGTGAATCTTTTCCCGCTTCCAATTTCCTGAATATTTTTCCTTATCTGAACAAGTCGAAGGTAGAGGGCACCTTTCTCTATGAGGAGGAATTCCATGAGATAAGATTGTCGCTGATCACGCTAAAGGCTTGTGTGGATTTTTTTAACAAATTTCAGGAGGAATATCCCCAACTGTTTCAACTGCTAGGAATGGTATCCCTGGATACCACCTTACTCAAAGCCATCGAGCGGGTACTGGACGAAAAGGGGAAGATAAAGAACAATGCGACCAAAGAGCTGGCAATCATCCGCAGCCAGATCCTTTATGAGGAAAATAGGCTGAGAAAAGTGCTGGACAGCATTTTTCGTGCGGCCAAGGCCAAGGGCTATGTACCGGATGATGCTTCTATTACCATTAGGGGCGGAAGAATGGTCATGCCCGTGCTGGCGGAAAACAAAAGAAAGATCAAGGGATTTATCCATGATGAGTCGGCCACGGGCCAGACCGTCTATATGGAGCCGGCCGAGGTATTGGACATCAACAATGAGTTGAAGGACCTGGAGTACATGGAGAGGAGGGAGATCCAGAAGATTCTGACCCAGCTCACGGATACCCTGCGGTCTTTTGTGCCGGAACTCCGCCAGGCATTCAACTTTTTGGGTTTGGTGGATTTTATCCGCGCCAAGGCCAAATTTGCCTTGAAGATCGATGCCAGCCGACCGGTTTTGGAAAAAACCAAAGGCATAGAATGGAGCAATGCCCGGCATCCGCTCTTGGAGATGGCCCTGAAGCAGCAAGGCAAAACGATTGTTCCTCTTAATGTCAACCTGGACCATAACAGGCGGCTATTGGTTATCTCCGGCCCCAACGCGGGAGGGAAGTCTGTTACTTTGAAAACTGTGGCCCTGCTCCAATACATGGTTCAATGTGGTTTGTTGATTCCGGTCGATCCCCGGTCTAAATGCAGCCTTTTTGATAACTTCTTTATCGATATTGGGGATGAGCAGAACATTGAGAACGATTTAAGTACTTACAGCTCGCATTTGATGAGCATGAAATATTTCACCCAGTTTTCCGATAAGAAGACGGTCTTCTTTATTGATGAATTCGGGACAGGTACGGAGCCGCAGTTTGGAGGAGCCATAGCTGAGGCCATCCTGGTGGCCCTGAACCAGACCGGAGCCTATGGCATTGTCACGACCCACTATGGCAACCTGAAGCAGGTGGCGGCTAAGAGCCAGGGGATGGTGAATGGTGCCATGCGTTATGATGTAGACCGTCTGGAGCCGCTCTACCAGCTTGAAATCGGAAAACCCGGCAGTTCATTTGCCTTGGAGATCGCCTCTAAAATCGGCATTTCGAAGGAGATTATTGCCTATGCCAAAGAGCAGATCGGTGAAGAACGCGTGCGGTACGACAAGTTGTTGAACAAGCTGGAATCTGAAAAGAACAAATACGAGCAGGTCTTGGCGGAGACCGAAAAGAAGGACCGGTTGCTGGCCCGGAGGCTTGAGGAATACAAAGAATTGAAGTCCCATCTGGAGGCCAACAAAAAGGAGGTACTTCAGCAGGCCAAAGTCCAGGCCAAAGGGATATTGGACGAGGCCAACAAGAAGATAGAAGAAACCATCCGTACCATCAAACAACATCAGGCGGACAAAGCCTCGACCCAAAAGGCCCGAAAGGAGCTGGACGAGTTGAAGGTGGCACTGAAGCCCGAGAAGATGAGGGTCAAACAGCCTGAAATAAAAGTCGAGGAAGGGGAGATCCGTGAAGGGGATTATGTCCGGTTGAAGGACAGCGGAACTATTGCGGAAGTACTTGCGGTCAGAAACAACGACATTGAAATCAGCATTGGGGAGTTAAAATCGAACGTAAAACTCAGCCGACTCGAAAAGATCTCCAGCACGACATTGAAAAAAGAGAAAAAGGCCATCAGCCGTAGGATAGGCTATGATACCCACACCAAGATGACGGAGTTTTCTCCCAACCTGGATATCCGGGGGAAGAGGGGAGAGGAAGTCTTGTCTTTGCTGCAAAACTTTGTCGATGACGGACACATGTTGGGGCTCAAGGATCTCCGGATTGTTCATGGCAAGGGAGACGGGATTCTCCGGGAGGTGACCCGGAATTTGTTGAACGGCATGTCCAGCGTGGCCAAATACCAGGATGAACATGCCGATAGGGGAGGTTCGGGAGTTACGTTGGTGACCTTGCGTTAAGCGCCAAGGGTAGGCCGCAAGACCGCAGTCCCTTCTGGCTTATCTCCTAAACAAGATAAGCTAGAAGAAAAAGTTTACCTGTAGCCTTCCCGGTTCCCGGTCTCTTATTTCAGCCAAAATCCTTTTAAAGTTTAAAAGCCTGTCGCGCAAGAAGCTTCCATTGCTTGCCTTCTTTTTGCCAGATGAGCAAGACTCCCAGTTTGATATGCACGGTTTCGCCTTCATTGTTTGTTTCCGCAATCAAGGTATGACGGACAATTCCGATTTTTCCTGCGATGTCTACGGTTTGGTCTTGTAGCTCAATGGTCACGAATTTGGAGACGCCCGAGAGCATAAAGTCAATGAATTCTTTCTGGTTTTCAATCCGCCCATTGGAATGGCCATAAGTTAGCTGGGAGGAGGTGATTTTTTCCAGCTGTTTCTGTTCAGGAGAAATCAAAAGCAGCCGTAATTCTTCCACCTTCTTTTCGATATTTTGACGGTCAGCCGTCTGGCCAAAGAGCAAAGGTGAGCTTAAAAGTAGAAAGGCAATCAGAAAGGTAATTCTTTTCATGGAAATTTGGGGTTTGGTAAGGTTAACTATTACTGGACAATTTGGTTTCTGGTCAGCGCCGGATGTCGGGGCTTAAGCTATCTATTTCTTCACCAATTCAAAAACATAGGCTCCGGCCAAGGCGGTGGTACGGCCGCCCGGCATAGGGATATTAAAGGTCAATGTCAGCTTCTCGCCATTTCTGCTAAAGGAGATCTCTCTTCCTGCTGCCGGCTTGGAACCGGAGAACTCGATCTTGTCAAAGTTTCCGCCCGCAAAGGACCAATTGCCATTTTGGTCGAAGAGGGAATTGGAAGAGGTGGTATAAGTCCTGTTGGTGGCGGTTGAGATCAATCTTAGCTCAAATGCGGCGAAGTCAGCCGTCACGGGATTTCCATCTTTGGACACCGACCCCCCGTTGGCCGTTGCCCAGGTGATGCTGGATCCGCCTGTAAGTTGTTCGACGGCCGTTTGTTCGGCCGTTTTTTGCGGTGATGGATCCGGCTTATCAGTTCCGCCACAGGCGCCCATAAAAATTGAGGTAAAGGAGCATAGCAGTAGAATGATCAGTGATTTATGCATGGCTTGGATTTGGACAAAGTACGGTGTACACGGTACGAACAACTGCAAGATACTAAGAACCTGATTTTATTTTATAATCTTCTATATTTAAAATTTGGTCACAGAAATTATACTCCCGTGCATCATTGGAGCAGATAATGATGGTTTTATGGCTGCCGAAATCCTTCACCAGACCCTGGTACCAAGCAATTCCCTTACTGTCGAGGTTGGATACCGGTTCATCCAAGAGCAATAAAGGAACGTCTGAAAAAAAACACAGTCCCAATTTCAACCTTTGCTTCATCCCCGATGAAAAATACTGTATCTGCTTGTTGAGCGATTGCTCCAGGTACATGATTTCAGTGATTTCCTTTATGTCGAGGCCTTGGATTTTGTCCTTGAACTTAAAATGGAACTCAAGTAATTCCTGAAGCGTAAATTCTTCGGGCAACTCCAGATAAGGTGCGCTGATCGCCAAAAGCTGGTAATAATTGTCCTCGGGTACCGGTTTATCCTGGAAAGAAAAAGCCAGCTTTCCGTCCGTCAGCGGGATTTGCCCCGAAAGGCATCGAAGAAAGGTAGACTTACCCGATCCGTTGCCCCCTGTAACCGCCAATTTGATATAGGGCGGGATTTGAAGGTTGAGATTTTTAAAAATCCATTCGTACTGGTATCTTTTACCTGCTTCAGACAGTTGGATTTCCAGCATTTCCTTAATTGATATAGCCTTTCATCAGCCCCCTTTCGGAGGACCTGATGAAATTCACAATCTCATCCCTTTCCTTGGTAGCGGGCAGGTTTACTTCTATTTCTTCCAATGCCCGGCTGTTGTTGAGGCTGTTGAGGAACAGGTAACGGTAAACTTCCTGGATGTGGTTGATGGCATCACTGGAAAATCCCCTTCTTCTCAATCCCAAAGAATTCACCCCCGCATAGCTTAACGGCTCACGCGCCGCTTTGGTAAAGGGCGGCACGTCTTTTCTTACCAACGATCCCCCTGAAATAAGGGAGTGCATCCCTATTTTCACAAATTGGTGGATGGCGCTGCTGCCGCCTATGATGGCCCATTCGTCTATGGTGACATGACCCGCCACCTGGACGGTATTGGCTATAATGACATTGTTGCCGATGATACAATCATGTGCAATGTGGACATAAGCCATCAGCAGGCAAGAGTCACCTATTTTGGTTACTTTTTTGTCGATGGTACCCCTATTGATGGTGACGCATTCCCGTATGGTGGTGTTGTTCCCGATCTCCACCGTGGATTCTTCTCCCTGGAATTTCAGATCCTGAGGGATGGCAGAAATGACTGCCCCGGGGAACACCCGGCAATTGTCACCTATTCTGGCGCCTGGATAGATGGTAACATTGGATCCGATCCAAGTACCTTCACCAATTTCCACGTTGTCATGGATCGAAGTAAATGCCTCAACAGTGACATTTTTCCCCAATTTGGCATTTTCGTGTATTTCTGATAGTTTACTTATCATGCGTCTTTTCTTACAATACTGGCTGTCATTACAGCTTCACAAACTAAGGTATTTCCTACGTAGGCTTCACCTTTCATTTTGGCGATGCCTCTTCTTATGGGGTATAGCAATTCGCATTTAAAAACAATGGTGTCTCCAGGAAGAACCATTTTCCTGAACTTGCAATTCTCAATTCCCAGAAAATACGTCCAATAGTTTTCTGGATCTTCCACGGAGCTCAAAACGAGGATACCGCCGGTCTGTGCCATGGCTTCCACTTGGAGAACGCCAGGCATCACCGGATTGTTGGGGAAATGGCCTACAAAAAAAGGCTCATTGATCGTAACATTTTTCACTCCGGCCACTACCGTGTCATCCAGGTAAATGATTTTATCCAATAATTGGAAAGGATACCGATGCGGCAGAATATTACTTATCTGGTTGATATCCAATACCGGAGGGAGTTTGGGATCGTAATGGGGGATATGGCTGGGGCCGACTTTTTCCATGGCCCGCTTCAGCTTCTTTGCAAAAGCGACATTGGCTGCATGTCCCGGTCTGGCGGCCAGAATCTGGGCTTTTAAAGGCCTTCCCACCAAAGCCAGGTCACCGACCACATCCAACAGCTTATGCCTTGCGGGTTCGTTTTTGTAGCGCAGGTCTACGTTGTTAAGAATCCCTTCTTTGCGGACTTCGACTTTTGGTTTGTTGAACATTTTGGCCAGATGGTCCAACTCTTTTTCTTCTACCACCCGATCCACCACCACAATGGCATTGTTCAGATCGCCGCCCTTGATCAGGTTTTGGTTGTAGAGCATTTCCAATTCGTGTAGGAAGCAAAAGGTCCTACAGGAAGCAATCTCGTTTTTGAACTTGCTGATGTCGGTGAGGGAGGCATGCTGGCTTCCGAGTACGGGGGAATTGTAATCCACCATCACCGTGATCCGGTAATCATCCAAAGGCAATGCCGCCATTTCAACTTCCCGTTCCGTATCCCGGTAATGGATACTTTCGGAAACTTCAAAAAATCTCCTCAAGGCATTTTGTTCCTCAAAGCCCGCTTCTTCCAGCACTTTAATAAATTGTATGGAACTGCCATCCATAATGGGCGGTTCTGGACCGTCCAACTGAATCAATACATTGTCTATTTCGAGTCCCACCAATGCGGCGAGTACATGTTCTACTGTAAATATCCTTGCGCCTCCTTGTTCCAAAGTCGTTCCCCTCGACACATCCACCACATTGTCGACATCGGCATCCACAATCGGCAGCCCTTCAATGTCCATCCTTTGGAATTTATACCCATGATTTGGCGGAGCCGGTAAAAAAGTCATCGTTGCAATTACACCAGTATGTAAACCTACACCTGATACCGTTACTTGCTTCCTTATGGTATGTTGCTTTACTTTCATTAAATATTTTGTTTTTGCACAGCAAACTTCTCTTTTGACCGCAAATCTATTGCTTTTTTTCCAGTTCCTGTAATTTGTTTTGAAGCTCTGGCAATTTCTTGAAGAGGGTGTATGATTTTAAAAAGTCCTTTACGTCAAAACCCATATAGCCAAAAATGGTGGTTCCCGGCGTTTTAACCGATTTGGAGATGCCTGTATTGGCTCCAATAGTGGTGTTATCGGCGATTTTCAGGTGGCCCACAATCCCCGCCTTTCCAGCAATGATGCAGTTCCTTCCAATCTCTGTGGAGCCGGAAATGCCGGTTTGGGAGGCTATGACGGTGTCTTCCCCAATGACAACGTTATGGGCGATCTGTACTAAATTGTCGATTTTAACTCCTCTTTTTATAATGGTGGATCCCATAGTGGCACGGTCGATCGTCGTATTGGCTCCGATATTGACATTATCTTCCAAGATAACGTTCCCTAATTGTGGGATATTTCTGTAAGTACCGTCTGACTGAGGGGCAAAACCGAACCCATCTGATCCAATGACTGTGTTGGCATGAAGCTCGCAATTGTTGCCAATGACACAACCATTGTATACTTTGACTCCTGTATAAAGAGTACAGTTATCGCCAATCTCGACCTGGTCACCGACATATACATGCGGATAGAGTTTGACGTTTTTTCCTATCTTGACATTTTTCCCGATATAGGAGAAAGCTCCTCTATAAATACCTTCTCCTACCTCAGAGTTCTCTCCTACATAAGAGGGTTCTTCCACTCCCGACTTGGTTACTTTAATGAAGTCCGCATAGGCTTGGAGCAATTGGGTAAATCCCACATAAGCATCTGCTACACGGATTAGTGTAGTATTTATAGGTTTGGTAGGCTTAAAATCATCAGAAACAATAACCGCGGTGCTTTGGGTGCTGTACACAAAAGATTCATATTTCATGTTGGACAGGAAGGAAATTCCGCCTTCTTTTCCTTCCTGAATTTTATCCAATCTGCTTACTGCCTGTGAACCATCTCCTTCTACCTTCCCGTCCAGAAGTCCCGCAATCTGATTAATGGTAAATTCCATATGGCATATTTAAAGGTTAGCGTAAAGTTAATTCTTTAGCATGACAAGCATAATATTTTTTGACAATTTTGCTCATCGCCTTAATGTTGGGGAGGTCGGCGGCTTCGGCTAGATCGATCAGTTGCCCATTTTTGGTCAGGATGGAAATGCGCTCATTGGCGAGATAGGCGTAGTTGCTGATGGAGCCCGAAGAGAAAAAATAGGACATGTCCTCTTCCGGAATGGAGAGTTTCTGCTTCACTTTTTCTCTTTTAGTGTTAAGTTCTTCATCAGAGAAAGCATGGTTGACAAGCATGATCTTGAAGAGTTTCCTTTCCAAGAGCATATTGGAGATGTTGGCCAGGATGTAATCTTCGTGTTTTTTCCACAGCTTAATAGCTCCCCAGAGATCGTAGTCGTCCAGGCGGGCATAGGTCTCGAACAGGTTGCTGTTGTTGCTGAAGTCTGATAGGGTAAAATTATTGCTGAGCAGATAGAGAAACTCTTCCGAGGCGTTTAGGTTGCTTCCTGACTGTTGTAGGTCCTTGGCTCTGGTAATGAGGTTGATCAACATCTTCTCCGCACTCACTGTGGTCTTGTGCAGATAAACTTGCCAGTACATCAGCCTCCTGGCACTCAGGAAGTTTTCAATACTGTATATGCCTTTTTCTTCCACAACCAGTGCATTGTCCTTGATGTTCATCATCTTGATGATGCGGTCGGCACCGATCGTCCCCTCCGACACGCCGGTAAAGAAACAGTCCCGCTGCAGGTAGTCCAACCTGTCAATGTCCAGTTGACTGGAAACCAACTGGTGGAAAAATTTTCTTTCATAACTTCCCGTAAATATCTTTATGGCCAGATCGAGCTGGTTGTTAAATTCGCTGTTGAGCCGCTGGATAAAGAGTAGGGAAAGCGATTCGTGCCGGACATCCGTTAGCAGGGTGGCTTCCAGCGCATGCGAAAAAGGCCCGTGGCCGATATCATGGAGTAAAATAGCCAAGAGGGAGGCCTCATATTCCTGGTTGCTGATTTCATGGCCTTTATTTCTGAGATGGTCTAAGGTGATGCTCATCAGGTGCATGGCGCCTATGGCATGGTGGAAACGGGTATGTAAGGCACCGGGATAGACCATGTCCGTCAAACCTAATTGTTTGATTCTGCGTAACCTTTGGAAGTACGGATGATCAATGATGGAGAAAATCAATTCACTGGGAATGGAAATAAATCCATAAACAGGATCATTTATTATTTTTTGGCTCTTCAATTGCCCGTTGGTTAATTGATAGGGAAAATTCAAAAATAGCTATAAATTTAGACTAAGTAAACCGATCAATATGCAAAAATTTAAAATCCTTTGGGCAGATGATGAGATTGACCTCCTTAAGCCCCACATTATTTTTTTAGAACAAAAAGGTTACGAGATCACTACCGTCAACAGTGGCCTCGATGCCATCGAGAAAGTCGAAGATTCCAATTTCGATGTGATTTTTTTGGACGAAATGATGCCCGGTATGACCGGACTGGAAACCTTGCAGCAAATAAAAATACTCAAGCCCCAAACGCCAGTGGTGATGATCACCAAAAGCGAGGAAGAGCATATCATGGATGATGCCATTGGTGGCAAGATCGCCGACTACCTGATTAAGCCCATCAATCCCAACCAAATCTTGCTGTCCGTCAAAAAAATCCTGCAAAATAAGCAGCTGATCAGCGAGAAGACCAATCTCTCCTATCAACAGGATTTTAGGAACATCAGCATGGCGTATAATGATGCCATTGACCACAAGGAATGGTCCGACATTTACAAGAAACTGATCTACTGGGAGTTGGAGATTGATAAGACGGAGAACAAAAGCATGCAAGAAGTGCTCGAAACCCAAAAAACAGAAGCCAACGCGAATTTTGCCAAATTCATTAAGGAGAATTATGTCGACTGGCTGAACGAGCCCAATATCGAACGGCCTGTACTGTCTCACCAGGTGATGAAAAAGATGGTGTTCCCAAAACTGAAAGAAGAGAAACCCTTGTTTTTTGTGGTGATTGACAACCTGCGCCTCGACCAATGGGAAATGATTGAGCCGCTGTTATCCGATTACTTCAACGTGGAAAGCGGTGAAACCTATTATAGCATCCTGCCTACCACGACCGCCTATTCGAGAAATGCACTATTTAGTGGCATGATGCCCCAAGACATGGCCAAATTTCATCCTGACCTGTGGGAAGGGGAGGATACAGATGAAGGTAAAAACAACCATGAAGAGGAGTTTTTGAGGGAGAATCTCAAAAGAAACCGGCTGAACATTAAGGCCAGTTACAGCAAAATCCTTCAGGCCAACCAGGCAAAAGCGATATTGGAACAGTTCTCCAATCTCTTGAACAACGACCTCAACGTGTTGGTGTATAACTTTGTCGATATGATGTCCCATGCGAGAACGGACATGAAGATGATTAGGGAGTTGGCACCTGATGAGTCTGCTTACCGTTCGATTACCACGAGTTGGTTTACCCATTCTTCGCTGTTTGAATTATTCAAAAAGATAAGCGATGCCGGCGCAGAATTGATCGTTACTACCGACCATGGCACCAAAAAGGTCAATAAGCCTTATAAGATCATTGGGGACAGAAAGGTAACCACCAATTTGAGGTATAAACAGGGGAAGAACCTTAATTTTGAATCGGGAAAGGTTTTTGAAATCAATAAACCCGAGGATGCCAAATTGCCGAAGTTCAATGTCTCCACCAGTTACGTATTTGCTGTGGAAGATTATTTCTTTGCCTATCCCAATAATTACAATTACTATGTGAATTATTATAAAGATACTTTTCAGCATGGAGGAGTTTCTTTGGAGGAAATCATCGTTCCCATCGTACATTTGGTCCCAAAATATTAAAAGGTGAAAAAAATAGCCGAAGTCAGTAAGGAACATCTCCCTGTGGTTGCGAAGAAGATTATTGAATTTTGCGCAGGGGAAAATATCTGGATTTTTGAGGGAAGAATGGGGGCGGGGAAGACGACTTTAATCAAAGAAATCGCGCGGCAGCTCGAAGTAGAAGAGGTGGTCTCCAGTCCTACATTTTCTATAGTGAACGAGTACAATGATGTTCATGGCAAACCTATATATCATTTTGACTTTTACCGGATAGATCAACAGGAGGAGGCTTTGGACCTGGGCGTGGAAGAATATTTTTACAGCGGAAACTACTGTTGGATAGAATGGGCTGAAAGAATTTCTGCTTATATTCCCGAAAAATTTGCATTAATAACCATTGAGGTAGGAGAAAAGGATGAAAGGGAAATTTCCCTAAAAAAAATTGATGATGGGAAGAGCCAGCATGACTGAAATAGCCAAGGAAACAGGCTTCTACACGAAGGAAGCACCGGAGATCATTCGAAATTCGGATAAATCCATTCTTATAGGTATTCCAAGGGAAAGGGCAGCGCAGGAAAAGCGGGTTGTGTTGACCCCGGAGGCCGTGGCCTTGCTGGTCCACAACGGCCAGAGGGTAATAGTGGAGTCCAAGGCAGGAGAACTTTCCAAATTTTCTGACCGTGATTATTCCGAAGCCGGGGCAAGTGTCGTTTATTCCTCCAAAGAAGCCTTTGATGTGGACGTGGTATTGAAGGTGGAGCCGCCGACAGAGGAGGAGATCAACGATATGAGACAAGGTGCTTGTCTTATATCTGCTTTGCAGCTAAGCAAGCAGAATTCAGATTTTATCCATGCCTTGAACCGGAAGAAAATTACGGCGGTCGCTTTCGAAAACCTCGAGGACAAGGTAGGAGGCATGCCAGTGGTACGGGCGATGAGTGAGATTGCCGGAAGCACCGTCATGTTGATCGCTGCTGAATATTTAAGCAGCATCAAAAATGGCAAGGGCTTGGTTCTTGGAGGGATTACCGGTGTCCCGCCTACGCAGGTGGTCATTATCGGTGCCGGCACCGTGGCGGAATATGCTGCAAGGACAGCCTTGGGTCTGGGGGCCAACATCAAGATTTTTGATAACCATATCTACAAATTGCGCAGGATCAAGCAGCTTTTAGGGCAACAGGTCTATACTTCTACCATTGACAACTATACCTTGGGGCAAGCCATCAAGGAGGCAGATGTTGTCATCGGGGCGCTGAGGGCTGAAAAAGGCAGGGCCAAGATCGTGGTTTCAGAGGAAATGGTGTCCAAAATGACAGAAGGCAGCATTATCATTGATGTAAGCATTGACCAAGGCGGATGCATAGAGACTTCAAACATGACTTCTCATGACAATCCCACTTTTTCCAAATTTGAGGTGACGCACTATTGTGTACCCAATATTGCATCCAGGGTCTCACGTACAGCTTCAGTGACGCTGAGCAATATTTTTACCCCGATACTTTTGCAGATGGCCGATCTAAAAGGAGCCGAAGAAATGATTTTTAACTACAAATGGTTTATGAAAGGCGTCTATACCTATAGAGGAAGCCTTACCAACGCTCATTTGGCTAGAAAATTTTCTATGTCCCACAAAGAGTTGCAGCTGTTGTTGGCCGCTAGGTACTAAGACAGCAGATTCTGCCTGAGCAAAAATTCCAGTTGGTCATTGGCTTTAAGAAGATTGTCGGTAAGCTGTTTGTTTTCCCTACGAAGGGCATAGACCTCAAAGGCGTTTTTGATCACGGTCCTCAAATAATCCTCTTCCCAAGGCTTGGTGAGATAATGATAAACCTTTCCCTTGTTGATGGAATCAATGACTGCCTGTATATCCGTATATCCTGTTAAAAGTATCCGGATCGGATCGGGATGGGTTGGGATGATGGATTCAAGAAATTCCACACCCGTTTCTTCCGGCATCCTTTGGTCGGTTATGATGATTTCAATTTCCTGTTCTTTAAGTACTTCCCTAGCCTCTCTAGCGGATTCAGCCAAGAAGATCTTATAATCTCTCCTAAAAGTAGCCTTGAAAGCCTGGAGATTATTTACCTCATCATCCACATACAATACCTTTATTTTTGCTGAATCCATTATTAATACTTTTTTTGAATCGACAGTTTCTACGGCGAAATTTACTATTTTTGTTTGCCATTCTAAAATAATATTAAAGAAAGCTTATATATCCTTTTAGGAACTGGTTTTATTTATATTTAATATCCTTATTTAATAATATTAACGTACCTCCCGATGGAAGTTTCCTATTTCTCCTTTAAGTCTGTCAATCAATTTGAGCTAAATTACCCATCATCAAACTTTAGCCGATTATGACTTTTACTGGAGTAACCGGCAATTCAATGCATTATCGTCCCATCCTCCTATCCCCCCAGTCATCTTCAGATGCCCAAATCATATCCGAACTGAAAGCGCGGTCTTTTATGATTATAACGGATACTATAGAGGGACAGGTGGCTGAATTGGTTAAAATAAACAATCCGTCCCAGGTTTTTTCACCGAAGGACCTGCAGGATCAGGTGGATTTTTTTTTCAGGGAAACGGATCGGGAGACTTTTGGGATATGGGTGTTTTATCCCTGGCGGAACACGCTGGTGAGGATTTTGCCTGAGGCGGAATTTATTCGGTTGAGAACCTCCAGAAACAGATTTAAGATCACACAGGAAGAGCAGGACCTTCTTCAGACAAAAAAGATAGGGGTGATAGGACTTTCGGTTGGGCAGAGCGTTGCGCTTAGCCTTGCCATGGAGCGCTCTTTTGGAGAACTCCGGATTGCAGATTTTGACACCTTAGAATTGAGCAATATGAACCGGATCCGCACGGGGCTCTACCATCTCGGGATAAAAAAAGCTTGGATGGTTGCCAGGGAAATTGCGGAAATTGATCCCTATTTAAAGGTTTCGGTGTATGAGGAGGGAATAACCTTGGCCAATATGGATGAGTTTTTTTCTACGGGAGGTCATTTGGATCTGCTGATTGAAGAATGTGACAGCCTGCCCATTAAGCTCAGCAGCCGCTTGAAAGCCAAATCGTTGGGCATACCTGTCCTCATGGATACCAGCGATCGGGGGATGATTGATGTGGAACGCTTTGATTTGGAGCCTTCAAGACCTATTTTTCATGGATATTTGGAAAAATTTGGAGATGAAGCTATAATTTTGGATAAGCTTCCTGAACAAGGCAAAGAAATAATGAACAGTATACTGGATTTCCAAAAGTTATCCCAAAGAGCCAGGGAAAGTATACTCCAAATGGGGAAGACCATCACGACTTGGCCACAGACGGCAAGTGCTGTGCTCATGGGAGGTGCGGTATCTGCCCATTATGCGAGAAAGTTATTATTGAATGAAGGAATTAATTCAGGAAGAGTTTATATAGATTTGGATGAACTAATAAAATCGAATGAAGGTAAGAGTTAGGGTTGTAAGAGCAGTAGACGACCTGGAAGCAACGGAGAAATACATCAACGGTCACCATAAAGTGCTCGAGTCTTATGGCATCACCAAGGTGACTTCCGCAGATCGGTCTTGGGCCTTAAACCCCCACGTGTACTTGATATTGTTCGAATCCTTGGACGATTTTCGCATACTTGGTGGAGGAAGGATCCAAATGCGTACGGAGCATTTTATACTTCCCTTCGAAAAGGCTATCGAGGAAATTGATCCCAGGATCATCCAATATATGGAAGGGTTCAAAGACCTGGAGGTGGCTGAATATTGTGGCTTATGGAACAGTAAAGAAGTGGCAGGCTATGGCATTGGGAGTATCTATCTCGTCAGGGTCGGGGTTGCTATTTTGCCTCAGCTAGCCATCAAAAAGCTTTTCGGACTGAGTTCTCCAGTGACCTTAAGCATTTCAAAGAGTGTAGGGTATGAAGTCATCGAAAGCCTCGGGGACAAGGGCTCATTTTACTATCCCAAGGAGGGGCTGATTGCCACCGCATTGGAAATCAACGATGTTGTCAATCTTCCATTGGCCCATGATGTGGAGCGAAATTATATCTTTAATTTAAGAGAGAACATTACCTTTCATACGATTGAGAGCGGTCCCCGCGGGGATATGGAGGTACAGTTTGAACTGCAAATACCGAAACCACAGAATGAATCAAGGTAATAGGAATTTAGTACTAGCGTTTTTTGGTGTAATACTGTTTTTTTTTATTTCCCTAAGTTTTTTGTCCAACTTCAACAGCGAGAATGAACATAAAGTCAGGGTATATCAGGTAGTAACCGGCCAAGATCTCCCCATAGAGGCTGCGGATTGGGAAAGCCTTCCCAAACAACAAAAGGTAGGTAGCGTCAACTTGGGTTTTGTGGAAACGGACTTTTTGCTGGGTATCGACCTTGATGACTATACGGAAAAGGAAGAAACCATGTACCTGGAGTTCGACCAGCCATCCCTAAGAAGAATTGAAATGTACATCTTTACGGCAGATGGGAAGTTAATGTTATTTGACACTGGCGGGACGGATGCAAGAGGTAACGCCACGATAAAACATCCAAATCCTGCCTTCCGCTTTACTTTGGAGGAGTTGCGGGCATCATCAGAAGTCGTATTTAAAATAACCTCCCACACGCCGGTTGATTTTTCCGTCACCGCGTATCCTGAAGAAGAATTTTTCAATAATTACAATCAGTCACTTCTGTTCGTAAGCATCTATTTGGGGATCATGTTGGCCCTGTTTCTATACAACTTGATTCTTTACTTTTCGGTGAAGGATAAGCTCTATCTATACTATTGCTTTTATATATTATTTATAGGTCTTGCGCAATTGTCGCTTTCAGGGCATTCCTATTATTTTTTCTTGCGTCAAAATGCCTATTTGTTTGAGGTAAGTATTGTTGGGTTCACTGCCTTTTCCAGCCTTTTCGTAATTCCATTTATCAGGCTGTTCCTGCAGACTGCGGTTTATCTTCCCAGAGTGGATAAGTGGCTGAATCTGGTAATCGTAAGTTACCTATTGGCCTTAGTTCTTACCCTTGTAGGGGCGGTAGAGCTCAGCTATACGATTGTAGATTTCAACGGAATGTTGATGGCTGTAATTTTAATTGCTACAGGGGTGTATGTGGCGATGAAGGGTTATCGGTCAGCTATTTTCTTTTTGATCGCCTGGGGCTTTTTTATTCTCGGTCTGATTTTGTATATATTGAACAACCAGGGCATCATCCATATGGGGGCTTATGCCAATCTCCCGATGCTTGTAGGCACAGCGATGGAAGCCATACTTCTGTCTTTTGCGTTGGCAGATAAAATCAATATATTGAAAAAAGAGAAGGAGAAAGAGCAAAATGAAAAGGTGGCAGCACTCGGAGAAAATGAGAGGTTGATCAGAGAGCAGAATATTTACCTCGAAAAGATGGTGCTCTCCCGTACCGAAGAGTTAGAACTCGCACTGAAAAACCTACAGAGTACCCAAACGCAATTGGTCAACCAAGAAAAAATGGCTTCCTTGGGTCAGTTGACAGCAGGCATAGCACATGAAATCAATAATCCCATCAACTTCGTCAGTTCTAACATCTCCCCTTTAAAGCGGGACTTGAAGGATATTCTGGAAATGATTGACTTGTATCGGGAGAAAGGGGAGGTGGAATTTTCAGCTGAAAGTAAAAAAGAACTGAAAAATTTTGAGGATGAGATAGAATTGGATTATCTTTTAGAAGAAGTTGACCAATTGCTTCAAGGTATCGACGACGGTGCAAAGAGAACGGTGGAAATCGTGAGGGGCTTGAGGCTGTTTTCCAGGGTGGATGAGCAGGACGTGAAAAAGGTCAATCTCCATGACGGGTTGGACAGCACGCTTATCTTGTTAAATAGCTCCATGCAGGGGAGGATAAAGGTGGTCAAAGAATATGGGGAGCTGCCCATGGTGGAATGCTTGGCCGGTAAGATCAACCAGGTCTTTATGAACGTGATCAATAATGCCATCCAAGCGCTGCTTGATCCGCTTCATCCTATCGAAAAGCCGGAGATAGTGATCCGTACCACGCATCTAGGGGATGAGGTAAGGATTGAGATCCACGACAACGGGATGGGCATGCCAGACCATGTGAAGGACAAAGTGTTCGAACCCTTCTTTACCACCAAGGAAGTCGGAAGAGGGACCGGTTTGGGTCTCTCCATCGTTTATACCGTCATAGAGAATCATAAGGGAAGACTAGAAATATTTACTGAGTTAGGAGAAGGGACTAATTTTGTGATTATACTCCCTGTGAACCAAAAATCCATTAATAATGAAGGGTAAAATTCAAGTGCTTTATATAGATGATGAGGAAAATAACCTAAGTTCTTTTAAAGCGAGCCTCCGGAAGGACTTTACAATCCATACTGTTAATGACCCTGAAGAGGGGTTGCGATTGGCGGAGGAAATTGAATTTCAAGTGGCAATTGCTGACCAGAGGATGCCCAGAATGACGGGAGTGGAATTTTTTGAAAACCTTGTAAAAATTAAGCCTGATCCCATTCGGATTCTGCTTACCGGGTATTCTGATATAGCCAGTGTGATAGACGCCATCAACAAAGGAGAAGTTTATCGTTTTATCGATAAACCTTGGAACATTGACCAGATCAAAAATGCGATCATTAATGCGGCGGATTTATACGAGACAAGGAAGGAATTAAAAGAGAAAAACGAGAAACTGAAGAAAACCAATTCGGAGATGAACCTCTTCATCCGTAGTTTGTCTCATGATCTTAGAGGGCCTTTGATGAGCATATCAGGGGTGTCCAAGCTGGCCATAACGGAAATTGACAATCCTTCCGCCAAGGAATACTTTGAAATGATCGATTCAGCTACCGGAAAGTTGGATGACTTTATCCATAAGATGCTGGACTTTTACAGATCCACCAAAACGGACAACATCATCATTCCTATTGTTTTTGACTCCGTAGTTGAACAGCAATTTTTTGCCTATAAAGAAAAGTGGGATTTTAATGGGATTGATGTTTCAATAAATGTTGACCAAAAGGGCGATTTTTATTCGGACGATGGCAAGATTAGGGTTATTCTCAACAACTTAATCGGCAATGCCTATAAGTTTCAGAAGGAGGGGCCGGGTTATAAAAAAATCCATTTGGATATCAGTGTCCTGGATGGAATTACGAAAATTAAAGTCTCAGACAACGGAATCGGTATCGAGGAAAAACATAAAGTTGATGTATTTAATCTATTTCATCGTGCGACCCAAAGGAACGTAGGATCAGGATTGGGTCTCTATATGGTAAAAGAATCCGTTGAACAGATAAAGGGGGGAATTGAACTGCAGTCTACGGTGGGAGAGGGGACAGTCATTGAAATCACCTTACCCAGTCTGAAAGAATAACAGCAAGGCTGTTGCTAACCTTGCTGTCTTCCATTTTTTAAAATACAAAAGTCACCAGAATCCTGTCCGAAATCATTTGCTCTTCCGGCATGAAAGACGGTGCTTCCCTTGATTCCGCTGAATCAAACATTGCTACATTTGCTTTCATCATGTACGAACGGGGTATGGATTGCTCTGAAATATATTGGATTTTGTGCGGAGCAATGTTGCCCACATTCATAACTTGACCAATTTTGTCAGCTTTTTGTTGGGCGTCTTTGATCGCCATTTCCAACAGTTGCTCTTTGTAGCTTTTCTCCATTTCTTTGGATACCGAAAAGTTTACGTTGACCGAATGATCCCCACTGGTATTGACCAACTCCACCGCTTTCGGCAGTTCCTTCTCTATGTCTTTAACGGTTACCTTGAGGTTTTGTGAGGCCACATAACCGCTGTCTTTAGATGTACCTTTCTCATAGATTCTGTTGATATTGACATAATAGTTGTTGGCGGTAAGCTCATAATCCAAACCTGATTTCTTGAAGGCATCAATAATTTTTTTGGTGTCGGCATTCAAATCTTTGGTGGCCTCCGCTACGCTCATGGCTTTCTTTTGAACAGTGATGTTGACCACCCCTTCATCGGGAATAATCATTACCTCACTTTTGCCTTCTACTTCGATAGTCCTTAAGGAGGGTTTGTCCTGAGCTTGGGCGATTTGCAGGAATGCTGCACATGCGAAAATCAATACAACTGCTTTTTTCATAGTTCTTTCTATAACATCGTTTTTGGGCAAATCAACGGCCCGTTTTCATCTTTTATCAAATCCGTTGCCTATTTCCCTGCGCGAAGGGAATGGTGGTTACGGACCGATATTGTCAGGACGGCAAATGTTAAGCCAGTGCGACACTGTGAAGGTAAATAAAACAATAAGCTGATCCAATGCTTTGCTAACTCGGGGAAATGCGAGTAAATTTGCACACCATTAAATAATGCAACTAAACCAATTTTTGATATGATCAATCCATGGCATGATGTGGAAATAGGGGAAGATTCCCCGGAGTATGTAACCGGTATTATTGAGATTCCAAAAGGAAGCAAAGGTAAATACGAACTTGATAAAAAGACCGGAATGTTGATGTTGGATAGGGTGTTGTTTTCTTCCGTTCACTATCCCGCAAATTACGGATTTATACCCCGAACCTTTTGCGATGACAATGATCCCTTGGATATCCTGATCATTTCCCAGATTGACATCCCTTCCATGACTTTGGTCAAGGCGAAAGTTATCGGCGTAATGAGGATGGTCGATGGCGGTGAAGCAGATGACAAAATTATCGCCGTGGCAGCCGATGACCAATCGGTCAATTTTATTAATGACATCGATGAATTGCCTCCTTATTTGATGAAAGAGACACACCGTTTCTTTGAAGATTATAAGAAGCTGGAAAAAAAGGAAGTGAAAGTGGAGGATTTTTTGGGAAAAGAAGATGCCATGAGGATTATCCGGGATGCTATAGCGCTGTATGATCAGACCTACGGCGGACAATCTAAATAAGCAAAAAGAAATGTTTGGCCATTGATGGTCGGTCTGGACCCCAGCAATGTCAGGAGTGGTCACCTTCCTTGACATGGGCCAAACGGCATAGATTAAGAACAAAAAGGCCCCCTGGTTGAGAAGCGCATGTCTTCCTATCAAGGGGGCCTTCTTATTATCCCAGTTTAGAAAGGCTTTCTTCCAAGGCATTTATTTTTCCCTGGGCGTCGGCCATTTTCTTTTTCTCTGCTGCCACTACTGCTTCTGGAGCGCTATTGACAAAACGCTCGTTATTGAGCTTTTTGGCCACCGAATCTAGGAACCCTCTGGTATAGGCAAGTTCTTTCTGAAGATTTTCCCGCTCTTTTTCCACATCGAGCTGCTCACCCATGGGAATAAAAAACTCGTCGGACTTAACTACAAAGCTTAAAGCGTTGTCCACGTTTGAGCCAAATTGGACACTGCTTAGATTAGCCAGCTTTCTGAAAATGGAATCAAACTGACGATAGATACTGTCCTGGGTAGTGTTGATCGTTAACTCAAAAGACTCCTTGGGAGAGATTCCCTTGGAAGCCCGAATGTTTCTGATTTGTGATACTACTTCAAAGACATGCTGTGCGTCCCTGATGATGTCTTCTTTATAAGGCGAAGGCGTAGGCCAGGTTGAAATGATCAACGATTCACTTGCATCACGCATTTTCAGCTCGTGCCAGAGCTCCTCGGTAATGAAGGGCATAAATGGATGCAAAAGCTTTAGGATGTTTTCCAGAAAGCCAATGGTTTTGTCATAAGTTTCGGCATCAATAGGTTTTTGATAGGCTGGCTTGATCATTTCCAGGTACCAGGAGCAGAAGTCATCCCAGACCAACTTATAAGTGCTCATCAAGGCATCTGAAATCCTAAACTTTCCGAAGTGGTCTTCTATTTCTATCAACGCCTGGTTATATCGGTTTTCGAACCATTCAATGGCTGCTTTGTTGTCTTCGGTTTTTATGGAAGCGTCTATTTCCCAACCCTTCACCAACCTGAAGGCATTCCAGATCTTGTTGGCAAAATTCCTTCCCTGCTCCACCAGTTTTTCGTCGAAAGGCAAGTCGTTGCCTGCTGGAGAGCTGAAGAGCATTCCGGTCCTTACCCCATCTGCGCCAAAAGTTTTGATTAACTCTAGGGGATCAGGTGAGTTTCCCAACGATTTGGACATTTTCCTGCCCAGTTTGTCGCGGACAATGCCGGTCAGGTAAACATTTCTGAATGGTTTTTCCCCCATATACTCATAGCCGGCAATGATCATTCTTGCCACCCAGAAGAAGAGGATTTCCGGGGCTGTCACCAGGTCATTCGTGGGATAATAGTAGTTTAAATCTTCGTTTCTCTTACCCGTGGTAAAAAACTCGGGATCAAATACCGACATGGGCCATAGCCAGGACGAAAACCAGGTGTCCAAAACGTCTTCATCCTGCGTTAAATCGGATAAAAGGAAATTGGACCCCGCTTTTTCGTTTGCGGCGGCAAGTGCTTCCTCTTTGGTGTTGGCCACTACATAATCTCCGTTGGGAAGGTAATAGGCGGGGATTTGATGCCCCCACCAAAGTTGCCTTGAGATGCACCAATCCCGCACGTTCTCCATCCAGCTGCGGTACATGTTCTTGAATTTCGGGGGATAAAGCTGGACAACGTCATCCATTACGGCTTTTAGCGCCGGCTTTGTGATATCCTCCATTTTTAGAAACCACTGCAAAGAAAGCTTCGGCTCAATCACCGCATCAGTCCTTTCGGAATGGCCTACGTTAGAGCGGTATTCTTCCTCTTTTAAAAGCTGGTTGGCTTCTTTTAGCAGTTTGGCAATCTTCTTTCGGGCGATGAAGCGGTCCTCGCCTACTAAGATCACTGCTTTTTCATTGAGCGTGCCGTCATCGGCTATAATATCTATAACGGGAAGCTGGTGCCTTAGTCCGATTTCGTAGTCATTGATGTCATGGGCTGGGGTTACTTTTAGGCAGCCCGTTCCGAATTCCATGTCCACATAGTCATCTTCAATGATCGGAATCGCCCGCCCTATCAAAGGAATAATTGCGTTTTTACCTTGCAGATGGGTGAAACGGGAATCATTGGGATTAATACAAATGGCCGTATCTGCCATGATGGTTTCCGGACGGGTAGTCGCAATAGTCAAAAATTCCTCTGTACCCTCGATTTGGTATTGAATATAATAGAGTTTTGACTGCACGTCTTTGAATATCACCTCATCATCTGACAGAGCCGTTTTGCCCTGGGGATCCCAATTCACCATACGGATTCCGCGGTAGATCTTACCTTTCTTGTGCAGGTCTACAAAAACGCTCGTCACAGCCCGGCTCATGTCGGTATCCATGGTAAATTTGGTCCTGTCCCAGTCACAGGAGGCACCTAATTTTTTTAGCTGTTCGAGAATAATGCCGCCATATTTCTCTTTCCATTCCCAGGCATGGGAAAGGAATTCCTCTCTGCTTAACGATTTTTTCTCTATTCCTTTCTCCTTTAGCATTCCGACCACCTTGGCTTCGGTGGCGATGGAGGCATGGTCAGTTCCGGGTACCCAACAGGCATTTTTTCCCTCCATTCTGGCTTTCCTAATCAATACATCTTGGATGGTATTGTTAAGCATATGACCCATATGGAGCACGCCGGTTACATTTGGAGGGGGGATGACAATGGTATAAGGTTCTTTGCTGGGGTCAGCTGATGAATGGAAGAATTTATGTTCCATCCAGAACTGGTACCACTTGGATTCTGCTTCTGTCGGATTATATTTTGTGGATAATGACATAGTTGCTTTTGAATAGTAGAAACTTAAGGGGCAAAATTAATATAAATATCCGTGAAGCCCTTAAAAATGCCTGTTTTCCCTACCTTTTTTTAAACTAGGGTTTGGGTTTTTTGTTCTGCTTATTAGTTTTAAATTTGCCTAAACCAATTTTTAAAGATGGAAAACCAAAAAACTGAACTTCTTAAAAGCTGGGTTCAAGTACCAAATCAATCCGATTTTACCATTTACAATCTCCCCTTTGGAATTTTCAGGAACAAAAGGCTCACTCCCCGTATAGGGATCGCCATTGGGGATAAAATCGTCGATTTGTCGGCCTTACAGGAAGCCGGGTTTTTTCAAGATATCAAGCTAGACGATGATATTTTCCTGCAGGACTGCCTGAACCCTTTTATAGCGTTGGGAAAGCCGACGACAAGAAAAGTAAGGGAAAGGGTCCAACAGTTGTTGAGCGAAGAAAATAAAGACCTAAAAGACCATCAATCCAGAGGCAAAATCATGGTTGGGCTGAAGGAAGCCGAGATGATGATGCCCTTAAAGATCGGCGACTGTACGGCTTTTATTAGTCCCTCGGAGATGATGTTGGTCCAACAACAGTCAACCTCCAATCTCAGCGCCGGACGGTTGGCTCCTGTAGAAAGCCAGAGAAAGGTTTCTGCCATTGTGCCTTCGGGTAATTCCTTCTATCGACCCAAAGGGCAAATCGTGAGTCCAGGCAAAAATTCCTTTGAATTTGGTCCCTGTCGGCAACTCGACTTTGAGTTGGAAATCGGGTTTGTGGTAGGGAAATCGACAAGATTGGGTGATGCGATACCTGTCAGTGATGCTGAGGATTATATCTTTGGAATGATCCTGTTTAATGATTGGTCTGCAAGGGATATTCAGGATCAAAGCGGTTTTCTTTTCCCCCATGCCAGCAAAAGTTTTGCCTCAAGCATTTCCCTTTGGGTGGTGACGCTGGACGCTATGGAGCATTTTCGAATCGATACGCCCGATCAAAATCAGCAATTGATGCCTTATCTTCAAAATAAGAAGGAGGGTGGTTTTGACATTCAGTTGGAAGCTTACCTCAAGGCAGAGAAAGGGGAAGAAAATCTTCTTTGTCAAACGAACTTCAGACATGCCTATTGGAGTGCCGGACAATTGTTAACACAACAAACCCTAAGCGGTTCTAGTATAGAGATTGGTGATTTAATGACATCCGGAGCTGTTTCCTTTCCCGAGGAAAACCATTATAGTTCGATGGCGGAACTGTCACAAGCAGCCGCTATGCCCTTGATAGAGGGCAACAGCAGGGATTTCGTCCAAGACGGAGATACGGTTGTGGTAAGAGGTTATAGTGAAAAAGATGGGATACGGGTCGGTTTTGGTGAAATCTCGACCAAAATCCTGCCTGCTAAATGACAAGGGTATGAAAAGCCACAGCACCAATTATTATGATACTTTTATAGAAGTAGCGGAAGACTGTCCTGTCCTAAGCGGGGCCGTGCCACCAGCGAAGGAGGTAAACCCTTCAATCGCCAAGCTACAATATGATATATTGAACGACCATCCCTACCGATTCAGTTCGGATGAGGTCTTGTTTGCCGTATTTGCCCTTCGAAAGGAAGTGCCTGAGGAGAGCCTAGAAGAGCAGCGACAAATCTTTTTTTCCAAAGGGCAAGCTTGTTTCCGAGCTTCCCCGCTTCCGAAAAGCTATGGATGGGGTATCCATAGCAACAAAGACGGAAAGATTGCTTTGTATGGAGTGGAAACAGCGGAATATCAAAAATTCGTTGAAGACACGTCACTGAGAAAGCTCAAAGCCATGCGTTCAAAAAGAAAAGAATGAAAAGACGGTGATACCTCGTTCATGACTTGTTTTAAAACTTTTTTATTGATGAATGAAAGCTTATTTGTCGGATAAGATCAACGTGGAAGGAATTCCAGGCAACCAATCACTTTTGTTGTCCACTACTTTCTTCCAGCTTTCATAACTGATAATCATCAGGTCGTATTCTTCTAAAAACACTTGATCTATCGATCTTTCGCTCAACAGCTGAATATGGTTGGGGGCAATTTGTTCGATCGCGCGAATTGCCTCTTTGATGCCGTAATCGTTTTTTATTTGACCCTCGGCATCTATCATGGTTACCTGCGATCCGGAACTGTTGATGAGCTTCCGGATATATTTAATCAAGAATCCATCTTGCCCCGTATAGATTGGGATAAGGATCCTTTTTGCCACCATTAGACCTTTGTCTATCAGAACGCCTACGGGAATATGACTCATCGCAAGGATTTGGCGTGTTCTTTCATCAAAAGGAGAGTTTTCGAAAAAACTTTCTCTACCGGTCACTTGGTTGAGGAGGCGGTCTGGATGGACTAATCTAGTGGTGAATCCCAATATTTTTCCCAATAAACTTCCTTCAAATATGGATTGTCCCACTCCAACTAGAAGTAGGTCGTATGCTCCTCTATTGGCCACTTCGGTAATGTCAGCATCTATATCGTTGGAAGCTTTAAAAAGAGTAGTTATCTTTTGGTTTAAATTCAGGGATTCTTGGATTACCGGGGCAAAACTTTCCTTTTCATAGGATTCAATATTGTAATGGTACAGCCCGTCATTGTGGGGGGAGAGGTGCATTGCGGTAATTGCTGCCTGTCCGTTGAGGTTTTTTACCAGGCCGTTCGCCAATTTTAAGAGGGTGCTTCCCATTTCAGGATTTCCAAAAGAAACCAGTATTTTGTATTTATTGGTTTCGAGGATCTCTTCTGCATGGGAGCCCAATTTGGATCTAAAGGCCCAGTCAATTACATTCAATGCGGGTCCGGTCATAAACGTGGTAACCAATGCCATAATTACCATCATGGCAAAAACTTCGGGGGTAAGTACGCCTAAATCATAGCCAATATTCAGCACCACCAGTTCCATTAAGCCCCGTGTATTCATCAAAGCCCCAATGGCAAGGCTATCTTTCCATTTTTGTCCCACAAACTTGGCAGTAAGGGCACTGCCTACAAATTTCCCCACTACGGCTACCAAAATGATCATCCCCGTGATCGACCATAAGTGGGGGTCATTGATCAAGCCGATCTGGGTCCTCAACCCCGTGAATACAAAGAATAAAGGCAGCAACAGCACCAAGGCTACATCTTCGACTTTTTCGATAAATAGATCCCGGAATTTAACGTTATCAGGCATGATAGCTCCGGCCATAAATGCGCCGAACAACGCGTGTATGCCGATAACTTCGGTGGCGAAGGAAGAAAGCAAGAGTGTGACGAAAAAGATCGCAATGATGGGTTTACTTAAACTCCCTCTGGAGCTGTATAAATTGCCTATTCTGGCCAAAAAAGGCCGAAGCACCTTGATCATTAAGAGGACATAGGCTATGGCAAGAAGTATTACATAAAGAGAACTGACAAATGAACCTGCCTTAACGATGGCAATCACCGCGGCCAGCATGCACCAGGCTGTGATGTCATCCGCTGCGGCACAGGTAATGACAATGGTTCCCAATCTGGTTTTATGGATTCCCCTTTCCTGTACAATCCTCGCCAAAACGGGAAAGGCGGTAATACTCATGGAGATTCCGACAAACAGCCCAAATGAGGAAAACTCAATGCCACTTGGAGCTAGAGCGTCATAGATGAAAAAGGCCAAAACCATACCCAGCGCAAAAGGAACTATAATACTGGCGTGACTGATGACTACAGCGTCATGGGCCTTGTTTTTGAGGGTTTTTAGATCAAGTTCCATCCCTACCATAAACATAAAGAGGATCAGTCCAATCTGGCTCAGTACCTGCAAATTTCCCAAGGATTCTGCTGGGAATAGGGCTGACGAAAATTCGGGAAAATACATCCCTACCAGGGATGGGCCTAGGATAATGCCGGCAATCATCTCGCCCACCACGGAAGGCTGGCCGATTTTTTTACAAATCCATCCAAATAGACGCGCTATTAAAATGATGGTAATCATTTGTGCAATGAGTATCGCCAGCGGATGTTCCAGGTTATAACTCAACGATGCTTTAAATTCATCCCAAGCAGCCTCTCCTTCGGACGGTCTAACAATGTTTTTACCCTGTTCCAATTGGGCTCCCATGAGTACCACCCAATACATCAGGGCGGAAAAGCCACCCATGATTCCAATATAAAAAAAGCCGTTCCTCAGATTTTTCATGGTTTGTTTTTTGACAAGAGGCTCCGTTTGGTAACGGAACTGGTGTTGGCCCGGGCGATGCGGACATGTCGGCTTCCTTTACGCTGTTGGGAACAAAGCCTTCGGGAAGCTGCACATGTCCGGCCCTTTTAGGGCTTATCATCCCCGGATGTGATCATTTTCTAATGTCCAACTTCAAGCTTATGCAGGTTGAATCCAGCATCACAAAGATGGGGGAAAATGGGTTTCGAAAAATGGTCCAGAAGCGAAACCGTGTTAATTATGTAACAAGAAGAAAAAATTCTGTAATCAATTTTTTACTCGCTGTAAAAAATTAGTTTTGTAAATTTCACTCAGCGTAAAAACTACCGGTTTACCCTCCGGCGAGATCAATGTCGTGGTGATTTCCTCCAATGTAAACACCTTGATGATGTCCAAAGAAATCATCTCTTTCTTGTTGATCCGGCAAAAAAGGGCAGTGGGCAACATCTGCAGGAGCTTGTCAAAGGAGATATTCTTCAAGTAAAGCGAAGTTCCGTCCTTCAAATAGGCTATTTTATCCCTGCTGTCAGTTTCGGCAGTGGTAATGTAACCCAATTGATTAAAATAAATCAGGGTTTTGCCCCGGTTTGTATTGACTTGGATGAATTCCTTTGGCACCTGGGACACTTCGTGCCGTTTCAGGGCTTTCTGTACTGACTGCTCCAACCTGTCTTTCTGAATCGGTTTTCGGATATAATCGACTGCGTCAAGATCAAAAGCTTCTGCAGCATATTCCCTGTAGGCGGTGGCGAAAATTACCATTTTCCCACTTAATAAATTGGCCACCTGAAGTCCACTCATCCCGGGCATTTCGACATCCATAATACAGAGATCATATTCCAATAAGGGAGCCTCGGCCAAGAAAAGATGGGGATTATTAAAGGCTTTTACGACTTCTAAATGCGGAATTTGTTCACAGAGCATTTTTAGATAGGCCAAACCCGGCAGCTCATCATCAAGTAGCAAACATTTGAGTTTTTTGTTCAAGTAAGTTAATTTTTAGTTGAGCAATGTATACATCTCCTTCAATGAAATGGTGCAACTGGCAATTGGACTTGTAAATGATCTTTAACCTTCGCTCAAGTGTTTGGTTACCCAAACCGGCCTTTTCCTTTTTTAATGGAACACCAGGGGAAATCCTGTTCGATACGGTAAGGGAAAAAGTGCTGTCTTTAAATTCAAAAAGGATAGAAATAAAAGCTTCCGGACTTTGCAAATCGGCGTGTTTAAAGGCATTCTCGATCAGCGCTATAGAAATCATCGGTGCCAACAAACTTTGGCCATAAAGTGGTTCAGAATCGTTGATGATTGTTTTAACATTGAGGTTGAAAAGGGGACTTAGCTTGACTTTATTGATTTCTATCAAATTCATGGCAAAGTCAATTTCATCTTTAGGGCTGACGAATTTCTTTTTACTTTCGTATAAAATGTAATCTAATACATTGGATAATTTGTCAATGGCAAAGTAGGTCTGATAAGCGTGGGACTGAATCGAGTTGAGGATGTTTTTAAACAAATGCGGATCCAGTTTGGATTCCAGCGCCTCCAGTTCCAAGGACTGTACATTGCTTTCCAATCCACGGTATTTCGATTCTGCTTCAGCCTGAGATTTTTGAGACTTCAACAATTTGATGATCAAATACGTATTTAGTCCAACCAGTAGGATTAGCACCACATAAATCACAGAATAGGAAGCAAGTAAGTTGTTTATTTCCATTTCGGTAGCTAAGTTAGATTAAAAGCAACTAAGCCACAAGGCCTGGAAAATCCCAGTATGCCAATCTGGTCGACTGCAATGTAGCCCTTCGAATATAAATGTTAACCCGTTATTATGAAATTTGAACATTTTGCGCTGAATGTAGCGCAACCCCAGGCGATGTGCGACTGGTACAAAGCCCATTTGGGACTATCGGTGGTGAAAAAGGTAGAACAACCCCCTTTTATGACTTTTTTGGCAGATGACAGCGGAGCCATCATGTTAGAAATATACAACAATCCCGTTGCACCGGTTCTTGATTTTGACCGGCTGCATCCCTTTGTGGTTCATTTGGCTTTTGTTTCCAACAATCCTCACGGGGACAGGGACAGACTCCTCCAAGCGGGTGCCCAATTGGTGAGCGATGAGGTTCTGGAAGATGGCTCGCATCTGGTGATGTTGAGAGATCCATGGGGTTTGGCAATACAGTTGTGTAAAAGGGCGGTGCCTATGTTGAGGTAATAGGAAGAAAAGTCGTATCAGGTTTGTTTTATGAAGTGTTTGACCCCTATAACAACCTGATACGCCTGATGAGTTAGCGGTTCTTTAAAGGACCTTGCTCTTGAGTACCATCAGCTTTTCCCGCGTCATCTCGTGTATAGTGTAGGGGATACCGCCCATCCCAATACCAGATTCATCCCTGCCTCCGAAGGGCATCCAATCTACCCTGAAGGCGGTATGGTCATTAACCATCACTGCTGTGGCGTTCAACTTCTGTACCGTGTCCAGGGCTATGTCCAGATCTTTGGTGAAAACTGCTGCCTGAAAATGCAGATTCAAGGCATTGGCTTCATCAATGGCTTCTTCCCTGTCGGTATAAGAATAAATACATACAACAGGGCCAAATACTTCTTCCCGCGATACCCTTACATGCGGAGGAGGATTGTAGAATGCTGTTGGGGTATAACAGGTTTCGGAAATTTTCTTTCCCCCGAACAGCAACTTTGCACCTGCATCAATGGCTTCATTCACCCATTCGTCTACCCGCTCAACTTCTTTGGCCAGGATCAGCGGGCCGACTTCCGTATTTTCATCCAAAGGATCGCCAACGGTGAGTTTGGAGGCCAGCTCACTAAACTGTCGACAGAAACTTTCAGCAATGTCCTGATGTACAAATATTTTCTGTACAGATACGCATACCTGTCCGGCATGGTAGAAGCCTCCTTTGACCAGGGCGGGAACGGCTGTCTCCAGGTCTGCATCCCTTTCCACGATCACCGGCGCCACACCTCCATGCTCCAAGGCACATCGGGTGCCGGGAGACAGTTTGGATTTTAAAGCCCAGCCCACGTTGGCCGATCCGATGAAGGATAAATAGTTGATCCGTGGGTCTGTGGCCAAGCGTTCTGCAATTTCCGATGTGCAAATTAAGCTTTGACACCAGCCTTCGGGAAAGCCCGCTTCTTTTAGGATATCCATAAATGACAAACAGGATAGCGGAGTGGTACTCGCCGGTTTGATAATTACCGGGCAGCCTGCGGCGATGGCAGTAACTGTTTGGTGCACGATCAGGTTTAGGGGGTGGTTGAAGGCACTAATGGAAGCCACCACGCCGATCGGTTCCCTGAAAGTAAAGGCCATTCTGTTGACAGATGCCGCAGTAAGACCCATAGGAATCTGTGTGCCTTTGAGCTGAGAGATTTCTTGGGCAGCTAATTTTACCCCATTGATGGCCCGTAGCACTTCCACTTTGGAATCCTGGTAAGGCTTGCCCCCTTCTTGGGCAGCGGTCTTGGATAGGTCTTCCACTCGGGCACTCATAATTTCCGCTGCTTTCTCTAGAATAGCTATACGGACATGCGGAGCTAGCCATTGCTTTCTATCCAAAAAAAGCCCGTGGGCCGTATCCAGTGCTTTCTCCAGTGCTTCTTTATCTGCTAGGGGAAGCTCTTTGATCAATTCGTTGTTGTATGGATTGAAGACTTTAAGCATGATGATCAGTTTATTAAAGGCTATAGGATATTAAATTGAACGGGTGCTGTGTCTGTATTTTTTCGATCTGGAACCTGCTTGTAGATCAATAGTTCGGTCCAAGATAATTGACATTCGTATAAATATAGTAAATTACCTCCAGATGGATAAATTCAGGAATTGTCGGGTAAATGTCGGGTTTAATCCGCTTATAATACGGGCGGTTGTTTTTAGAATAATCGCAAATTGCCATGGTTAAACCAAATCTAATGACGATGAAACAACCAGAGCTTGGCATCAAAATTCTCGAACTGAGAAAGGCCAAAGGATTGACCCAAGAGGAACTAGTGGAGCGATGTAATATCAATGTGCGCACGATACAGCGAATCGAAGCAGGGGAGGTGACCCCTAGGAGCTATACGATGAAAAGCATTTTGGCAGCGCTCGATTATGACTTCAATAGGATTCCCATTGAAGAGGCAGATAAAGAAGACAAGGAGGTGCTTACTAAAGAGCGGAAATTTTTCAAAACCGCTTTTGTGACAGGGGTTGTCTACTTTTTTCTCGCCATGTTGGAAGGTGTAATGGACTTCTTTCCTATTCTGGGAGAAACTGCTGATATGGAGGAGGCGGGATCCTGGTATGCAGTAGTTAAATTAGCGGTAATCGCTACCTATTCGGTGTTTATGTGGGGATATTACAAGATGGGGCAGCTTCACCGGAATACTTTGGTGATGTTATCCAGCCTGTTTTTAATTGTTGGAACAGGTATAACCTTATCCGCTGACATTTACTCCTATTACATGGATAATAATGCCTTTTTAACCGTCCAGATTTTTAAATCCGTCATCTTAGGCGCCATGTACGTAGTTTTAGGAATTGGTTTGTTAAAATACCAAGTCCATTTCGGATCCCTGGCTATAGTTGCCGCGATTTTAGGAATAATCTCTGGAGCGGCTTTTCTCTCTGTCCTATTTGCCTTTCCTGGTTTGGCAGTTCTCACTGTTTTTGAAATACTTCAACTCGTCTTCCTCTACAGGTTGTATAGGCATAAGCCGAATGAAAAGCAGGATTGGCAATCCGGAGGGCTTCCGGCTTTTAGTTGAAAGGAAAGAAAAAAGGGCAGGAAATTCCTGCCCTTTTTTCATGATACCATTGGATATTGATATTATCTGTTGTCCATGGCAACATAAGACCTTTCGTTAGCTCCGGTGTACACCTGACGGGGCCTGCCTATAGGTTCGTTGTTCTCCCTCATCTCTTTCCATTGGGCTATCCAACCCGGAAGGCGTCCCAAGGCAAACATGACGGTAAACATATCTGTAGGAATGCCTAAAGCGCGGTAGATAATGCCGGAATAGAAGTCCACGTTGGGATAGAGTTTTCTGTCCACAAAATATTGGTCGTTCAAGGCTGATTCTTCCAGTTCTTTGGCGATGTTGAGAATAGGGTCATTTACGCCTAGTTTAGCCAAAACATCATCAGCTGCCTTTTTAATGATCTTGGCTCGGGGGTCAAAGTTTTTGTACACCCTGTGACCAAAGCCCATCAAACGGAAAGGATCATTTTTGTCTTTCGCTTTGGCAATGTATTTCTTGGAATCCCCGCCGTCCGCTTTGATGGCTTCCAGCATTTCGATCACTGATTGGTTGGCGCCACCGTGAAGCGGCCCCCATAGCGCATTGATTCCTGCCGAAATAGAGGCATAGATGCTGGCTTGGGAAGATCCCACCATTCTTACGGTGGAGGTAGAGCAATTTTGCTCATGGTCGGCATGAAGGATCAGCAATTGGTCGAGTGCTTTTGCGATCACAGGATCCACCTCGTATTTTTCTGCAGGAAGAGCAAACATCATCTTCATGAAATTGCCGCAATAATCCAGGCTGTTATCAGGATAGTTTACCGGATGCCCCATTTTGTTTTTATAAGCCCAAGCAGCAAACGTCGGCATTTTAGCCAATAACCGAATAATGCTTAACTGGGTCTCTTCGTCCGAACGGTTGGGATTTAGAGAGGTTGGGTAAAATGCGGTCAAAGAACAGATCAAAGAGGACAATACGCCCATAGGATGGGCTACAGAAGGGAAGCCGTCCAATATTTTTTTGATGTCTTCGTGTACAAGTGTATGAAGGGTAATATCACGGGAAAATTTTTCGTATTGTTCGGCTGTGGGAAGTTCACCATATATCAAAAGATAGGAGACCTCCAAAAAATTGGATTTTCCCGCCAATTCCTCTATACCATATCCTCTATACCTTAAAATACCCTCTTCACCATCAAGGAAAGTAATGGCACTCTGAGTAGAACCTGTGTTTTTGTATCCAGGATCCAAAGTGATTAATCCTGACTGGCCTCTTAACTTGGCAATGTCTACAGCCTTTTCATTTTCAGAGCCTTCTATTACAGGTAATTCGTATTCTTTTCCGTCAAAGGATATCTTTGCAATTTCAGACATGTGTTTACGTTTTATCTTGAATTAACTTTTTAATATATAAATGAACCTAATGGGCTATTAAGGTAATAAAAATAGCGCATTTTTATTAATTCTTTTATACGGGAAAAACCATATACAGATAAAGTAGAAATGATTAAATTTTAATAAAAAGCTAGAACCAAAAAATGATCTTTAATAAAATGTAAAGAAACGGAATTTTTCATTGAAATTAGTAATCAAGCCTATAGGTATATATGGAATGATCAAATCTATTAAATAGATAAAAAATAGCCCATAAGGGCCATTTTTATCTACAGTAATTTTCAAAAACCTCTACAAGGTGATCACCGATAATTTTCGCATTCCTGCCTTCAATATGGTGTCTCTCAATAAAGTGAACCAATTCGCCGTTTTTGAATAAGGCCATGGCAGGAGAGGAGGGAGGGTAAGGCAGTGAATATTCTCTTACTTTGGCAACAGCATCGGTATCATTACCCGCAAAAACAGTAGCCAAGACATCCGGCTTAACCTCCGACTGATCCAACGCATACCTCACTCCTGGTCTTGCCGCTCCGGCTGCACAGCCACATACAGAGTTCACCACAATAAAAGTGGTTCCTTTATGTTCTTTCAAATGATTTTCAACGTCTTCAGCTGATCTAAATTCCTTAAATCCAACGTCAGTCAATTCTGCACGCATCGGTGCTACTAGTTCTTCAGGATACATAGCTATCTATTATTATTTGTTTCAGTTCTTCTGTTCATGTCGTTAGGTACGCATTTGGCGACCCTGCCTTTACCTCTCAGGTTTCCCGCTGCTCTTCGGTCAGCTATAAAAATCCTAACTCCAGCTTGGCAACCTCGGACATCATGTCCTGGGAAAAGGGAGGATCAAAGGTCAATTCAACTTCGACACTGTTGACTCCCTCAATCTGTTCTATGTTGGACTTAACTTCTGAGGGGATGGACTCGGCGGCAGGACAATTTGGGGAAGTCAATGTCATCAACACAAACACGTTGTTGACTGGATAGACACTGATTTCGTAAATAAGTCCCAATTCATAAACGTCTACGGGGATCTCTGGATCGTAAACCTCCTTGATAGCCGCAATGACCTTATCCTTTAAATCCGGGATATTTAAAACTTCATCCTTATTTGTGGTGTCTGACATCTTTTTTATACATTAAGTTTTGCCTGGTATGCCAGTGCAAACAACTTCATTTGTTTGATCATGGCAACTAAACCATTGGATCTTTGGGAGCCGATGATCGTACTCATTCCAATCTTATTGATGAAATACAATTCAGTATCCAAAATCTCTTGGGGAGTCCTTCCCGACAATACCCTGATCAACAAACTTATCAGGCCTTTTGTAATATCCGTATTGGAATCCGCGAGATAAATTACCCTGTTGTTCTCAAATCTCGTGGTGAGCCAAACCTTGGATTGGCAGCCTTTGATGATGTTTTCCTCTGTTCTTTCATCTTCAGGAAAAGAGGGCAATTTATTGCCGATTTCCATGATGTAATAAATGGTAGACTCCTTATCATCGCCAAGTATGCTGAATTCATCTATGATTTCTTCCTGGATCTGCCGGGTATCTGTCATTTATTTTTAATTTTTGCGATTTTACTTACGCTATCGTAAAGCCTATCTACCTCTTCTTCGGTGTTATAAACAGAAAAAGACGCTCTTACAGTTCCCTCAATATTAAATCGGTTCATTAAAGGTTGAGCGCAATGGTGGCCGGTCCGTACGGCTATACCCCCCGCATCCAGCATGACTCCCACGTCGAAGGGATGCATCCCATTGATCAAAAAAGATAAAATGCTCACCTTTTCCCTGGCTTCGCCTACGGGAATAAACCCTTTGATACTGCTTAGTTTTTCAGTCGCATAGCTTAAAAGCTCATTTTCATGAACGACCATTTGGCTTTTTCCTAAATCATTGACGAATTCCAAAGCTTTCTGAAAAGCTATGACGTCGGCAATATTAGGGGTACCTGCCTCAAATTTAAAAGGGATATCGTTGTAGGTCGTTTTTTCAAAGGTGACTTCCTTGATCATTTCACCGCCGCCCATATAAGGCGGCATGGATTCCAACACTTCTCTTTTTCCAAACAATACTCCCAAGCCTGTAGGCCCGTAGATTTTGTGCGCAGAAAAAGCGAAAAAGTCACAGTCCAGTTTTTGCACATCTATTTTCAAATGGGAACTGGATTGGGCGCCATCAAGAAGCACTTTTGCGCCAACCGCATGTGCTTTCTCAATGATATATTCGACAGGATTGACCGTACCCAATGCATTGGAAACATGTACAATGGAGACCAGTTTGGTCTTGGAGCTTAGGAGTTTGTCGAACTCATCCAGGCGAATATCTCCCTTGTCATTAATGGGAATGATTTTCAATACGGCACCGCTTTCTTCACATAGCATCTGCCAAGGCACGATATTGGAATGGTGCTCCAGGGTGGAAATGATTATTTCATCACCCTTGTGGATGAATTTTCTCCCAAATGTACTGGCCACCAGATTAATGCCTTCAGTGGTGCCCTTGGTGAAAATGATCTCCTCCGGCTCCCGGGAGTTAATAAACTCCTGCACCATCAGCCTGGTTTTCTCGTAATATTCCGTCGCCCTTGCGGCCAAGGTATGTGCCCCCCGGTGGATATTTGCATTGTCCAGTTCATAATAACGGGTGAGGGAATCCATAACGGACTGCGGCTTTTGGGTAGTGGCCGCATTGTCAAGATACACCAACGGCTTCCCATTTACCTCTTGATGAAGTACGGGAAACAGGCTTCTGATATGGTGGAGATCCAATGCCATTTTAGTAGAAGTCACCCCCTAACCTTTCTGCGACCTGTTGCGCGCAATATTCCCGGAACGCCTCATTTTTGATATGTTCCAATACTTCCCCTGCAAAGGCATGAAGTAAGAGACCTTTGGCCCTGTCCTTGCTGATGCCTCTGGCTTGAAGATAAAATAAAGCTTCTTCATCCAATTGCCCGGCAGTACAGCCATGGGAACATTTTACATCGTCAGCCCAGATTTCCAGTTGAGGCTTGGTGTTGACAATGGCATCTTCCGACAATAGGATATTGCTGTTTTGCTGAAAGGCATTGGTTTTCTGCGCCTCTTGCCTCACGAAGATTTTACCGTTAAAGACGCCTCTGGATTGATCCGCCAATATCCCTTTATACAGTTCGTTGGATTGGGAATGGGGCTTGATATGATCCACATTGGTGTGGTTGTCCACGTGGGTTCTGCCGTTTAGCAGGTAAAGCCCATACATATTTCCTTCGCAATTAGAATCCAAAAGATTCAGGCTTAGGTTGTTCCGGAGCATCCCTCCCTGAAGTGAAATGACTGCTGAGGAATAGGTTCCGTCCCGGTGTATGTCTGTTTCGAAGTTGCTTACTTCAATGGCCTCCCGGTTTTGGTTCTGCATTTTGTAGTAATACAGATGAGAGTTTTCTGCAACCGTGATTTCTGTTACATCGTTCAAGAAATAAGGCTGATCATCCAGACTGATGATTTTCTCAATCAAGGTGACTTCTGCGTTTTTTCCTACGTTGATGAATACCCGGGGAAAAATAGTTTGGCCCACATTGGACTGGTTGAAACTCAACAAGACCAAAGGTTTGGAAAGCACCGTTCCGTCGGCGATCTCAATAAATACACCGTCTTGGAACATGGCCGTGTTCAACACGTTGAATGGATCTTTTTCCAGTTTGGCGATTTTCCCGAAGCCTTTTTGTTCCGCCTCTTCAGCGACTTGTGATAGGGGAGCGATTCTAAAATCCTTTTTGTCCCAAGTGGATAGTTCAGGGGCAAACCGGCCGTTATTGAAAACGATCACGTCTGCATCCATCCCTGGGATGTGTTCCTCAAGAACACGTTCCCGGCTAAGGTCTGCAGGGGCCGCTTCCGTAAAGTTGGAGATGGAATTTTCCAGTTTCTTCGAAATGGCTGTATATTTATACTCCTCGGCCTTATTGGAAGGCAAGCCCTGCTCTTCCAAAAGCGATTGTGCGCGGTTTTTTAAAGAGGCAAAAGAGGTGGCAGTGAAACCATTGGATATTGCCTCCAAAAAAGCCTCTTTAGGAGATTTCTTTGTTGAGATAGTCATTTTTTGAAAATTAATCGATGAGAAATAAGAAAGAATTAAAGAGCAGCACCTGCTACTTCCTCTTTGATCCAATCATATCCCTTCTCTTCCAGTTCCAGCGCGAGTTCCTTCGATCCCGATTTGACAATTCTCCCATTGTAAATGACGTGAACGTAATCAGGGACGATGTAATCCAACAGCCTCTGGTAGTGGGTTACCACGATAGTAGCATTATTGGAGGATTTAAGCTGGTTGACCCCATTGGCCACAATTCTCAAAGCATCGATATCCAGTCCGGAGTCGGTTTCATCGAGTATAGAAAGGGAGGGCTCTAACATCGCCAACTGGAAAATTTCGTTTCTTTTCTTTTCCCCGCCTGAAAAACCCTCGTTCAAGGAACGGCTCAACAGTTTTTGATCAATCTCCACCAGTTTCATCTTTTCTTTCATCAGGGAAAGAAACTTGACGGCATCCAAGGCCTCAAGCCCACGATGTTCGCGAACTTGGTTTACCGCAGTACGCAAAAAGTTGGTCGTGCTCACTCCAGGGATTTCCACTGGGTACTGGAATGCCAAAAACACCCCTTCTCTCGCTCTCTCTTCGGGGGAAAGTTCCAGTAAATCGACACCTTTAAAAGACACCGCACCGTCAGTGACCTCGTATTCTTCCCTGCCTGCCAATACAGAAGCCAATGTGGATTTTCCTGACCCGTTGGGTCCCATAATGGCATGGACTTCTCCTGCTTTTACCTCAAGATCTATACCTTTCAAAATTGGCGTTCCTTCAACCGATGCGTGTAAATTTTTTATTGATAACATGATGATTAGATTATTTCTTTAAATATTTTATCCTACACTTCCTTCCAGTGTGAGGGCTAGTAATTTTTGTGCTTCCACAGCAAATTCCATCGGAAGCTGGTTTAGTACTTCTTTGGCATAGCCGTTTACAATCAAGGCGACTGCATCTTCGGTGGAGATACCTCTTTGGTTGCAGTAGAAAATCTGATCCTCACCTATTTTGGAAGTAGTAGCCTCGTGCTCCACCCTGGAGGTAGAATTGTGAATATCGATATATGGAAAGGTGTGTGCTCCGCATTGGTTGCCCATCAACAGAGAATCACATTGGGAGAAGTTTACAGCATTGGCAGCACGTTTGGCCACCTGGACTTGCCCTCGGTAGGAGTTCTGGGATCTGCCGGCGGAAATTCCCTTCGACACGATTCTGGATTTGGTGTTCCTGCCCAGATGGATCATTTTGGTACCTGTATCAGCTTGCTGATAGTTGTTGGTCACCGCCACTGAATAAAACTCCCCGATCGAATAATCACCCTTCAGGATTACCGAAGGATATTTCCAGGTGATGGCTGAGCCTGTCTCTACTTGTGTCCAGGAAATCTTAGCATAATCACCAGCACAGATTCCCCTTTTAGTCACGAAATTATAAATTCCACCTTTACCGTCTTTGTCACCAGGGAACCAGTTTTGTACAGTGGAATATTTGACCTCAGCATTTTTCTTGGCATAGATTTCTACGACCGCCGCATGAAGTTGATTTTCATCTCTTTGGGGTGCTGTGCAGCCCTCCAGGTAAGATACATAGGAATCATCCTCTGCTATGATCAAAGTTCTTTCAAACTGACCCGTATTGGCAGCATTGATCCTGAAATAAGTGGATAATTCCATGGGGCACCTGACTCCTGTTGGGATATAACAGAAGGAGCCGTCGGAGAATACTGCAGAATTCAATGCCGCATAATAATTGTCTGTAGGGGGGACTACGGTGCCTAGGTATTTTTTCACCAATTCAGGGTGCTCTATAACAGCCTCACTAAAAGAGCAGAAAATAATTCCCAGTTTTGAAAGGCTTTCTTTGAACGTGGTTCCCACAGAAACTGAATCTAGGACCACGTCAACAGCAACACCTTGTAGCCTTTGTTGTTCTTTTAAAGATATCCCCAGTCTTTCGTAAATCTGAAGCAGCTCGGGATCCACATCTTTTAAGCTCTTGGGCTTGTTATCCTGCTTTGGGGCTGAATAATATTTTATGGCTTGAAAGTCTATTTTAGGATAATGCACATTGGGCCAGGTGGGTTCTGTCATGGCTTCCCACGCCCTATAAGCCTTGAGCCGCCAATCCAATAGCCATTGTGGTTCTTCTTTTTTCGCAGAAATCCATCTTACTATTCCTTCGTTCAAACCGGTGGCAGACTCATCGGTTTCGTAATTCACAGACCAACCATGCTCATATTCTTTGGAGGTTAATTCCTCTAAGATTTCATTGTCCTTACTCATAAATAAAATTATTTAGACTAATTATATTTTGCGTCACAAAGATACAACATTAATCCAATTAGTTATGTTCGGACATCAGAGGAAATCTATAAAAAGCGAGTGTGGGTAAGCTCTATATGGCTGTTATTTAATGGTTTATATAGTGTAAAGGTTTCCTGAACCACCTGTTCCATTCTGCAAATAATAGTGTTAATTCATGTATTAGTACTAAATTATGCCAGTTTGGAATCAATCTTATTTATTCTTTGGGTTGTCGGCAAATAAGTGTATAGGGCGATTGATGCTTTCTTCGAGAACAATCAAGGTTTCTGTACGGTCTATTCCGTCCACCTTTTGGATTTTGTTCAAGACTTCTCTCAGGTGGTTGGTGTCCTTGCAGATAATCTTCGCGAAGATACTGTAATTTCCCGTGGTGTAATAAGCGCGTACTACCTCGGGAATTTCCTTGAGTCTGTCAATGACATTGTCATAGAGGGAGCTTTTTTCCAGATAAATTCCTAAAAATGCGGAAATGTCATAGCCCAATTTAGAAAAGTCTATATTCAGGGTGGCGCTCTTGACGATGCCCATGTCTTCCAGCTTCCGCATCCTCACATGCACTGTACCGGAGGAAACAAATACTTTCTTGGCTATTTCGGTGTAAGGGGTTTTGGCATCTTCATTTAATAAGGAGATGATTTTTAGATCTACATTATCAATATCTAAATTTTTGTCCATGTTTATGATTATTAATTGCTAATTTGTGAATAAAGATGTGATGAAATTATCAATTGCCAAAAACAAACTTTATTTTTTTTTAATTTCAATAACAATTCATCCATACGAATGATGGTCTATCGTGCCCATGTCAACAAAAAAATGTCCTTGTGGCGGTCTTCTGCAACTAAAATGACGAAAACCAAATTTTTTCCGGGCATCCGGTGGGAGGGGCGGATTGTGGCTCCATAATTATCACAAATAAATAGTAGGTAGCCTTATGTCTTGGTTGCTCCTAATTTACCGGCCTTCAAAGAAGATTCTCTTACAATAAGCTCAGATCGTAAAGTTATCGTATTGGTGTTTTGCAGTATTTCACCCAACAGCCCCCCGATATGATGTACCAGGCTCTTCATGGCAATCTCACCCATTTCGAATCCTGGATAGTTTATGGTAGTGAGTTTGGGTTCCATTAAGCGGGAAATCATATCGTTGTTGAAGCCCACTACAGCAATATCCCTTGGGACGACTATGCCTGCCTGTTTAAGCGCATTGATACAACTTGCCGCACAGCTGTCGTTTGAGATGAGCAAGCCATCGGGCTTATTTTCCATTTTTAAAAGTTTTTGGACGATTTCGTCTCCCGCATCCTCGCTTAAGTCGGATTGTAAAATATTTGCCTCTTCATAAGGAAGTCCGTGGTCCAAAAGCGCGTACCTATAGCCTTTCAGACGGTTGGAATATACGTTGATCCGAGGGTTACCCAATACGTGTACGATATTCTTACATCCCTGTGCAATCAGATGGGCAGTAGCATTGTAGCCCGCCTGTACATTGTCAATAATCACTCCGGTACAATTTCCCTGTTCCGCCACCCGGTCATAGAACAGTAGCGGGATGCCTTTTTTGAGGAAGGGCTTAAAATGCTCGATATTAACGGGGTCATCTACCATCGAAACAATGAGGCCATCTACTCGGCTGTTGTACATCATTTGGGCATTTGCGATTTCTTTCTCCAATGATTCCAAGGATTGACTGATCACTAAGTTATAGCCGGCTTCATTGGCAACTTTCTCCATTCCTGCAATCGCGGAGGATTGGAACGGACTGTTGAGCCGGGGTACGATAACACCTATATTGTTGGTGCGCTTGCTCCTAAGGTTAGAAGCAAAGATATTGGACCTGTATCCCATGGCCTTGGCTGCCTTGAAAATCCGTTGCTTCGTCTGCCCATTGACTACGGGATGGTTGTTGAGCGCCCTGCTCACTGTGGTGGGGGAGATGCCGAGATTTCTGGCGATGTCATAAATAGTGACTTCTTTATCCATGCAACGAAGTTATTGTTTTCATCCAACAATATGCAACCGATTTCATAAAATTTTGATGCGTGATATTGACTTCAGTAGAAGCTACTGTAGTGGTTCGCTCCCTTAATCTTGGCTTTTCCCTCTCTGAATTTATAGTCGTTACCCGTTTTTTTTGAGGTTAGTAAGGTTTTGGACAGCCGTATCGTCATCCTCGGACATATAAATAGGTCTTCTAAATCCCTTAATTACAGACCCCAAATGCATCTGCTGATATTATCTTCAATAAAAGATGAAATCGGTTGTTATAAAAAAATAATATTTATATGTTTACCCGTGGTAAACCCAGGACATATGCAGATTCATTATTTTGTTTTGCCCCTACTTTTTTTAGGTTTGTTTAATCAAGCTGCGGCCCAGGAAATAGCCACGCTGAAAATTGATATGCCCTCGGAACGGTTGGATTTGCAGGTACCTGTATCTACCGACTTGGATGAGATCACTCATTTGGCTGACTCCTTATTGGTGTTGGTGGAATGGATGGATGGAAAAGAAGTACCAGTCAACTTCCAAGTCGAACAGCGGGACGAAAGGAAGTTGGTATGGATGCTGGACGCGGGCAAACCCGGCAAAAGGGTCTATAAACTTCTTCAGGCAAAGCCACGGAAGGTTGATCCTGTCATCACGGCCACCATACAGGATGGCGGAATTGTATTGGGAAATGAATCCCAGCCTTTGCTTCGATACAATTACGAGACACTTATGCCTCCCGAAGGCATCGATGAGGTTTTCAAAAGAAGTGGCTTTATCCATCCTTTTTGGTCACCCGCAGGGAAGGAGTTAACGAGGATACAGGCTCCTGATCATTACCATCATTACGGACTTTGGAATCCCTGGACCAGGCTGGAATACAAAGGAAATGTTGTTGATCTTTGGAATCTCGGTGAAAAGCAGGGGACTGTTCGATTTGCTAATTTTATTTCCCGCACCAGCGGCCCGGTTTACGGCTCGTTCGAAGTATTGCATGAGCATGTTGTATTTGAAGAAGGAGGGGATGAAATTGCCCTCAATGAGGTCCAGGGCGTAAAGATTTTTCGGCATAAAAACCATCAAGACAGTTATTTTGCCGACATTTCCATTGCCCTGAACACCGCGACCGACCATGCAGTCATCTTGAAAGAATACCGATATGGAGGTTTAGGTTGGAGAGCCACGGAAAAATGGCACAAGGACAATAGTGAAATAATTACATCAGAAGGCAAAAACAGGACGGAATCCGATGGGAGCCTTGCCCGGTGGTGCATTGTACAGGGAGAAATTGAAGAAGATTATGCAGCCGTATTGATGATGTCTTTTCCCACCAATTACAATCATCCTGAGCCGCTGAGGATCTGGCCGGAGGATATATATGATCGGGGGGATGTATTTGCCAATTTTTCTCCTACAAAGGATAAGGATTGGGTATTGGAACCCGGAAAAAACTACCGGTTAAATTACCGGTTTTACGTCTCAGATAAAAAGATTTCGGCGGAGCAAGCCGAAGCGCTTTGGCAAATATACGCCCACCCTCCAGTCGTTGAGGTGGAATTAAGTAATTAAGACCGAAGACGGTCATTCATAATCCGTAAATAAACAGTCAATAACCTATTAACCAGTAACCAGATGCAATCGATTAAAGTCAATTCCTTTTTAATGGCTGTCCTTTTTGTCGGCTTATTTCTTTTTGCCAATGAAGCGTTAGCCTTCAAAAACGATTTGAAAACGTTAAAAGTATTGGTCTATACCAAAAACGGGGAAGGCTATGTCCATGACAATATTCCTTATGCGGTTAAAGCCATCCAAAAGCTAGGAGAAGAACATAAATTTCAGGTAACGGTGTCGGATGATCCTGCGGTGTTTACGGACGAGAACCTGCGGGGATACGACCTTCTTTTATTTCCTAGCACCAACAATGACGTTTTCGATACGGACGCACAGCGGCTGGCCTTTAGGAGATACATACAGGCTGGAGGCGGTTTTGTCGGTCTACACTCGGTGGTAGGTACAGAGCGGAAGTGGGAATGGTTTAAGCAATTGATAGGGGGTACGTTTGTGTGGCACCCGAGGTTCCAGCCCTACCAGTTGAAAGTGATCGATCCAGCACATCCCACTGTCGAAGGCCTACCCAAGGTATGGGAAAAGGAGGACGAATGCTATTTTATAAAAGAGATTTATCCGGGCATAAAAGTTACCGTGGCGCACGATTTGGAAACCTTGGACCAGAAGGAAAATGAACGTATTGCTGCTTCTGCAGGCCCTTATTCTAAGTATTATCCGGCTGTATGGCACCAGGATTTTGACGGGGGGCATGTATGGATCAGTGCTTTGGGACACCATATTAAAGATTATGAGGATCCGGTATTTTTACGGCATGTTCTTCGGGGAATGCAACATGTAGCCCGTCAGCTCAAGAAACTGGATTATTCCAAAGCTTATGCGACTTCACGTGACACACCTGTACGGTATTAGCTCATGAATATTTACAAAAACAGAGATAAATAATGCTGCAATGAAAAAAGACAATAAACCCACTCTTTCCAGACGGAGTTTTATGAAATCCACCACTAAGGGAGCCGTGGCCGCTTCCCTTGCGATCACCGGTTTTCCTACCATCGTGCCGGCTTCCGTGTTAGGGAAGGATGCTCCCAGCAATAAGATCAATATCGGGCAGATCGGTTTTGGTAGAATAGCCAAAGGGCATGATCTTCCCGATACCCTGCGCAACGATATCGCCAGGGTAATGGCCGTCAGCGATGTGGATAGTAATCGCATGGCGATGGGCAAAGCCTGGATTGAGGAGCAATATGCCAAGAAGACCGGCAAATCCAATTACATCGATGTCAAGACCTACAGTGACTACCATGACCTCTTGGCAAGCAAAGACATTGATGCGGTGATTATCAGTACGCCCGATCATTGGCATGCCCAACCTGCGATGGAGGCTGCTTATGCCGGTAAAGACATTTACCTGCAAAAGCCTACTTCTCTTACCATAGAAGAAGGGCGGGCAATGAGTGATGCGGTACATCGGTCAGGAGTTATTTTTCAGATTGGCAGCCAACAAAGATCAATGTCCCCGTGGCCCCAATTCAAAAGAGCCTGTGAATTGGCGAGGAACGGTCGGATAGGCAAGCTCCACAGCATCCAGATCGGCCTGCCTGGCGATCCGGCTGGGGGAAATACCGCGGAGATGCCAATTCCCGAAAACCTCAATTACGACATGTGGTTGGGCTCGACCCCCGATGTCTACTACACCTTGGACAGGGTACACTCCCAAACCAACCTTGATGATCGTCCGGGCTGGCTTCGGTGCGAGCAGTTTGGCGCCGGAATGATCACCGGCTGGGGGGCACACCATATCGATATCGGGCATTGGGGCATGGGTACCGAGTATACGGGGCCTATAGAATTGGAAGGCACAGCTCAATTTCCTACCTCAGGACTTTGGACGGTACATGGCGACTTTAAAGTGGCGGCCAAATACGCCAACGGAGTGACCATGTATATCGGCGGGGATAACCCTAACGGGGTGAAATTCGAAGGGGAGGACGGTTGGATCTTTGTTACCCGCGGAAACGTGGGCGTGACCGCCAGTGATCCAGGTAGTGGGGGCAAGCCAAGCGAAGCTTTTCAAGCCAGCGATCCCAAGATCCTTACTTCAGTCATTGGTCCTGACGAAATCCATCTATACGAAAGTCCAGAGCAACACAAGAACTGGTTGGATTGCATTGTCTCCCGGCAACAGACCATAGCGCCGGCAGAGGTGGCACACCGTTCCTGTAGTGCATGCCTTTTGGCCCATACGGCGATGAAGCTGCCGAGAAAGTTGTATTGGGACCCTGTGCGTGAGCGCTTCAAAAACGACGATGAAGCCAATGCCATGCTGAGGAGGCCCCAAAGGTATCCCTACGGTACTGACTACGTGCTTTCTTAGCTGGCCCATTTCTAATTTCAATTGATAATAAACCCAAATAGTTGTACCTGATGAGTTCGTTATTACAATCCTGGAGATGGTATGGTCCAAATGACCCGGTGAGTCTTTTGGACATTCGACAGGCAGGGGCTACAGGTGTAGTCTCTGCCTTACATCATATACCTCATGGGGATGTTTGGCCTTTGGAGGAAATTCTGGAAAGAAAGGCAACCATCCAATCTGCAGGTTTGGAGTGGGTCGTGGTGGAAAGCGTGCCGGTGCATGAAGCCATAAAAACCCGTTCAGAGGACGCAGAAGCCTACCTGGAAAATTACCGCCGCACGTTAAGAAATCTTGCCACAGCCGGCATTTATACGGTCTGTTATAACTTCATGCCCGTATTGGATTGGACCCGGACCAACCTATCCTATGTGCTTCCCAACGGTTCGAAGGCCCTGTATTTTGATTGGGTTGACCTGGCCGCCTTTGATAAATATGTATTACGGCGTGAGGGGTTCGCGGATTTTTATCGACCAGAGGTGCTGGCACAGGTAGATGCACGTTATAGAAACATGCTTCCCGAAAGATTGGCCGAATTGACGGAAATTGTCTTAATGGGCGTTCCCACCGAGGGAAGTATTACTTTAACTCACCTCCATCAAAGCATTGACATTTATAAGGCAATCGGTAAGGAGGGATTGCTGAACAATTTGGGCTATTTTTTAGAAAGTATTCAGGAGGTTTGCGAAGCAGAAGGCATCCAAATGACCATTCACCCGGATGATCCGCCATTTCCCATACTTGGACTTCCCCGAATTGCTTCGGGAAGAGAAGATCTCCACAAAATCCTGCAAAAGGTCGATCGGCCCTTCAATGGCGTATGTTTCTGTACAGGTTCTTTGGGAGCAGGAGATGCAGGCGTGCTGCCGGCGCTCTTGAAAGAAATCGGTGACCGGATCCATTTTGTGCATTTAAGAAATGTGAAAAAAGATGCGCTAGGCAATTTTCACGAATCCGATCATCTGGAGGGTGATGTGGATATGTATCAGGTCATGAAGGTACTGGTGAAGATTAACCAGCAACGGGATCAGCCAATTCCTTTCCGCCCAGACCACGGGCACCTCATGTTGGATGATCTATCAAAAGTGACCAATCCCGGCTATTCGGCTATAGGGAGATTAAAAGGGCTTGCTGAACTCCGGGGTTTGGAAAAAGGCATCCAATGGGGTTTATGATTTAAGAAAGACAAAATACACTAGCGACCGAACATGGTCTAGATTGAAATTACTGATGCTAACAACTAAGTTTTCGTGCGGCTTGTAAAGCCAAGCATGAAAACGCTGTTGCACGGAACCGGTGAAGTTCCTATGGAGATTGAGTCTGTATTTTTTGGGTATCGAGTGGTTCTTACCGGGTAA
>Ga0233377_1000103_pt1 | contig 52965 bp, 40 predicted proteins | sample ElkDunMinimDraft_6_FD_191540 | JGI IMG/M metagenome (GOLD analysis project Ga0233377, IMG submission 191540) | Fecal eukaryotic communites from dung pellets of Tule Elk in California, USA - Elk Dung E36 | ecosystem: Host-associated > Mammals > Digestive system > Large intestine > Fecal | place...
CCCCGGCACCCCCGGCACCCCCGGCACCCCCGGCACCCCCGGTGAGGACGGTACGCACCTGGTGGATGTCGGCGGCGATGCGCCCGGCGAAGACCAGACCTTCCAGCAGGGAGTTGGAGGCGAGCCGGTTGGCGCCGTGCACCCCGGTGCACGCGACCTCGCCGCACGCGTACAGGCCGGGCACGCTGGTACGTCCGCGCAGGTCGGCGCGGACGCCGCCGCTGGCGTAGTGGGCGGCGGGCGCGACAGGGACGAGCTGGGTGACCGGGTCGATGCCGTGTTCCAGGCAGACCGCGTGGATCGTCGGGAAGCGGGTGCGCCACTTCTCCTCGCCGAAGTGACGGGCGTCGAGATAGACGTGGTCGGCTCCGGTGGCGCGCATCCGCCGCATGATCGCCTTCGCCACGACGTCGCGGGGGGCGAGGTCCGCGAGCTCGTGAACGTCCCGCATGAACCGGGTGCCGTCCGCGTCGACCAGCACGGCCCCCTCGCCCCTGACCGCCTCGGAGATCAGCGGCTGCTGGCCGGTGGAGTGCTCGCCGAGCCAGAGGACCGTCGGGTGGAACTGGACGAACTCCAGGTCCCTGACGACGGCGCCCGCGCGCAGCGCGAGCGCCACCCCGTCGCCGGTGGAGACGAGAGGGTTGGTGGTGGCGGAGTAGACCTGTCCCATGCCTCCTGTGGCCAGCACCACGGCCGGCGCAGTGACCGCGCCCACCCCGTCGCGCTCGCCCTCGCCCATGACGTGCAGGGTCACCCCCGCGGTGCGGCCCTCGGCGTCCTTGAGGAGGTCGAGGACGAGCGCGTGCTCGATCACCTCGATCCGCGACTCCGCCACGGCCTGGACGAGCGCCCTCTGCACCTCGGCCCCTGTGGCGTCGCCTCCCGCGTGCACGATGCGGTCGCGCCGGTGGCCGCCCTCCCTGGTGAGCTGGAGCGCACCCGAGTCGTCGGTGTCGAACCGGGCGCCCATCGCGATCAGGCCGCGCAGCGCGTCGGGTCCCTCGGTCACCAGGGTACGGACGGCCTCGGTGTCGCAGAGGCCCACTCCGGCGACGAGCGTGTCGGATAAGTGTTCTTCCGGGGTGTCCCGCGGGTCGAGCACGGCGGCGATGCCGCCCTGTGCCCAGCGGGTCGATCCTGAGGACAGGACGTCCTTGGTGACGACGAGGACCTTCGCCCCGGGGTCGAGGGCGGCGGACCGCAGTGCCAGGGTGAGGCCGGCGATACCGGAGCCCACCACGACCACGTCCGCCCGTACCGTCCAGCCCGGAGCGGGAGCGGTCAACCTCTGGGGAATGGCCGGGATGCTCATAGCCGCCTCCTCGCGGGGCTCGTTAGAGGCCGTTCATTTCGTCAGGGTGACGATAACGCTCCTCGCGAGCCGGCTGTTCCCCGGGGTCTGACATTTCCCCCGAATGCCGAAATAACGGCAGCTCTGGACCGTACACGCCGACGGGGGTCGAAACGGGAGCCTCGGCGAGAAGTTCTCCGGCGCGAGGAACGAGTGCGTCCCCCGTCCTCGGCCCTCCGCATCCCCAACCCCCGCGCCCTCCCGCCCGCACACGCCCGCGTCCGCGCATGCCGACACCCACTCACCGCACACCGCATACGCTCGCACGCCCATGACAGCGCGACGAGGCGGGAACACCGATCCCCCGCGGCTCACAGGCCCAACCGCCGAGCGACCGCGGATCAGCGAATGTCGAGCGTGACGTTGTCGATCAACCTGGTGGCCCCAACCCTCGCGGCCACCGCGAGGATCGCCTCGCCCGTGTGGTCGTCGCCGACCTCCGCGAAGGTCGCGGGGTCGACCAGGACGAGGTAGTCGACCGCCAGCGACGGCTCGGCCTCCAGGACGGCGAGCGCGGCCCGGCGGATCTCCGCGGGCGCGCGCCGCCCGGCCCCCGTCTCAAGGGCACGGGACAGGGCGAGGGCCGCCACCCGGTCGTCCTGCGACAGGTAGCGGTTGCGGCTGGACAGCGCCAGACCGTCCGGCTCGCGGACCGTGGGCCCCCCGACGATCGAGACCGGCAGGTTCAGGTCGGCGACCATCCTGCGGATCATCGCGAGCTGCTGGGCGTCCTTCTGCCCGAACACCGCCACGTCCGGCTGGACCAGGTTGAACAGCTTCAGCACCACGGTCAGCACGCCGTCGAGGTGGCCCGGCCTGAACTCCCCCTCGACGACCGAGCCCATCTCGCCCGCGGACACGCCGACCTGCCTGTCCGGCAGGTACATGTCCTCGGCCGAGGGGGCGAACACCACGCTCACGCCCTCGGCCTCGCAGGCTTCGAGGTCTGCGTCGAACGTACGGGGATAGCGGGAGTAGTCCTCGGTGGGCCCGAACTGGAGCGGGTTCACGAAGATGCTCACCACCACGTGCGCGGCTCTCTCGCGGGCCAGCCGAACGAGCGAACGGTGTCCCTCGTGCAGCGCGCCCATCGTCGGTACGAGCGCCAGCGCGCTCCCCCCGGAAAAGGCGCCCGCGCCGATCCCCAGGGTCTCGCGGGCCTTGAGCAGTCCTGCGCGGTCGTCCGCCACGATCACTGGAACCTCCAGGGGGTGTTCAGGTCCATTTGTTGCCGCCCAGGGCGTCCAGGAGGCGCTCGGCGGCCTCGGGCTTGAGCAGTCCGGCCGCCAGCGCCCGGTCGGCGGTGAGCCTGGCCAGCGCCACGTAGGCGTCCGCCGCCTCGGGAGCGGCGAGAATGAGCGCGTCCACGTGTCTGCGGACGGTTCCCGCGTCGCCGCGCACCACCGGGCCGGTCAGTCCCGCGATGCCGAGCCTCAGCACGTTCTCCAGGGCCGCGCCGAGCAGCGGGCCGAGCATCCTGCCCGGCTGCTCCACGCCGATCCTCTCCAGCAGTTCCGAGGACTCCGCGACGAGCGTCACCATGTGGTTCGCCGCCCCCGCCAGGGCCGCGTGGTAGAGCGGCCGGTCCTCGTCGGCGATCCAGACGGGCTCGCCCTCCATCTCGATGACGAGGGCCTCGGCCACCGGGCGAAGCGCGTCGGGGGCGGTCACCCCGTACGAGATCCCGGTGAGGCGGCGCAGGTCGTCGTCGCGGCCGGTGAAGGTCATCACGGGGTGCAGCGCGAGCGGTAGCGCCCCTGCCTTGATCGCCGGGTTCAGCACGGCGAGGCCGTACGCGCCGCTGGTGTGCGCCACCAGCTTGCCGCGCAGGTCCGCGCCGGTCTCGACCAGGCCGGAGACCAGGCCGGGCAGCACGTCGTCGGGAACCGTGAGCAGGACGAGGTCCGCGCCCGCCACCACGTCCTCCGGCCGGGCGGGGACGAGCCCGAGTCGCTCGACCGCCCGCTCCCTGGAGGCGTCGGAGACGCCGCTCGTCGCGACCACCCGGTGCCCCGCCCTGACGAGTGCGGCGCCGAGCGCCGAACCGACCTTGCCGGCTCCAACCACTCCGACGGCCAGCCGTGCCGGGCGATCGACTGCGTCCATGACGTCCCGTCCTTCGACCATGTGGAGTTCCGTGCCCGATTGACCAGAGTAACGGGCCGTTCTGCCGTGACCGCGTCAGGACACGTGTTCGGTAACGGAGGCGAGGCCTCTCTCCCGGTGTGCCCGGCTCGGGCACACCGGGAGCGTACGGAACCCGTCGGAGAACCCGAGAATCCCGTCCCTACGGTGATTCGGACGGCGGCACGCCGACGCGGCATCAACAACGATCACGCAAACCGATGACAGAATGCGGTCATGTACCCACTCGAAGCGTCAGCGCGCGTCGATCTCGTTCCCTCGCCCCGGCAGGTAGCGTCTGAGAGCGTGTGGCTCACCTGGCGTGCCGCGATGGAGCACGCGCTCTACGGCGAGAGCGGCTTCTATCTTCGGGAGCGTCCCTCCAGCCATTTCCGTACCTCGGTCGGCGCCTCCCCGGTCTTCGCCGAGGCCGTGCTGCGCGAGCTGACCGCGATCGACGAGGTTCTGGACGGCCCCGAGGTGCTCGACCTGGTCGACATCGGCGCCGGTGAGGGCAGGCTCTCGGCCGGTGTGCTCGCCGCGGCGCCGCCCGCGCTCCGGTCGAGGCTGCGGGTGACCGCGGTCGACCTGGCGCCCCGGCCTTCGGCGTTGCCCGAGGAGATCGTCTGGGCGAAGGCCGCGCCGGACGGGATCCACGGGCTGGTGGTCGCCAACGAGTGGCTCGACAACGTCCCCGTCGACATCGTGGAACAGACCGCCGACGGCCCCCGTCTGGTCCTGGTCAACGTCACGAACGGTGAGGAGCGGCTCGGTGACAGCCCCTCCGAGGCGGATCTCGCGTGGCTGGCCCGCTGGTGGCGGATGCGGGCCCCCGGCGAGCGGGCCGAGATCGGCAGGCCCCGCGACAGGGCGTGGGCCTCGGTGATCGTACGGCTGGCGCGCGGCCGGGCGATCGCGATCGACTACTCCCACGCCCTGGACGACCGGCCTCCGTACGGCACGCTCGCCGGATACCGCGACGGGGCGACGGTCGCGCCCGTGCCCGACGGCTCGTGCGACATCACCGCCCACGTGGCGCTCGACGCCTGCGCGGCCTCCGGCGAGAGCGCCGGCGCCGTCACGACGGCGCTGACCACGCAGCGCGAGGCGTTGCGCGCCCTCGGCGTCACCGGGAGCCGCCCGCCGGTCGAGCAGGCGGCAAACGACCCGCGCGGCTATCTTCGGGCCCTCACGAGGGCCTCGGAGGAGGCGGAGCTCATCGCCCCCGGCGGTCTCGGCGGCTTCGGCTGGCTCTCCCAGAGCCGCCTCTGAGAGCGGCGAGCCCCGGCGGAACGACCGATCGCTTCGCCGATGCCGCTGCCGCCGCGCCCTGGGCCGGCCCTGCCCCCCGGCGTGCGCTCCGTACCGGTTCAGACGCGCACGTCGAGCGCGGTGAGACCCCGGATGACGTAGCCGGGACCCCAGGTGGGCTCGGTGACGAGTTCCATCTTCGACGCCTTGCGCAGGAGAGCGCCGAAGGACTCGATCAGCTCCGCCCTGGCCAGCGGCGCCCCGAGGCAGAAGTGGATACCGGCGCCGAAGGAGATGTGCGGGTTGTCGGCCCGGCCCACGTCCAGGCGGTCGGGGTCGGCGAAGACCTCGGGGTCGCGGTTCGCCGAGCCGAACAGCAACGCCACCTCGGAGCCGCGCGGGATGTCGATCCCGCCCACCGAGATGTCCTCGAGCACCCAGCGTTCGAACATCTGCAGCGGGGTGTCCCAGCGCATCAGCTCCTCGACCGCGGTGGGCAGCAGGGTGTGGTCGGCGCGGAGCCGGTCCAGTTCCCCCTGGTTGCGAAACAGCGACCACCAGCCGTTACCGGTGACGTTGACGGTGGCCTCGTGCCCGGCGTTGAGCAGCAGCACGCAGGTGCCGACCAGCTCCTCCTCGGTGAGCGTGTCACCCTCGTCGGCCACCAGGGCGAGCGCGCTGATCAGGTCGTCACCGGGGTCGGCCCTGCGGGCGCGGGCCAGCTCGACGAGATAGGCGGAGAACTCCTCGGCCGCCCGTACGGCGGTGTGCTGGGCCTCGATTGACGGCTGGAGCTCGTACATGCCGCAGATGTCGGCCGACCAGGGGCGCAGTAGGTGCCGGTCGGCCTCGGGGATGCCGAGCATCTCGGCGATCACGGTGACCGGGAGCGGCTCGGCGACCTCGGCGATGAGGTCTCCTCCGCCGCGCTCGACGAAGACGTCCACGAGTTCCTCGGCCATGCGGGCGATCTTGGGACGGAGCGCCTGGACCATGCGAGGGGTGAACGCCTTCGAGACCAGCCGCCGGAGCCTGGTGTGCACCGGCGGCTCGACGTCGAGCATCCCGGCCCTGATCACCCGCCAGAACGGGTCCTGGAACTCGGGGTCGTCCGGTCTGCCGAACTCCTGGTGCGAGGCCATGTGCAGGTAGGAGCGGCCGAGCCTGCGGTCTCGCAGCAGCGCGTTGACGTCCGCGTGCCTCGCCACCAGCCATTGGCCGGTCGGCTCGAAGAAGCCGACCGGCCGCTCTCGCCTCAGCTCGTCGTAGGCGTCATAGGGGTGGGCGACAAATTCCGGATTCCAAGGATCAAAGTGCACATAATCATCGTAATCCTGGTCAGGAGTCGTCTCGCTTGCCCGAATTTCCCTTTTCGGTTGTTTTATCCACTCCGTCCGCGGAACCGCCCTGGCTCGCCTGACTCCCCTGAGCCGCCGCGGCCGCCGGAGTCTCAGAACCGGCCCGGTTCGTGAAGGCCGCCGAGTCCATCCGGCCCGCACCGTCCGCCGAGTCCGTACGGTCCGCCTCGTTCTCGACACCGTAGCGAGAACGCAGCTCGACCGGCTTCCCTCCGCCCTTCTTGCCGCGCATCCGGATGTTCAGCAGTTCCACCAGCAGCGAGAACGCCATCGCGAAGTAGATGTAGCCCTTGGGGATGTGCTGCTCGAACCCCTCGGCGATGAGCACGACGCCGATCAGCACCAGGAAGGACAGGGCGAGCATCTTGATGCTCGGGTGCCGGTCCACGAAGCGGCTGATCGGCCCGGAGGCGATCAGCATCACGATGACCGAGACGATGACGGCCGCGATCATGACGCCCAGCTCGTCGACCATGCCGACCGCCGTGATCACCGAGTCGAGCGAGAAGACGACGTCGAGGATCATGATCTGAATGATCACCGAGGTGAAGGACGAGGACACCTTGCCCTCGGAGTGGTGGGAGTCCCCTTCCAGGCTGCTGTGCATCTCGTGGACGCTCTTGCCCAGCAGGAACAGTCCTCCGAGTATCAGGATCAGATCCCGCCCCGATATCCCCTGCCCGAAGACCTCGAACATCGGTGTCGTGAGCCTCACCACCCACGACAGCGCGAACAACAGGAGAAGACGGCTGAGCAGGGCGACAGAGATACCGATCTTGCGTGCCCTGTCACGCTGCGCGGGCGGAAGCTTGCCCACCAGGATCGAGATGAAGATGATGTTGTCGATTCCCAGGACGATCTCCAGGGCGACGAGGGTGAAAAAACCTATCCATATCTCGGGGTTGGTCACCCATTCCATTGCCTTCTCCTTCTTCGGCCAACGCTCGAACGCGCGATCATCCAGCCGACCGGACCTTCTTCGGCTGATTCCAGGACGACCGGGAAAAGCCCCGAGTTCCTTCCTTTCATCACAACTTCGCCGTCAATTCGCCGGGCGATCCCGGACGCCCGCTCCCGCCCTGGGTACCGGGTTGATCATCTTCTGACTCGCGAGTGACTTGCGAGGCACCGCGGGGCGTCGGTTATAGTGCCTCCGTAGGTCATGAGTGCCAGTGACAAGCCCCGGCTCGCTGGCCGGCAACCCTCGCGTCCGCGGCGGGGTGCCCCGGGTGAGGACCTGGTCCGGCACGAGGTGTGCCGGGCAAGCGCGGGCTCCAGGCACCTATGCCATGGGTTGGGGTCCGATGACCTCGAAGGAGCCATGGCGTGTCCACCCTCACGATCCACACCCCCGCGAGCCCCGTCGCCCCGGCCACCACCGTCCCCGAGACCCGCGCGTCCGGCGACCGGCCGATCCCCGCCGTGCTCGGCTCGGACCTGGAGGTCCCGGTCAGGGGCGGCAGGCTCGTCCGCTACGCCAACCTCGACTACGCCGCGAGCGCCCCCTGTCTGGAGCCGGTGAGCGCCGCCGTCGCCGCCGCGCTCCCGGCCTACTCCAGCGTCCACCGCGGCGCCGGGTACGCGTCCCAGCTGACCACGGCCCGTTACGAGCAGGCCAGGCACACGGTGCGCGCCTTCGTCGGCGCCCGCCCCGACGACTCGGTGATCTTCACCCGCAACACCACCGACGCGACCAACCTGCTGGCCCGCAGCCTGCCGGAGGGCACCACCGCCGTGGTCTTCGACACCGAGCACCACGCCTCGCTGCTGCCCTGGGAGCGGGTCGTGCGGCTCGCGGCCCCCGCCTTCCCCGGCGAGGCCGTCCGCGCCGTCGACGACGCCCTCGCCTCGATCGACGGCCCCAAGCTGCTGGTCGTGACCGCCGCCTCCAACGTCACCGGAGAGCTGTGGCCGATCGCCGCGCTCGCCCACATCGCCCACCGCCACGGTGCCCGCGTCCTCGTCGACGCCGCGCAGCTCGTCCCGCACCGCAGCCTCAACCTGACGGCGCTCGACCTGGACTACGTGGTCTTCTCCGGCCACAAGCTCTACGCGCCGTTCGGCACGGGCGCGCTGATCGGCCGTTCCGACTGGCTCTCCGACGCCGAGCCGTACCTGCGGGGCGGTGGCGCGGTGAAGGCCGTGAACGACGACGGCACCGAGTGGCACGACGCCCCGGAGGCGCGGCACGAGGCGGGAACCCCGAACGTGCTGGGCGCCATCGCGCTCGCCGCGGCCTGCGACGCGCTCTCCGCCACCGGCTGGATCCCGCTGGTCCGCGAGGAGGAGCACCTCCTTCGGCGCCTGAGGGCGGGCCTCGCCGCCGTCCCCGGCGTCCACGAGCTGTCCCTGTGGGGCCCGGACCACCCCCGCGTCGGCATCGTCTCCTTCGTGGTGGACGGCTTCACCGCCCGCGAGGTCGCCGAGGCCCTGTCCGGCGACTACGGCATCGGCGTCCGCGACGGCAAATTCTGCGCCCACCCCTTCGTCCGGCACCTGCTGGGCGCCAAGGACGGCGGCTGCGACGACGTCACCGCCTCCGCCGTCCGCGCCTCCATCGGCATCGGTACCACCTCCGAACACGTCGACCGTCTGATCGGCGCCCTGCGGGATCTTGCCTCGCGTGGCTGACGTGACAGCATGGCCCTATGACTGAAGGCGCGCGTCGTGAGCTGAGCGTGGGGATGGGGGCCGGGGCCGAGGCCGTACGGGGGGCGGACGGCAAGGAGCTCGCCACCGAGGACATGATCCTCAACATCGGGCCGCAGCACCCGTCCACGCACGGTGTGCTGCGGCTGAGGCTCACGCTGGACGGGGAGCGGATCGGCTCGGCCGAGCCGATCGTGGGCTACATGCACCGTGGCGCCGAGAAGCTTTTCGAGGTGCGCGACTACCGGCAGATCATCGTGCTGGCGAACCGGCACGACTGGCTGTCGGCGTTCGCCAACGAGCTGGGCGTCGTGCTCGCGGTGGAGCGGATGCTCGGCATGGAGGTGCCGATCAGGGCGGTCTGGACGCGCACGCTGATGGCCGAGCTCAACCGGGTGCTCAGCCACCTGATGTTCCTCGGCTCCTACCCGCTGGAGCTCGGCGCGATCACCCCGGTCTTCTACGCGTTCCGGGAGCGCGAGACCCTCCAGGCCGTGATGGAGGAGATCTCCGGCGGGCGCATGCACTACATGTTCAACCGGGTCGGCGGCCTCAAGGAGGAGATCCCCGAGGGGTGGACGGGCCGGGTCGCCCAGGCCGTGGCCGACGTGCGGCGACGGCTGCCCGACATCGAGAACCTGATCGCCGGCAACGAGATCTTCCTCGCCCGAACGCGCGGGGTGGGCGTCCTCGACCGCGAGACGATCATGCAGTACGGCGTGAGCGGCCCGATCGCCCGCGCCTCCGGCGTCAACGTCGACCTGCGCAGGGACGAGCCGTACCTCGCCTACGGCGAGTTGCCGGTGAAGGTCGTCACCCGCTCGGAGGGAGACTGCAACGCCCGGTTCGCGGTGCTGCTGGAACAGGTGAAGGTCTCCCTCGACCTCGCCGACGCCTGCGTGGAGCGGCTCCTCGACCTGCCCCCCGGGCCGGTCAACCAGCGCCTGCCCAAGGTGCTGAAGGTGCCCGAGGGTCACACCTACGCCTGGACGGAGAGCCCGCTGGGCCTCAACGGCTACTACCTGGTCTCGCGCGGGGAGAAGACGCCGTGGCGGATGAAGCTCCGCTCGGCCTCCTTCAACAACGTCCAGGTGCTGCGCGAGATGCTCCCCGGTAATCTCCTCTCGGACATGGTGGCCATTTTGGGCTCGATGTTCTTCGTCGTCGGCGACATCGACAAGTAGGGCACGGCGGTAACCGCATGATCGAATCCGGTGGAGACCGGAAGCGGGCGACCCCGGAGCACCGCTCTGCGCGCTTTCCGGACGCCGCGCTCTCCGGACGCCGCGGTGGACGGCGACGCCGGCGCGGCGCCTCAGCGATCGTCGCCCGAGGAGTCCTTGGGAACCTTGCAGCAGTGCTCCAGGTACAGGGCCGCGCAGATCAGCAGCACGCACGCCAGCAACGACCCGCCGGTGATGAAGAAGTCCCTGCGAGGGATCTCCTGCTCCAGCATCTCCACCGTGTAGACGGTGAACCCGGCGAAGATCCCGCCGAAGACGGCACCGCCGAACGCGGAGGCCTTGGCGAGGGCGGCGAGGCGGGCCACGGCGAGGGGCTCGACCGGCTTGGTGTCGGGCTTGCGCTCGATCCTGGCCTTCGTCATCCACCCGGCGTAGAACTCGCCGATCGCGAGCAGCAGCACCGTCGGGATCGCCGTCCACGGCACGGTCGGCAGGGACGAGTAGAGCGGCCTGAGCACCGCCCAGGTGAGGATCGTGAACACGAGGAGGAGCCCGACGAGAACGCCGGGGCGGGTCGGCCTCACGAGGGCCCCCGCAGGGACAGGTCGGGGCGCGGCCGTACGTAGTCCTGGTCGAGACCGGCGAGCAGGTCGGCCACCCGGCGCCCGGAGAGGACCGCCCCGGGATCGGCCCGCACCCAGGGGACCAGCACGAACGCGCGCTCGTGCGCCCTGGGGTGAGGCAGGGTGAGATCGGGATCGTCCATCACGACATCCCCCACGGTGATCAGGTCGACGTCCAGCGTGCGCGCTCCCCAGCGCTCCAGCCGGACCCTGCCGAAAGTGTTCTCCACACTGTGAGCACGATCGAGGAGCGCCCGAGGTTCCAGCGCGCTCTCGGCGATCACCACCGCGTTGAGATAGGCGCCCTGCTCGGGGCCGCCGACCGGGTCGGTCTCGTAGACCGGCGACACCGCGACGAACGTGAGCTCCGGCTTCTCGAAGAGGGCGTCGAGCGCACCCCGCAGGGTGGCGAACCGGTCGCCCAGGTTGCTGCCGAGCGCCAGGACCACCCTCATGGCCGGCCCCGGGTGATCGTCACGATCACGTCGTCGAACGGCAGCGGGATCGGCGCGGCGGGCTTGTGCACGCTCACCTGCGCCGCCTGGACGAGCTCGCGGGCCAGGCAGACGTCGGCGAGGCGCTGGGCGAGGGTCTCGATCAGCTCGACCGGCTCGCCCCGCACGACCTCCGCGAGGTCCTCGGCGAGCTCGCCGTAGTGGACGGTCCTGGTGAGATCGTCCCCGGCCGCCGCCGGCGCCGTGTCGAGAAAGAGGGTGACGTCGACGACGAACTCCTGGCCGAGCTCCCGCTCCGCCGCCAGCACGCCGTGCCGTCCGCGCACCCGCAGCCCTTTCAGGCTGATCTGGTCGGCGGCCGCCCGACCGGCCGTGCCCGGTGGCACGCCGTACGCCGCGTCCTCGAACGAGCCGGAAGCCGGGCCGCCGACCGGCTCGTCGGCCGGATCCCCGATCAGGTCGCTGACACCGTCGTCGATCCGCAGGGGCGTCTCCGCGTCGATCACGCGGCCTCCTCTTCCTCGTCCTCGTCGTCCCCCTGCAGCACGGGTGAGCCGTGGTGCAGCCAGAGCCGCCACCCCGCCGACGTCCGCACGAAGGTGTTGCTCGCGACCACCTTGCCCGCCGCGAAGCTGGCATCACCCTCGTCGCCCGCGGTGAGGATGTTCTCCTCGCAGGTGAGGATGGCGACGTCGCCCAGGACCATGACCCGGACGTCGGTCAGCACGAACTGGATGTAGGGCGTGTTCGCCATGATGAGCGCCCACGAGCGCAGCACCTCCTGGCGGCCGGTCACGATCGGCCAGCCGGGGTGGACGCAGCTCACCTGCTCACCGTCGATGTCCTCGGCCCAGATCTCGGTCATCCTGTCGAGGTCGGCGTCCTCGATGGCGGTGTAGAACGCCTGGTTGACCGTCTCGACGGCGGTGGTGTCGACGCTCATGATCTCGCTCCCTGAACTGCGGCAGCCACACGGACGGCGTCCGCGTTCGGGCGGACGTCGTGCACGCGTACACACCAGGCCCCCGCCTGCGCGGCGAGCGCGGTCACGGCGAGCGTGGCGTCGTCACTACGACTGAAAGGGCGCGGCGCGCCGTCCGGATCGGCCAGGAGGCGACCCAGGAAGCGTTTCCGCGAGGCTCCGATGATCAGCGGATATCCCAGCTCTCCGAGCTTGTCGATGCCCGCGATCAGAGCCCAGTTGTGTTCGGGGTTCTTGGAAAAGCCCAGCCCCGGATCGAGCACGATCTGCTCCTCGGCCACCCCCTCGGCCAGCACGGAGACGACCCGCTTCGCGAGCTCCTCGCGCACCTCGGTCACCACGTCGCCGTACACGGCCCTGCGGTCCATGGCGTGGCTGTGCCCCCGCCAGTGCATCACCACGTACGGCACGCCCGAGGCGGCCACGACCCTCGGCATCGCCGGGTCGGCGAGCCCTCCGCTCACGTCGTTGACCAGTTTCGCCCCGGCCTCCACGGCCATCTGGGCGACCTCGGCCCGCATGGTGTCCACGCTGACGGTGACGCCCTCGCGGCTCAGCTCCCTGATGACCGGCTCGACCCTGGCCAGCTCCTCCTCCAGCGGCACCCGCGCGGCACCGGGCCTGGTGGACTCGCCGCCCACGTCGACGATGTCGGCGCCCTGCTCGACCAGCTCGTGGCCGTGACGCACGGCGACCGCCGGGTCGAACCACCTGCCACCGTCGGAGAAGGAGTCGGGAGTGACGTTGACAACGCCCATCACGAGGCACCGGCCCGCGTCCGGCAACCCGGGCACACTCCACGTCGTCATGGCGACCAGCCTAGGCGTTGCGCCCTGTAAGCCCGTCTCGTGGGTCCGGCTTGCGCCATAACGAATCCGCCACCCTTCACAGGGCGGATGGCCCTCGGGGACGTCTGGCCGGCATGCGCTCTCCTCCAGCTCCTGCGGACGCGGGCGGCGTACGCCCGGCGGCATCCGACGCGAGCAACGTACCAGGCACCGATCGGCCGTGGCGGAGAACAAGGGCTTCGGGCCGCGACCCTCCACAGCGCGAAAACCCCGCCGGGACCGTCGATCGGCGGTCCCGGCGGGGTGTGTCTCGAAAGCACGAGAGAAGGCGATCAGCGGATGATGAGGGCCATCGCCTCGCCACGGGTCTTGTCACTGTCGCGGAAGCTTCCGCGCACGGCCGAGGTGATCGTCTTGGCACCGGGCTTGCGGACACCCCGCATGGTCATGCAGAGGTGCTCGCACTCGATCACCACGATCACCCCCCGCGGCTCCAGCACGTTCATGAGCGCGTCGGCGATCTGGGAGGTCATCCTCTCCTGCACCTGGGGACGTCTGGCGTACACGTCGACAAGGCGGGCGAGCTTGGACAGGCCGGTGACCTGCCCCTTCTCGTTGGGGATGTAACCGACGTGGGCGACGCCGTGGAACGGCACGAGGTGGTGCTCGCAGGTGGAGTAGACCTCGATGTCGCGGACGAGCACCATCTCGTCGTGGTCGACGTCGAAGACCGTGGTCAGGACGTCTTCCGGGGTCTGCCCCAGCCCGGCGAACTGCTCGGCGTAGGCGCGGGCGACCCTCGAGGGGGTGGCCTGGAGGCCGTCGCGATCGGGATCCTCACCGATCGCGATGAGGATCTCACGAACGGCGTTCTCCAGCCGTACCGTGTCGACCTGGAGCGGCTTGAAACCCACCACGCTCAGTTCACATCCTTGGGCGCGGGGTCGGTGTGGCCCGTTCCCGCGGGAAGGGCGCCGTTGCCGCCGGCCTGCTCACCCGGGGGGAGCGTGCCGTTGCCCGACTGCTCCTTGCGGGAGAGGATCGGCGGGCGGTTGGAGGGCAGCCGCTTGCCGTAACCGGAGTAGGAGGGCCTCTTCTCCCTGACGACGACCGGGGCGAAGATCTCCAGGACCTGGTCGCGGGAGAGGGTCTCCTTCTCCATCAGCTCCAGCACCAGGTTGTCGAGCACGTCGCGGTATTCGACGAGGATCTCCCATGCCTGGTCGTGGCCGGACTCGATGAGGCGGCGGACCTCCTCGTCGATCGTGGAGGCGATCTTCTCGGAGTAGTCGCGCTCGTGACCCATCTCGCGGCCGAGGAAGACCTCGCCGTTGCCGCTGCCGAACTTACGGGCGCCGAGCTGCTCGCTCATGCCGTACTCGGTGACCATACGGCGGGCGATGGAGGTGGCCTTCTCGATGTCGTTGGAGGCGCCGGTGGTGGGCTCGTGGAAGACGAGCTCCTCCGCCGTACGGCCACCGAGGAGCATCGCGAGCTGGTCCAGCATCTCCGAGCGGGTCGCGAGGAACTTGTCCTCCATCGGCAGCGTCATCGTGTAACCGAGGGCGCGGCCGCGGGACAGGATCGTGATCTTGTGGACCGGGTCGGAGTTGGGCAGCGCGTGCGCGACCAGGGCGTGACCGCCCTCGTGGTACGCGATGATCTTCTTTTCCTGGTCCGACATGACGCGGGACTTGCGCTCGGGGCCGGCCATCACACGGTCGATGGCCTCCTCGAGCGTCTCCATCGTGATCAGCTTCTGGTCGGCGCGCGCGGTGAGCAGCGCGGCCTCGTTGATCACGTTGGCCAGGTCGGCACCGGTGAAGCCGGGCGTCCTGCGGGCGATGATGTCGAGGTCGACGCCCTCGGCGAAGGGCTTGCCGCGGCCGTGCACCTTGAGGATGCCCTTACGGCCCTCCAGGTCGGGACGGTCGACGGTGACCTGGCGGTCGAAACGACCGGGACGCAACAGCGCCGGGTCGAGGATGTCGGGCCGGTTGGTCGCGGCGATCAGGATCACACCGCCCTTGACGTCGAAGCCGTCCATCTCGACGAGGAGCTGGTTCAGCGTCTGCTCGCGCTCGTCGTGGCCACCGCCGAGACCGGCGCCGCGGTGGCGGCCCACCGCGTCGATCTCGTCGATGAAGATGATCGCCGGAGCGTTCGCCTTCGCCTGCTCGAACAGGTCGCGGACCCGGGAGGCGCCGACGCCGACGAACATCTCGACGAAGTCGGAACCGGAGATGGAGTAGAACGGCACCCCGGCCTCACCGGCGACGGCCCTGGCGAGCAGGGTCTTACCGGTTCCGGGCGGGCCGTAGAGCAGGACGCCCTTGGGGATCTTGGCGCCGATCGCCTGGAACTTCGCAGGGGCCTGCAGGAACTCCTTGATCTCCTGGAGTTCCTCGATCGCCTCGTCGGCACCCGCGACGTCGGCGAAGGTGGTCTTGGGGGTGTCCTTGGTGATGAGTTTCGCCTTCGACTTGCCGAAGTTCATCACCCGGCCGCCGCCGCCCTGCATCTGGTTCATGATGAACAGGAAGATCAGCACGATGATGACGATCGGCAGGAAGCTCACCAGGAGCCCGAGAAGGAAGTTCTCCCTGGGCACCTCGACGTTGTATCCGCCGGGCAGCTTGTCGGCCGCCTCGGCCGCCTGCAGTTTGTCGGCGAGCTGTATGCCCTGGCCGGTCACCCACATGGAGTAGTAGCGCTTCTTGTCGGTCAGAGTGACCTCGATGCGCTGGTCCTTGTCGATGATCTTGGCGTTGGAGACCTTGCCCTCGTCGATCCAGCTGACGATCTGTGAGGTGTCTCGCCTCTCGAAGTCGCCCTCACCGCCCCACATCGTGGTGACGAGAAGGAGCAGAACGACGATGCCCAGGATCCACAGCAGTGGCCCACGTGTAAATCGCTTGAGATCCATCCGATGCGGAACCCCGGCGGGCCCGTCCCTTCCTGACCAGAGCCTGGCAACCCCGGGCGGACCCGGGGCTCGCGGTATCCCTAACCGCTCCAACTGACTACCCAGAGACGGCGGGAGGCCACCTCTTCGGTTGTCCGAAGGTACACCGGCATGGCGCGCGGGGTCACCGCGCGGACAGACCGGCTTTGCCCTACCAACGTACGTCAGGTAGGTCCGTGTTCCCCGCCGCTATGGGCAATGTCGTGTTTGTGAATGACACACTTCGCGCAGGGCGTACTTTTTAGCCCGCTCCGTACACATGAGGGGCGAGAGTTCCGATGAAGGGAAGATTGCGATAGCGCTCGGCGTAGTCGAGCCCGTAACCGATCACGAACTCGTTGGGAATGTCGAAGCCGATGTACTTCACGTCGATCGGCACCTTGATCGCGTCCGGCTTGCGCAGCGCGGCGCAGATCTCCACCGAGGCGGGGTTGCGCGACTTCAGGTTGTGGACCAGCCACGACAGGGTGAGACCGGAGTCGATGATGTCCTCGACGACCAGCACGTGGCGTCCCGCGATGTCGGTGTCGAGGTCCTTGAGCACCCGCACGACACCCGACGACCTGGTGCCCGCCCCATAGGAGGAGACGGCCATCCAGTCCATCTGCACGGGCAGGCTCAGAGCCCTGGCCAGGTCCGCCATCACCATGACCGCGCCCTTGAGCACGCCCACGATCAGCAGGTCCTCACCCGCGTAGTCCTCGTCTATCCGGCCCGCGAGCTCCTTGATCTTGGCTTGGAGCTCTTCCTCGGGGATGAGGACCTTCGAGAGGTCCCTGCCCATGTCAGCTGCGTCCACCTGGGATTTTCCTTACGAAACGGGGCTGGCTGGCTGTCTGGCGAGTATCAGGGTGTCATACCGGCGAACCACCCCCACCCCCCCGGGCACCTCTACGCGCAGCTGCCCACGCCACGCGGTGACCAGACGGTCGACCTGGATGACGTGCGAGGCCGCGAGCGTGCCCGGTGGAGCCCCCACGTCGATCGCCGCCCTGCGCAACACCCTCCGCCTCACGGCGACGGGAAGATTCTCCAGGTCCCGCACGGCCACCGTCACCGTCGCGATATCGCTAAGAGCGCAATCCCTCACGGCGACGCGGGCATAGACCTCCCCGGCCCAGGCGTCGAGCGCGTCGGCGTCGTCACGGCACAGGGACGCGGTCCTGGCGAGCGCCTCGGCGACACCGGGGCCGAGCTCGTCCTCCAGGGCGGGCAGCAGCCGCTCGCGGACCCGGACCCGGGTGTAGCGCGGGTCGAGGTTGTGCGGGTCGTCCCACGGGGACAGGCCGAGCGCCGCACAGGCCGTGACGGTGGTCGCGCGGCCGAGTTCCAGCAGCGGCCGACGATAGATCCCGGTCCGCGCGGGCATCCCGGCCAGCGACCGGGTGCCGCTCCCCCTCGCCAGCCCGAGCAGTACGGTCTCCGCCTGGTCGTCCCTGGTGTGCCCGAGCAGCACGGCCGCCGCCCCGAGGCGCTCCGCGGCCTCGGACAGGGCCGCGTACCTCGCCTGCCTCGCCGCGGCCTCGGGGCCGCCCGAGGTGCCGACGGAGACAGCCGGCGCCTCGGCGAGATCGAGCCCCAAAGCGGGCGCGAGCCGCACGACGTCGCCCGCGCGCTCGCCCGACCCCTCCTGCAGGCCGTGGTCGACACTGAGCAGACCGGCGCGGAGCCCGGCGCGGGGCGCGGTGAAGCCCAGCGCGGCGGCCAGGGCGAGGGAGTCGGCGCCGCCGCTGCACGCGGCCAGCACGAGAGCGCCCGGCTCCAGGTCGTCCAGTGCGAGCCGTACGGCGCGTCGGACATCGGCGACGGCGGGATGCGGACCCATGCCCGCCATTGTCCGGCCTCGGACGCGACGGTGGAGCGACCACCTCACCCGCGGCCGGGCCGGAGCGGGGCCGCGCGGGGCCAGAGCCGGGCCGCGCGGGGCCAGAGCCGGGCCGCGCGGGGCCGGAGCGGGGGCGGGCCAAGACGATCGAACCCGCCCCGCCCGGTCAGCCGACGGCACCCCCGGCGGGGATGGCCTGGGTGCCGATCACCCTCGCGATCCAGCGCTGGGGGTGGGAGATCTCATCCTGGGTGGGGAGCGTCTCCGGCGAGGTCCAGACCTTGTTGAAGCTGTCGATGCCCACCTGTCCCACGACCGTGCGGACGAAGGCGGAGCCCTCGGCGTACTGCTTCATCTTGAGGTCGAGACCGAGCAGCCTTCGGATCGTGCGGTCGAGACGGGACCCGCCCTCGCGGCGGTGGTGGAACTTGGCGCGGATGTCGGCCACCGAGGGGACCACCGAGGGGCCGACCGCGTCCATCACGTAGTCACCGTGCCCCTCGACCAGGGTCATCACCGCGGTGAGCCGGTCGAGGATCACCTTCTGCTCGGGCGTCTGGATCGCGTCGATCAGGTTGCCCTCACCGCCCCTGACGACGTCCGTGAACGTGCCCGCGGCCGAACGCAGCCGCTCAAGCAGCGCGGGTAGGTCGATGTCGGAGGCGAGCAGGAAGTCGGTCGTCTGCGACCTGACGTACTCGCGCAGCCAGGGGACACCGGTGAACTGCACCCGGTGGGTCTCCTCGTGCAGGCAGACCCAGAGACGGAAGTCACGCGGGTTGACGTTGAGTTCCTGCTCGGCGTGGACGATGTTGGGCGCGACCAGCGTGAGGCGCCCCGTGGGAGCCTGGCCGGTCGGGTCGGGCGGCAGGAACAGCTCGTACTGTCCCAGGACGCGGGAGGCGAGGAAGGCCAGCACCGCGCCCACCTCGACCCCGGTGATGCGCGAGCCCACGGCGCCCACGATCGCCGGCGTCTGACTCCCCCTCGCCGCCATCCGCTCGGTGAGCGGCTCAAGCACCACCCGGAACCCGTCGATGTTGGCCTTGATCCAACCTGGCCTGTCGACGACGGTCGCGGTTTGCGGCGCGGTCTCGGTGTCGATTCGGGTGAACTCGCGGACATGCCCCTCGGCCTCGCGCGAGAGCCGCCGTAAGTCGGCGACGGCCTGCCGGGCCTCCTCTCGGCTCACTTGCGGCCCGGGGCGCACCAGGCGCGTTCCGGTCGCTACGGCAAGATCCCAGTCGATCACCTGCATACCGTCCACCGTACGTGCTCTCCCCCCGAGTCGCGCACCCGGAACCCGTGATCAACCGGCGGCGACCGCCGCGGCGAGCCTGTCGAGGGCCGCCTCCGCCTTGCCCCAGCCGGGCGGAACCTTGTCCGCCATGAAGGCGAAGGTCACCATGCGTCCGCTCCGCGTGGTGGTCACGCCCGCCAGGGTGTTGACCCCGTCGAGGGTGCCCGTCTTCGCGCGGACCAGCCCGTAGGCGGAGCGGAGCTTGTCGAACCTGTGCCCCAGGGTGCCGCTGAAACCGGCGACCGGCATACCGCTGATGATCGAGTGCAGGCCGGGATGGGCCGGGGAGGCCGCCGCCGCGACCAGGCGGGCGAGTGCCTCAGGGGCGATGCGGTTCTTCGGCGACAGCCCGCTGCCGTCGAAGACCAGCACGCCCTTCGCCGCGCCGAGCCTGCTCAGCACCTTGCCGAAGGCCGCGGCGCCGCCGTCGAAGGAGGCCGGCTCCCCCTCCTTGATCGCCACATGCCTGGCCAGCGCCTCCGACAGGTCGTTGTCGCTGAGCGTGAGGACCCGCTCGACCAGGGCGTAGACCGGCGCGGAGTCGACCCTCGCGATCTCCTGCGCGCCCGCCGGCGCCTTGGACCGCCTGGCGGACTTGGAGACCGTGATCCCGTACTTCGACAGCAGCGACACGAACGCGCCGTGCGCCGTACGGGAGGGGTCGGAGACCCGCCGGTCACTTCCCCGCGAGACCCTGCCCTCGTCGACCATGAGCGCCGTGACGGGGGCGACGCTGCCCTCGGGCACGTAGCCGGGCTTCCACGTGGCGGCGGTGCGCGGCCCCGTGTAGAGGAAGTCGTCGTAGGCCACCGTCACCTTGGACACCCCGGCGGCCTTGAGCGCCCTGGCGGTGCGCGAGGCGAGGGTGGCGAGCGAGGCGGGCCGGGGATAGACCGGGCTCGCCGCCGTCCTGGGACTCGCCAGGGTGGGGTCGCCGCCCCCGACGAGGATGATCGAACCCGGCGAGGACCCCCGCACCACGCGGGTGCTCAGCCTGGCGTCGGGCCCCAGCGAGGCCACCGACGCGACCGCCGTGACGACCTTGGTGGTGGAGGCGGGGGTGATGCCCGTGGCGGCCCCGCTGGAGAAGAGCAGGGCGCCCGTCTCCGCGTCGAGAACCGCGGCCCCGACGCTTCGTCCCAGCGCGGGGTCACCCAGCGCCTCGGTCAGCCGCCCTGCCAAAGTACCCTTGGCGGGGAGAGCGCCGCTTCCCCCCGCGGCCAGCACCGGACCCGCGGTGATGACCGGGATGGGAGGCGGCTCGGCCGACACGACGACCGTCTCAGGCTCACCCGTGACCAGCACACCGCTGGCGAGCAGGTGCGCCCCGGCCGCGACGACGAAAATCTGCAGCAGGACGAGAGTGACCAAGGCCACCCACCGCTCACGCCGCATCACCGTCGCCGTCCTCTCATCATCCGTATCCAAAGGGCATAAAACGCCTACGAGACATTAACGCCCAACCGGGGGTGCCCGGGGGGTTGAGTGGAGGAAACGCGGTGGAGTTCGACGTTCTCGTTGAGATTCCCAAGGGGCAACGGAACAAGTACGAGGTGGACCACGAGTCAGGCCGCATCAGGCTCGACCGCATGCTCTTCACCTCCACGCAGTATCCCGCCGACTACGGCTTCATCGAAGACACCCTCGGCGAGGACGGTGATCCTCTCGACGCCCTGGTGCTGCTTCAGGAGCCGACCTTCCCCGGCTGCCTGATCAAGTGCCGGGCGGTCGGCATGTTCCGTATGACCGACGAGAAGGGCGGCGACGACAAGGTCCTGTGCGTCCCCGCCACCGACCCTCGGATGGAGCACATTCGCGACATCCACCACGTTCCGGAGTTCGACCGCCTGGAGATCCAGCACTTCTTCGAGGTCTACAAGGACCTGGAGCCCGGCAAGTCGGTCGAGGGCGCCAACTGGGTCGGCAGGGTGGAGGCGGAAGAGGAGATCGTCCGCTCCATCAAGCGCGCCAAGGACGACATCCACGGAAAGCACTGATTCTTGACCGGATTATTACCCGGTCCTCAGCCCTCCCCTCGACCGTCAGCCCTCTGACCGATCATCCTCTGACCGTTCGCCCCTTGAACGGTCACTTTCTGAACGGTCACCTCTCAGCCGATCGTCCTTTGGCCGGTCGTCACGCGGGACGGGTCGCGCCGACAAGGTCGCTGCGCCACATCGGCGCGACCCTGACCACGTCCCCCGTCTGCGGGGCGTGCACCATCAGCCCCCTGCCGACGTAGATCCCCACATGGTGGATGTCTCCGGGATCGCTCGTGATCTGCCCGTAGAAGAGCAGGTCGCCCCGCTGGAGCTCGCTGAGCCGCACGTGCGGGCCCGCGGTCCACTGGGTGCCGGTCCAGTGGTCCAGGGCGACTCCCACCCGTTCCCAGGCTCGCATGGTCAGCCCCGAACAGTCGTAGGCGGACGGCCCGGCGGCCGCCCACACGTACGGCTTGTCGAGCTGGGTGAGCGCCCAGTCCGCGGCGATGTCACCCCTGGCGGAACCGGCCGCCACATTGAGCGCCCAGCGCGAAGCGGACTCTCCCGAGGCCACCGCCATCCGTGCCGTCTCTCGACGCACCGCGGCGGTCCGCCGTCGAGCGAGCTCGGCGCTCTCCCTCGCGATCCTGGCCTGCTCCAGGGCCGCCTCGCGCCTCCTGGCGAGCCGGTCGGCGGCGTCGCGCGCCTCGTCGGCCAGCCTCTCCAGCCGGGCCTGCTCCTCCTTGATCCGCCGGGTCTCCTCGACCTGCTCGGCGACGGCCTCCTCGGCGGCGAGCTTCGCCTCCTCGGCCCTCGCCTGCGCCTCCTGCCGCTCGGCGTAGGCGTCGTCCGCCTGCGCCTTCAGGATCGCGAAGACCTCCTGGGCGTCCCGCAGTTGCTTGAGCGTCTCCGCCTGCCCCCCGCCCATGTGGGCCAGGATGCTGGCCCGGCGCAGATAGCCGTCGTCCATGGGACCACCGCTGTCGGTCATCATCGCCACCATGGGCTGGGTGATGTCCAGCCCGCCGTAGCTCTGAGCGGTGATCGCGGCCACTGCCCTGCGGGCCTCCTCGACCTCCGCACCCGCCGTCCTCGCCCGCTCCGCCGTCTGCTCCGCGAGCTCCTTGGCGCGAGCCGTCTTGACCAGCTCCCCGTTGTACGACTCGACGAGGCGCTCCGCCTGGGCGACCAGCTCCTCCAGCCTGGCCTGCGCCTCGGCGACCTGGACCGTGGTCGCGCCGAGCCTCTCACCGCGCTCACGGGCGATGGCCCGCGCGTCGGCGACCTCACCGGCCGAGGGGGCCGGCACGCCGCCCCGTGCGGCGTCGTCGGCCGGTCCGGGCCGGCCGGGAACGGCGCCGGCGGGGAGCCCCGGCCCGGCGATCAGGCAACAGGCGAGGCCCGCCACCGCGGCGGCATGACGGCGCCGTCTGACTGAATGCATGCGTCTCCCCCCGGAGTCCCCCTTGGTTACCGCGTCGCCGCGGTCTGGCCGCGTGTCGCGGTCTTGTCCGCGCGACGCGGCGCGTCACCGCGTGTCAGGCGGCGGCCTACCTCAGCATTCCCTCTCGTCACTCTCCGCACACATGTCACTCACCCACCGTGTTCATCGCCCGTCACACTATCCCCGCCGACAGGGGTCTCGGTCCGCGAACGTTCACGCCCAGGGCCTCGTACGACGGGTGCGCGACGGCTCTCTCCTCGAACATCCGTCCGTCCGCGCCCCGCGCTGGTCGAGATCCGTTCCGGCCCCGCACCCTCCGGGGAGCGTCCGGGACCGGTGGGCGCGGGCCGGGAATCGTGAGGGACCCGCCCCCTGCCGGACGCCGGGTGGTCGGGGGCGGTGCGCGGACGTCGCGGAGGGGGGAACGGCGACCGGAGATTCGCTCGCGAAGGTCTCGGGCCGGCTCGCGGAGGGCTGGGGTCGGTCCGCGGAGGCGCCGGGGCCGCGTGCGGGGGCCTGCGCCCTCCCCCCGGGCCTGTCGCGTCGCGCGGTGGCCTCGGATTCGCCCGCGGAGGCGACGGGGCCGCCTGAGAAGAGCCTGGGGCCGTCCCCGGGGGCGCCGGGTTCGCCGGCCGATGAGGGGTCCGGCAGCGGCGGGAGGAGTGTCCGTGGTGGTCACGGGAGGGGTGGTGCCTGTCCGGCGTACCGATCCCGGAGGACCCCGGCGGCACCGGCGGCAGGGGAGGAGAGGGCGGGGCCGGGTTCTCCGCGGGAGCGGCCGGACGGTCGGCCGCGCCGTCACCTGACGGCCCGTCACCGGACGCCCCCTCGCCGGACGACCCGTCATCGGCCGGAGGGGGCGGTCCTTCGCCCGAAGGTTCTTCACCCGGTTGCCGAGGCCTGCTCTCCTCCCGGTGGCCGATCGGATCCGGCGCTCCCTGCCGCCGGTCGCTCCCCACGTCGGGCCCGGTGGCGCTGACCGGCTCCGTCACCCCGAGCGAACCGACCCGCTCGGCGGCCGCCCCCTCCCCGACGGGTTCCGACGTCACGGGCGCGCCTTCCCGCCGGGCCCCTCCCGGTCTCCCGGAGTCCGGAGGCTCCACCACCGCCGGGAACGCGTCCGAGGCGACACCGGAATCCGCGCCTCGCGGCGCGATCCCCGTCTGGGTGAGGAGCAGGGCCAGCGCCGTCGCCGCGGCGACCGCGGCCGCCGCGCCGGCGAGCGCGTAGGGCCTGCGGCGGCTCCCGCGAACCCCGCCGACGGGGAACCCGGCACCGTCGAGGGGACCGGCTCGCTCGGCGACGTCGCGCCGGTAGGGGACCCGCTCGGGATCGGTGAAGTGGCTCATCACCCACGCGCGCAGCGTGGGCGGCAACGCGACGAGGGGGAGCAGGTCGTAGACCTTGGCCGCGGAGACCTGCCTGACCCGGTGCGGGGCGCAGGTGTCGCAGCGGTTCACGTGGCGGATGACCCGTTCGCGCGCCTCCGGCGCGAGCTCACCGCCGAAACCGGTCAGCACGCGGGCCCGGCTCGCGCAGTCGTAGGGCCCCTTGCGGACGAGGACCTCCGCGGTGACGACGTCGCGCAGGCGCTCCCTCGCCGACTCGTACAGCGCGCCCGCGACCTTGGGGGTGACGCCCAGGACCGCGGCGAGATCGATGGGCCCGAAGCCGTGGCGGCAGCTCAGGTCGAGGATCTCCCGATCGTCGGGCGACAGGCTCCGCGTGGCGTTCCACGCCATCACCCGCAGGTCCGCGTCGTCTCCGGCGGCGACCACCGGGGCGGGCTCCTGCGGGCCGCGCCCCTCATCGAGATCACGCCGTACGCACTCCCCCCGAGCGAGTGCGTACAGCCACGCCTCCAGCCGACGGGCGTCGGCGAGCGCGTGAATATGGGCCTCGGCGGCGATGAGCGTGCCGAGGAGTGCCGACTCGGCGGCGCCGGAGGTGGCGAGCATCGAACGGCAGTATCGGTAGATGCTTTCCGCGTATGTGTCGTAGAGATCGGCGAGGGCTCCGGGACTCCTCGCACACAGAGCCGCGACCAGGGCACCGTCAGTCATGTAATCGAAGGTAAGCGCTGGGTAACCATGAATGCAGCACTTCGCGAGCGGCAACTTCGATTGTCTTTAAAATGTCAGCGGATCGAGTAAGAATTCGGCGCCAATGACAATCATAAATACTCAAGAATGGTCATTTGGTCCGAATTAATCGTGCATATCGGAGCACTGTGGAAGGTCTCCCGACCGCGGGCGTCCGGCCCGGCGGACAAGGACGGACGACCGCGGGCGTCCGGCCCATCGATCACGGAGGGACGCCCGCGAGCGGACGGCCCGAGTGTCCGGCGACCACGGCCGAACCATGACGAACACCCGGCGACCACGGTCGAACGGCCACGGGCAGGTCAGAGGGGCCGGCGATCACTCACGGGTGTCCGGCACCCGCGAGGGGCGCCTGCCTGCCCCGGTCCTTGACGAACGGGGGCGTCTTCGGCTTGACCGTGTTCAGAGGCAGGGAACCGCCGAGGACGAGCTGCTCGAAGGGGCGGCTGCTCGACCCCCAGGTGCGCGCGCTCACCTCGGTGGAGGCGATGTCACGGGTGTTCTGGACGCTCTTGATCTGCATGATGAACCGGCGCTTCTGGCCCGCCTGGACGTTGTCCACGAACGTGCTCCCGCCGCCGAGCAGCCTGCCCCGCTTGTCGCGCAGGAGCGCGGTGACGGCCAGGCTGCGTGCCGGTATCACGTACGGGGTGCCGACGTAGCCGGTGACGAGATAGTCGCCGTCGGCGGTGCGGTCGGTCAGCACCTCGCGGATCGGGAAGGGCTGGAACGCCGAGACGATCCGGCCCGCCTGATGCCAGTTCGCCGGACGGTACGCGATGCTCACGGTGACCGGCTTGTCCTGGGTCACCGCCTGACCGGTGAAGGGGAGCGTCCCCCCGGGAGGCACGGCGTCCAGCGGCTGTTCGAGCCGGACGACCTCCTTGCCCTGGGAGTTCTTGGCCACCACGGTGGCCACGACGTGCTCGCCGAAGTGCCACGGGTTGGTGTTGGCGAGCACGCCCGCCCAATTCACCACATACCCATCGTCACCCTTGATGATGGACGAGGCCTGCTCCCTGACCGCGAGCGGTTGGAGCGCGGCGGCCTGCTTCGTCTCCTCGTCTTCGGTGCATCCGACGCATCCGATGAGGAGGAGGGCGAGGGCGCCGACGATTCGGGTGCTGTGCGTCACCTAGCCGTGATAACCGGCCACCGCCCCCCTGCCTACCTGGACACGCCGGAAACGGCCCGAGTCTTTACCTCTGCCGGACCACCCTGGCCTCGTCCCATACCGGTTCGGATGATTCGTAGACCTTTCCGTCCGCGCCGAAGACCAGGTACCGGTCGAAGTCATCGGCGAACCAGCGGTCGTGGGTGACGGCGACCACGGTCCCGTCGAAGGCGTCCAGCCCTTCCTGGAGGGCCTCGGCACTGGCCAGGTCGAGGTTGTCGGTCGGCTCGTCCAACAGCAGCAGGGTGGTGCCCGACAGTTCGAGCAGCAGGATCTGCAACCTGGCCTGCTGGCCGCCGGAGAGCGTCTCGAAGCGCTGCTCGGCGATGGTCCCGGCCAGCTCGTAGCGGGACAGCACCTTCATCGCCTCGTTCTTGAGCCGGGCGTGCTCGGTCATGACGATCTCGCAGGGCGTCCGGCCGATGAGCTCGGGGCGTGCGTGCGTCTGGGCGAAGTGGCCGGGGACGACCCGGGCTCCGAGCCTGGCCACACCGGTGTGGCCGACCTCCTCCCCGGCGATCAGACGCAGGAAGTGTGACTTGCCCGAGCCGTTGGAACCCAGCACCGCGACCCGCTCGCCGTACCAGATCTCCAGGTCGAACGGCTTCATCAGGCCGGTGAGCTCCAGTTTCTCGCAGATCACCGCCCGCTTCGCGGTCCGGCCGCCCTTGAGCCGCATGCTGATGAACTGCTCCTTGGGCGCCGCCTCCGGCGGCCCGGCCTCCTCGAACCTGCGCAGCCTGGTCTGGGCCGAGTGGTACGCGGCGGCCATGGTGTCCATGTACTTGGCCTTCTGCTTCAGCATGAGGACCAGGCGCTTGATCTTGGCGTGCTCCTCGTCCCAGCGCTTCTTCAGCTCGTCGAGGCGCTCGTTGCGCTCCTTGCGCGCCTGGGCGTACGTGCGGAACCCTCCGCCGTGCACCCAGATGTTGCCGGACTCGACGGTGATGATCCGGTCGGCCGCGTTGGCCAGGAGCTCCCTGTCGTGGCTGACCAGCACCACCGTCTTGGCCGTCTCGCGCAGCGCCCGCTCCAGCCAGAGCTTGCCCGGCACGTCCAGGTAGTTGTCCGGCTCGTCGAGCAGCAGTGTCTGGTCGGGTCCTCGCAACAGCGCCTCCAGCACCAGCCTCTTCTGCTCACCACCCGACAGCGTGTTGACCTCGCGATACTTGCAGTCGTCGTACGGCATGCCGAGGGCGGCCATCGTGCAGGTGTCCCAGAGCACCTCGATGTCGTAGCCGCCCGCGTCGGTGTAGTCGGTGATGGCCTGCGCGTAGCGCATCTGCGCCTTCTCGTCCTCGCGCTCCATCATCACGAGCTCCGCGGCCTCAAGCTGCTCGGCCGCCTGCCGGACGCGCTGCGGTGCGACGCCGACCAGCAGGTCGTGCACGGACCTGCCGTCGCGGATACTGCCGATGAACTGCCGCATGATGCCCAGGCCGCCGGAGCTGGCGACACTCCCCTCGACCGGCTGCAGGTCGCCCGCGATCAGCCGCATCAGCGTCGTCTTGCCCGCCCCGTTGGGCCCGACGAGCGCCGCCTTGACCCCCTCGCCGACCCGGAAGGACACATCGTCCAGCAACGGCCGCCCATCCGGCAGAACGTACGTCAGATGACCAACCTCAACGTGCGCCACCAGCGATTCCCTTCCTATGTCCTCGCGTAGGGTACCTGCCCGCCTACCTTTTGGACATTTCGATTTCCACCGTTCCTGCGCCGTCCGCTCGCACGGGGCCGGACCTCATAGCCGATGGGGCACTGAGAACTCCCGGCAGGCCCGCGGTCGCCTCAGCTTCTGGCGCCGCAGTCGGCTTCGATGGCCGAACAAGATCAGGCCTCCCACGCCTTGGAACAGGTCGGCCTTCACCACGCCTTCGACCGCGTGACAGAGCTTGACGTCCGTCCGATCGTCTCGGAGTCGACGCGGCGGCGCACGAGATCATGAGAGCTTATGATCGTCCCCGGGCCGCTTTCACCGTTTTGCAGGCCAAAAACCCTCTCAATACTGGAGGTAGCTGCCACCCATCCTTATGTGTCGGTCGAAGGGAAGTCGTAGGCTCGGCCAGGAGCGAGGAACCATTCCTCGTCTATGAAGCGGCCTGTCATGCGTCCCACGATGGTCAGAAAGGCGTGCGCCAGCCGCTCTTCGCCCTCGATTGGATGACCGTCCCGGGGAAGCCCCTGGGCATAGGGCTCGAACAGCTGCGGGGGCAGCAATTCACCCGAGGGCATCCCTGGAATCTCTGCGACCACGTTTCCATCTCGGTAGTAGTCAAGGTCGGAGAGGCCGTCGATCTCCCGGTGCCAACTGGCCATGAGCGTTCCTCGGTTTCCGGAACTGAGCTGCCGCACTCCCGTGCCGGGGCCACTGGTGCTGATCACTACAGACCAGCCAGAACTGTGGGGTCCGATCCAGAGGCTATCTTTCACGGACCAGTCCGTCATCGTGGGCGCTTCCTCGGTCAGGCGCACGTCACGCCTGGACTGCGGATCCAGGCGCAGGATTCCGGCGAGTTCGTCGAGGTCGTCCCGTTCCACCCAGAGTCCGAAGAAGGCTTCGTCGAACCCGTGCGCCGCCAGCAGTCCGTACTGATCATGTTCTGGCGATGCGGTTCGGATATCGGTCATCTCATCGTCTCCAGTTGCTCGGGATTCACCAGTGTTCGGGGTGCCGCCCAGGCGGCACCCCGAACACGGCGTTCGCAGATCAGTGCGGTTCTGGGATCAGTTGACTATCCAGACCCAGAACTTGTCGTCGGCCAGGACCCGGTTGTCGTTGTAGAAGGCTCCTAGAGCCTTTCCGTGACTATCGCGATGGGTGCTGTTATGACTCTTTCCGACCGCGCGAAGAGAGTAGTGGTTCTTCATGCCGTTTTCCGCCGCGTAGCCGGCTCCGTTCTTGGTCGAGGCGAACGGATACTCGTCACACTCGGCCTTTCCGTATATCGGATCGAGCAACGACAGTAGCGGCTCCCGATAGTTCTCCGGGAAGTAGTACTGGCAGTAGCTGGTGTAGCGCGTGCCATCCACGCTGAATCCCCGGGTGAAGACGTTCCGGTTCTTCGGCTGGTTACCGGCCTTGTCCTTGGTGAGGGGGTCGCCCGGCTCCACCTTGTTCGGGTCGGTGCCCATGGGAGCCGCCCAGTTGCCGGGGATGGTCTTGGTCTTCTCACCGCCCAGAACGCCCTTGCGCGGGGGGTCCTGCGGTTCGTTGTTACGTAGTGGCGGCGCGGTGAGCCGGTTGTCGCCGGAGCTGCCATCCTGCTTCAACGCGTCCTCGATGTGCTTGATGACCTGCAGGAAACTTGCGTTCCCGCTCTTGGACATCATGAAGATCCGCTTGGCGAGGGGGAAGATGCACGCGCCGGTGTGCACGCCCGTGTCAGCTGCCGCGAGTGCGGCTGCGGTCGTTCCTCCTTCGGGATCCGCGTTGCTGATGCGGTACCAGTCGCAGCGGACGTGCGGGGTGTAGGGCTTCTCGTAGGGGTCGTTACCCGAGGGATCGCCGCCCCCTGTGCGTTGGCCGAGGATCTGTCCCCTGTTGTCGTAGACGACCTGGCTCCACAGATACATCGGCCTGTAGGTCCATTCGTCGTCCACGTCCACCATGGTCGGGCGCAGGCTGCACTTGTCCGCCTTGTCGCCGTCGGTGTCCTGCATGGTGAACAGGAACTCGTCGTCCCCATCGGCCTTCCAGCCGGTGAGGCTCGCCTGGCGACTGGAGCCCGACGTCATCGTGCAGGTGGAGCCGCTGTCGGCGGCCGGCTTGACCTCAAGTTTGAGGAGCTCGTCGTCGTCTCCCGTGGTGACGTTGCCCAGCAGGTTGTATGTTTTGACGTTACTGATCTTCGTCCACAGTTTGATCTGTTGTGGCCTGAGACCGCTCGTACCGCCGTTGACGACACCGTCACCCGTGGCGTTGCCCAGATAGGTATGCATGACCCAGGTGGCCTGGAACTGCAGGCGGACCGAGTCCTTCTTTCCCGCACTCGCGATCCACTTGCCGGCCTTTCTGGCGAAGACATAGTCGATGACGTTGATGTAGCGGCTCCAGCACGCGCTGTACGGTCTGACCACGAGGTGGGCGACGTTGCCGCGCCCCATTCCGGGGTCGATTCCGGCCTGCCGCGCCGCTTCGAGGCAGTCCGCCACCGAGATGTGCTCGTAGGTGAAGGACGTCGCGGCGGCCCGTGCCGTTTCGCCGGTCTCGATGGTGGTGGACGCCTTGGTCCGCCTCTCGGCCTTGTCGCGGGTCTGGCCCTTCGGCAGGTAAAGCGAGGAGGGGCCGTGCTCCCTGGCCTTCTTCGCCGCGCCGCCGTCGCGAGCCGTGGCCAGGGCATTCGCGGGGACCAGCGTCACCTCGTCGAAGTAGATCGTGGCCGCGCCGTCGACGTAGATGACGGCGTAGGCGGCTTCCTCCGGCGCGCTGACCTGGCCGGAGATCTGCTGCCATCGTCCGAGGTCCTCTTCGATGGGAAAGTTGTCGTACGAGAGGAGCTCGAAGCTCGCGTCGTACCACTCGATGCCGAAGTTGAACCCGTAGTCGGAGGTCGCGGCGGGATAGAACCAGCCCGACAGGCCGTAGCCGGTCCCCTCGGAGATCTCGAACACCTCCGCGGCCGCTCCCCAGGTCCCTTCCAACGGGACGAACTTGGCCGAGGCGGTTCCTTCGTGCGCCCGCTCGGTGGACCTGGTGAGTTCGTCCTCTTCGTAGTAGGAGTACCACGGGTCGATATCCGACTCGAAGTACGGGTTGGGATTTACCGGCTCGGCCGCCGCCGCGATCGTGGTGAACGACCACGAATGCACGGCCTGCGTGTTTCCGGCGACATCCGTGGCACCACTGGCGGTCGCGGTGTAGGTTTTCCCCGCCTTCAGCGGAGCGAACGGGGTGAAGACGGCCACGTCGTCCTCGGTCATCGAGACGGTTCCCGTGACGGTCGCGCCCCCGCTCTCGGCGAGGGTGATCTGAGCGCCGGTCACCGGTTCGCTGTAGGAGACGCGCGGTTGCGTGCTGAGCGCCACGTCAACGGCCCCGTTCGACGGCGTCGTCTCCGTAACAGAGGGCGGTGTCGTATCCGGTGGGACGGCGATGGCCGTGGTGAAAGACCACGAGTAGCCGGTCATGACGTTGCCTGCGGCGTCGGAGGCACCGCTGACCTCGGCGGTGTGACGGGTGCCGGCTGAGAGCGGGGCGGCCGGGGTGAACGTGACCGTGGTGGCGGCCTGATCGAGCGACACACTGCCCTGGACGGTCGTGCCCGCGGCGTCCTTCAGGGTCAGGACCGGGTTCTGGACGGGTTCGCAGAAGGTCACCGACACCGAACCGCCTGTACCCACTCCAGTGGCGTCCACCGCCGGGGTATGCGAGCGGACGGAAGGCGCGGTCGTGTCCGGATCCTGGCTCGGCGGGCAGTTCGAGAGCGTGGTGAATGTCCACGAGTAGTCATCGGCCACGTTGTCCCAGATGTCCTGAGCACCCGAGACGGTGGCGGTGTACTGAACACCGGCGGCCAGCGGCACCGCAGGTGTGAAGATCGCCTTCGTTCCGGTGCCATCCGCACTGGTGGTGCCGGAAACCTCGGTCCCGTCGGCCGCCTTGAGGGTGACGGACGCGCCGATCACCTCTTCGGAGAAGGTCACCGACGGCGTCGTGTCGACAGGCACCCCGACAGCGCCGGGCGACGGTATCACCGATGTGATCGCCGGGGCGACATCGTCCCCGGCCTTCTCCGGGTCTCCCGTCGTCTCGCTGATGTCGAGTTTGTCGGTACCCACCGGGTACGCCTCGGCGGCGTCGCCCGCGTTGCGAGATTGCTGCAGGAGAGAGGTGAACCGGTCGCTGACCGCAGCCGTCTCGATCTGCTCGGGCTGATAGTCCTGTAGCGCGACCGCCTGCTCATAGGTGGGGTGGGTCGTCTGTTCGGTGAGCGTGGAGTACACAATCGAGGCACGTGGCGCGGGCTCGTAGTCGATGAACAGCACCGGGCCGCGGCCGTCGCCGCCGGTGTACTGGTCGGAGCGGTACTGGCGCCAGTTGGCTCCGGCGGCGCCCTCGGTGGCGGCGCGGATCATCAGTCCGTGGTCCGCTGTTCCGTCCGCCCACTCCTGCACGATGTGCTGGATCGAGTGGTACAGCTCGCCGCTGCCGGAGCAGCCGGACAGCGTGGCGCTGTAGCCGCCAGGGGCGACCACCGCGTTGGTGCCGGTGCTGGAGGGCTGGTTGGCCCACGTCAAGGTGGAGTAGTGATACGCCGACGTGAGTCGCCGCGCGACAATGCCCACGCCGACGGTGGTACCGCACCCGCTGGCGTGGTAGTTCCAAAAGCGCAGGTCGGCGTCGTGGATCGTGGCGTAGTCCAGGTCGGTGCCGTTGATCACATAGCGCAGGTAGGTGCGCCACAGTTCCCCGTCGGCCGACTTTCCCGCCCGGAGCCACGTGAACAGGGTCGCCGAGTTGGGGTACTGCACGCTGGAGACGAAGGTGTCGGAGGAGTCCCCCGCGCCGATCCATTCACCGCTCATCGGCACGACGACCGGGTAGGTCACCGACGGGTCCGCGAGGAAGGCGGCGTCGGGGGCCAGCACCAGCGAGGACCTGCCTGAGGCATCGGTGGTCACCGAGGTCTCCACCTTGCCGATCCTGCCTTGATCAGGTGCTTCGGCGGCCTTGGCGTCGACCGCCTGAGTCGCCAGCGGCGCACTCTCCGCCGCACCTTGCGCCGACCTGAGCTGCGGCTTGCCGTCACGAGCCTTGCCGTACGTTTTGCCCTTGGACAGGGTGACGGGCAAGCTGACCTTGACCGGGCCCTGGGGGCGGGTGCGCAGCACCACGTTCTGAGTGAACCCGTTCGGGCGGGCGGTGAGCACCAGGTCGGCGCCCTTGGCCACCGCGTCCCGATAGGTGATCGTGTTGCCGTCCACGGTGGGCTTAGGAAGTTTGCCGTCCCAGCCGACGGCGACGGTGCCGTCCTTGTCCTCGGCGGTGACCAGGGTGCTGGCGCCCTCGCCGCCGAAGGTGAGCGGGGTCTTGACCAGCTTGGCCGCCAGCGTGCCGTCGGCCCTGGTCACGATCGAGGTGTCGACCGGCTGCCATGACTTCTCGCCATCCTTGCCAGGCACTTCCAACTGCACCGGTTCGGTGCTCAGTTCGGCGTGCAGGGTCTTGCCGTCGGTGTTCGCCCACACCTTCATGGTCTCGGTGTAACGCGAAGGCAAAGGCACGCGTTTGCCAGTCTTGGCAGCTTTCACCTTGGCGGCGTTCAGCGCCTTGTCCACGTGGGCAGGCATGGTTTTACCTGTCGAGGAGCCAGTGCCGGGCGGCTGGGTCGCAGCAGTGGGGGATGGCGTAGGACCCTGGGCGCTCGCGGGCGCCACCATCAGTGAGGTGGATAGCGCCAGTGCGCCAATCAGAGCAGTACGGCGGCGGCGGCGTGTCCGGGCGGATAAGCCGGACACTGACCGTGATGTGTTCACTCACAACCCTTCTTTCGAACAAGTGTGTGAAAACACAGCGATCATCACATGGGTCATGACGAAAGTAAAGATCCTTTTCGGTGATCGGATAACCGCTGTACGCAACCTGTGAAGCTCCGTCGGTCACGTGTCCGTGCCGGGTTAGAACATGAGAAAGCCGGGAGCAAGGAGACCATGCGGAACAGCATTCACGACCCAGAGGCGCCCAATTCCGAGGACTGGTGACCGAAGCACAAAAATTCATGGGGGTCATGGCTTGCAAGTGGGCTGACCAACCTCTACGTGTGCCACCGCGATTCCCCTCCAAAGGTCCTCGCGCAGGGTACCCGCGAACCGGCCCGGTGGACATTTCGATTTCCGCCGCCCCGGCGCCGCATGTTCACCCAGACCGGAACCAGCTGCCGACCCCGAATCCAGAGAGTTCACACCCGACGCCCGTACGAACGGTTAACATCTAACCGTTCGTATGGACAGAGGGGGAGAACGCTTATGGCCGAGTACATCGCCATGTCCTGGCCGGGTACTCCGGGCGGCGCCACCCGAGCGGAACGCCAACCCTGCCACTACAAGGCGTACATTCCCGATCCTCTGCTGGGCCGTCCCCTGAACCTGACGGCACAACGCGCAGCGGATGTGAGTGACGTCGAGCGCCGGCTCGTGGAGTTGAACACATCCCCGCGAGCCCTGATCAGTCTTGAAGCGCTGGCCAGGCTCCTCCTACGAGCCGAAGCTGTGGCGAGTTCCTTTATCGAGGGCCTGCAGATCAACGTACGGCGTCTCGCCAAAGCCGATGTGGCATCACGTACCGGCATAGAGGCACACGATGACACGGCACACGCGGTCCTCGGAAACGTCCGGGCGATGGAATCGGCTCTCGAACTCGCGGACGCACCGGCCGTACATGTCACCGACATCCTGGAAATCCACCGAAGGCTTCTCAACGGAACCCGGGACGCACGCTTCGGCGGCCTGATCAGAACCGAGCAGAACTGGGTTGGCGGAACCGGCATGTCACCATGTGGCGCCGATTTCGTCCCCCCACCGCCCGACCGGGTTCACCCGCTCCTCGAAGACCTGTGCGCGTACATGTCAGGAGACGACCATCCCGCCCTGGTCCAGGCGGCCATCGCACACGCGCAGTTCGAGACGATCCACCCCTTCGTTGACGGCAACGGTCGTACGGGACGGGCACTCATCCACTTGATCCTTCGGCGCCGAGGATTGGCCCCCCGCTTCGCCCCACCGATCAGTCTCATCCTGGCATCGCACGCCGATGCCTACATCTCCGCACTCACCGCATACCGGTACGAGGGAGCTTCCGACTCTCCACAAGCCCAGGAGGGCATGGGCGCCTGCCTCGATCGGTTCGTCGCGGACACCGCTCGCGCCGGTATCGACACGGATCGTTTCGGCGCGACACTCGACACCCTCGAAAGGGAATGGCGAGGGAAGCTGGGAAGAGTGCGCGCGGGGTCCTCCGTAGATCTTCTACTGCGAGTGCTTCCCTCTGCTCCCGTTCTCACGGCCACCACCGCCGCCGACCTGATCGGGCGATCCACTCAGCGAGCCAACGACGCGGTCAACCAACTCGCGGCAGCAGGCGTGCTCAAACAGACCACCATCGGCAGACGTAATCGCGCGTTCGAGGTCCCCGACCTCATCAACGCCCTGACCGGATTCGAAAGAGCACTCGCCAGTCCACTGGGTGACACCCGCCAAGCAGCTCCCACACGGCCAGTTCCTTACCGGTCATAGGGGTCATAGCTCGCAGGTGGGCTGACCAACCTCAACGTGTGCCACCGCGATTCCCCTCCAAAGGTCCTCGCGCATGGTATCCGCGAATCGGTCCGGTGGACATTTCGATTTCCGCCGCCCCGGCGCCGCACGTTCACATCGAGCCGAAACTCCCAGCATGCCGGTAATCGCCTCAGCCCACGGCTCCACAGTCGACCTCGGTGACCAAACGAGGTCAGGCCTCTCCCACGCCTCGGAGCAGTTCGGCCTTCACCACACCTGCGACCGCGTGACAAAGCTTGACATCCGTGGTGAGCAAGGGGATTCCACGATCGAGTGCCAGCTGAGCGAAGACGGCGTCATACATGCGTAACGTCAGCGCTACGGCCAGACCGGCAGCCCGCTCCAGATGGTCGGCACCGATCGGGACCCTGCAGGCGCCTACCAACTCGTCTACGACGCCTCACGAAAGCTCTCGCGTCGATTCTGGAGAACCAGGGTTTGCGTGCCACAAGCCGGGGCGGACACCTCGCGGCGATCCGCCATATGGCGCAAAGCGTACAAACTACCTTTTTTGTGATCATGAGTAATTAAATCCATTTAAGGTTCCCTGTCGGGATTTTCGTCAGAAAGAGATGGCCAACCGAAACCACTATCGGCATCACCCTTTTGGTTACGGACAATCCGATATCAGGACAAGAGCGCATATGTATCCATAAGTCGGAAAATGTTTGAAATGAGGTATTTGTTTCGCCACCGATGCTGATTACTCTCCCGATCATGGGTTCTCAACGGGAGGAGCACCTTTGTCACTGAAACTGCGTCGCATCATGTCGGCGATCGCCGCGGGGGGACTCGTCGTTCTGACGACGGCGGGTCCGGCGGCCGCATTCGCGCCGCCGTACATCAACGAACCCACCGGTCCGTACACACTGCCGGTGGACGCCAACGTGCCCAAGCGCGGCTGCACCACGACGCTGTCCGACCCCAAGGACGCGAGCGGGAGCACCCCGGCCATCCAGGTGATCTACGCCTGGCACGACGGCGGAGGGAACAACTACGAGACTCACGTCGAGCAGATCGCCAAGCTGGTCGACCGGATGGACCTGGAGCTGGACGAGTCCACCGACTACGACCAGCACCTGAAGCTGAGCTGCCGCACCGGCTACGACACCAGCACCTACTCCGGTTACGCCCGCGCGCTGGTGATACCGGAGAAGATCGAGGCCGGCGAGACCAGCGGGGAGACCCCGGTGGCCACGATCACCGATGATCTCGGCGCGGCGGGATACGACAACGCCAACCGCAAGTACGTGGTGTTCGAGGACTTCAACGGGACCGCGAACGGCTGGTGCACGACGACGTGCGCGGCGACCACCGACGAATGGTCCAGCGCCACCATGCTGCACGAACTGATCCACATCGGCGCGGACAGTTTCTACGTGGACCATCCCAAGGTCACCGAGACCGTCAACTACCTCAGCTATCCCGACATCATGTCCAACCAGACCTACGACTGGCAACTGGACCATGACTTCAACAACTACTACGACCCGAGCGAGACCACGGCGACCTTCTACACCGGCAACGAGGCCGGTGACACCCGCAAGGTGAACGTCGCGGCCTGGCCCTACTTCACCACCCCCACCTGCTGCGACATCGGCTACAGCAACGACCTGCTGACCGCGCAGGAACGCACCGTCGAGGCCGACGCGCCGTACGCCACCCCGACCGGGTTCAGCGTCTCGGGCGGCGGCTGGATCCAGGTGACCCCGCCCGGCCCGACGTCGCAGATCTCGGCCAAGCACTACGACGGCCGCCGGTCGCTCACCATGAACGTGCAGTCGTACGCCGACGGCGTCGTATCGGTCACCCGCAAACCCGCGGTGACCGCCGGCCAGACCTACAAGTTCTTCGCCAAGATGACCGCCGCCACCTCCGGCAACGTGAAACTGCGCCTGTCGTGGTACAACTCGTCCAATACCCTGATCTCCAGCAGTGACGGTCCGAGCACCGCACTGACCAGCACCTGGACGGAATACCGGCACAGGGCGACCGCCCCGACCGGAGCGACCAACGTCCAGATCTCGGTGGTCAGCCCCGCCGGCCAGACCTTCGCCTACCAGCTCGACGCCCTCCAGCTCAACCACTGCAACAACGGCAAGACCACCGACGGCTGCCGACTGGACAGCTGGCAGTGACCTCCAGGTGACGAACTGATCCAGCGCCTCCCGGCGGTGACCCGGTGCACCGGAGCCCGCCGGGAGGCGCTACGTCGTCCCTGGTCGTGACCGACGAGGTTTCTCGGTCACCCGGTTCTCAGTCGCCCCCCTCCAGGTGGGTCGGCGCGGTTTGCGATCATGAGTCGGGACGGACCGTCGCTACCAGGCCGCCGACATCTCCTGCGGGGCCCCGAGGGAGTCCAAGGGCTCCTGACGAACGAGGACGGTCACCTCTCCGTTCTCGTCCAGCCTGCTCAGCGGGTAGAAGTTTCCCGTGAAGAGCAGGTGGCGCCCGGTGGCGTCGTACTGGAACGGTTTCCACCGCGGAATGCTCCTGCCGGCGTGTTCCGCGCCGAACAGCGTGCCGATCTTCCGGCCGTCCACGACGGAGTACTCCTCGATCGTGTAACGGTGCGGTCCCCGGCCGTCGGACAGGTGCCTGCGGCCGACCAGCATCCTGTGACCGTCTGGGCTGATCGTCGCGGCATCCGGGGCATCCACCCCCTGAACCACCGTCCGGCCGGCTTTGAGCGTGTCACCGGCGGCGGTCGTGTCAAGGACCCGGGCCTGCGACATGGTGAGGTAGTAGCGCAGCACCACCGCCTCACGCTGACGGCGCGGCAGTGCTCGAACGGCGAGGAACACCTCTCGCCGGGTCTCCCCCAGCAACACCTCGGTCTTCGCGGACCAGAACGGCACTTTCCGATCACCGCCAAAACGCCGAGTGATCACCCGGCGCCGGTGGACCATGCGGCAACCGTTGAGTACCGCCGTCCGCGGATAGGGGAGCATCTGGTCGTGATCGGTCAACCGGCTCCACCGGCGGTGGATCGCCGCGAAGGCGTCCTGCACGACATCCTCGGCCGTCTCAGGGTCAGCGCGGTCAGCCTTCCCTGTGGCGTCGGCCCAGCTCCGCGACGAAGGCCGTGAGCAGGCGGGCGAACTCCTTCCTTTCCCGCTCGGACCAGTCACGCATCGCCGCGTCGAAGATCTCGCGGCGGAAGCGATGGACCCGCTCGGCGTGCCCGACGCCCAGTTCGGTGAGTTCCAACGTGCTGCGGCGGCCGTCGGCCGGGTCGGCCACCCGGCGAACCAGCCCCGCCTCGACGGCCCTGGCCACCAGGCGGCTGGCACGGGGCTGGTCGACGCCCATCCGGCCCGCGACGGAGGTCACCGTCGCGGCCTCCGTTTCCTCCTCCACGGCGTCGATCACCCCGAAGAGCGCGGGGTCGAGCTCGACGTCACCCGCGAGGCGCTGGAGGGCTCGGCGGGTCTGGCTGCGCCGGATCGCCACCATCGCCCGTTCGACGGCGGCCACCTGAGGGTCTTCCATCTCTCGATAATACATGCATTAATACATGTTATTGTCAAAGAACATGTATTTACCGAAGATCGAGAAGCAGGGAGAGGCGGCACCGTGAACACCTCCCGGATCACCGGCCAGAGGCGTCCCATCGGCTACTGGATCAAGCACCTCCACAGCCACGATCGACGTCCTGACGCGGATGTCGGCCAACCTGACCGGGCCCGGCGAAACCGGCGAGACCCGCGACCGACCTTCAGGCCCCGCCGGACCGGGCCCTATCGGACCGAGGCTCCGGCGAACCGAGACCCACCGGGCCGGCCCCTCCCGCCCGAGCCCTTCGAACCCAGGAGTCCCAGGCTCGAGCCCCAAGGCCCAAGAACCTCAGGAGGAGCGCCCCGCGTAGTAGCGCCGCGACTTGTCGCGGCTGCCGCACGTCGCCATGCTGCACCACCGGCGGCGACGATTCTTGCTGACGTCCAGGAACAACCAGCAGCACGAAGGACACTCACCGAGCCGGTCCAACGGCCCATGGGTGAGCAGCTCGACCGCCGAGGCCGCGACCTCCCAGAGCAGGATGCGCGCCGTACGCGGTGCCCCCCAGGAGAACCGGAACTTCTCGTCTGCCTCCTCCAGCCGACCACGGGCGATGCCGTCACCGTGCAGCGCGACGACGGTGTCCAGATCCGGTCGCGGCGCCCGCTCCCCCCGCGTGAGGGGCTGGAACACCCGGAACACCGCCTCACGCAGCTCGCGGGCGTCCGGCAGGGCCGCCGCGAGCCCGTCCGGCTCCTCGATCGGACGCCCCGCCGCCGCGGCCCAGGTCACTGCCTCATCCGGCGTGCCCAACCAGTCTCGCTCGGCCACCGGACGGGCGTTGACCGTGTTCGCGAAGTCCAGGCACAGCGCGTTTCCAACCAGCTCGACGGCAGTCATGGCGTGAGTATCTCACCGATCAAAGTCTGTTGACAGGTTAGGTGCCATCGGCCACGCTATAACCGATCAAAGATATTTGAAAGGTAAGAAACGGATGCGCCTCCTCCCCGTTTCGCTGGGCCGGCCGTTCAACGCGCTGTGGTTCGGCACCGGTGCCGCGAACCTCGGCGACGGCATGGCGCTGTTCGTCCTGCCGCTGCTCGCCATCGCCGCCGACGCCTCCCCCGGCGGGGTGGCGGCCGTGACGGCGGCGCTCACCCTGGCATGGCCGATCTTCGGCCTGCACGCCGGCTGGATCGTCGACCGGGTCGACCGCCGGATGCTGCTGAGCGGCGTGAACCTGTTCCGCGCGCTGGCGCTGTCCGGCCTCACCCTCGGCCACCTCACCGGCACCCTGTCGCTGCCCCTGCTCCTCGCCGTGGCGGTGCTGCTCGGTGTGGCCGAGACCCTGGTCGACACCGCGCTGACCTCGACCGTCCCCGTGGTCGTCGAACCCACCGGGCGCGGCAGGGCCAACGCGCGCATCGAGGCGACCGTCAACATCGCCAACCAGCTCGCGGGCCCACCGCTCGCCGGGCTGCTCGCGGGCCTCACCCTCGCCCTGGCCACCGGCGCGAGCGCGCTCCTGTACGCCCTCGCCGTCGCCGGGATCGCCATGATGGTCCTGCGCCGGACACCCGCCGAGGCCGGCACCACCGGGAACGGCGACGTGGCCGCGGGCTTCCGATACCTGTGGCGGCAGCCGGTGGTGCGAACGCTCACCCTCTTCACCGCCGTGATGAACATCCCCTGGGCGGTCGCGACGGCCCTGCTCGTCGTGTACGCGGTGAGCCCCGGCCCGCTCGGCCTCACCACGGTTCAGTACGGCCTGGTGCTGACGGCGATGGCCGTGGGCGGGCTGCTCGCGGCGGCGGTGGTGGAGCCGTTGCGGCACCGGTTCGGGGTGGTCAGGCTGCTCATCGTCGACGCCGCGGGGACCGTGCTGCTGGTGGCGCCCGTGGCGCTGGGCGGGCCGACCTGGACTGTGGCCGCGGGGGCGGTGATCGCCGGCGCCGGGTCGAGCATCTGGCGCATCCTGGTGGCCACGATCCGGCAGAACCTGTCGCCGCCGGAGTTGCTGGGACGTATCTACGCCGCGTCCCGGATGCTCAGCTGGGGCGTGATTCCCGCCGGCGCGGCACTGGCCGGAGTCGCGGCGGAGCTGTGGGGGGTACGGGCGGTGTTCGGCATCGCCACGGGACTCGCCATCGCCGTGCTGTGCGTCTTCGTGCCGTACGCGCTCCGTACGGACCTGTCCGCGTCCGCCGAGTCCATGAACGTCGAGTCCGCGACCGGCGAATCCACGGCCGAGGAGCCCACGGTCGTCAAGTCCGCGACCGGCGGGTCCGCCGTCGTCGAATCCACGTCCGTCGAGGCGGCGGTGGACCGCCGACCCACTGTGTGAGCACGGCGGACGGCACTTCGCCCCCATGTGCCCAAGGTCCGGATCGGCACACGCCCCCGGGTCCGGAGTCCCGGTCGGCGGGCCGCGACCCGCGACAGGCGGGGGCAAGAAAATGCGTGGGAAAGTGTCGGCGCCCGGTGATAGAAAGCGAGTTCGACTTCCATCCTCGACCTGCTCGGGAGCGAGCCCGTGACCACCAGCAGTTCGGAGTTCTCCGTCTCCGGCCGCCCGTATGACAGGCGGGGGCCGGTCCGCTGGCTCTGGTCCCATGTTCGCCGCCACCCACTCCAGCTGGTCGGATTCCTCGGCGCGTCTCTGGTCATGGTCGTGCTCAACGCCATGGTCCCCGGATTCACCGGCGATGCCTTCGACGCCGTCCTGAGCGAGGACGGCGGCGGGGCGCGGGCGCTGGGCATGATCTCGCTGGCGCTGCTGGCGATCGTGCTCGCCCGCGGCGTCTTCGACGTCGTCGCGCGTCTGGGGAGCGAGGTCCTCGCCAAGCGCCTGGAGCGGGACGCCAGGGACGAGCTCTACGTCAGCCTGCTCGGCAAGAGCCAGACCTTCCACAACAGGCAGCGGGTCGGCGACCTGATGGCACGCGCGGCCAACGACATCCGGCAGCTCTCCACCATGATCAGTCCAGGGGTCGACCTGATCGTCGACTCCGGTCTGAGCGGCCTCGTGCCCCTGGTCTTCATCGCCGCGATCGACCCTCGGCTGCTGCTGGTGCCCGGTGTCTTCGCGGTCGCCTTCCTCTTCGCGCTCCGGCACTACATGAGACGGCTCAGCCCCGTGGCGACCCGCATGCGAGAGCAGTTCGGCGATCTCAACGCCGGGCTGAACGAGGCGGTCAGGGGCATCGAGGTCATCAAGGTGACCGCGCAGGAAGGCCAGGAGCGGCGGCGGTTCCAGACACGCGCGCGACGTTACCGCGACTCCTTCGTCCACAACGGCATGGTCCAGGCCCGCTACCTGCCGACCCTGCTCTTCGCCTTCGCGATGGCCGGCTCGCTCTGGCACGGCCTCCACCTGCACACGACGGGTGCCATCACGATCGGCGAGCTGGTCGCCTTCATGGGCCTGGTGGCCATGCTGGGCTTCCCGACCAGCATGTCGATCTTCACCTTCTCGCTGGTCCAGATCGGCGTCGTGTCCTCCCGCCGGATCCTGAGCATCATGAACACCGAGACCGAGCTCCAGCAGCGCGCCGACGGCCACACCGCGCCGATCAGCGGGGCGATCGTCTTCGAGAACGTGACGTTCGGCTACGGGGACGACGATCCGGTGCTGCGTGACGTGACGTTCACCGTGAGGCCCGGCGAGACCGTGGCGATCGTCGGTGAGACCGGCTCAGGCAAGAGCACCCTGACCAAGCTGGTGCCCCGGATCTACGACGTCACCGCGGGCAGGATCCTGATCGACGGCGTGGACGTCCGCGAGTGGGACCTCGGCTCGCTGCGCTCCCAGATCTCCACCATCGAGCAGGACATCGTGCTCTTCTCCCGGTCGATCGCCGAGAACATCGCCTTCGGGCTGGGCCAGCGGGCGGGGCGAGACGCCGTCGTCCGGGCGGCGGAGGAGGCCCAGGCCGCCGAGTTCATCGGCGAGCTCGACGACGGCTACGACACGGTCATCGGTGAGCGCGGCATCACCCTCTCCGGCGGCCAGCGCCAGCGCCTCGCCATCGCGCGGGCGCTGCTGACGGATCCGGCGATCCTCGTGCTCGACGACTCGACGAGTGCGATCGACTCCGCCACGGAAGACAGGATCCAGCAGGCCATCGGCCGCGTTCTCGACGGGCGCACCACCCTGCTGATCACCCACAGGCTCTCCCAGATCCGGTGGGCGGACAAGGTCCTGCTGCTCCGCCGGGGCGAGCTGGTCGACTACGGCACGCACGACGAGCTGCTCTCCAGAAGCCGCCTCTACCGGCGGATCTTCGCCCACCACGACGTGTCCGACGACACCATCGATCCGGCCGTGGTCCTCGCGGGCGAGCAGGGAGGGCAGGGCTGATGGGCTTCCTGATGGACGGCCTCGACGCCGAGGACTACGACCGCACCTACGGCGATCGTGAGCTCCTTCGCCGGATCCTGTCCTATTTCCGGCCGAAGCTGGGATCGATGATCCTGGTAGCCGTCATGATCGTGCTGTTCTCGCTGAGCCAGGCGGCGATGCCGTTGCTGGTCAGCTGGGGCGTGGACGGGATCGAGGACGGCACGATCACCGACGTGGGCTGGCAGCTCACCGCCGGCATACTGATCGCCGGGGTGCTCGGCTGGACGTTCAACTTCGTCCGCCAGTGGCACAGCGCGAAGGTCACCGGCGACGTCGTCCTGCGTCTGCGCGAGGACGCGTTCGACGCCGTGCTCAAGCGTGACCTGTCGTTCTACGACGAGAACCCGTCGGGCAAGATCGTCAGTCGGGTCACCTCCGACACCGACGACTTCGCCACCGTCTCCACCCTGACGATGGACCTGATCAGCCAGGTGCTGATGGTCGGTTTCGTCACGGCCCTGCTCTTCCTGCGCAGCGTCGAGCTCGCCCTGCTGACCCTTCTCGTGGCACCGGTCGTGATGGGCATCGCCCTGCTGTTCCGGCGGGTCGCCCGCAGCAGCACCCGCCAGGCGCAACGCTCGCTGAGCCGGGTGAACGCGACCCTGCAGGAGACCATGGGCGGGATCACCGTCGCCAAGAACTTCCGCCAGGAGCAGCGGGTCTACGACGAGTTCCGCCCCATCAACCGGCAGAGCTACCAGGTGACGCTCAAGCAGGGGTTCGTCTTCTCCGGCGTCTTCCCCGTTCTCTTCCTCGTCTCCGGGATCGCCACGGTCGCACTCGTCCAGCTGGGCGGCACCGCCGTCCTCGGCGGCACCCTGTCCGGAGGCGACTGGTTCCTCTTCCTCCAGGGCGTCTCGCTCTTCTGGTTCCCGCTCACCTCCATCGCCGCGTTCTGGTCGCAGTTCCAGCAGGGCCTGTCCGCCTCGGAGCGGGTCTTCGCCCTGATCGACGCGCCACCCCGGGTCGTGCAGATCAACCCCCAGCCGGTCGGCAGGCTCGCGGGCCGCATCGAGTTCCGGGACGTCAGGTTCGGCTACGAAGCGGAAAGCCCCGTCCTCAGAGACTTCAACCTCACGATCGAGGCGGGCGAGAGCGTCGCGCTGGTCGGCCACACCGGGGCGGGCAAGTCGACGCTCAGCAAGCTCATCACCCGGTTCTACGAGTTCCAGGACGGCCTGTTGACGATCGACGATCGCGATGTCCGCACGCTGGACCTGGCCGGATACCGGCGGCAGATCGGCGCGGTGCCGCAGGTTCCGTTCCTGTTCAGCGGCACCGTCGCCGACAACATCCGCTACCCGAGACCGGAGGCGAGCGACGAGGAGGTGCTCGCCGCCGCGGCGGCGGTCGGCGGGGGCGACTGGGTCGACGCCCTGCCGGACGGCCTGCGGACCGACGTCGGCGAGCACGGCCGCGCCCTGTCCATGGGCCAGCGCCAGCTCGTCGCGCTGGCCCGCCTGCTCGTCCAGGATCCGGCGATCGTGGTCCTGGACGAGGCCACCGCCAGTGTCGACCCGCTGACCGAGGCCCAGATCCAGGAGGGCCTGGACCGGGTGCTGGCCGAGCGCACCTCCATCGTCATCGCCCACCGGCTCTCCACGATCGAGCACGTCGACCGCATCATCGTGCTGGATCACGGCCGGATCGTCGAGGAGGGCGACCACACCACGCTGCTGGCCCGCGGTGGCCATTACTGCCAGGTCTACAACACCTACTTCAGGCACCAGTCCCCCGACTACCGGCCGGGGTCCGGCTTCGTCTCCGTCACCGGCTCCGCGTGATCGGCGCCGGTCCGCGGGGAGCCGTGGTGCCGGAGCCACGTCAACGCGCCGGGCCCGTCTCCGCCGGTGTCATGAGCCCGTACCGACCGGGGTTGAGTCACACATCTCTCTCAAACCTCACGAAAGAACCGTAAGGCCGGACAAAGCGGAAACATGGTGTCGATTCCTGGAGAGGGCGTGACCGGGGTCCTCGCGGTCGGGGGCGGGGCTGGAGGCGTCTTCGGCCTGACCGCCGAGGAGTCCGGGAAGGCGGAGACACCTGATCTCTTGCGCGTCCGCCTGGCATTTTCACTATATTTAGCAAATGGTGAATCTTGCCTCGGTGCTCTCCCTGCACGGTTGCGCTCTCCGCTATGCCGACAGCGGTGGCGACGGTGTGCCGCTGGTGTTCTCACACGGCGCCGGGGCCGATCACGTGATGTTCGACGCCCAGAGCGCATACCTGCGTTCCCGGGGATACCGGGTGATCACCTGGGACATGCGCGGCCACGGCCGCTCCCGCCCGGCCGGGGCTCCGTTCACCGCCGAGCGGGCGATCGCGGACCTGTGCGAGCTCGTCGAGCACCTCGCGCTCGACCGTCCCGTGCTCGTGGGACAGTCCCTCGGCGGCAATCTTGGTCAGGCCGTCGTCCGGCGGCGTCCGGACCTCGCCCGAGCGCTGATCGTCATCGGTTCGACGTGGAACACCGGGCCGCTGTCACGCAATGAACGTCTGCTGCTGAAGGCGTCGGCGCCGATCATGTCGATGATCTCCGCCAGGCGCCTTCCCGGCATACTGGCAAACGCCTCGGCGGTGACGGAGGAGGCGCGGGCGGACGCGCGACGGGCGTTCTCCCAGCTGCCGAAGGAGGAGTTCCTCCAGGTGTGGCGGGCGGCCGTCGAACTCCTCGACCCGGATCCCGGCTATCGCACACCCGTGCCCCTGTGCCTGATTCGCGGCGAACGAGACCGTACCGGCAACATCGCCTCGGCGATGCCCAGGTGGGCCAGGGCCGAAGGCGTCGAGGAGGTCGTCATCCCCGGCGCGGGCCATATCTCCAACCAGGACCACCCTCACGCGGTGAACGTGGCGATCGAGGCGTTCTTGCGTAGGATCCTGGCATGAGGCGGGCACAGCGGTGAGCGAGACCAGGCGTCGCGCGTTCATCACCTCGGTGGGTGACCTGCTGGCCTCATGGAATCTCCCTCACGCGACCGGCCGCGTCTACGGACTGCTGCTGGTGACCGAGGAGGCGACCTCTCTCGACGCGATCGCCGCCGAGCTCGAACTGAGCAAGGGAGCGGTGAGCACCGCGGTGCGGCAACTGGACTCCTGGGGGCTCGCCAAGGTGATCCCGCAGCCTGGCAGCCGCAGGCTCCTGGTCGAGGCCACGGGAGGCATCGAGTCGCTGCTGGAGGCGAGCCATTCGCGGGCCAGGACCCTGATCGCGGCCCTGCGCGACGGTGAGGCCCTGGTGAGTCCCGGTCCCGCGCGGGATCGGCTCAGAGATGTGATCGGGCTGTTCTCCGGCTACGTCGACGTCGGGAGCCAGATGCTCGCCCGACACCGCCGGTAGCACCGCCGGATCGCGTGCCCGGCTCGCCGCAGGACGTCCGTCCTCCATCGGAGGCCGACCTGCCGGCGGACGTCTGCCCTCACCACACGAAAGACCGGGATCCGCCCACCAAACACATAAATATCCCCTGGTCGCGCATTAAAAACGACTAAATACTCTTTATCGGCTCAGGCAGCAGAAATGAGCCTTTCCCGATCGGCGGCTCCACCGGCACACGCCCAGGCTGGGGATTTTCACATCACGAAATCAAGCTCCTTCCTCCGACAGAACTATATTTGTCACCTTATTAGTGATGACCGTCGCCTTTCGCAGGCTGTATGACAAACGATGAAGTTGCGATGAGTGGCGGTGAAAAATGGTAGACAGCGATGGAAGCAGTGGTCGGGTACGACAGCGACCGCTCCTGATCACCCGCTCACAGGTCCCTCCCGGACCGCTGCGTGATCTCAGAGACCTGCTGTACGAGCTGTACAGGGAAGCCGGGGCCCCCACACTCGACGACATCGCCGGGGAGATCCTCCGCGACCTCCCCGGCCCGGGTGCTCCCGAACGCGACACCGTCCGCCGGATACTGGCCCGCTCGGAGATTCCCTCCGACCAGGCCGACCTGACGGCCGCCATCACCGCGCTGGCCCGTCTGGCCGGGCGGGACCCCGCCGACGCCGCCGATCGGGGCCGCGAGCTGTGGAGGAGTGCCCGCCTGACCTCGGCGGCCAGGGCGCCGGGTTACCGGAGGTCGTCGGCCGATCCGTTCTCGCTGGGGGTGCACCGGGCGATCGACGCGGGCGCGGAGGCCGCGGGAATGGGCGTCCTGCCCACCTACGTGCCGCGCCCGCACGACGACCACCTCGCCGCCGTCGTACGACGGGCGGTGGCCGGGCACAGCGCGGTCGCGATGCTGGTCGGCGACTCGTCGACCGGCAAGACCCGGGCCTGCTTGGAGGCGGTGCGGCTCCTGCCCGGCGGGTGGCGGCTGTGGCACCCGGCCGGTCCCGTCCATCCGGAGGCGGTCGCCGTGGCCCTGGCCTCCCTCGCGCCGCGAACCGTCGTGTGGCTCGACGAGTCGCAGTCCTACCTGCTCACCCCGGCGTGCGGTCTGGGCGAGCGCATCGCCGCCGGGCTGCGTGCCCTGGTGGACGACCCGGAGCGCGGCCCGGTGCTGGTCCTGGGCACCCTGTGGCCCGAATACTGGGCCGCCCTCACCGAGGCCCCCGCCACGGGCGGCGCCGACCCCCGCGCCCAGGCACGGGCGCTGGTGACCGGTGCCGCCGTTCACGTCCCCGACCGTTTCACCGGTTCTCACCTGGAGGCGGTGCACGGTGCGGCGCGCGGCGACCCTCGTCTGGAGCGCGCGTGCGCCGGGGCCCGCGACGGTCGGATCGCCCAGTATCTGACGGGCGTGCCCGGCATGGTCGAGCGCTACCGCAACGCGCCCGCACCGGCCAGAGCCGTGATCGAGGCCGCGATGGACGCCAGGCGCGTGGGACACGGCCCCGCCCTCTCCCACGCCCTCCTGAAGACCGCCGCGGTCGACTGCCTCACCGGCCACGAGTACGGCGCCCTGCCCCGTGACTGGTTCGAGCGGGCTCTGGCCTACGCCTGCGGTGTCCACGGCCCCCTCACACGCGTCGACCCTCACCACGACGAGCCGTCCGCCTCCCCCCGCTACCGACTCGCGAGCCACCTGGAACAACTCGGCCGCGCCGAGCGCCGTACGCGTCCCGTCCCCGCCGCCCTGTGGGACGCGCTCGTCTTCCACGCCGCCCCCGAGGACCTGCCCCGCCTCGCGGCCCAGGCTCGAACTCGCGGCCTCTACCATCACGCCCTCCTGCTGTACGGCGCCGCCGCCATGACCGGTGACCTCGACGCCCCACGACAGGCGATCGCCCTGCTGGGGGAGACGGAGCGCACCGAGGAGGCCCTCACCTGGCTGAGGTTCCACGGCGGGCAGGACGACGCCTGGGCCCTCGGATGGAGCGCCGCCGTCCTCGACGGCGCCGGGCACCGTGAAAGGGCGATCACCGCCTACCTGTGCGCCGCCGAAGCGGGAGACCTCGATGCCCCGAGGAAGGCGATCACCCTGCTCGTGGACGAGGGAAGGGCCGGGGAGGCGATCGCCTGGCCGCGGGCCCACGGCTGGTTCGGCGACGTGAGCCTCCCCGTCTGGACGGCGGCCCTCCTCGACGGGGCGGGATACTACGAGGAGGCTCTCACCGCCTACCGGTACGCCGCGACGATGGGGAACGCCGACGCCCCGGAGTGGCTGGCGTCCCTGCTGTACAGGACGGGCCACCGGCAGGAGGCGCTCGTCGCCTGCCGCCGCGCCGCGAGAACCGGTGACGGTCACGCCCTCAGGCAGGCCGTCGCCCTGCTGCGGGAGATGGGACGGACCGAGGAAGCGGTCGCCCTGCTGCGGGCCCGCGTCCGGAACGGCGACACCGACGCCCTGTGGGAGGCGGTCGAGCTGCTGCGGGAGTCAGGCCGGGCCGGGGAGGCGATCGCCTGGCTGTACGACCGCGCGGAGTCGGGCGACCGTCGCGCGATCTCCAAGATGGTCGACCTGCTCCAGGAGAACGGCCGGACCGAGGAGGCGATCACCTGGTTGAACGCCCGCGCGGAGAACGGCGACACCTACTCCTACTGGCGATCGATCGGCCTCCTGCGGCGGACGGGACGGATCGATGAGGCGATCGTCTGGCTGCGGACCCGCGCCGAGAGCGGCGACCGCCTCGCCCTCGAAGAGGCCGTCGACCTGCTGTGGGAGTCGGACCAGGCAGGGGAGGCGATCACCTGGCTGAGCGCCCGCGCGCAGGCCGGTGACCGCCTCGCCCTCGATCCGCTCCCCCGCCTGCTGGAGAAGGTGGGCAGGACCGAGGAGGCGATCGCCGCGTACCGGCGCGCCGTCGAGGCGGGGGACGACGGTTCGCACTGGCCGCTGGCCGAGTTGCTGCACCGGAAGGGTCACCTGGAGGAGGCGCTGGCCTCGTACCGGCGTGCCACCGAGACCGGGCACCCCGGCGACGGCTGGGGGATGGCCGAGTTGCTCAGGAAGACGGGCCGTACCGAGGAGGCACTGGCCGCGTACCGGAACGCCGCCGAGGCGGGGAACGCCGACGCCCTCTGGCGGCTGGTCGAGCTGCTCCAGGAGACGGACCGCACCGAGGAGGCGATCACCTGGCTGCGGACCCGCGCCGAGAACGGCGACACCGACGCCCTGTGGAAGGCGATCGAGCTGCTCCAGGAGACGGGCCGCACCGAGGCGGCGATCACCTGGCTGCGATCCCGCGCCGAGAACGGCGACACCGACGCCCTCGGCCGGTTCACCACCCTGCTGCACCAGATGGGCCGTTCCGAGGAGGCGGTCGCCTGGCTCAGGGGACGCGCCGAGAACGGCGACACCCGCGCTCTGGACCACGCGGTCGACCTGATGTACGAGACGGGCAGGGCAGAGGAGGCGCTCACCTGGCTGGACACCCGCGTCGAGGCAGGCGACACCGGTGCGCTGACCTGGATCGCCATCCTGCTGCGCGAGACCGGCCGGCCGGAGAGGGCGGTCCTCGCCTACCTGCGCGCCGCCGAGCTGGGCCTGCCCGGTGCCCTGCGCGAGGCGATCGGCCTGCTGAGACGACTGGGCCACCTCGGCGAGGCCGAACGGCTCCGGCGGTACGGAATCACCCCCGGCAGAACGTGACCCCCCGCGGGAGATCACCACCGCTGAGGACCAACCGAGAACCGTCGTTCGGATACCCCTTCTCAGTCGGCCTCAGTGACAGGCCCAGCGAGGATGGAGCACGGGCGCGTGGCCCGACCCTTCTGGGTCCTCGACGCGGACGTTGACTCCGCCTTGCGTCCAGTGCATACGATCTTGTCTATGACGCAAGGAAGTGAAGATCTGGACGGCCTCGTACGCAAACGCATCCGCGCCCTGCGCGTCGCGCAGGGCTGGTCCCTGGAAGAGCTGGCCACCCGCGCCAACCTCAGCCAGTCCTCACTGAGCCGCATCGAGAACGGGCAACGCCGCCTCGCCCTGGACCAGCTCGTCACCCTCGCCCGCGCCCTGGACACCACCCTCGACCAGCTCGTCGAGAACGCGACCGAAGACATCGTCACCAGCCCGACGATCGACAACGCCCACGGCCTGATGCGCTGGCCCGTGAAGGGCGACCCCGGCATGAGCGTCATACGCCAGCGCATGACCGAGCCACCGCCCGACAACCCCGCCCGCATGCGCGCCCACCCCGGCCGGGAATGGCTGGTCGTCCTCTCCGGCACCGCGATCCTCATGCTGGGCCATCGGCGCTTCCGCCTCGAAACCAATCAGGCCGCCGAGTTCCCGACCATGTTGCCGCACGCCATCGGCGCCGAAGGCGGGCCGTGTGAGATTCTAGGGATCTTCGACCGCGACGCCCGCCGCGGACACCAGCGCGGCAACGGCGGCGACCGCGACACCTCCGACCTCCACGAATGACGGCGGCGCGCCCTCTCTGCGTACAGGCACCCGTGTACGGGCGCGCCTTGCGCGTCGAGCACCGTCACGCACCGACATCTTGCGCATTCCGGGAGCCGTCATGCTTTTTGGGCAAACTCGCCTTACGGTGACGGCATGACCCAAGCACACCCGCACGCCTCCCACCATGGCGCACAGCACGACCACCACCCGCAGCACGACCATCACCAGCGGGACACCGACCAGGCGGAGATCCTCGACCTGGACGCGGAAGTCCTCGCCGAGCACATCGCATCCATCACCGCATGGCTGCCCCTGAAGACCAGCCCGCGCCATATCGTGGACCTGGGCTGCGGCACGGGAGCGGGCACCTTCGCCCTCCTCGACCGTTTCCCCGAGGCACACGTCATCGCCGTGGACACCTCGCCCGAACACCTGCGGCGCCTGCGTGACAAGGCGTGCGCCCGGGAGATGGACAGCCGGGTACGCACCGTTCAGGCCGACCTCGACGCCGCCGAGTGGCCCGACCTCGGCACACCGGACCTGATCTGGGCCTCGGCCTCGATGCACCACATGGCCGACCCCGGCCACACCCTGCGCAACGTCCACGACATGCTCCCGTCCGGCGGCCTGTTCGCCGTCGTCGAACTGGCCGGCTTTCCCCGGTTCCTGCCGGAAGGCGCCCCCGAAGAACGGCCCGGCCTGGAAGACCGCTGCCACGCCGCGACCGACCGCTTCCACGCCGAACACATGCCCCACCGGGGCGCCGACTGGGGCCCCATGCTCACCGCCGCCGGGTTCACCCTCGACGGCGAGCGCACCATCGCCGTGAACATCGACGGCACCCACAGCGAAGCCATCGGCCGCTACGCCCTGAGCACCCTCCAGCACGTCCGCGGCGCCGTCGCGGAAACACTCCCCGCCGAAGACCTCGCCGTGCTCGACCGGCTGCTCGACACGAGCGACCCCGGCAGCATCCTGCGCCGCGACGACCTCTCGGTACGCACCGAACGCACCGTCTGGGCCGCACGCCGCACCTGACCCTCACCCCGCGGGGATCGCCCGCGGGGCGGAGGACGGGATATCGATCTCCGGCAGTCCGGCGGGATTCACCAGGGTGATGGCCATGCTGCCCGCTCCCTCGTCAGGAGAGTCCTCGGGCTCGCCTCCGGCGGCCTCGAACACCCTTGATCTCTTGTGGTTACTTGGGAACCATAGGAAAGTGTCCACTGACATGGAAGAACGCACTTTTCAGTGACTGAGAAACCTCATGGTGACCAAACAGTTCAGCGGCTCGCCCCAGGACGCGGACCTGACACGCGCGGACTCCCCGGCGCGGGAGATCTTCTCGGACATCGCCAACAAGTGGGCACTTCTGATCATCGAGACCCTGGGGGAACGCACCCTGCGCTTCGGCGAGTTGAGGAACGAGATCGAGGGCATCAGCCACAAAATGCTCACCCAGAACCTGCGCATGCTGGAACGCAACGGCCTGGTCGAGCGGAAGGTGCACCCCACCGTGCCGCCACGGGTCGAGTACACCCTCCTGGAGCCGGGCCAGGCCCTGTGCAAGACGGTTGACGGCATGTGCGACTGGACCAGCCGATATCTCGGCCACATCGAGGACTCCCGCCGCCGCTTCAACGCGTAGCCCGAGCCGGACGACGAGAACAGGACAGCTCCGACGCTCGCGGAACCCTTGAACCCAGATCCTCGGTGACGATCCGAACCCCTGAGCGTGGTCGCCCGCAGACCATCCCGCCCGAGAATCCTGTGGGCTGCCCAGATCGCCCTGATTAGGAAAAGTTGCGAGGAACAGCGAGCGGCCAAAACTTGGCAGCTCGCTGTTCCTGAGGGCGGGCTCACTCTCATGCCGCGGAAGCCGTACGCACAGGCGGGACGTAAACGGTCACGAACCACGCGGTTAAGCTCGGTTCACCGATCGGACCGATGGTGAACCGAGAATCGAAGCTCCAGCAACGGCGTTTTCGAGAGCCGAAGCTCCGCTTACCGGTGATCAAAGATTGGCATCACCCGAGACGTCCCTTTCCTATCAGGTCAGAGGCATGATCATAGGTAACACCAAACTCTCGGGCTCATTGCTTCCGACGCCTGCCATGGCACCGGCACGTCTTATTGCACTGCCGACAGTCGTAAAGGTTCGCCTTCTTGCAGTGTTGGCAGTGGTGCAGGTTCGCCTTCTTGCACGGTCGACAGTGGTGCCGGTTGGTCTTTTTGCAGTGTCGGCAGTGGTGCCGGTTGGTTTTCTTCAAATGTATGTGTTGAGATTCTTGATTCCGCGAGTCTAGGTGCTGGTTCTGCCTAATGAAGGGCGGTGAAGCCCGATCTGGACCGATTACCGGGGGCGGAGTTGGGGTTGGCGTCGGCGTTGGGGTCGGCGTCGGAGTCGGCGTTGGGGTCGGCGTCGGAGTCGGGGTCGGAGTC
>Ga0233377_1000104_pt1 | contig 52134 bp, 49 predicted proteins | sample ElkDunMinimDraft_6_FD_191540 | JGI IMG/M metagenome (GOLD analysis project Ga0233377, IMG submission 191540) | Fecal eukaryotic communites from dung pellets of Tule Elk in California, USA - Elk Dung E36 | ecosystem: Host-associated > Mammals > Digestive system > Large intestine > Fecal | place...
TCACGGTCAGCGAGCCGATCCGCTCAGGGTATGCCGCCGCAAACGCCAGACCGATGCAGCCGCCGTAGGAGGCGCCGACGAAGGCGTCTATGCGCGTCTCGCCCCGCGCATCCAGCAGCAGGGCCAGCAGCCGCGCCTGATCGGCGGTGGTGATGGTCACGCCCGGCTCGTCCTTGCCGGGCAGCAGGTCGACGGCCAGCACGCGCAGGCGGTTCAGGTCGACCGGACCGCCCGGCTTGACCGCCCACGACCACCACTGGCTGACGAAACGTCCGCTGGAGATGCCGCCGATGACCACGACCAGAGGTCCGGTCTCGGGGCCGTGCAGGCGTCCGACCACCGTCTTGGCCGCCAGCGTCTCGCCCGACATCAACCGGAAGTCCGCCGGAATGCGGGCGCTGACATCGCGGCCGGGGGCGGCCTGGACGGGCCATTCGGCGGCGCTGGCTGTGGCGGTGGGGGCGGACGGGACGGCGGACACGACAGGCTCCAGTGCTCGCTCGACGAGACCGGAGGGGCGACCCAACTCAGACGGTGACAGACCCGTGAAGACAACACCCAGACCTGGGCCTCGACCGAGGAGCTCCCATGCGGAAGCCGCCGTCTCCACTCATCTCTCGCGGCTCCGAAGAAACCTCGCAGGAGTTGGCACCATCTTCGAAACCGGGTGGGTTTCGACAGGTTGCCCCGGCGTCAAAGGGCCTATCCCTCAGCCGGTCTTGATGAGTGCCCTTACGCTGCATGTGCGAGCGCGCGGCGTCAAGTGGCGAAATCGCTGGGTTGGATGGCGCGGCGCACTTTTTTGAGAAGAGGAATGATCAGGCCAGGTTTCTGATCGTTCAGGATTTAATTTCCACTCGGTGAGTCTTCGTGTCTGAGTTTTGCAAGAATTTTCCAGAAATCATCGTCCGCCCCCTTGCGCATCTCGCAGATGCGGTAAAGTCTTCGCATCTGCGAGATCATTTGAGGGGAACGCTACGATGAAACGCCTTTGTCGACGCCTTGCTTCCGGCCCTGGAGCCCTCGGGCTCGGGCTTCTTTCCACGACGCTGAGTCTGGCCTGGGCGGGCTCCGCTTCCGCCGCCCAAACCCTGCAGGCGCACCAGGTTCCGCTGGAGCTGGACTCGGCGGGCACGGCCTGGCTGGGGACCTCCACCGCCCTGGTGCTGCTGATGACCCTGCCGGGTCTGGCCCTGTTCTACGGCGGAATGGTGCGCCGCAAAAACGTCATCGCCACCATCACCCAGTCTGTCGGCGTCTTCGCCGTGGTGTGCCTGGTCTGGTTCGTCGCCGGCTACTCCATCGCCTTCGGGACCAACGCCGACGCCGGGGTCAATCAGTTCATCGGCAGCTTCGACGCCCTGTTCCTGAAGGGCGTCACCCTGGAGACGGCGCACAGCCTGTTGCCGGGCATTCCCGAGTTCCTGTGGATCTCGTTCCAGATGACCTTCGCCGTCATCACGCCCGCGCTGATCACCGGCGCCTTCGCCGAGCGGTTCAAATACTCAGCCCTGCTGCTGTTCACCGCCCTGTGGTCCCTGCTGGTCTATGCGCCCATCGCCCACTGGGTGTGGGGCGGCGGCTTCCTGGGCGCCGACGGGGTTCTGGACTTCGCGGGCGGGGCGGTCGTGCACGTCAACTCCGGCGTGGCGGGTCTGGTCTGCGCCCTCTTCCTGGGGGCCCGCAAGGGCTACGGCGTGACGCCGATACTGGCGCACAATCCTGTCCTGACCATGATCGGCGCCTCCCTGCTGCTGGTCGGCTGGATCGGTTTCAACGCCGGGTCGGCGGGCGCCGCCAACGCCCTGGCGGGCGTGGCCCTGCTGAACACCCTGCTGGCCGCCGCGGCCGCCAGCCTGACCTGGAAACTGGTCGAGGTGCTGCACAGGAAGAAGATCTCCCTGATCGGCATGCTGTCGGGCGTGGTCGGCGGCCTGGTCGCCATCACCCCCGCCGCCGGCTTCGTCGACCCCATGGGGGCGGTCATCATCGGCCTGATCGCCGGTCCGGTCTGCTACGTCTCGGCGGTCTGGATGAAGCGGCTGCTGGGCTATGACGACAGCCTGGACGCCTTCGGCCTGCACGGCGCAGGCGGTCTGGTCGGCGCGCTGCTGACGGGGGTCTTCGCCACCACGACGATCAACAGCCTGTCGGAAGGGGCCAATGTCTGGACCCAGGGGCTGGGGCTGCTGTGGACCATCGTCTACAGCGCGGCGGGCACCTTCGTGATCCTGCTGATCTGCAAATACACCACCGGGCTGCGCGTGACGGAGGTCCAGGAAGACGAGGGGCTGGACACCCATCTGCACGGTGAAGCCCTGGAAGCCGCCTGAGGGGGCGGCTCCCGCCGGGAAGGCGGAGGCTCTCCCCTCCGCCTTCCCGCACTGACCTGAAATCCAAGCCAACGACTTCATTTTTCACAAGGGGATGGACTGATGAAACACGTCACGATCATGGGGGTCGCGCTCGCCGCCGCTCTCGCTACGCTGGCCGCGGCCTCCAGGGCTTCAGCCCAGGAGGCGCAGGTCGCCTGGAACGTCGGTGTGGTCAGCGACTACATCTATCGCGGCTTCAGCCAGACGGGCGAAGACCCGGCGATCCAGGGCGGGGTCGATGTGACCTACGGCTCATTCTACGGCGGGGCCTGGGCCTCCAGCGTCGATTTCGGCGACGACACCGACGCCGAGTTCGACCTCTACGGCGGCTATCGCACCGAGGCGGCGGGCTTCGCCCTCGACGTCGGCGTGATCGGCTATTTCTACATCAACCCGCCGTCGGGGTCGGACTACAACTTCGTCGAGTTCAAGGCGGCGGCGTCGCGCGCCATCGGCCCGGCGACGCTGGGGGCGGCGATCTATTACTCGCCCGACTTCTACGGCGCGGACGAGCAGGCGACCTATGTCGAGGCCAATGCGGCCTACGCCATCGGAAGCCGCTGGACCCTGTCGGGGGCGGTCGGCCATCAGTCGCTGGATGTCGGCGACGACTATGTGACCTGGAACGCCGGAGCGGCCTTCGCCCTGACCGACAACATCGCCGTTGACGTGCGTTATCATGGCACCGACGTGGACGGCCCCCTGTCCGACGACCGCGTGGTGGCGGGGCTGAAGTTCAGCTTCTGACACCTTCCTCTGCGGCGACGCGATACAAGAACCGGTGGAATGTTGCAATTCGCGACGATCCGCCGGTTCTTTTTTGCTCATCATAGGGACGATGGCGATATGGACGCACAGAAGTTGCAAGACGTCTGTCGCCCCCCTACACCATTGTGCATTAGCGAAGAGAACCGTCGTGGCGTCTGCAAACCAGAAATTCGTGATCACCCCCCGTCGCGGGCCTGAAAAGGCTGCAGCGGACAAACGCGTGCGTGATTTCTCGGAGATCTACGCCGACCATACGGCAGCCAGCGGCGCGGGCCAGTCCAGCCGCTGCGCCCAGTGCGGCGTGCCCTTCTGCCAGACCGGCTGCCCGCTTCAGAACAACATCCCCGACTGGCTGCGCCTCGCCGCCGAGGGGCGCACGGAGGAGGCCTGGCGTCTGTCGTCGGCCACCTCGACCCTGCCTGAAATCTGCGGGCGCATCTGTCCGCAGGACCGGCTGTGCGAGGGCGCCTGCACCCTGGAGCAGTCGGGCTGGGAGACCGTGACCATCGGCTCGGTCGAGCGCTGGCTGGGCGATCAGGCGTTCGAGAACGGCTGGGTCGATCCGATCCGCCCGCGCGCCGAACGGGGCCAGTCGGTCGGCATCATCGGTGCGGGGCCTGCGGGTCTGGCGGCGGCGGACCGGCTGCGCGAGGCGGGCTACGCCGTCACCGTCTATGACCGTCACGACCGGGCCGGCGGCCTGCTGACCTACGGCATCCCCGGCTTCAAGCTGGAGAAGTCGGTGGTGGCGCGCCGCGTGGACAGGCTGATCGACGGCGGCGTCGATTTTCGTCTGGGCGTCGACGTTGGCGGCCCAGGAAACGGGGGAGGCGACGGCGCCCTGTCGTTTGCGGATCTGAGGGGCGCGCATGACGCCGTGCTGATCGCCACCGGCGTCTATCAGGCGCGACGCCTCACCACGCCGGGCTGCGGCTCCGAAGGGGTGGTCGCCGCGCTGGACTATCTGATCGCCTCCAACCGCAAGAGCTTCGGCGACGCCGTGCCCGCCTTCGACACCGGCCTGCTGAACGCGGCAGGCAAGACGGTGGTGGTCATCGGCGGCGGCGACACGGCCATGGACTGCGTCCGCACCGCCGTGCGCCAGGGCGCGACCTCCGTCACCTGCCTGTACCGTCGCGACCGGGACAACATGCCGGGCAGCGCGCGCGAAACCGCCAATGCTGAGGAAGAAGGCGTGGTCTTCGAATGGCTGGCCGCGCCGCGCGCCGTTCTGGGCGGGGCCGCAGGCGTCACCGGCGTGCGCGCCCAGCGCATGGCTCTGGCGGCCCAAAGCGCCGACGGCCGCTGGTCGGTCGAGCCGGTTCCGGGCGGTGAGTTCGACCTGGCCGCCGATCTGGTCATCGAAGCCCTGGGCTTTGAGCCTGAAGACATGCCCGCCATTCTGGACACGCCGGATCTGGCGCTGACCGACTGGAAGACCATCCGCACCGCCGGCCACACCAAGGCCACCACGCTTGAGGGCGTTTTTGCTGCGGGCGACATCGTCCGCGGCGCCGCCCTGGTCGTCTGGGCCGTCCGCGACGGTCAGGACGCCGCCGCCGAAATCGACAGCTGGCTGTCGTCGCGTATCCGAGTTGCTGCATGACTTACGACCATTCCCGCTATCTGAACGACCGCCAGCGGCTGATCGACGGTCATGCCTATGATCCGGCGTCGGAGCGCGACGCCTGCGGCGTAGGTCTGGTCGCCGCCATCGACGGCGCGCCGCGCCGCGAGGTCGTCGATCTGGCGCTGAAGGCGTTGAAGGCCGTCTGGCACAGGGGCGCCGTGGACGCCGACGGCAAGTCGGGCGACGGCGCGGGCCTGCTGATCGGTCTGCCGCGCGCCTTCTTCGAGGCCCAGGTCCGCGACGCCGGCCATGAGCCCCGCCCCGGCCCCCTGGCTGTGGGCATGATCTTCCTGCCGCGCACCGACCTGTCGGCGCAGGAGCAGGCCCGCACCATCGTCGAGCGTGAGGTCATGGCCGCCGGCTTCTGGCTGTACGGCTGGCGTCAGGTGCCGACCCGCGTCGAGGTGCTGGGCGAGCGCGCTTCGGCCACCCGCCCCGAGATCGAGCAGATCATGCTGGCCGCGCCTGAGGGGCTGGACGGCGAGGATCTGGAGCGGGCGCTGTATCTGCTGCGCCGCCGGATCGAGGCGCGCGCCACCGCCGAGGGCTTGGCGCATTTCTACATCTGCTCCCTGTCGGCGCGGTCGGTGATCTACAAGGGGATGATGCTGGCCGAAGCTTTGGCCGACTTCTATCCCGACCTGGCCGACCCGCGCGTCGAGGCCAATGTCGCCCTGTTCCACCAGCGCTATTCGACCAACACCTTCCCCGAGTGGCGGCTGGCCCAGCCCTTCCGCATGCTGGCTCACAACGGCGAGATCAACACCCTGCGCGGCAACGCCAACTGGATGCGCAGCCACGAGATCCGCATGACCGCCGAGGCCTTCGGCGCCGACGACGCCGTGGTCAAGCCGGTGATCCAGGCGGGCGGCTCGGACTCCGCCGCCCTGGACAATGTGTTCGAGGTTCTGGTCCGCGCCGGACGCCCCGCGCCCATGGTCAAGGCGCTGCTGATCCCCGAGGCGACGATCGAGGGCGTCATCTCCGACGACCACCGCGCGCTCTACGCCTATTGCAACTCCGTGATGGAGCCGTGGGACGGTCCCGCCGCCATCTGCGCCACCGATGGCCGCTGGGTCGTGGCGGGCAAGGACCGCAACGGCCTGCGCCCCCTGCGCGTCTCGGAGACCGTGGACGGCCTGCTGATCTGCGGCTCAGAGGCCGGCATGACCGGCGTGCCGGACGAGCGCATCGCCCGCAGCCTGCACATCGGCGGCGGCCGCATGATCGCCGTCGATCTGGAGGCGGGCGAGCTGTATGACGAGACCCAGACCATCGACCGTCTGGCGGCCAAGCATCCCTATCGCGAATGGCTGTCCAACATGGTCGATCTGGAGCCTCTGGTCGGGCCCGGCGAAGAGCCGCGCCGCCTGTCGGGCGAGGCGCTGACCCGCTATCAGGCCGCCGTCGGCTGGACCCAGGAAGACATCGACACTGTGCTGGACCCCATGGCGGGCGACGGCAAGGAGGCGGTGGCCTCCATGGGCGACGACGCGCCGCCCGCCGTCCTGTCGCAGCAGGACCGGCCCTTCGCCGCCTATTTCCGCCAGGCCTTCGCCCAGGTGACGAACCCGCCGATCGACAGTTTGCGTGAAGCCGGGGCCATGTCCCTGCGGACCCGGTTCAAGAATCTGGGCAACATCCTGGCCCAGGACGAGACCCAGACGCGGGTCTTCGTTCTGGACAGCCCGGTGCTGACCACAGGCATGTATGAGCGGATGCTGGACGTCGTCGGCGCCGGGGCCACGACGGTCATCGACTGCACCTTCCCGGCGCCCGGGATCGGCGACGTGCGCGGCGCAGGCCTGAAGACGGCGCTGGACCGCATCCGCGACGAGGCGGTGGCGGCGGCCAGAGGCGGCGCGGCCCTGATCGTTCTGACCGACGAGCGTGCGGGCGAGGGGCGGCCGCTGATCCCCATGATCCTGGCCACGGCGGCCGTCCATGGACGCCTGATCGACGAGGGCCTGCGCACCTATTGCTCGCTGGTGGTGCGCTCTGCCGAGGCCATCGACGCCCATGCCTTCGCCGTGCTGATCGGGGTCGGCGCCACCGCCGTCAACGCCTGGCTGGCGCAGGAGACTTTCCTGGAGCGGTTGCAGGACGGGCGCTATCCCGGCCTGTCGCTGCGCGACGCCTGTCTGAACCACCGAACGGCGGTGGAGGCGGGACTGATGAAGATACTGGCCAAGAAGGGCATCTCCGTCATCTCGGCCTATCGCGGGGCCTGCGAGTTCGAGGCCCTGGGCCTGTCGCGGGCGCTGGCGGCGGAGTTCTTCCCCGGCATGACCTCGCGCATCTCCGGCGTGGGCCTGGCCGGGCTGGAGCAGCAGGCGGCGCGCAAGGCGGAGAAGGGCTTCGCGCCCGGCCGCCCGGCCCTGCGCATCGGCGGCGCCCACCGCATCCGGGCGGGCGAGGAGACCCACGCCTGGGACGCCGAGATGATCCATCGGTTGCAGGACGCCACCACGCGCGGCGACTACAAGCGCTACAAATCCTATTCCCGCCGCCAGCGCGAGCTGCCCTCGACGGCCCTACGCGACCTGCTGGACTTCCGCGAGGCCGTGCCGATCCCGGTCGAGGAGGTCGAGAGCGTCAATGAAATCCGCAAGCGTTTCGTCACGCCCGGCATGTCTCTGGGCGCCCTGTCGCCCGAAGCGCATGAGACGCTGAACATCGCCATGAACCGCATCGGCGCCCGCTCGGTCTCGGGCGAGGGCGGCGAGGATCCGGAGCGGTATCACCCGCGTCCGAACGGCGACAATCCCAACTCGGCGGTCAAGCAGATCGCCTCGGGCCGGTTCGGCGTCACCGCTGAATATCTGAACCAGTGCCGCGAGATCGAGATCAAGGTGGCGCAAGGCGCCAAGCCCGGCGAGGGCGGCCAGTTGCCTGGCTTCAAGGTGACGGAGTTCATCGCCCGCATGCGGCATTCGACGCCGGGCGTGGGGCTGATCTCACCGCCGCCGCACCACGACATCTATTCGATCGAGGATCTGGCCCAGCTGATCTATGACCTGAAGCAGATCAATCCGGTCGCGCGGGTGACGGTCAAGCTGGTGGCCCAGTCGGGCATCGGCGCGGTGGCGGCCGGCGTGGCCAAGGCCAAGGCCGACATCATCCTGATCGCCGGGCACAACGGCGGCACGGGGGCTTCGGCTCTGGGGTCGATCAAGCATGCCGGTCTGCCGTGGGAGCTGGGCCTGTCCGAGGCGCATCAGGTTCTCAGCATGAACAACCTGCGCGGTCATGTGCGCCTGCGCACCGACGGCGGCATCAAGACCGGACGCGACGTGGTCGTGGCCGCCATGCTGGGCGCCGAGGAGTTCGGCATCGGCACGGCGTCGCTGATCGCGGTCGGCTGTCTGATGGTGCGCCAGTGCCACTCCAACACCTGCCCGGTCGGGGTCTGCGTTCAGGACGAGAAGCTGCGCGCCATGTTCACCGGCACGGCGGACAAGGTGGTGAACCTGTTCAGCTTCATCGCCGAGGAGACGCGCGAAATCCTGGCCTCCCTGGGCCTGCGTTCGCTGGACGAGGCGGTGGGGCGCACCGACCTGTTGCGTCAGGTCTCGCGCGGCGGGGCGCAACTGGACGACCTCGACCTCAATCCCCTGCTGGTGCGGGTGGGCGAAGGCGACCAGCGCATGGCCGCCGACGCCCCGCGCAATCCGGTGCCGGATGCGCTGGACGCCCAGATCGTGCGCGACGCCGCGCCCTTCCTGGAGCGGCGCGAGAAGATGCAGCTGACCTATGCGGTGGCCAACACCCAGCGCACCATCGGCACGCGCCTGTCGTCGCATATCGTGCGGACCTATGGGCAGGATCTGCCGGACGGGCATCTGACGCTGAACCTGCGCGGCGCGGCGGGCCAGTCGCTGGCGGCCTGGGGCATGAAGGGACTGAAGATCGTCCTTGACGGCGAGGCCAACGACTACGTCGGCAAGGGACTTTCGGGGGCCGAGATCGTGGTCCGTCCGTCCAGCTGGCGGGCCGGGGCGGCGGTGATCGGCAACACCTGTCTGTTCGGCGCCACCAGCGGCAAGCTGTTCGCGGCGGGCGCGGCGGGCGAGCGGTTCGCCGTGCGCAACTCCGGCGCAATGGCGGTGATCGAGGGCTGCGGCGCGCACGGCTGCGAATACATGACCGGCGGGGCGGTGGTGGTTCTGGGGGCGACCGGTTGGAACTTCGGCGCCGGCATGTCGGGCGGCGAAGTCTTCGTCCACGACCCCGAAGCCACGGCCCATATCCGCTTCAACACCGACTCCGTCATCGCTGGGGCCGTGATGGGCGAGGCGGCGCAGCGGTTGCATGTGCTGGTGGCTCGTCATGCGGCGGAGACGGGGTCGCCCTTGGCGCGACGGTTGCTGGAGACGTGGGCGGTGGCGCTGACCCACTTCCGTCATGTGCTGCCGAGGGAAGAAGCGTCAGCCGTGACGGCGAAGCGGGCTTAGTCCTGATTCCTTCTCCTGGTGGGTGGAGGAGGATCGCATGCGATCCGACGACGGGTGGCGGGGCGGAGCCCCGCCGGATGAGGGTCGGGTGCATCCATCGGCGCAAGCCGTCGCAGAGGGGCGGACGGCATCTGCATCGACTTCGAGAGCCGACCCTCACCCTTTCGCGCAAGGACGACGGCTACGCCGCCGTGCGCTCAAGCCCTCTCCCATTGGGAGAGGGAGGCATGAAAAAGGGGAGGCTGCGAGGCCTCCCCTTCATCATTTCAGCTCTGAAGCGAAAGCCTCAGCCTTCGCTCCACCCGCCCGCCAGGGCCTTGAACAGGCTGATCTGGTAGGTCGTCACCAGCGCATCCGACGCCGCCAGCTGGGCGTCGGCGCCCGCCAGGGTCCGTTCGGCGTCCAGCACCGTCAGGAAGCTGTCGACCCCGGCGTCGAAACGCAGGCGCGACAGTTGGGCGGCGCGGGCGGCCTGATCGCGGGCTGACTGAAGCGCCGTGCGGCGATCCAGCTCATTGGCGTAGGCGGACAGGGCCGTTTCGGTCTCCTGCAACGCCACCAGCACCGTCTGGTCGAAGGTCGCCAGCGCGGCGTCAGACCCTGCACCCGCCTGGGCGATGCGCGACCGGGCCACGGCGATGTTGGGGAAGGACCAGCTGATCAGTGGGCCGACGCTGAAGCGGAAGTTGGAGTCCTCGCCCAGATCACCGGCGTCCAGCGCCGTCGAGCCCAGCGATCCGCCCAGGCTGATGCTGGGATAGAGGGACGCGGTCGCCACGTTCACGCGGGCGGCGGCGGCGGCCAGGTTGCGCTCGGCCTGACGCACGTCGGGACGACGGGCCAGAAGCGCTGCGCCGTCGCCGATCGGGATCGGCTGCGACAGCTGCGGCGGGCGGGCGCACGACCGCGCCGCCTCGCTGGCCTCGGCCGGGGTGCGGCCAGTCAGGGTGGTCAGGCGGAACAGGGCCCCGTCCCTCTGCGCGCGCAGCGGCGGCAGGGAGGCGCGGCTGGCCTCCAGCGCCGCACGGGCGCGGGCGGTGTCCAGACCATTGCCCGACCCGGCGTCGAGCAGGCGCTGGGTCAGATCGACGGTCGAGCCTTGCAGCTCGATCGTCCGCTCGGCGACTGCGATCTGGGCGTTGGCCGAGCAGGCGTCGGCATAGGCCCGGGCGGTTTCCGCAGCCACCGTGACGCGCACGATGTCCAGTGCGGCGGCGGCGGCGTCCGCATCGGCGCGGGCGGCGCGGATGGTCGATTCCACCCGTCCGAACAGATCGATCTCATAGGAGACGTCCAGACCGGCGCTATAGGTCTCGCCCTCGTCCAGCGGCTGGCCGCCGTTGCCGCCGGGGACCGTGGCGGCCGAGGCGCGGCCGTACTGGCCCGAGGCGTTGAGGTTGGTGGTCGGCAGACGACCGGCGCGGCTTTCGCCCAGGGCCGCGCGGACGCGGCGCAGGTTGGCGGCGGCGGCTTCCAGCTCGTTGTTCTCGACCAGGGCCTGACCGATCAGGCCGTCCAGAACCGGGTCGTTGTAGAGCCTCCACCAGTCGTCGCGCGCGGCCGACTGGGCCGTGACGGACGCGCTGGTGGAGCCGATGAAGGCGCCCGACGCAGGGGGGGGGAAGGATGCGTCAGGCGCCTTCGGCCCGACCGCGCACGACGCCAGGAGGAGGGCGGCGCCGGCGGTTGCGGTCAGGATCCGGGGGTGGGGTGAAAAGGTCATCAGGCGTCTCCCAGGCGCGGGGTCGCCGAAGCGGCCTCGATCTGGTCATGGGGCGGCATGCCCCCGGTGGTCGGGATGTCGGCTTCCTTCTTGGGTGCGCCCGGCAGCTTGGAGGCCACCCAGCGCATCACGACGTAGAAGACCGGCGTGAACATCAGGCCGAAGAAGGTCACGCCCAGCATGCCGGAGACGACCGCCGTGCCCAGCGACTGGCGCATTTCCGCGCCAGGGCCGGTCGCCAGCATCAGCGGCAGAACGCCGAAGATGAAGGCGAAAGAGGTCATCAGGATCGGACGCAGACGGGTCTGGGCGGCGCGAATGGCGGCGTCCCAACGGTTGAGCCCGTCTTCGTCTTCGGCCTGTTTGGCGAACTCCACGATCAGGATGGCGTTCTTGGCCGCCAGCGCGATCAGCACCACCAATCCGACCTGGACCAGGATGTTGTTGTCCAGACCAGCCAGGTTCACGCCCACCATGGCCGCGAGAATGCACATCGGCACGATGAGCACGACCGCCATGGGCAGGGTGAAGGCCTCATACTGGGCGGCCAGCACCAGGAAGACGAAGACCACGGCCATGATGAAGACGATGGTCGCGCCGCCGGACGACTGCTTCTCCTGCAGCGCCAGGCCGGTCCACTCATAGGAGAAGCCCGGGGGAAGGGTGGCCGCAGCCAGTTCTTCCATCGACGCCAGCGCCTCGCCGGACGACACGCCCGCCGCCGCCTGGCCCTGCAGCTCAGCCGCCGGGAACAGGTTGTAGCGCACGATCCGCGACGGACCGGAATCGTTGGAGAGGTTGGCCACCGATCCGATCGGCACCATGGCGCCGGTCGTGGAACGGGTCTTCAGGTTGGCGATGTCGGCGATGTCGTCGCGCGCCGAAGGCTCCGCCTGCGCCGTCACCCGGAAGGTGCGGCCCAGATAGTTGAAGTCGTTGACGTAGGCCGAACCCAGATAGACGCCCAGGGTGTCGAACACCGCGGAGGGCTGGACCCCCATCATCAGCGCCTTGTCGCGATCGACGTCGGCGGTGATGCGCGGCGAGCCGGTGTTGTAGGTTGAGAAGACCTGCTGAACCAGATCGGGCTTCTGGGCGGCGGCGCCCATCATGGCGAAGGTCGCGCCTTCCAGCGGACGATAGCCGGCGCCGGAGCGGTCCTGCACCATCATCTGGAAGCCGTTGCCGTTACCCAGACCCTGAACCGCGGGCGGGGCGATGACGAAGATCTGCGCGTCCTCGATGCCCATGGTGGCGCCGGTGATGGCGCCGGCCAGGGCGGCCGCACCCTGTTCCGCCGTCTTGCGGTCCTCAAAGGCGTCCAGGCGGATGAAGAAGGTCGCTGCGTTGGAGCCGAACGAGAAGCTGGTTCCGTCCAGACCGGCGAAGGCGACCATGCCTTCAACGCCTTCGGTGTTCTTGATCAGGTCCGAGGCGCGTTCCATCACGGCTTCGGTGCGATCCAGCGAGGAGCCGGGCGGCAGTTGGACGACGCCGATCAGGAAGCCTTGGTCCTGCTCAGGAATGAAGCCCGATGGCGTGTTGACCAGTGAGAAGCCCGTGGCCACCAGAAGCACGGCGTAGACGCCAAGCACCAGGACGACCTTGCGCACCAACCAGGCCGTGGCGCGCCCGTATTTGTCGGACAGCCAGTCGAAGCCCTCGTTGAACTTCCGCCCGGCCCAGCCGCCGTAATAGGCGACGGAGCCCAGCACGCCCGGCTTGCGGTGGTTGTCGTGTTCCTTGTGCGGCTTCAGCAGCAGGGCGGCCATGGCCGGCGACAGCGTCAGCGACACCAGCAGCGACACAACCGACGCCGTGGTGATGACGATGGCGAACTCGCGGTAGAAGATGCCCGGAATGCCCGGCACGAACATGGTCGGCACGAACACGGAGACCAGAACCAGTCCGATCGAGATCAGGGCGCCGGAGACCTCCTTCATCGAACGGTGGGCCGCCTCCCGCGGTGTAAGCCCCTGGCGGATGTAGCGTTCGACATTCTCGACCACGACGATGGCGTCATCGACCACGATCCCGACCGCCAGCACCAGGGCGAACAGCGACAGAGAGTTGATCGAATACCCCAGCATCAGCTGGACGGCGAAGGTCGCCACCAGCGCGACAGGGATGGCCGCGATCGGAATGATCGCCGCGCGCCAGGTCTGCAGGAAGACCATGACCACGAGAACCACCAGGATGATGGCTTCGAACAGGGTGTGCTGGACCGACTCCACCGATGCGGCGACGAATTCCGTCGGGTTGTAGGCGACCGAGACGGCCATGCCCTGCGGCAGTTCGGCCTTGAAAGCCTCGACTTCCGCCATGACGCGGTCGGCGGTGCCCAGGGCGTTGGCCCCCGGCTGCTGGATGATGGCGATGCCGACGCCCTGCTGGCCATCGAAATAGCCCTTGATGCCGTAGTCCTGGGCGCCGAGTTCGACGCGGGCCACGTCGCGGATGCGGGTGACGCGGCCTTCGGCGTCGGTCTTGATGACGATGTTGGAGAATTCATCCGGGTCGGACAGGCGGCCCTGCACCTGCACCGGCAGCTGGAAGGCGGCGGCGTTGGTGGCGAAGGGCGGCTGGCCGATGGCGCCGGCGGCCGCCTGGACGTTCTGTGATTGCAGGGCGGCGACGATGTCGGGCCCGGTCAGGTTGCGCTCGGCCGCCTTGGCGGGGTCGATCCAGACGCGCATCGAATAGTTGCCGCCGCCGAAAATCTGCACCGCGCCTACGCCGTCGACGCGCAACAGGCGGTCGCGCAGCGTCGAGTTGGCGTAGTTGCCGACGTAGTCGTTATCCAGCGACTTGTCCGGAGACGTCAGCCCCAGGATCATCAGGAAGCCGGATTCCTGCTTGTTCACGGTCACGCCGATCTGGCGAACCTGAGCAGGCAGGCGTGGTTCAGCAAGGGCGACGCGGTTCTGGACCAGCACCTGGGCTGCATCCAGATCCGTGCCCGGATTGAAGGTCACGGTGACCGAGACGGTCCCGTCCGAGGTGGACGAGGACGACAGGTAAAGCATGCCCTCGACGCCGTTGACCTCTTGCTCGATCGGCGCGGCGACGGTCTCGGCCACAGTCTCGGCCGAGGCGCCCGGATAGGCGGTGTTGATGGTGATGGTGGGGGGCGCGATCTCCGGATACTGCGACAGCGGCAGCAGCGGATAGGCGAATATCCCGACCAGGGTGATGAACACCGCGATCACGCCCGCGAAGATCGGGCGGTCGATGAAGAAGCGTGAGAAATTCATTCTGGTCTCACTGACCCGCGCCGCTGTTGGCGAAGCTGGCGCTGGATGCGGGGGCGGAAGTGGTCACCGGCGCGGACTCTTCCTGGGCGACAGGCTGAATGCGCCCGGCGGTGGCCTGAACCTTGACGCCCGGCTGCTGGACCCGTTGCAGGCCCGAGATGATGACGCGGTCGTTGGCGGCCAGACCCGAGCGGATGACCCGCAGGCCGTCGACCAACGGTCCAAGCTGCACCGTCTTCGGCGTGACCGAGCCGTCAGCGGCGACGACATAGACGACGCGGCGGGCCTGGTCGGTGGCGACGGCGGCGTCCGGCACCAGCATGGCGCTGTAGGAACCGGCGCCGGCCAGGCGGGCCTGTCCGAACATGCCGGGCTTCAGGAAGCCGTCGGCGTTGGGGATGACTGCGCGCAGGCGGATGACGCCCGAAGCCGTGTCGATGGCGTTGTCAGTGAAGTCCAGCGTGCCGGTGCGGCTGTAGCCGCTTTCATCCTGCAAGCGGACCTGGATCGGGGCGGCGCCGCCCTGACGGGTTTCGCGCTGATACTTCAGGGCCACGGCTTCGGAGCCGTCGAAGGTGAAGTAGATCGGGCTGGACGAGACGATGGTGGTCAGCACGTCCGCCGCCGACGACCCGCCGGCGACCAGATTGCCCGGATCGACGCGACGGTCGGACACGCGCCCCGAGATCGGGGCGGTGACGCGGGTGAACTCCACGTCCAGTTCGCGGGCGCGGATGCCGGCGTTGGCGGCGGCGACAGCGGCTTCGGCGCTGGTCACGGCGCTGCGGCGGGTGTCGGCCTCGGCCTGGGAGATGGCCTGGGATTCCAGCAGGGTCTCGGCGCGGGTCAGTTCGCTGCGGGCCAGGCCGAGTTGCGCTTGCGCCTGCGACAGGGTGGCGCGGGCCGAGGCCAGAGCCGCCTGGGCCGGACGCGGATCAAGTGTGAACAGCAGCTGGCCGCGACGGACGTAGTCGCCGTCACGGAAATGCACGGCCGAGACATAGCCGCCGACGCGGGCGCGCACGTCCACCGACTGCGTCGCTTCGAAACGGCCGGCGAATTCATCCCAGTCCTGGACCGTCTGGACCAGAGGCGTGGCCACCGTCACTGCGGGCGGCGGAGGGGCGCCTGCTTCACCCTGGGACGAGCAGCCATAGAGGGCGAACGCCAGAACGGCGGACGCGGCCACGATCTTCACCGTGCGCATATACAAAGTCTCCAGAGGTGGGAGCGGAATCCAAAATGGGTCGACCGGCCGCAGGGGGAGCGCCGCTAGTCAACGTCGGGTGACTTAATGGTGAAAACGGTTGCGCTTGTCAACGGCTGATGACAAAGCCATATGAGCCGTGGGGCCATTAAGGAGTTCAGTGAATTGTTTTGTCCGAGTGCGCCGCGCCCGAGGAATGCAGAAGCCACCCGGGCGGCGATCCTCAGGTCGGCGACCGCGCGTTTCGCGCGGGAAAGCTATGATGATGTGGGCATGCGCGACATCGCGCGTGACGTCGGCGTCGATGCGGCGCTGATCTCGCGCTATTTCGGCTCCAAGGAAGAACTCTTCACCACTGTGCTCAACGCCGCCAGCGACAAGACCCGGCTGATGGAGGGCGACCGCAAGGGGTTCGGCCGCCGCATGGCGCATGAGGCTCTCTATCAGGAGAAGGACGCCGGCCAACTGGAGCATATGCTCATCCTGCTGCGCTCCATCGGCTCGACCAAGGCGTCCGAACTGGTCCAGCGCAACGGCCAGGACCGCTTCTTCGGCCCGTTTGAAGCCTGGGTGGGCGGGTCCGACGCCTGCGTGAAGACGCGGCTGGCGGCGGGCTTCATGATGGGCATGTCGATCGGCGGCGAGCTGTGCCCCGACAATCTGACGCCGGACGAGCGCGAAGAGATGCGGGATCGCATGGCTCTCATCCTGCAACAGATGATAGACGCCTGAGCAGCGCTCAGCCGCGCGGCTGGAATTTCCGGATCACGCCCGAGAAGGTCATCAGGATGCGGTCTCCCGCCTGAATCTGGCCGCGCGCGAAGATCAGGCTCTTGCCGGCGCGCACCACCTCGCCTGTCGCTTCGACCAGGTCGCCAACCAGACCGGCGTCGATGAAGGTGGAGTCCATCTGCACCGTCACCCCCGACGCCCCCTCCATCTCCTGATAGGCCAGCTGGAACAGGGAGATGTCGGCGAAGGTCATCAGACAGCCGCCATGCATCCGCCCGCCATAGTTCATGTGTCGGGATTCAGCTCGGAAGGCCGTCCGCATCCGCCCGTCCGGGTCGAGTTTGAAATAGAAGGGGCCGACGACGTTGTCGAAGGTGCCGTGGGTGTCATAGGTCCGCCACCCGGCGAATTCGCCGTCGGTGATGGTGATTATCCCGACCATATGCAGCCTCCGCCTTCTTCTTGAGCCTGCAATGCAGCATATAGGGGAAATGAGCGACCCCATTGAAGCGGCCATCTTTGAAAAACTGGCGAAGGCCGACCCCAAGGGCGTCGGCGGCAAGAGCATCGAACCCGCCGAAGTGGCGAAAGAGCTTCAGCCTGAACAATGGCAGCGGATGCTGCCCAAGGTGAAGGCTGCGGCCCTTGGCCTGATGCGTCAGGGCCAGTTGACCATCACCAAGAAGGGCAAGCCCGTCGACCCCAATGCGGTCAAGGGCGTCATCCGCCTGCGCCTGCCGACCGAGGCGGAGACCGCTGCCGCTCTGGCCGCCCTGCCGCCCGCATCAGCGGATGACGACGACTTCGCCTGACGCCCCTGCGACGGCGCTCGACGCCGTCCTCGCCGACATCCGCGCCTGCCGCGCCTGTCTGGGTCTGTTGCCGCACACGCCGCGCCCTGTGGTCATGGTTTCGGCCGAGACCCGGCTGCTGATCTGCGGCCAGGCGCCGGGGCGGCGGGTGCATGAGAGCGGCCTGCCCTTCACCGACCCCTCGGGCGACCGGCTGCGCCAGTGGCTGGGCGTGGACTATGAAACTTTCTACGCCGATCCGCGCATCGGGGTGGCGGCCCAGGCCTTCTGCTTTCCGGGGACGAATCCGAAAGGCGGCGACTATCCGCCGCCGCGCCGTTGCGCCGAACTGTGGCGCGACAGGCTTCTGGCCGAACTGCCCAATGTCGAACTGACCCTGCTGGTCGGCGGCTACGCCCAGACCTGGGCTCTGGGCGACAGGGCGAGGGCCAATATGACCGAGACGGTGCGCGCCTGGCGCGACTACGCTCCCGCCATCCTGCCCCTGCCGCATCCATCGTGGCGCAACACCGCATGGCTGAGGAAGAATCCATGGTTCGCGGATGAGGTGCTTCCCTATCTTCGCCAAAGGGTGCGAGACATTCTGATGTCATGACCCGCATCCTGTCTCTGCCCCTGATCGCCTTATCGCTGTTGGCTCTGGCCGCCTGCGCCACGCCCATGGTGCAGGCCCCGCTGACGCCGCCGACCGGGTTTGCGGGACCGGCGCTGGAGGCTGACGCCCTGGTCATGGACGACGGCGCGCGCCTGCCGCTGGCGCGCTGGACGCCGACCGACGGCGCCGAGCCCTGGGCCGTCATCATCGCCCTGCACGGCATGAACGACAGCCGCGCCTCCTTCCGCCTGGCCGGTCCCTGGTGGGCCGAGCGCGGCATCGAGACCTGGGCGCTGGACCAGCGCGGTTTCGGCCAGGCGCCGGGCCGCGGCGTCTGGGCCGGCGAGGCGCGGATGACCGAGGACGTGCGCACCGCCGTCCTGATCGCCCGCGCCCGGCATCCGCGCGCCGTCATCGCCGTGGCGGGCGAGAGCATGGGCGGATCGGTGACCGCCGCCGCCTTCGGCTCGGACCGCCCGCCCGAGGCCGACCGCGTGATCCTGCTGGCCCCCGGCGTTTGGGGTTGGTCGGCGCAGGGGCCGCTGAACTCGACCGGCCTGAGGCTGGCCGCGCGGGCCATGGGCGACCGGGCCGTGCCGGCGCCGGAATGGGCCATCCGCGACCACCCCGCCTCGGACAACATGCTGGAACTGATCCGCAACGGTCGCGATCCCAACAGCATCATCGCCACCCGCTTCGACACCCTGTACGGCCTCGTCGATCTGATGCAGAGCGCGTCGGAGAAGCTGGGCCGCATCCGCGCGCCGACCCTGCTGCTGTATGGGGCGCACGACAACGTCATCCAGAAGGGGCCCATGCGACGCGCGCTGGAGCTGGCTGAGGAGCAGGCGGGCGACAGGCCCGGCTGGCGCACCGGCTACTATCCGAACGGCTGGCACATCATGGACCGCGACCTGCAGGCCGAGGTCATGTACCGCGACGTCGAAGCCTGGCTGAGGGACGCTGCGGCGCCGCTGCCGTCCGGCGCAGGCCCGGTCCTGCCGGCGCTGGAGGCGGCGCGGCGCTAAAGGGTCAGGACCGACCCATCAAGGCAGGGTGAACAGGGCGTGGACCCAGCCTACGTCCTGAGCGTGCTCCAGCGCCTCGAACAGGGGGATGACCAGCAGGAAGGCCAGGCCGTCGCGCAGGGTGGTCAGGAAGAAGGAGGGCCGCACCTCCAGCGTCTCCTGATCGCGCCATTTGCTGAAGTCGGGCCAGAAGCGCGGCGTGCGCGCCATATAGGCGGCATAGGGTTCGCCGAAGACTGCGCCCAGCCATTCCTCTTCGCGCCGCACGGTGGCGTAGAAGACGACCACGGCGATCAACAGGAACAGGAAGGACAGGATGATCGACCCTGTCTGCGCGCCCATGCCGAAGGCGCCGATGAAGCTGAAGACATAGAGCGGGTTGCGGCTGATCGAATAGGGGCCGCGGTCGACGATTTCGGCCTTCTTGCGCCCGCCGATGTAGAGGGAGCACCAGGCGCGCCCGACGATGCAGATGCCGATCATGGCCAGGCCCACCGTCTCGATCGTCTCATGCAGGCTGTGGCCGCCGCGCAGGGTCTGGCTGAAGGCCGCCAGCACGCAGACGCCGAGGATGCAGGCCGCCAGCACCCCTTTGCGGATCAGCTGGACGTTGCGGAGGTGGTGCGGATTGGCTGTGTTCATTTGATCGCCTGACGATTGCTGCGCATCCGATGATCCCGGAACGCGACAATCTCGTGACGCAGGCCGTCGCCGTTCAACGTGCGGGGACGCGAAATCGCCATGCTTGCCGTGTCTGTGACTCCGGCCTAGATGTCGCCAACAATAATTTACCCTTGGAGCCTCCGATCATGGGCAAGACCCTGTTTGATTCACCGTCGTTCGCGAATCATGAAGGCGTCCACGCCTTTTCGGACGAGAAGACCGGCCTCAAGGCCATTGTCGCCGTCCACTCCACCGCGCGCGGTCCGGCCGTCGGCGGCACCCGCATGTGGAACTACGCTTCGGCCGCCGAAGCTCTGGAAGATGTGCTGCGCCTGTCCAAGGGCATGAGCTACAAGAACGCCGTGGCCGACCTGGAGATGGGCGGCGGAAAGTCTGTCATCATCGGCGACAGCCGCACCCAGAAGTCGCCGGAACTGTTCCGCGCCTTCGGCCGCTTCCTGAACGGTCTGGGCGGCGCCTACTATGCGGCTGAAGACGTCGGCACCTCGGTCGAGGACATCGCCGAGGCCCGCAAGGTCACGGAATACGTCCTGGGCCTGAAGGACGGACCGGAAGCCTCGGGCGACCCCAGCCCCGTCACCGCCGAGGGCGTGTTCCGCTCGAACCTGGTCGTGGCCCGCCGTCTGTTCAATCAGGACGACATGACCGGCCTGACCGTCGCCATCCAGGGCGTGGGCCACGTGGGCGCCTATCTGGCCGACAAGCTGCACAAGGCCGGCGCCAAACTGGTCATCACCGACGTCAACCAGGCCAACCTGGACGCCGTCGCCGCCGCGACCGGCGCCGAGATCGTCTCGCCGGACGCCATCTATGACGTCGCCGCCGACATCTATGCGCCCTGCGCCCTCGGCGCGACGCTGAACCCCGAGACGCTGGACCGCCTCAAGGTCAAGGCCGTCTGCGGCGCCGCCAACAACCAGCTGGCCACCGCCGACATAGGCGATGAGCTGTTCAAGCGCGGCGTGCTGTATGCGCCCGACTATGTCGTCAACGGCGGCGGCATCATCAACGTCGCCTCGGAAATGAACGCTCGCCAGTCGGGCGGCGCCTATGACGCCTCGTGGGTCGAAGGCAAGCTGTCGCGCCTGATGGAGACCTTCGAGGAAATCCTCGAGCGTTCGGTTTCCGAGAACAAGCCGACCCACCTGATCGCCGACGCCATCGCCGAGGCCCGGATCAAGGCGGCCCAGGACGCACGCGAGGCGGCCTTCGGGGCGCGCTGACCTTCCACGTCATCGACAACGCCTGCGAAAGGCGGGACGGGTTCAGCCTGTCCCGCCTTCTTCGTGTCTGCGGTCTGGACAGGTCGATTGGCATCAAGCGGCGCGTGGCTGCATCATGGCGCGCTCCCGCTCCCTGATTCGGGTTTCCTGCGGGCCGAGGCGCCATGACTGCAAAGAGCCGCACCCTGGACCCGCTGCTGCCGCTGATGGCCGTGGGCTTCATCCTGGCCATCGCCGCCCTGGCCTATCCGGCCTTCCGCGCCGATCCGATGAGCGCGCCGGGTCTGATCCTGATCGCCACGGTCGGGACCATCACCCTGCTGGGCATGCTGGGGTTCGCCCGCGCCGAGCGCAAACATCTGCCCGACAACACTGTCGTCGACGTTCTGGACGCCATGAGCGAGCCGGCGGTCATGGTCTGGGCCACCGGCCAGGTGCTGGCCTACAACGCCGCCTGGGCCCAGGCCAACGGCGCCATGACGGCCCTGCCCAAGGGCAAGTCGGCCTCGGCCCTCTACATGGCCTTTGCGCAAGCCCGGGTCGGCGAACAGGGCCGCGCCATCGTCGTCATCGGCGACCGCGAGCAGGAGGTGCTGATCGGTCAGGCGGGCGAGGGGCGTTTCCTGGTCCGCGCGGCGCCCGAGGCGGTTTTGCCTCTGGCGGGCTCTGCGCCTTCATCAATCGGCGGCGCCAATGCGGGCGAGAGCCGGACCATGGTGGCGGGCGCGCCCTTCGGCTCGGCGGTGATCGCCGCCGACGACCTCTTCACCGGCAAGGTCGAGGACGCCAATGCGGCGCTGGCTCTGCTGACCGGTCCGGCCAGCGCCGGCGACGCCGCCTTCGGCCATCTGTTCGAACCGGGCGGGGTCAGTGAGGCGCGGACGCGTCTGGCCGAGGGCTCGTCCGGCCCGATCGAGCTGGTGGCGCGCGCCTTTCCCGACCGCATGCTGCACCTCTATGTCGCCGCCGAGGGCGACCGCAGGCGGGTCTGGCTGTTCGACGTCTCGGCCCAGAAGTCGCTGGAGCTGCAGCTGTCGCAAGCGCACAAGATGCAGGCGGTGGGCCAGCTGGCGGGCGGCGTGGCCCACGACTTCAACAACCTGCTGACGGCCATCCAGCTGCAGCTGAGCGGCCTGTTGGAGCGCCATCCGGTCGGCGATCCCTCCTATGAGGGGCTGAACGAAATCCGCCAGACCGCCATCCGCGCCGCCGATCTGGTCAGGAAGCTTCTGGCCTTCTCGCGCAAGTCGACAGTGCGGCGCGAGCGTCTGGACCTGGGCGAACTGGTCGGGGAGTTCACTGTCCTGCTGCGCCGTCTGCTTCGCGAGGATGTGCGGCTGGAGACGGACTACGGCCGCGACCTGCCGGTGGTCCTGGCCGACAAGAGCCAGCTGGAGACCGCCGTCATGAACCTGGCGGTCAACGCCCGCGACGCGATGCGCGGCGTAGTCGAGCCGGGCGCGGGCGTGGTCACCATCAAGACCCGCCGCCTCAGCGCCGATCAGGCCCGCGTCATGGGCTGGGCCGCGCCGACCACCGAAGCCGTGGCCCTGATCGAGGTGTCCGACACCGGCGTCGGCGTGCCGCCCGAGATTCTGGACAAGATCTTCGAACCCTTCTTCACCACCAAGGCCGTCAACGAAGGCACCGGCATGGGGCTGGCCACCGTCTACGGCATCGTCGAGCAGGCGGGCGGCCATATCAGCGTCGCCAATCTGGAGAACTCCGGCGCCGCCTTCCGCATCTTCCTGCCCGAGGCGGCGGAGGCGGAGCTGGCCTTGATCGCGCCGGTCGAGGTGCGGGTGAAGGCCCCGCGCGACGTCTCCGGCACCGGCCGCATCCTGTTCGTGGAAGACGAGTCCGCCGTGCGCCTGATCGCCGCCAAACTGCTGCGCCAGCGCGGCTATGACGTGATCGAGGCGGCTGACGGCGAAGAGGCCCTGGCTCTGGCCGAGGAGCACGCCGGGACCATCGACATGATGATCTCCGACGTCATCATGCCGGGGCTGGACGGCCCCAGCCTGTTGAAGAAGGCCCGGCCCTTCCTGGGCGACGCCCCGGTCATGTTCATCTCCGGCTATGCCGAAAGCGACTTTTCGGACCTGTTGCAGGACGAGGTCGGCGTCTCCTTCCTGCCCAAGCCCTTGGACATCAAGACCCTGGCCGAACGGGTCAAGCAGGAGCTGCGCTCGGCCTGACGCGGCGGCGGGGGCGTCTTGTCGTCGTCCTTGTGAAGGTTCAGGCTGCAGCCCGAACCCTTGCCGGAGTCCCGCCATGATCGATCGTCGCCGCCTGCTCGCCGCCACCGCCGCCGGAGCGGGCCTCGCCGCCGCCGGGCGTGTCATGGCCTTCGCCCCCTCCGTTCAGGACGCCGCCTCCGATCCGGCGGTGACGGCGCAGCTCAACAGTTTCATGGACCGCACCTTCGAGCGGACGCTGGACGCGTCGCCCGAAAGCGTGACCAGCTTCGGCCTCGACAAGGGCGCGCGGGCGGGCGCCAAATCCCTGCTGACGGTTCCGACCCTGGCTGAGGAGGAGAGCGCCCGGGAGCTGACCCGCACCTTCCGCCGCGAACTGGAGGCGGTGGACCGCACCAGGCTGCATGGCGTCGACGCCATCCGCCACGACACCCTGACCACCTATTATGACGGCGTCATCGCCACCTTCGACGTGCCCTACGGCCAGGGCGGCTGGCCGGCGATCTACCGCGTCAGCCAGCAGGGCGGCGCCTATCAGTCGACGCCTGACTTCCTCGACAACCAGCACACCATCGAGACGGCCGACGACGCCGAGGCCTATGTCAGCCGCGTCAACATGCTGGCCGACGTCCTGACTGCCGAGACCGAGCGGATGCAGGAGGATTTCGCCCGCGGCGTCATCCCGCCCGACTTCATTCTGGCCAAGGCCATCAGCCAGCAGGAAGGCATGACGGGCACGGCCGCCGCCCAATCCCCCATCGTCGGCTCTGTGGCGCGGCGCACGCGCGAGAAGGGGCTGAGCGGCGACTGGGCGGCCCGCACCGAGCGGCTGCTGACCGAGCGGGTCTATCCGGCGTTGGCGGCCCAGACGGCGGCCTTGAAGGCGATCCAGCCGCGCGCCGGCCACGATCCCGCCGTCTACCGCCTGCCGCAGGGCGAAGAATTCTACGCCAACAGCCTGCGCCTGATGACCACGACCAATCTGACGGCGGATGAGATCCACCGCATCGGTCTGGAACAGGTGGCCGAGCTGACGGCGCGGGCCGACGCGGTGCTGAAGGCGCAGGGCCTGAGCCAGGGCACCGTCTCCGACCGCATCACCGCCCTGGGCGCGGACCCGGCCCAGCTCTACCCGAACACGGATGCGGGCAAGGTCGATCTGATCTCCGAACTGAACCGTCAGATGGAGGCGATGGCGCACAAACTGCCTCAGGCCTTCGGCCGCCTGCCGCGCTCGCCGGTCGAGATCAAGCGCGTGCCGGTCGAGATTCAGGCCGGCGCCTCGCTCGGCTACTACAATTCGCCCAGCCTGGATGGGACGCGGCCCGGCATCTACTGGATCAATCTGGAGAATTCGGCCAACTGGCCCAAATGGTCGCTGCCGACCCTGACCTATCACGAGGCCTCGCCGGGCCACCATCTGCAGATCGCATTGCAGCAGGAAAGCCCCTCGGCCCCCATGCTGATGAACACCATCTTCTTCTCCAGCTATGGCGAAGGCTGGGGCCTGTATGCGGAGCAGCTGGCCGATGAACTGGGCGCCTATGAGGGCGATCCCCTAGGCCAGGTCGGCTATCTGCAGTCCATGCTGTTTCGCGCCGCGCGTCTGGTGGTCGACACGGGCCTGCATTCCAAGGGCTGGAGCCGCGAACAGGCCATCGCCTACATGGACGCCGCCAGCGGCCGCGCGGGCGATTCCTCGGCATCCGAGGTCGAGCGCTATTGCGGCTGGCCCGGTCAGGCCACGGCCTACAAGGTGGGCCACAACGAATGGGTGCGCCTGCGCGAAAAGGCCCGCGCCGAACTGGGCGACCGCTTCGACATCAAGGGCTTCCACGACGCCGGGCTGGAGACGGGCGGCGTGCCTTTGACCGTGCTGGAGCGGGTGGTCGACGCCTGGACCGCCAGCCGCAAGGTCTAGATCAGGGCTTTCTAGATCAGCCCGGCCTCGCGGCTGGCGTTCACCAGCCATTCGCGGAAGCGCACGATCTTGGGCGAGCGGCGGCGTTCGTGCGGCCAGGCCAGCCAATAGCCGCCGCTGAGTTCGACCGTCTGCGGGAAGGGCTGGGCCAGAAGTCCGGCGGCGATCTCGCGCGCGAACAGGATGGGCGAGGCCAGGGCCACCCCCTGTCCGCCCATGGCGGCGGCCACTTCCAGCGCCTGGTGGTCGGCGGTCAGGCGCAGGGCGGTCGGCGAACTGGGCGGCGGCACGCCGGCGGCCACGAACCAGGCGGCCCATTCCCCCTCAAGCCCGATGCGCGGCGCCTCCAGAAGGTCGGACGGCGAGGTCAGCTGCAGTTCTTCGACGAGGGCCGGGCTGCACACCGGGGTGAACAGGGCCGGCATCAGACGCACGCTCTCCAGTCCGGGCCAATCGCCTGTGCCCGAGCGCAGCGCCACGTCGAGGCCTTCCTGCATCAGATCGGACATGTGCGGACTGGTGTCCAGCCGCACCGCCAGGCCGGGATTGGCCACTTGAAAGCCGCCCAGCCGCGGGGCCAGCCACTGGGTCGCCAGCGTCGCCAGTGTGGTGATCGACAGTATGCCTTCGTCCGCCTCTGTCAGGTCGGCGACCGCACGGCGCAGCAGGGTCATGGCCTCGGTGGCGGCGCGCGACAGACGTTCGCCGGCTTCGGTCGGCGCCACTTCGCGCGGCAGGCGGCGGAACAGGGTCAGGCCCAGCCGCGTCTCCAGCGACTTGATCTGCCAACTGACCGCCGCCTGGGTCATGCCCAGTTCCTCGGCGGCGCGGGTGAAGCTCTTCAATCGGGCGGCCGCCTCAAAGACGCGAATTGAGGCGAGAGGGAGGCCGGAAAGCGGATCAGTCATAAGCCAACCTTATATCGAATGACTGACTACTGGTTTGTGAGGAGGCGTTGTCAAGCGCTAAACACCAGTCATCCAAACAACATCAGCAGGAGGCTGACATGGAAGAAGCTCACCGCACGCATAAGGAAGCCCCTTGGGGCTGGGTCGGCGCCGTCTGGCGCCAGTATCTGCAGGTCGCCGAAGCGGCGGTCCGCTCCAGGCGTCGCCTCGTCGACGCAGGCTGATCGGAACAGGGCGGGAGCGATCCCGCCCTTTTTCATGTCTGAACGCTCAGGACTGGCGTGACCGCCACCGCGTCGGCCAGAGGTCTGCGGGCATGCCCGCGCATTTGTCCATGAAACGCTCGTCTGTCAGGTCAAACTCCCTGCCGGTCCAGGTCCAACTATAGGCGCCCCCGCAATCGCCCAGGCCCCGGCCCTTGGCGAAGGACGAAATGGTCCGCGTTTCCGGATCATAGGCCGCGTTGATCAGGACATAGGCGTCTTCGTCCGGTCCCTCTGGCGCTGCGCTGGACCGCAGAAGCACGGCGACGGGATTGCGGCCGTCGAGATCGCTGAGGAAGAAGCGGTGTCCCGTGTTGTAGGCCCCCTGGAAGCACAGGACGGACCATAGAAGGGTGTCGCTGGAGAGCCGCACCACACGGTCGTCTCTTGGGGGTTGGGCCCCATTGCCCCAGTCCATGTCGGCTCGACAGGTCTTGACCGCCGCAAGGGCTTCGAGAGAGGCGGGAAGGACGGGCGCCGTCGGCAGGTCGGCCTGGGAAACGGCCGGGGCCGGACGGACGACCGGAAGGTCGGGGCCGGCCGGCACGGCGCTGGACGGTCGCGGTCCCTTGCGGATCAGGGCGGTGGTGGTGTCCAGCCGTCCCTGCCGCTCATCGATCCACAGCAAGGCGGCGGCCAGACCCTGCAATGAGATCGAGCCGCCAGCGTCCGGATCAGGCGCGTCGACGGTCAGGCCTTGCCCCTGCGCCAGTCGGTCGATGAAGGCGCGGGCGTCGGGACCCGACTGGTCGAACAGGGCCCCATCTTCTTCATCTGCGGCCTTCGACGGGCTGACTGCGGGGATGCGCCGGCCGTCGATTGCCAGAGAAAGAGGCCCGCGTGTGAAGCCCCATTCGCCGATCCTGACGTGGGGGCGGGCGTCAGGACCGGCGGGCATGCTGATCATGATCCAGCCGCTGCCGAAGTCCTTCACGCCGGAATAGGTGGAGCAGTCCGCGCCATTGTCGCAGACGGCGGTCCAGTCTCCGAAGGTCCTCGTTTCACTATGGTTGGACAACGGCGAGCGCGGGGCGCGATCCTGGGCAGGCGTCGCCGATGTCGCATCCTCATGTGCCCTGGCCGGTTCATTGGAGGCGCCGCACGCCGCCAGAACCAGCACCGAGGCGGCCAGCATCAGATGTTTCATGTCTTTCTCCACTGGCCGTCGCGTCACTCGTCGACGCGTCAATAGCGCAGCGCACGAACGGCGCAGCAACCCAGCGGTTCCTGACAGGCTGCGCTCAAATCCGCCTGCGACGACCGCAGGCTTTGCGCCCCGGCCCATGGAGGCTATACCGCCGCCATAACTCTCCCACTCCCCAGTCAGAGGCGAAACACGCATGGCCAAGATCAAGGTCGAAAACCCCATCGTCGACATCGACGGCGACGAGATGACCCGCATCATCTGGCAGATGATCAAGGACAAGCTGGTCTTCCCGTTCCTGGATCTCGAGCTGGACTATTACGACCTGGGCATGGAGCACCGCGACGCCACCGACGACCAGGTGACGATCGACGCCGCCCACGCCATCCAGAAGCACGGCGTCGGCGTCAAATGCGCCACCATCACCCCTGACGAGGCGCGCGTCGCCGAGTTCGGCCTGAAGAAGATGTGGAAGTCGCCGAACGGCACCATCCGCAACATCCTGGGCGGCGTCGTCTTCCGCGAGCCGATCATCTGCTCCAACGTGCCGCGCCTGGTTCCGGGCTGGACCCAGCCCATCGTCGTCGGCCGTCACGCCTTTGGCGACCAGTACAAGGCCACGGACTTCCTGATGCCGGGGCCGGGCGTCCTGACCATCAAATTCGTCGGTGACGACGGCGAGGTCATCGAGCACGAGGTGTTCAAATCGCCGGGCGCCGGCGTGGCCATGGGCATGTACAATCTGGACGACTCGATCCGCGACTTCGCCCATGCCTCGTTCGGCTATGGCCTGAACCGTAACTACCCGGTCTATCTGTCGACCAAGAACACCATCCTCAAAGCCTACGACGGCCGCTTCAAGGACATCTTCCAGGAGGTCTTCGACGCCGACTACGCCGAAGAGTTCAAGAAGCGCGGCCTGACCTATGAGCACCGCCTGATCGACGACATGGTCGCAGCGGCCATCAAGTGGTCCGGTGGTTTCGTCTGGGCGTGCAAGAACTACGACGGCGACGTCCAGTCCGACATTGTGGCGCAGGGCTTCGGCTCGCTGGGCCTGATGACCTCGGTGCTGATGACGCCGGACGGCAAGGTGCTGGAGACGGAAGCCGCCCACGGCACCGTGACCCGCCACTTCCGCCAGCATCAGAAGGGCGAGGCCACCTCGACCAACTCCATCGCCTCCATCTTCGCCTGGACGCGCGGCTTCGCCCACCGGGGCAAGCTGGACGGCAACCAGCCGCTGATCGACTTCGCCAACACTCTGGAGACTGTCGTGGTCGACACCGTCGAGTCGGGCCACATGACCAAGGATCTGGCGCTTCTGGTCGGCGACCAGCAGGGCTGGCTGACCACCGAAGGCTTCATCGACAAGGTGGCCGAAAACCTGACCAAGGCCATGGCGGCCTGATTTCGCCACCTGACGTCGCTATATGAGAAGGGCCCGTCGCGCGTTGCGGCGGGCCTTTTGCTTTGAACGGAGGCGCATGATGAGACGGTTCCTGGGTCTGGCGATCATCGCCGCGCTGGCCTTCGCCCTGGTCGCCGCCGTCTTCGCGCCGGTCGTGGTCTTCTTCGGCGTGCGTTCGGCCGCCGATGCGGGAGATGTGCAGGCTCTGACCCGGTTGATCGACTTCTCCGCCGTGCGCACCTCCCTGCGGCCCCAGATGGGGACAGAGGCCGTGCCTGCGCCCGCTCCCTCCATCCTGCACGATCCCATCGGCGCCATCCGCCGCAGCTTTGAAGACATGGCCCCCGAGCGGCGCATCGATCCCGATGTCTATCTGACGCCCAGGGCTCTGGCGGATTTGACGCGCGGGGCAGGACGCAGCGCCTCTGCCCCCTCAGCGACGCCTTTGCGCGACGCCTGGCCCCGACCGATCTACTGGAGCGTCAACAGCGCCCGTGTGGCGGTGGGCAAGGGCGCCGACCGCACCGTCTTCAGCTTCCGCCGCAAGGGCCCGTTCGAGTGGGTGTTGGTGCATGTCGGCCTGCCGCCCGCAACGCCCCCTGCCTCGCCCGCCGCCTCGCGGGCGCGCTGAGGGGCGCAACCCTCTGGCGGGAGCCCGTGTCTTCTGGCAACCCTGACGGCGGGGAGGCGTTAACACGCCAGAGGGTGTCCATGCTCAAGAGATTGCTGCCGGGCCTGGTGACGGCCGGGATTGTCGTGTTGGTTGCGGCCTGGGGGCTGGCGCCGGTCTTCACCGGTCATGCGGTCATGCGAGCGGCGGATCGCGGCGACGAGGCGGCGCTGGAGCGTCTGGTCGATTTCCCCGCCCTTCGGATCAGCATGAAGGACGCCCTGACCGACGAGGCGGTGGCGCGGCTGCGTCGTGATCCGCGTCTGGCCGAGAAAGGGCTGGGCGGCCTGGGGGTGATGCTGGCCCCCATGCTGGTTTCCGGCGTGGTCGATGTCGCCATAACCCCCCAGGGCGTCGCCGCCATGGTCAGCACGGCGCGGGCGCCGTCACAGGATGGCGAGGCGCAGGATCGTCCGCGCGGCGACAAGCCGGACCTGCACAAGGCCTGGGGCTATCGCGACCTCAACACCTTCGCCATCACCCTGACTGATCGGGATCGGCCCGATCAGAGTCTGGCTCTGCTGATGGAGCGGCGCGGTCTGTTCAGCTGGAAGCTGGCGGCGGTCGATCTGCAGACCGGGCCGGACGCCTGATTCTCTGGCGCCTGATTTCAGGCTGCAGTGGCCGGCATGTCCTTGGCCCGGACGAACAGGGCGCGGATGGCGTCGGGCGTACGCGCCTGCCGCAGCTGCTCGCGCATTTCCGGCGAACGCAGGGCCCGCGACACCGCCGCCAGGGCGCGCAGGTGGTCTGCGCCGTCGCTGGGTGGGGCGAACAGGGCGAACAGCAGGTCCACCGGGCGGTCGTCCACGGCGTCATAGGCCACCGGCGTATCCAGACGGACGAAGACGGCGGTGATCTTGTCGATGCCCGCCAGACGCGCGTGGGGCGCGGCCACGCCGAAGCCCAGGCCTGTGGAGCCCAGGGCCTCACGTTCCAGCAAGGCTTCGAGGACGACGTCTTCCTTGATGTTCAGGGCGCGTGCGGCGACTTCGGCCACCGTATGCAGGGCCTGACGCTTTGACGAAGCGCCGGAACGAAGGACAACACCCTCCGCCGCCAGCAAATCCGAAATGACCATGGTTCACTCGACTCCAGACCGCTCATCCGAGCGGGCGCGCGGCCTTTAGCCCACGCGCCCCTTCAAGGAAAGCTCAGCCGTTCAGCCAGCCTTCGACGCATGCCCGTTGAGGGCGGTGCGCTCGGGATCGATCCAGCCGACATTGCCGTCGGGCCGGCGATACACGACCGACAGCCCGCCATGGGCGGCGTTGCGGAACAGCACGAGCGGATAACCGGTCATGTCCAGTTCAAGAACGGCGCGGCCGACAGTGATGGTGCGGATCTCGGACTGGGTTTCGGCGATGACCATGCCCACGGGCGGCGGTTCGTCGGGGCGACCGGCGTCGCCGAAGTCGGCGTCCTCGACCTCATCGGGATTGCGAAGGACGATGCTGCGCGCCACGTCCCGGGCCGCGTTCTCCGTCTTCTCGGGAGACAGGGCCTTGGGCCCGATATGGTGGTCCTTCAGGCGTCGCTTGTAGCGGCGGACGCGCTTTTCGAGCTTGTCCAGCGAGTCGGAGAAGGCGGAATGAGCGTCGCCGCCCATGCCGGTGGTGACGATGGATTCACCCGAGGCCAGACGCACCCAGCAATCCACCTTGAAGCCGTGACCGTCTTTGGAGACCACGACTTCGGCGTCTTGCGCCCCTCGTTCGAAATACTTGCCGATCCCGTCTTCGAGTTCCTGGGAGATGCGCGAGCCTAACGCTTCGCCGACATCCACACGCTTGCCGCTGATCTGGATTTGCATAAGGGATACAACGCGTCCGAACCGGATTGGTGTCAACGGCGAACGCTGAAATTCCAGTCACGCTTACGCGACCAGAGTGTAACAATCGGCTGTTCAGCCGGTCCGCATCATCCGCTTGCGCTGCACCGACGAGGGAATTCGCAAGGCTTCGCGATATTTGGCCACGGTGCGTCGGGCGATGTCGATGCCCGCCTCATTGAGAATGTCGACGATGCGGTCGTCAGACAGGATGTCGCCGTCGTGCGCCTCGGCGTCGATCATCGACTTGATCCGGTGACGTACGGCTTCGGCGGAATGGGTCGCTCCCCCGTCCGAGGACTGGATCGAAGCGGTGAAGAAGAACTTTAGCTCAAACACCCCGCGCGGGGTCGAGACGTATTTGTTGGAGGTGACGCGGCTGACGGTCGATTCATGCATGCCGATGGCGTCGGCCACAGTCTTGAGGTTCAGCGGGCGCAGGAATTCAACGCCGAAGGCCAGGAAGGCGTCCTGCTGGCGCACGATCTCGGACGACACCTTCAGTATGGTTTTGGCCCGCTGGTCCAGCGACTTGACCAGCCAGCTGGCCTGGGCGGCGCATTCGGCCACAAATGTCTTTTCGGTCTCGGAGCGGGCGCCGGCCGAAACCACGCCGTGATAACGCTTGTCCATGATCAGGCGGGGCAGGGTGTCGGCGTTCAGCTCGACCTTCCAGCCGCCCGCCGGGTCGGGGCGCACATGGACGTCGGGGATGACGGTCTGGGCCGGTTCGCCGCCGAAGCCTGCGCCGGGGCGCGGCGTCAGCGCTTTCAACTCGGCGATCATTTCGACCATGTCCTCGGCGTCGACGCCGCAGACTTTCCTCAGCGCCGTCAGATCGCGCCGCGCCAGCAGTTCAAGATTGTCCAGCAAGGTCGCCATGGCCGGATCGAAACGGTTGCGCTCGATCAGTTGCAGCTTCAGGCATTCCGGGGCCGAACGGGCCATGACGCCGGTCGGTTCGAACCCGTGACAGACCGCCAATACCGCTTCGACGCGTTCGACGGCCACGCCCAGCCGGTCGGCGAACTCGGCCAGTTCGCCGCGCAGATAACCGCCCTCGTCCACCGCATCGATCAGGGTCAGGGCGATGCCGTGATCGGCGGCGCTGAACCCGGCCTGTGAGGCCTGCAGCTGAAGATGCTCCCACAGGGTGGCGTCGCGGGTGTCGGGCTGTTCGCGGCCTTCGCCATCGGGCAGGCCGCCGCCGGAACCGGCGCGGGTCCAGTCGTTGAGGCCGGGTTGGGCCTCGCCTGCGCCGACATCCTCCATCCGGTCGCCGGTGCGCTCGCCGGGGCTGGCGTCGCCGTAGATGTCGTCGGAACGGGCGTCCAGGGCGCGGTCGGCGTCCTGCATCCGGCCCTCGTCAAAGCTCATTTCGGCGTTGCTGACGACCTCAAGCTGGGCAGGCGCGGCGTCGGCGTCGCCGCCCGGCTCGCCCTCCTCGCGCTGCAGCAGGGGGTTCTTCTCCAGCTCGGCCTCGACGAAGGCGTCCAGCTCGAGATTCGACAGCTGCAACAGCTTGATCGCCTGTTGCAGCTGAGGCGTGATGACCAGTCCCTGGCCCTGCCTGATCTCCAGCCTTTGTCCGAGCACCCGGTGTCCCCGCCTGTTCGGCGCCGACATGGCCCGAAACTTGCTGGGGCCACCTTGTGGCCTGATCGGTTAACGAGCGCCGAACGCTGTGTGTTTCTTCGGAGACGTCAGCCGAACTCGGCGGCGCCGCGCTGGACCATGTCCTGCACCACGGGGTCCATCAGCGAGCCGATGACCTCCAGATCATAGGCGTTCTCGGCTTCATCGCGGTCCATCATCCTGTGCGCCCGCAAGGGACGAAGCGAGCGAAGACGGTATTCGGCCCGAATGACGGCGCCATGGGCGCCGATGCGCTCCAGAAGCTCCAGCCGGACACCGGCCTGACTCTTGAGTAGGGTGTTTCTGACGGCCACGCACGCCTCCCTGATGTGCTCAGAGTGCCACAGGCGGGAAGGAAATGTAATCACGACGTGGTGAGCGGAGCCGTTCTCAGAATCCCGGCCTGGCCGTCATCAGCCACAATATGCCCAGCACGGCGGCGAAGGCCGGAAAGCCGCAGGCGAACCAGATGCGCCACCAGCGGTGATAGGCCGGGGGCAGCGGCTCTCCCGCCTCGACCGCCGCCCGCGCCAGGTTGCGCAGCTTGAGCTGGATCCACACCACCGGCAGCCAGAACACTCCCGTCACGACATAGAGGGCCAGACTGGCGACGATCCAGCCTTCGCCCAGGCTGTAGCCCGCCAGATGCGCCAGCCAGGCTCCGGTCAGGGGTTGGAGCACCACCGCCGTGGCGGTGAAGATGGTGTCGGCCACCACCACAACGCCCGCCGTGTGGGCGATCAGCCGGGGGTCCGCCGTGCGGTGGGCCATCAGCATGAAGAAGGCGATGCCCGCCCCCGTGCCGAACAGCACCGTCGCCCCGATGATGTGGAGCAGCTTGACCAGAAAATAGAGCGTCATCGTTCGTCCATCATGGCCAGGGCGCACAGGGCCAGCACCGCCGCCGGAATCGTCTTGACCAGCGGCCCCAGAGGATCGGCCCACAGATCGGGCCGCCACAGGGTGGCGCCCGCCAGATAGGCGGCGGTGACCAGGATCATGCCCTTCAGGGCTGTCGGCGCCCAGCGTCGCTTCAGAACCGCCAGACCCAGGGCGATGTCGGCGATCCCGCCGCCGACCACGCAGGCCATGGCCAGTTCGGCGCCCATGCCCGCCTCCGTCAGGGTCAGCGCCGCCGTGTCGCGCACGATCAGGCCGATGGCTCCAGACGTCAGCCAGAAGGCCGACAGCGCGGCCAGCGTCAGCGGCTTCATGAAATACAGCCGGGCGTGCCATCGGTCCTGCACCGAGGCGGGCCAGCGACCCAGCATGGCGTCCAGTGACTGGAGCTCCAGGCCCAGGCGCTCGGCGTCTCCGGAACGACCGCCCACCCCGCCCGCCAGCTGCGACATGGCTGTGGAGCGCATGGGACTGCGCCAGCCCAGCCACGCCAGGGCGTCAGCGCCTGCCGCTGTGATCCGGGCGGCCCAGCCGGGCAGGGCCAGAACCTTGGCGGCGGGCAGGCCCAGCCAACCCCTTAACCGGCTCAGCAGATGCGACAGGGTGTGGCGCTCGGCCCCGACCAGATCGAGCGTGGCGTGCAGGGGCGCATCCGGCTCCAGACAGCGCGCAACCGCCTCAGCCACATCCTCCACCGCCACGACCTGCACCTGGGCCCCGGCGTGGACCGCCGGGATGACGCCGGGATAGGCCGCCAGCCCGCGCAACAGAGCGCTGCCGCCATAGACGGCGTGGGCCAGAACCAGACCGGGCCTGAGGATGATCCAGTCCAGGCCGCTGGCCGCCAGAACCGCATCTCCCGCCCGCTTGCTGGCGCTGAAGACCTCGGTCCCGGCGTCGATGGTCGAGGCGGATATCTGCACGAAGCGGCGGACGCCCGCGCGGGCGCAGGCCTGTGCCAGCCGCTCCAGCCCCGCCCCATGCACTGCCGCCAGATCATCGCGTGCGCCGTCCTGAAGGGCGCCGGCGCAGTTCACCACCGCGTCCGCCCCGTGCAGCGCCTGCGCCCACTGATCCGGCGTCGCCCTGGCCATGTCGAGGGTGATCCAGCGCACATCGGGACGCTGGCGTGCGACGGTCGCCACATCGCGCCCCATGCCGGTGATCTGATGCCCGGCCTGAAGCAGACGGGTGACGACATGGCCGCCGATCAATCCATAGGCGCCGACGACCAGAACCCGCATCGTTCCCCCGAACTCAACAGCCTCAGCCGTACATGTCGCCCAGATAGACCCGGCGGACTTCGGGGTCGTTGATCACGTCCTGGGCCTTGCCTTCGAACAACACCGAGCCGTTGGAGATGATGGAGGCGTGGTCGATGATCTCCAGCGTCTCACGCACATTGTGGTCGGTGATCAGCACGCCGATGCCTTCGCCCGCCAGATAGCGGATGACCTGGCGGATGTCGGCGATGGCCAGGGGGTCGATGCCCGCAAAGGGTTCGTCCAGCAGCATGAAGCTGGGCCGGCCGGCCAGGGCGCGGGCGATCTCGCAGCGGCGTCGTTCGCCGCCGGACAGGCCGGACGCCGGGGCGTGGCGCAGATGGTCGATGCGCAGCTCTTCCAGCAGCCTTTTGGTCTCTTCGGCGACGGCCTTGTCGCCGGTGTGATGCAGTTCGACCACGGCGCGCACATTCTGCTCGACCGTCATGCCGCGGAAGATGGAGGCTTCCTGTGCCAGATAGCCCAGACCCATGCGGGCGCGCTGATACATGGGCTGGGCGGTCACATCCTCGCCGTCCAGCCAGATGGAGCCGCTGTCCGGCGCGATCAGGCCGGTGATCATGTAGAAGCAGGTGGTCTTGCCCGCGCCATTGGGGCCCAGCAGGCCGACGACCTCGCCGCGCTGCACGTTCAGGGAGACGTCGGACACCACCTTGCGGGGACCGAAGGAGCGGGCGAGATGCTCGGCCCGCAGGCCCCTGGCCCTGGCGGGCGCCGGCTCCGCCGCTTGCGGCGTCTCCAGAACATTGAGGGCTGAAAGCTCCTTGCGCGCCATTCGGACAGACCGAGCCTAGGCTCAGTTCCCCGTCTGGTCGGGGTAGAAGACCCCTTGCACACGGCCGCTGGCGCCGCTGTCGAAGCGCGCCGATTCCGTGCGGACATTGTAGGTCAGGCGCGAGCCGGTGGCGACATTCTGGCCCTGGGTCAGGATGACGTCGCCCGTCACCACGATGACGCCGTCGGCGGTTGTGTAGACGGCGCGGTCGCCGCGGATCGTCTGCTCCGGCGTGACGAAGAAGACATCGCCTGTCGCCTCCATCCGGCTTTCGCCGCCAGTGTTGTTGAAGCCCGAGATGCGGTTGGCGCGCAGGCGGTTGTCGCCCTGGATCAGCTCGGCCCGCCCGTTCAGGGTCAGGGTTCCACCGACATATTCGACGGCGTCGGCGCCATAGGCGATCGGCGCGCGGTTGTTCGACCCGGCGATCTGGGCGTCGCCCACAGCCGGCAGGGCCAGAACGGCGAAAACGAGCGTCGCGGTGACGATGGGTCTGTTCATTCTCATTGGTCCGGATGCGCCGGGTTGAAGGTTCCGCGCACCTTGTTGTCGCCCGAGCCGCTGAACACGACGCGGTCACCCTGATCATGGATGGAATAGGACGAAGCGTTGATCGTTCCAAGGGGGCCTGTGCCCTGCACGCCCTTGTTTCCTGTGACGATCCCCGTCGAGGTGTCGACCACGGCTTCCGGCGTCACCAGGGTGAAGCCTGAGCCGCCGTCCGAAATCCGCACATTGGGGCCGATGGTGACGGTCCTGGCCGTCTCGTCATAGACGCCGCCGTCGGCGGTCATCTCCGTGACCTTGCGTCCGCCCAGGTTCAGCTTCAGCGCCGGAGCGACCAGGCGGAAGCGCCCGGTCTGGGGATCGCGCACAGCTCCTTCGGCGCCGATGACGAAGCTGCGGCCCTCGGCGTCCTGACCGTGGAACATGGGCCGGTCCAGCCGGACCTCGCGGCTGCTGCCTGCCTTGCGTTCGACGTCCGACATGACGGTGCGCAGCACCACCCAGCTGATGGTGCCGCCCGCCAGAACCAGGATGACCACCGGCAGGATGCGGCGCAGCAGGCGCACCCGACGCGAACGCGTGCGGAAGGCTTTGGCCGTCGCGGCGACGCGGGCCTCGTCTTCCTGATCGCGCGTGTCGGCGGGTTCGGTCATCAGGCGTGCGCGAAGATGTCCGTCTCGTCCCATCCCGCCAGGTCCAGAGCGGACCGCGTCGGCAGGAAGTCGAAGCATTTGCGGGCCAGTTCGGTGCGGCCCTCGCGTTCCAGCATCATGTCCAGCTTCGCCTTGGCGGCGTGCAGATACAGAACGTCCGAGGCGGCGTAGTCGAGCTGGGCCTGGGTCAGCTCCGCCGCGCCCCAGTCGCTGGACTGCTGGGCCTTGGACAGGTCGACGCCGACCGTTTCGCGCACGACATCCTTAAGCCCGTGCCGGTCCGTATAGGTGCGGGCCAGCTTGGAGGCGATCTTGGTGCAATAGACCGGACGGGTCTCGACCCCCAGATGCAGCTGGAACATGGCGATGTCGAACCGACCGAAGTGGAACAGCTTCAGCACAGCCGGATCGGCCAGCAGCCGCTTCAGGTTCGGGCAGTCATAGTCCGGACGGTTCAGGCGCACGACATGGGCGTCGCCGTCGCCGGACGACAGCTGCACCACGCACAGGGGATCGCGGCGATAGCGCAGCCCCATGGTCTCGGAATCGATCGCGACCTCGGGCCCCAGGTCCAGGCCGTTCGGCAGGTCGCCTTCATGAAAATGGATGGTCATACCTTCCCGTAAACCAGCCGGGGCCGTGAAGCGATAGGGTGCGGCGCCGTCAGCGGACTCCGGAATCGAAAACGGCGCCGCATCCGGGGATGCGACGCCGTTCGAATGATTGGTGCCCAGGAGAGGACTCGAACCTCCACGACCTTTCGATCACTGGCACCTGAAGCCAGCGCGTCTACCAATTCCGCCACCTGGGCCCGGATGTCGCCGCGCCGGAGCGCGTTTCCATCGGGAAGGCGCGGACCCTTAAGGCAGGGTTTTGAAAGGGTCAACAGCCATTTGTCGTCTTTGTCGCATATGCCGTGAAACCGGCGTTGAAAGCAGCGTGTGCGGACGCGATTCCCGCCGTCTGCGTTGCGAGGGAGGCGGCCATCGTCTAATCCCCGCCTGTCAGGTTTTCATCCCCTGCGTCCTGCCTGTCGGAGTCCCTCATGAGCGCCCTCCTGAATGAAGTCACGCCCGGCCTGGTCACCGTCTTCGGCGGGTCCGGTTTTGTCGGCGGCCAGGTGGTGCGCGCCCTGGCGCGTCGCGGCTGGCGGGTGCGGATCGCCTCGCGCCGTCCCGACCGCGCCCATGACCTGATGACCCAGGGCGACGTGGGCCAGATCGTCGCCGTGCGCTGCGACGCGACCCGCCCTGAAGATGTGGCCGCCGCCCTGCGCGGGGCCGACGTCGCCATCAATCTGATCGGCGTCCTGTATCAATCCGGCAAGGCCACCTTCCAGGCCGAGCATGTCGACACGGCCCGCATCATCGCCGAGGCCGCAGCCGCCGGCCGCGTCGATCGTCTGGTGCAGATGTCGGCCCTTGGCGCCGATCCCGAAAGCGCCTCTGACTACGCCCGTACGAAGGCCGAGGCCGAAATGGCCGTGCGCGCAGTCAAGCCGGACGCTGTCGTCATCCGCCCCTCGGTGGTCTTCGGCCAGGGCGACGACTTCCTGAACCGTTTCGCCAAGATGGCCCAGTTCTCGCCCGCCCTGCCGCTGATCGGCGGCGGCAAGACGACGTTCCAGCCCGTCCATGTCAGCGACGTGGCTGAGGCCGTGGCCCGCGCCGCCGTCAGCCCCGCCGCCGCCGGCCGCACCTTCGAACTGGGCGGCCCGGCCGTGATGACGTTCGAGGACGTGCTGAAGCTGGTGCTGCGCGAGACCTATCGCCGCCGCCTGTTGCTGCCTCTGCCCTTCGCGGTGGCGAAGATGATCGGCGGCCTGGCCCAGCTGACCGCCATCGTCGGCATCGCGCCTGTCCTGACCCGCGATCAGGTGGTGCTGCTGGAGAGCGACAACGTCGTCTCGCCGAACGCCGAGGGCCTGGCCGAACTGGGCATCCAGCCCACCGGCGTTGAGGCCGTCGCTGAATCCTATCTGTGGCGCTACCGCCGCGGCGGCCAGTTCGCCCCGGCGCCCGTCGCGGTCTGAATCCTTCTGTTTTCGTCATGCTCCGGCAAGCGGCGAAGACGAGACCGACCAACTATTCAAAATCTCGTCATGGCCGGGCGTGTCCCGGCCATCCATATGCGCGGGCCTTGAGCGATTTCGCATAGATGGCGAACGCCTGAGTCTATGGATGGCCGGGACACGCCCGGCCATGACGATGTTGAAATGGTGAAGCTGGGGGTCTTGCCGTCGATATAACGACAGAGCCTAAAACCCACCCGTCAGGGCCAGGCCGACGATCCCCGCCACGCCCACGGCGATGCGCCACCAGGCGAAGGGCGCAAAGCCGTTGCGGCTGATGAAGTCGAGCACGAACTTCACCACGACCAAGGCGGTCAGGAAGGCGATCACGAAGCCGACTGCAATCAGGCCCGCATCGCTGAAGTCCAGATTGTTCCAGCTCTTCAGCAGGTCCCAGGCCACCGCCGCGCCCATGGTGGGCAGGGCCAGGAAGAAGCTGAACTCGGCCGCCGAGCGCTTGTCCGTGCCCAGCAGCAGGCCGCCCGCGATCGTGGCGCCCGAGCGTGACACGCCGGGCACCATGGCCAGGCACTGGAACAGGCCGATCAGGAAATAGACCCGCATCGGATAGCGGTCCGCCTCCAGATAGGCCGGGATCTTTTTCATCCGGTCCAGCCACAGCAGCAGCACCCCGCCGACGATCAGGGCGATGCAGATGACCAGCGGCGTCTCGAACAGCACCGTCTTGATGAAGTCATAGGCGACGAAGCCGATCACCACCGCCGGCGCAAAGGCGATCAGCAGGCCGATCAGGAAGCGCCGCGCCTCAGGGTCGAACGGCCAGTGCGTCGCCAGCGTCCACAGCCGTTTGAAATAGACGCTGACGATGGCCAGCAGGGCGCCCAGCTGGATGACGATCTCGAACGTCTTGCCGTTGCTCTCGAAGCCCAGGAAATGGCCCAGCAGCAGCATGTGGCCGGTCGAGGACACGGGGATGAATTCGGTCAGGCCCTCGACAAGTCCGAGGATGATCGCCGCCAGCCAGTCCGACATCGCTTGTCCTGTTGTTTCGCCCCCGAGCGGGCAGGGCCTGTCCTTATCGCAGGCGGCGGCTTCATGGCGAGCCCTTCCGTCCGCATCACGTCGGTCCATTCCTGCATGGGTTGATTTGTCCGCCTTGGCGCCGCCTCCGGTTTCCGCGACAAGACGCCATGACTTCGGCCAGCCTCGACGACGCCCATGCCGCCACGCGCCGCATCACCCGCCTGTCGGTGGGGGTGGCCGTGGTGCTGATCGTGCTCAAGACCTTTGCGCTGGGGGCCTCGGGTTCGGTCTCCATTTTGGCGTCGCTGGCGGATTCGGCGCTGGATCTGGCGGCGTCGCTGGCGACCTTCTTCGCCGTGCGCTGGGCCGCCGCCCCGCCGGACGACGAGCACCGCTACGGCCATGGCAAGGGCGAGGCGCTGGCCGCTCTGGTCCAGTCGGGCCTGGTGTTCGCTTCGGCCGTCTTCATCGGCTGGGAGGCTCTGCAACGGCTGATCGACCCGCGCCCTGTCACCGCAGGCGGAATAGGCGTCGGGGTGATCCTGATCTCCATCGCCGTGACCGGCTGGCTGGTGTGGATGCAGTCGCGCGCTGTCCGCAAGAGCGGGTCCCTGGCCGTTGCGGCCGACCGCGCCCACTACGCCAGCGACATGGCGGCCAACGTCGTGGTTCTGATCGGGGTCGTGTCGGGAACCTTCCTGTCCGCGCCCGGTCTGGACGCCGCCGCCGGTCTGGTGGTCGCGGTCTGGCTGTTCTGGGGCGCCACGGGCATTCTGAAGGGGGCGGCGGATCACCTGCTGGACCGCGCCGTGCCTGAGGACGAGCGCGCCGCCGTCGCCGCCGCCGTCCTGTCCGATCCGCGCATCTCTGGCCTGCATCAGCTGCGCACCCGCATGGCCGGGCCGGTGATGATGATCCAGATGCACGTCGATCTGGAGCCAGAGCTGACGCTGGACGCCGCCCACGCCATTGTGGTCGAGGCCGAGGAGCGGCTTCTGGCCGCCTTCCCCCGCGCTGACATCCTGATCCATCCCGACCCCAGGGGGAGGGCGCATCCGCATGGCGGGGTCTTCGCAGAGACCGCCCCCGACACGTCCGACGACGCCGATTCAGAGACGGAAGAAGGCTCTGCGACCGGCCCCGCCCGCACCGGGCCGTGGTCCTGAACGGCGGCGGATGACTAACGTCGGATTAACGCAACCGGGCGTAGAGCTCGGGCATGTCGGACGCCGTCCTTTTCCATTTCCCCTTTGATCCCGCTTCCCGCACGGCGCGTCTGGCGCTGGGCGAGGCCAGGATCGCGTTTGAGGACAGCCTCGTGCGGCCGTGGGAGGACGACTGTCCTCTGGGCGCCCTCAACCCCTCAGGCATGCCGCCGGTGCTGCGTGTCCGCGAGATGGGGCGCGATCTGACCCTGTGCGAGCCCGCCGCCATCCTGGGCTGGCTGGAAGACCGGGCCACGGGCGCCTTCCTGATGCCGACAGACCCGGTGGAACGCGCCGAGGTGCGCCGTCTGGTCGGCTGGTTCGAGCGTCGCTTCACCGACGACGTCAACGCCGTCCTGCTGCACGAGCGGATGGAGAAGCCCCTGCTGCGTCTGGGGCCGCCCGAGGCGCGGGCGCTGCGGGCCGGGCGTGAGGCGCTGCGCTACCATTTGACGATGCTGGAGGGCCTGCTGGCCGAGCGCGACGCCCTGGCCGGACGCCGCATCAGCCAGGCCGATCTGGCCGCCGCCGCCCATCTGTCGGTGCTCGACTATTTCAGCGAGATCGCCTGGGCCGCTTATCCGAACCTGAAGACTTGGTACATGAAGCTGAAGTCCCGGCCCTGTTTCAGAACATTGCTTTCCGACCGCTTCCCAGGCGTGGCGCCTTCGGGCCATTATGCGGACCTCGACTTCTAGAGCCTTGGGGGCCTCATCGTGATTCTGCTGAAACGGCTGGCGACAGCTGCGCTTTCTTTCGTCGTCATGTCAGGGGCGGCACCGGTCATGGCTCACGCCGCCGTCCCTCCCGCGGCGACGGCGCCAGCCCAAACTCCGGCTCAAACCGCGCTTTTCCAGAACTGGATGGCGGATACGGCGATCTGGACGCAAGGCTATGAGGCCCTGACCTCGTCTCGACTTGAAACTTTGATATGGCTGCTCGATTCGGCCGTACCTTTGTTGGAACGCCTTTATTCAGAGGGTGGTGATGGGGCCAAGCCTCTGTTTGCCGCTTGGGCTGTTGAGGCTCGCAGTCGGCTAGCGGCGGAGATGGACGTCTATCGAGGCTTGTCGACGCAGGCCCCGGCCTTTCCCGCCTCACTCCCACGCGAGGCCAGGTCGGCTGGGCTTATCACGCTGATCAACCAGACACCCGACCGGATCGGCAGTCTTATGATCTCCACGACCCAAGCCAGTGAGAACTATGTTCGGGTCATCGAAGCGGCGGGCTCTGGAAAAGCGGCAGATCTCGCAGAGGTCGACAACGCCCGTCTGGAACTGATGATCGCCCAGGCGGAAGCCCAAAACGTGATGCTGCAGTCCGCCAGCGCTGGAATGGAAGGGCCAAACCTGCATTTCGCGCGCGGACAGATAGCGAGCAGCCAAGCCATGATCGTCTGGATGCGCCACAACAAGCAATTATTCGCCGGTCACCAGGCCGATGGCGCCGTCGCAGCGCGCGATATGCGCGAACACCTCTCGACCATGAACGCCGAGGTGACGAATATGGAGCAGTCTCTGGATGTGTTCGAGGCTGAACTGGCGGCGATGGGCGACTTCAGACGGACGGACCTGGGGCTCCTTTACGGCAGTGTCGCCATCTCGTTGCGAGAAAGCGTTGTGGTGGAACGCAAGATGGTTGAGGCTCTGGACCAACTGGCCGAGGCGGTGCGATCCGGCGATCAAGAGGGTTATTTGCAGCCCACCACGCGGATGGAGGCGCTGGCAAGAGAACGCATGCGTCTTGATGCATCGCGGCGACAGTTGATCGCCAACGCCGGACGATGATGTTGAGCGGATGACCCGTCTCCGCGACCAAATTCGCGACAGCGCCGCCACGCTGGGTTTCGACGCCTGCCGCTTTGCGTCCGCCTCCGAGCCGTGGAGCGCGGGCGAACGGCTGGCGCACTTCGTCGAGGCGGGGCGGCATGGCGACATGGGCTGGATGGAGACGACGCTGGAGCGCCGCGCCCACCCCACCGCCATGTGGGACGGCGCGCGCACGGCCATCGTTCTGGGGCTCAACTACGGGCCCGAGCACGACCCCCTGCCCGAAATGGAGGACTGCTCGGCGGCCTACATCTCCGTCTATGCGCGCGGTGATGACTATCACGAACTGATCAAGGGGCGGCTGAAGCAGTTGGCGGGCCAGGTGGCGGCGCGCACCGGCCAGGACGTCAAGGTGTTCGTCGACACAGCTCCCTTGATGGAAAAGCCGCTGGCCCAGCGCGCCGGTCTGGGCTGGCAGGGCAAGCACACCAATCTGCTGAGCCGCACCCACGGCAACTGGCTGTTTCTGGGCGTCATCCTCAGCGCCGCCGAGATCGAGCCGGACCCGTCGGAGACGGAGCATTGCGGCTCCTGCACCGCCTGTCTGGACGCCTGCCCGACCAACGCCTTTCCTGCCCCTTTCCAGCTCGACGCCCGGCGATGCCTCTCCTATCTGACCATCGAATTCGCCGGGCCCTGGCCTGTCGAGTTCCGGTTGGCGGCGGGGTCGCGCATCTACGGCTGCGACGATTGTCTGGGTGTTTGTCCGTGGAACAAGTTCGCCGACGCCGCCCATGAGGGCCGGATCAAGGCGCGTCAGGCGCTGGTCTCGCCGCGTCTGGCCGATCTGGCCGCGCTGGACGACGTCGCCTTCCGCGCCCTGTTCACCAAAAGCCCGGTCAAGCGCATCGGCCGCGACCGCTTCATCCGCAACGTCCTCTACGCCATCGCCAACAGCGGGGATGCGGCGCTGATCGCCTCGGTCGAGCCCTTGCTGGCCGACCCGGCCCCTGTGGTGCGCGGCGCGGCCGTCTGGGCCCTGTCACGGCTGGCGGACGGGACGACCTTCGCCGTCTGGCGCGACCGATTTTCGCCAGATGAGACGGACGCTGACGTCCAGACTGAATGGTCGCTGACGCACGCCTGAGCCTTCGGGGTCCGTCATCGTTGAGCCGCCGCCTTGCCGGAAAGCGCCTAACCCATCGCACTCCGTGCGGGCGGGGCCTCGCCCGGAACCTTCGACAGATCCAGCAGCTCCATGCGGAAGACGAGGACCGAATTGGCCGGGATCGGACCGCGCGTCTGATCGCCATAGCCGGCCTCGGGCGGCAGGTAGACAATCCATTCGTCGCCGATCTTCATGTGCTGCAGGATCTCGATCCAGCCGGGCACCACTTCATTGACGGTGAAGACCGCCGGGACGCCGCGCTGATAGCTGCTGTCGAACACCGTGCCGTCCGTCAGCGTGCCCTCATAGTGGACGCGCACCAGATCATTGGTGTCGGGGCTTACGCCGGTCGCAGGACCGGAGCGGACGACCTTGTACTGGACGCCGGACGGCAGGGTTTTAACGCCTTCAGCCCTTGCATTGCCCTTCATGAAGGCCTGCGCTTCGGCCAGGGCGGCCGGGTCGCCTCCTGCGCCGGTGGTCGCTGGAGCGGCCTCGCGGTTGCAGGCGGCCAGCGTCGCAACGACGCCGATGATCACAAGGACCCTAGCCCATCCGTAGCGCAAAGCCTGCTCCTTCCAGTCCCAGTCTGATTTCCTCGGCGTGGGCCTCGCCGCGTGTCTCGACCATGATGTCGAACTCCGCGCCCTTGGCCGGCACGTCCAGCGCCAGCCGGTTGTGCACCACGTCGATGATGTTGCCGCCCAGGCCGCCGATGACGGCGCTCATCTTGGACAGCATGCCCGGGCGGTCGTCGCCCAGGATACGATAGACGATCAGCCGCTTCTCGCGCACCAGCTCGCGGTTCAGCACCACGGCCAGCATGCGGGCGTCGATGTTGCCGCCTGTCAGCTCGATGCCGACCTTCAGCCCCTTGAACTTGTCAGGATAGGCCAGCATGGCCGCCAGCCCGCCGGCCCCGGCGCCTTCGGCCACGGTCCGCTCCATGGTCGCCAGGTAAGAGACGCCGCGCTCGAAATCGGCTTCCTGAACGACCAGAACCTCCTCGATCAGCGGATCGACCAGGGCGAAGGGGATTTCACCCACGGCCTTGATGGCGATGCCCTCGGCGATGGTCTGGCCGCTGCACTTCGGAGGCAGGCCCGCCCGGCGCACCGTGAAGGAGGGGTACATGGCCGCCTCGACGCCGAAGATGCGGATCGACGGCTTCAACGCCTTGGCCGCAATGGCCGAACCGGCGATCAGGCCGCCGCCGCCGATGGGGATGATCAGGACGTCGAGGTCCGGCGCATCCTCCATGAACTCCAGGCCGCACACGCCCTGGCCGGCGATGATGCCCTCGTCGTCAAAGGCCGAGACGAAGACATAGCCGTTTTCGTCGCGCAGGCGGTGCGCCTCTTCGGTCGAGCCGGTGAAGTCCAGGCCCTTGATGACGACGGTGGCGCCGTGGGCGCGGGTGCCGTCCGCCTTCACGAAGGGGGTGCCTTCGGGCATGACGATGGTCACGGGCACGCCCAGCCGGGCCCCGTGATAGGCTAGGGCCTGGGCGTGGTTTCCGGCGCTGGCCGCCACCACGCCGCGTTTGCGCTCGTCCGGGGTCAGCTGCAGCAGGCGGTTCAGGGCGCCGCGCTCCTTGAAGCTGCCGGTGAAATGCAGGTTGTCGAACTTGACCCACACCTCGGCCCCGGTCAGCTGGGACAGGCGGCGGGAATAGCGCACGGGCGTGCGGTCGACCTGGCCGGCGATGCGGTCGCGCGCGGCCAGAATGTCGTCGAAGGTTACGGTCATGGCGTCCTCATACCGGTCTCGCGCCGGTTGCATTTGCGCTTGTGGCCCACGGAAGATGAGGCTGCAACCTTGACCTCGCGGTCCGGTTTGCTCTCTTGTGACGCGCATCGCCGCACGCTTACGGAGTTCCCCCCGATGTCCGCGTCCAAGCTGATCGCCCGCCCTCTCGTCGCTCTCGCTGCGCTCGCCGTTCTGGCGGGCTGCGCCACCGGTCCGACGGGCGGCTACGGCGGATCGGGTTCGACCGCCTTCAACGTCGATGACTTCGCCTGGTCGACGCGCCAGGGTCCGGCCTCGATCGACGGCACAGTCGACTACCGCCGCGACGGGCAGGCGTTCGCCTGCACCGGCTCTGTCGTGCTGACGCCGGAGACGGGCTACACCCGCAACCGCTTCCAGACTCTGTACGGCTCCACCGACCGCGCCGCCGTGCCCGAGGCCGTGGTTCGCGCCCGCTCCGTGCCCGATCCCAACGCCGACTACCGGTCCTATGTGCGTCAGACGACCTGCGAGAACGGTCGTTTCGCCTATGACGGCCTGCCTGACGGGCGCTGGTTCGTCATCGCCACCGTCAGCGCGGGCGGCGACCGGATCGTGCTGATGCGCCATGTCGAGACCCGCGGTGGGCGACGTATTCCGGTCACGCTCTGACACCTTCGCCCCAGATCCGATCACAGATCAGTTGACGACCGGCGTTCGCCTTTCTTTGGCCTTGTGCGACCGGCTTCCCTCGGCTTCCGCCATCAGCGGCAGTTTTGAGAAGGGGGAGCGCGTTCATGTCCCAGCACAACATCACCGGGTCCGAAGCCTTCGGCAAAAAGCCCATGGTCATGCTCCGGTCCGTCAAGTCCGGCGCGATGCGGCGCAAGCGGACGGCCCGCATGTGGGTGGCCTTCGCCGCCGGCGTGGTCGTGGCGGTCATTGTCGGCGCCCTGATCACAGCGGCGGTCGCCAGCCCCACCACCTTCGGCTGACGCCAGCACAGGCACAGGCGCCTTTCCCTCCCCCGCCGGGGGAGGGTGGCTGAGCCGCAAGGCGAAGCCGGGTGGGGAGTGCTAAGGCAAGCGTCCCACGCCGTTCTCGCCGTGCCGAGCCCCTCCCACCCCGTCGTCGCTATCGCGCCGACGCCCCTCCCCCGAAGGGGGAGGGAGAGGGACCGACCTCCCCCTACGCCAGCCACACCATCCGGCGTGTGTCGGTCACGCTGGACCGCGCCAGGCTGAAGCCCTGGCGGACCTCGCCTGTGTAGAGGAAGCCCGCCTTCTCCAGCACCCGGCCTGAGGCGGCGTTGTCGGAAAAGTGGCCCGCGACCAAGGCGCGTCTGCGCCAGCGCTTCGACGCCCAGACCAGGGCCGCCTCCAGCGCCTCGGTGGCGTAGCCCCGACCCCAGAATTGACGCCCGATCCAGTAGCCGACCTCGGGCGCCGGATCCTTGTCTTCGAACAGGCCGATGACGCCGACGGGGCCGTGATCCTCATGCTCGATCAGGAAGGTGGCCGCGCGCGACGGGTCCTGACCGGCGACGGCCAGAATGAAGCTTTCGGCGTCTTGCGACGAATAGGGGTGGGGCATGCGCAGGGTCATCCGCGCGATGTCCGGGTCATTGGCCAGCGTCGCCAGACGGCTGACGTCCTGGGCGGCCGGGCTGCGCAGCGCCAGGCGCCGCGTTTCGATGACGGGTGTGGGTTCGATCACGCACATGTCGTCGCCTCATCTCACGCCGCCTCCTTGGAGGGCTCGGACGGCTTCGAGGCGGGGAACGCAAACGGGGAGCCTGGTGATCCAGACTCCCCGCGGAATATTTTCCCTGGTCCGAATCGGCTGCTTGGAGGAGCAACGCGATCCGGTTTGATCCAGTCTCGCGTTACTCGGCGGCCATCGCCTGTTGGTCGTCGTTGGCCGGGAGAATCGATACGTAACAACGGCCGTTGGCTTTCTTCGTGAACTGCACGGCGCCGTGGGCGGTGGCGAAGAGGGTGTGGTCGCGGCCCAGGCCGACGTTGTCGCCCGGGTGGAACTGGGTGCCGCGTTGACGCACGATGATGTTGCCGGCCAGCACGCGCTCGCCGCCGAACTTCTTCACGCCAAGGCGTTTCGACTGGGAGTCGCGACCGTTACGCGACGAACCACCGGATTTCTTGTGAGCCATAGGTCTGCTCCGTCTTTCCTTAGTGCGCTAGCGACCGTGCGGCCTGCTGGAGCGCGAAACTGTTCTTACGCTTCGTCGGTCGAAGGGGCGTCAGCCTTGGGCGCAGCCTTTTTGGCCGGAGCCTTCTTGGCGGCGGGCTTTTCAGCTGCAGCTTCGGCCTTGGGCGCTGCCTTGGGAGCGGCGGCCTTCTTGGCGGGCTTGGCTTCGACTTCGGTTTCTTCAACGCGCGGGGCCAGGCCACGAGCGCGCAGGTTCATCTCGGCCTTGGTCATCAGCGAGGTTTCGCCGTCCCACTTGGCCTTCTCGCCGGCGCCTTCGATGCCGGTGATGCGCAGGACGGTTTCCATCTGGCGATGGCCGTTGGTGCGGCGATAGCCCTGACGACGGGTCTTCTTGAAGATCTTGATCTTCTCACCCTTGCGGGTTTCGACCAGGGTCGCCGCGACGGCGGCGCCGTCGATCAGCGGAGCGCCAAGGGTCACGCCCTTGTCGCCGCCCAGCATCAGGATTTCACCCAGGGAAACGGCCGAGCCGGCCTCGCCGTCGATTTTCTCGACAACAATGACGTCGCCCGGTTGGACCCGGTACTGCTTGCCGCCGGTCTTGATCACCGCGTACATGTTGAAGCCTCAGCGTAAACGCAAAAAAGATAGCGCCCGAAGGGGACCCCTCGGGCGAAGAGCGGCGACATATACGGACAGAGGGCGATGAGTCAACGTCGCAAGGCCGGAAACATCGGCTTTTCCGTCCTTCACCGGTCTTTACAAGGGCTCAGGCCTGAACCGCCCTTGCGTGTGAAAGGCGAAAAATCACGCCGGCCTCTCGACTGTTATAAGATAACAGGGTAGCGAGCAGAAATGACGCCAGCCGATCTCCAGCAGCCGGTCCTGCTGTCCCTTCTGGGGGCGGGCTTCGCCACGGCCTTTCTGCATGCGGCCCTGCCGACGCACTGGCTGCCGTTCGTTCTGGTCGGACGGGCCCAGCGCTGGGCGCCGTCGCGCGTCCTGCTGGCCGTAGTCGTGGCCGGTCTGGCCCATATCGCCACCACCGCCCTGATCGGCGGTCTGATCGTGGCGGCGGGTCTGGCCATGGAGCAGTGGGTTTCCGGTCTGCTGCCGCATCTGGCGGCGGTGCTGCTGTTCCTGTTCGGGGCCTTCTACATCAGCCGGGCCCTGATCCGGCCTGCGGTCGCCACGACCGCTCCTGCGTCTGGAGACGCCGCGCTGGAAAGCCCGGCGCCCAATGTCTCCAACGCTGCGGCCTTCTGGGGCCTGGTCCTCATGCTGGCCGTGTCTCCGGGCGAGGTGCTGCTGCCGGTCTATCTGTCGCAGGCCACCGAGGGGCTGGGCGTTCTGGCCCTGCTGACCGCCGTTTTCGCCGTCGGCACCATTGCGGGCATGGCCCTGTTCACCCTTCTGGCCAACGCCGGCTACTCCATTCTCAGGCTGGAGCGCTGGTCGCGTTATGAAGGGCTGGTGCTGGGCGCGGCCCTGATCGTCATCGGGCTTCTCGTCGTGGCGCATCAGCACTAGAAGCGATCCATGGCGCATGACCACGGGCATTCCCACAACCACTCGCATGACCACGGCCATGGTCACGGCCATTCCCACGGCATAGGCGGCCACAGCCACGCTCCGGCCAACACCGGTGACTGGCGCTACGCCGTCGGCCTGCTGGTCAATCTGGCCTTTGTGGCGGTTGAGTTCACCGCAGGGGTGCTCAGCGAATCCACCGCCCTGATGGCCGACGCGGGCCATAATCTGTCGGACGTTCTGGGTCTGGCCATGGCGGGCGGCGCGGCCTGGCTGGCGCGGCGGGCGGCTGGATCACAGAAGACCTACGGCTATGGCAAGGCGACGGTTCTGGCCGCCCTGTTCAACGCCCTGCTGCTGATCTTCGCCTGCGGAGCCATCGCCTTCGAGGCCGTGCGTCGTCTGAACGATCCGGCTCCGGTCGGCTCGGTCACCATCATGGTGGTGGCGGGCATAGGCTTCGTCATCAACCTGGGCACCGCCCTGATGTTCATGAAGGACCAGCACAAGGACCTGAACGTGCGCGGCGCCTATCTGCACATGATGGCGGACGCCGGGGTGTCGCTGGGCGTCGTGGTGGCCGGGGCGGTCATCATGGTCTCGGGCTGGTCGATCATAGACCCCCTGGTCAGCCTGGCCATCGTCGTCTTCATCATGCTGGGGACCTGGGGCCTGCTGAAGGACTCGGTCAATCTGGCGCTGGACGCGGCGCCGAGGGGCGTCGATGTCGCCGCCATCCGCGCCGGCTTCCTCGCCCTGCCGGGCGTGACGGCGGTGCATGACCTGCACGTCTGGGGCCTGTCGACCACGGACACCGCCCTGACCGCCCATCTGGTGCACGATCGCGAGGATGTCGCAGCTCTTCTGGCCGAGGCGCAAGCCCTGGCCCGCACGCGCTTCGCCATCAGCCACACCACCCTGCAACTGGAAGACGCCGAACTGCCGGACTGCCCGACCTGCTGAAGCGGTCTTCCATTTCCGCCGCCGACCCTCCATCTAGCCGACCATGACCCAGAAGATCCCCGTCACCGTCCTCACCGGCTACCTCGGCGCAGGCAAGACCACCTTGCTCAACCGCATCCTCACCGAGGACCACGGCAAGCGTTACGCCGTCATCGTCAATGAGTTCGGCGAGATCGGCATCGACAATGACCTCGTGGTGGGCGCCGATGAGGATGTGTTCGAAATGAACAACGGCTGCGTCTGCTGCACGGTGCGCGGCGACCTGATCCGCGTCGTCGCCGGCCTGATGAAGCGCCAGCGTCCCGGAAAGCCCGCCTTCGACGCCATCATCGTAGAGACCACGGGTCTGGCCGACCCCGGCCCGGTGGCCCAGACCTTCTTCGTCGACGAAGACGTCAAGGCCAAGACCCAGCTGGACAGCGTCACCGCCCTGGTCGACGCCAAGCACGTCATGGCCCGGCTGGATGACTCCAAAGAGGCCCGTGAACAGGTCGCCTTCGCCGACCGCATCATCCTCAACAAGGTCGATCTGGCCAGCGAGGCCGAACTGGCCGAGGTCGAGCGTCGTCTGCGCGCCCTGAATCCTCTGGCTCCTATCACCCGCGCCACCCGCGCCGATGTGCCGCTGGATCAGGTTCTGGGTCTGGGCGGTTTTGATCTGGAGCGCATTCTCGACATCAATCCCGAGTTCGCCAATCCCGCCCATGGCGAGGAAGGCCACGTCCACGACGAACACTGCGGCCACGACCATGATCATGACCACGGACATGACCACGCTCATCACGACCATGCCCATGCCCATGCCCATGAGCACGAGCACGGCGCCCACGCCGGGGCCAGAGGTCACGCGCACCAGGATGACATCAAGGGCATATCCCTGTCGCTGGACCGTCCGCTGAACGGCCAGAAATTCACCGCCTGGCTCGACAAGCTGCTGGGCGAGCAGGGGCAGAACATCCTGCGCGCCAAGGGCATCATCGACGTCCAGGGCGAGGACCGCCGTCTGGTCTTCCAGGCCGTGCACATGATCCTTGAGGGCGACCTGCAACGCGAATGGGGGGCTGAAGAGCGCCGCTGGTCGCGCGCCGTCTTCATCGGCCGTGATCTGGACGAAGCGGCGCTGAAAGCCGGGTTCGAGGCCTGCGCGGCATGACCCAGGCCGGACAGGAAGCTGTCCTGCGCTATGCGCCCGCCGACTTCGTCGTGGTCCAGCCCGGCGACTTCGTGCGCTGCGCCGTCACCGGCAAAGCCGTTCCTCTGGAGCGCCTGACCTACTGGAGCGCCGCGCTTCAGGAAGCCTACGCCGGGCCGGAACAGATGACTCGTCGTTGGGTCGAGACGCACTGAGATCGGCGCACGCGTCTCGCCGAACGCCCCTCTTTGGTCAAATTCTCTGCCCAAGCCTTGCGGTGTCAGGGGAGAAGAAGATGAAAAGACTGATTCTGGCGGGTTGCATGGCGCTGTTGTCCGCCTGTTCGACCTACACCACGCCGGGCGCGGGCGTCTCCCTGGGTGCGATCAGCGAGAAAGACGGCGACATCGCCTCCGCTTATCAGCGCGAGCCCGCCATGACCTTTCCGGCCCAACTGGCGGTCGTCCGCGTCTCCGCTTCGGGTTACAGCAGCGGCTCGAACAGCAGTTACGGGCGAGGCGCGTTCGGCGTCGTCACGACACGCGACATCGAATCTGACGAAAGCATCGCGCGTCTGGCCGCTCTGCCGCAGGTGGCGGCTGTGGCGCCGGTCAGCCGGTTGTTGCTGCCGGGCAGCTTGGGCGATATTCGCGATTTGCGCACCGCCGCCGCCCAACTGAGGGCCGACGCCTTGCTGATCTACACCATCGACACCCGCTTCCGGACCGAGACGACCGACTTGGGGCCGCTTCAGACCATCGCGCTCGGCTTCCTGCCCAGCAAGAAGGCGGTGGTCACGGCGACCTGCACCTTCATGATTGTCGATGT
>Ga0233377_1000105_pt1 | contig 51673 bp, 52 predicted proteins | sample ElkDunMinimDraft_6_FD_191540 | JGI IMG/M metagenome (GOLD analysis project Ga0233377, IMG submission 191540) | Fecal eukaryotic communites from dung pellets of Tule Elk in California, USA - Elk Dung E36 | ecosystem: Host-associated > Mammals > Digestive system > Large intestine > Fecal | place...
GCTGGTGGCAGGTGCAGGACTTGAACCTGCGTAGGCTGAGCCGACGGTTTTACAGACCGCTCCCTTTGACCACTCGGGCAACCTGCCATGCCATCCGCTTGCGGCGGCGACAGGAAGAAGAATAGCGGACTTCCGGGGGTGACGTGACATTGGCGGAGGGCGCCTCCGGCTACCCGCTCCTACCAGGACTTTTGTGCCTATACCACTGCTCGGATCGGCACCTCCTGGGGAAGGAGTGGCGCGAGAGGCGGCGCGGTGCCGGGGGATGAGGCGGCCCGATGGTGAGACCGAGGGGATGGCCGGGCGGCGCGAGGGGCGAAGGAAGAGTGCGAGGGGCGCAGGAAGGCGAGGAAGAAGGAGACGCGCCAAGGGGGCGAGGGGGAGGAATGGAGATGAGACGCGCCGGGGCGGGAAGGAGCCCTCGGGGGCAGGTGAGGACACGCTGCCGCCTCGGCATCGGCGGGAGATGCTGGCTAGGCTGATCCGTTACGTACGCGTCTACCGAACCGGCTCGCGGGCGTCGCCGTGATTCGCGGTCCGTGGTCTGCGGGAGCCGGGGAGCGAGTCATAGTTCTAGCAGGTCAGAGGGGATTGTACTTTGGCGGATTCATCGTTCGACATCGTTAGCAAGATCGACCACCAGGAGGCCGACAACGCGCTGAACCAGACGCTCAAGGAGATCGGGCACCGATTCGACTTCAAGGGCACCGGCGCGACCATCGCCTGGTCGGGTGGTCAGAAGGCCATTGAGATCAAGGCCAACAGCGAGGAGCGCGCCAACGCGGTCCTCGATGTCTTCAAGGAAAAGCTGATCAAGCGGGGCCTCTCCCTCAAGATCCTGGACGCGGACGAGCCCAAGCTGTCCGGCAAGGAGTACCGGCTGCCGATCACCCTCAAGGAGGGCATCGACCAGGAGTACGCCAAGAAGATCTCGAAGATCATTCGTGATGAGGGGCCCAAGGGCGTCAAGGCTCAGATCCAGGGCGAGGAGCTTCGGGTGAGCTCGAAGAAGAGGGACGACCTGCAGGAGGTCATCGCCCTCCTCAAGGGCAAGGACTTGGAGATCGCCCTTCAGTTCTCGAACTATCGCTAGCGGATGAGCGGTCGAGACCCCGGCCTCCGGCTCCGGGATCCAGCCCGCGGCAGAAGACGTATCCGGGCACACGGCCGGGGCACACGCGCACGCCTTCGCGTGTGCCCCGGCCGCTTCGCCTCCCGGGTTCGTGAGCGGAGGTACGGCCTCTCGGCGAGGGAGATGATGGGGAAGGCGGGAAGAGCGGGGTGCCTCAAGGCTTACCAAAGCGCACTCACAGGTAACGGAAGAGGTGCCCGCGGGCAGGGATGTCCCGCCGGACGAAGGCGGCTATTGGGCGCGGTGCCAACCCGCGAAAGGCAAAGAACTATCGTCGTGTTCATGGGGAAAATTCACGACAGGATCGACGACCGGCTGCGTGAGTTCATCAGAGCACAGCCGGTCTACTTCGTGGCCACGGCTCCCGAGAAGGGGGGCCATGTCAACATGTCCCCCAAGGGGTACGCCGACACCTTCGCCGTTCTCGATGACACCACCGTCGCCTACCTGGACCTGGACGGCAGCGGGGTGGAGACGATCGCGCACCTCCGCCAGAACGGCCGCATCACGGTCATGTTCTGCGCCTTCTCCGGCCCTCCCAAAATCCTCCGCCTGTACGGGACCGGCCGGGTCGTCGTACCGGAGAGCCCTGACTTCGTAACACTGATCAAGAATTTCGGCCCGCATCCGGGTGTGCGGTCGATCATCGTCGTCGACTGTGACCGGATCTCCGACTCCTGCGGCTTCTCGGTGCCGTTCATGTCCTTCGAGGAGGACCGGACGCTGCTGGACGAGTGGGCGGGGCGCAATGACGTCCAGCAACTGCGCAGCCACCGGGCGCGCAAGAACCGCGAGAGTATCGACGGCATCCCCGGTCTCTCCGCGGAGGAGACCGACCCGGTCACCCATCACTCCTGAGACAGCCATCCCAGCCGGGGGCCGGTCCGTTCGCCTCGCTCGGGAAGGGTTTCCGCTCCTGTCTGGACCGGATGCCCTTTCCGATGGCGCCGCCGCCCCCGAAGCGGACGCCCCTTCCGGTGGTACCTCCCCCAGAGGGGGTGTCCGCTCCGTGCCTCGGCCGAGTGCCCCATGCGGCGGCATCGCCGATCGGAAGGAGTGTCCGCTTCGCGGCGAAGTCGGATGACACTCGCGGCGACACCGCCGACCGGCCTTCCCCGAGGCGTACAGTGAGCCCGTACGTGACGGACGTCCCCCGCGTGTCCCGAAAGACTCAGGGGGGCCTCAGTGGGGTTGTTCCGCCGCTTGGGTGTTTACGTCGGCGCGATCGCCGCGGTCATGGGAGCAGGCGTCCCCGCGGAGGCCGCGGGCGCGAGGCCTCCGGTCCGGTACGCGGGACTCGACGGGTGTGTCTGCGCTCCGTGGAAACTCTGGGTACGTGGCGGCAAGGCGGTCGCCCTCCGCGACGCCCGGGTGTTCTCCGTGGGCGAGCAACGGGCACCGCTCGCCCTGTCGCCGAACGGCAGGTATGTCGCGTACTTCCAGCTGAAGGGCGGGGCCCTGGTGGTGCGGGAGCTGGCCACCGGCGAGGTGCGCGCGGTGCCGGGGGTGATGTGGTCGCGCGACATGCGCACGGCACGGGTCGATCTCTCTCCCGGTGGGCGGTACGCGGTGCTGGGCATCGGCGGGGAGCATCAGATTTTGGACACCTACAGCGGGGAGAGTGTCCTGGTGCCGCCGGGGCTGCGGCCGTGGAGCTTCAGTCCTGACGCGAAGTTCGTACTCGTGGTGGATGGCATGTTCCAGGCGGTGATCTACTCGATGGCGCCTTTCGCCGAGCGGGGTCGCGTTCCGGTGGGAGGGGCGCTCGGTCCGGGCGGCGAGGTCGTCGCCCACTTCACGGCACGTGACGCGGGGATCCGCCTGTGGGACGTGCCCACCGGCGGCATTCCCAGGCGCGATCCCATCGCCGTGCCCGCCGGCAGGACCCCGACCAGGATGCGCTGGAACGGCGCGGGCCACCTCGACCTGCAGACGGTGATCCCGCGCAGGATCAGGAAGGGGGGAGGTGCCCGCTATGCCTGGTATCGGGTCGATCAGGAGTCGGGTGGTACGGAGCGAATGGGTGGCTTCGTGGTGCCCGGATCCGTCCACAATCCGATTGTCACCGGGCTGACCCCCTGACCTGCCCCGAGCCGTGGAGGCTTCACGGGGGGGCAGGCAAGGGGGCTCAAGCGCGAGCGCGGGGTCAGCGGCGGTAGCCGGCCATGCGCTCCAGGCGGGCGACGCGCTCGGCGGTGGGCGGGTGGGTGGAGAACAGCTTGCCGATCCCGGCGCAACGGAAGGGGTTGGCGATCATCAGGTGGGAGGCGGAGGCGATCCGGCCGTTCTCCGGGAGGGGCAGCTGACGGGTGCCCATCTCGATCTTCCTCAGTGCCGAGGCGAGGGCGAGCGGATCACCGGTCAATCGGGCACCGGACTCGTCCGCCTGGTATTCGCGGGAGCGGGAGATGGCCATCTGGATCATTCCGGCCGCGACCGGGCCAAGCACGATCATGAGGAGCGCGCCGATGAACCCGGGGCCCTCGTCGTCGTCACCACCGCCGAAGAACAACCCGACGTAGCCGAGGTAGGTGATCATGGTGGCGAGCGCGCCGGCCACCGATGAGATCAGGATGTCGCGGTTGTAGACGTGGGAGAGCTCGTGCCCGATGACCCCGCGCAGCTCGCGCTCGTTGAGCAGCTGGGTGATCCCGTAGGTCACGCAGACCGATGCGTTGCGCGGGTTGCGCCCCGTCGCGAAGGCGTTGGGCTGCATGGTCGGCGAGATGTAGAGCCGGGGCATGGGCTGGCGGGCCTCGGTGGAGAGTTCGCGCACGATCCGGTAGAGGACCGGCTGCTCGACCTCACCCACCGGCCGGGCACGCATCGCGGACAGCGCGATGCGGTCGGAGAAGAAATAGGCGACACCGTTGGTCGCCAACGCGATCAGGACCGCGATCTGCACGCCGAGGCTGCCTCCGAGCCACGCCCCCGCCGCGATGATCACTGCGGACAATGCTCCGAGAAGGATCGCGGTACGCAGACCGTTGTGATGCACTACACCCCCCTCTCGGTTGATGCTGGTTCACCCGTGACAACGTCTCCGACCAAGTCGAACGTTCCCGGACGGTTCAGCCCACGGCGATGAGCCCTGAGGGGACGAGGTCGAGGACGAGCTGCGGGGCGACCGAGAACGCGATCGCGACGATCGCCGCCACCGCGATCGCCACAGTCGCCGGTATCCATCCGGCACCGCGGCCATCCGTTCTCACGCCCCCCGTCATGACACTTCCCGTCGCAACATCCCCGGTCACAGCACGTCCTGTCACAACGTCCCCGGTCACGACACTCCCCGTCGCGGCGCCCTCTGTCACGGCGCTCCCCGTCACGGCTCTCTCGGTCACCGGAACCGGAGTGAAGATCCGCACGACCCAGGTGACGTAGTAGTAGAGGCCCACGACCGTGTTCACCGCCATCACGGCGGCCAGCCAGCCGCCGCCTCCGGCGAGGAGCTCCCTGAACACCACGATCTTGGCGAAGAGCCCGGCCAGTCCCGGAGGCAGGCCCGCCAGGCAGATGAGGAAGAAGGCGAGCGCCAGCCCGGCGGCCGGGCTTTGGAGCGCCAGGCCCCGGTAGTCGTCCAACTCTCCCCCGCCCGACCGCTTCGACACCAGCGTGACCACGGCGAACGCCCCGAGGTTCATCGCCGCGTAGAAGACCAGATAGGCGACCGAGGCGTTCAACGCCTCGTCGTTCCTGATGCCGAGGGGGGCGAGAATGTAGCCCGACTGGGCGACGGACGACCAGGCGAGCAGTCGTACGGCGTGGCGCTGGCGCATGGCCAGGAGGTTGCCCACGGTCATGGTCAGCGCGGCGAGGATCGCGATCAGAGGGACCCAGGTGGCCCCTTGGCCGCCCAGGGCGACGACCAGGATGAGGATCAGCCCGGCGAATCCCGCCGCCTTGGAGATGACGGACAGCAGGGCCGCGACGGGGATGGGGGCGCCCTGATAGACGTCGCCCGCCCACGCGTGGAACGGCACCGCCGCGATTTTGAAGGCGAACCCGGCGAGGACCAGGACCAGGGCCACGGTGACCACGGCGGGCAGGTCGTAGCCGATCCGCAGCGAGGACTCGTAGGCGGCGGTGACGTCTCCGGAGCCGGGCCCGAGGCCGGTGGCGGCGGGGACGTCCTGCCGCAGGACGTGGGCGATGCGGTCGAGGTAGACGGTGCCGGTCGTCCCGTACAGCAGGGAGACCCCGAAGAGCATCACCGCCGTGGAGACCACGGAGACGAGGAAGAGCTTGACCGCCGCCTCGGAGCTTCGGCCGTCGTACCGCTTGAGCGCGGTGAGCGCGAACACCGGCAGCGAGACGAGCTCCAGCGCGACCACCAGCATGATCAGGTCACGGGAGGCGGGCAGGGCGACGGCACCCGCCAGCGTGCAGAGCAGCAGGAAGTACCACTCTCCGACGGGGATGTCGCCGCGGGAGAGTTCGGCCGCCGACAGCAGCACCACGACGATCCCGGCGAACAGCGCGAGTCCGGCGAAGACCAGCGTGAAGTCGTCGACCACGAACGAGCAGGGGGCCATGACGGCCGTGGGCGCCGGCGGCTCGGTGACCGGGGGGACGATGGCGCCGATCGCCGCGTGGGAGGGGCCGAGCAGCCCTTCGGGCACGCAGAAGGTCCTCAGCGGGTCTCCCGCGCGTACGGCCTGCGAGATCACCACCGCGAGGGCGCCGATCACCCCGGCCAGTGTGACCGCGCCGAGTGCCGTCCTGACGTACGGCCTTTGGGGCAGGAAGGCGTCCAGGAGCAGCACGAGCCCTGCGGTGAGGGCGAGGATGAGGGGCGGTGCGACCGCGTAGTAGTCGATCGACTGGATCATGGCGCGCCCACCAGGGTCCGGACCACCGGATCGGTGAGGAGGAGAAGCGCCTTGGGCCAGAGCCCGAACAGCAGGATCAGCGCGATCAGCGGCACCCAGGCGGCCAGCTCGTAGCCCGTGACGTCGGGCATGCGCGATCTGGCCGTGCCGGTCGCGCCCGAGATCACTCGCGACGTCGTGTCCGGGGTGACCGCCGGAGCCGTGCCCGGGGTCACCGCCGAGGCCGTGCCCGGGGTCGCTTGTGAAGCCGCGCCCGGGGTCACCGTCGGCGTCGCCTCGTGGTCGTCCTCCTCACCGGTCGGGCCCGTGGAGGGGAGACCGCCCGCCGTGACCGCGGCCAGGACCGGGACGTGGACGGTCTCGGTGCTCCGGCCGTGGGTGACGCGGGAGAGCATGAGCAGGAAGTAGGCGGCGGTCAGCACGGTACCGAGACCTCCGAGGGCCATGAAGGCCAGGTAGAGGGGGCGGGACAGGCCCGCGGCCGGTTCGAAGGCACCGAGGAGGGCCAGCATCTCGCCCCAGAAGCCCGCGAGTCCCGGCAACCCGAGCGAGGCGACGCAGGCGAAGGTGAGCAGGGAGGCGAGCCGGGGCAGGCGGGTCATCATGCCGCCGCCCAGAGCCGGGATGTCGGAGGTGCCGTAGCGCTCCTTGATCGCTCCTGCGACGAAGAACAACAGGGCGGTGATCAGGCCGTGGGCGATGTTGCCGAACAGGGCGCCGTTGATCCCGGCCGGGGTGAGCGTGGCGAAGCCCAGGAGCACGAACCCCATGTGGCCGACCGAGGAGTAGGCGATCATCCTCTTGAGGTCGCGCTGGGCGAGACAGGCCAGCGAGCCGTAGACGATGCCGACCACCGCGAAGGCCCCGAGCCAGGGCGCCACCGCGGCGGCGCCGTCGGGCAGGACCGGGATCGCGATGCGGGCGAAGCCGTACGTGCCCATCTTGAGCAGCACACCCGCCAGGAGCACCGAACCGACGGTCGGCGCCTCGGTGTGGGCGTCGGGCAGCCAGGTGTGCAGCGGCCACATCGGGGCCTTGACCGCGAAACCGATGCCGACGGCCAGGAAGGCGAGGATCTGCACCGAGGGGGACATGCCCGTCCCCCTCGCCTGTGCGAGGGCGGTCATGTCCAGGGTGCCGGTCTGCGACCAGATGAGCAGCAGGCCGAGCAGGAGGACCACCGAGCCGAGCAGGGTGTAGAGGATGAACTTGATCGCCGCAGCCCGGCGGGCACGCCCACCCCAGATGGCGATCACGAAGTACATCGGGATGAGGACGACCTCGAAGAAGACGAAGAACAGCAGCAGGTCGAGCGCGAGGAACGTGCCGATCATGCCCACTTCGAGGACGAGCAGCGTGAACACCAGCGCCCGTGGCCGGTTGCCTCCTGGCCGGGACGCCAGCAGCTGTCCGGGGCCGTCGGCGCTGCCCCGGCACAGGTAGACGAAGCACAGGAAGGTCAGCAGCGTGGTCAGCACGACCAGCGGCAGCGAGATCCCGTCCACACCGAGGTGGAAGCTGAGGTCGAGGCCGGGGATCCAGGCCAGGTCGGTCACGAACTGCAGCCGGGCGGCGTTTCCGTAGTCGAACGTGGCGGCGAGCAGCACCGACAGCGCGAACGTGACCCCGGAGACGACCAGGCCGTGCACCCTGAGCAGCCGTCCCCTGGCCGCGGCGTCCGCTCCGGAGGGTGCGAGCAGCGCGGCGGCCCCGGCGAGCGGCACGCCGAGGAGCGCGATCAGCAGCCAACTCATGGCGTGGCCACCTCACCGGATCCGGGCGTCGGATCCGCCTCTGTGCCGGGCCTCGGGTCCGGTGTCGACCTCGGCACTGCCCCCGGTCCCGGGGTCGATGCCGAGGTCGGTGCCGGGTCCGAAGCCGAGGTCGGTGCCGGGTTCAGTGCGGCGTCCGGTGTCGGGGTCGGTGTCGGGGTCGGGGTCGGTCGCGGAGAGGGGGTCAACGGCGCATCACCGCCAGACGGATGAGGAGCAGCACCACGAGAGCGACGATGCCCCAGAACAGCAAAAAGATCATCTGAAAATCACCGCCCACGCCGCGATCAGGAGGACTCCGGCCAGCAGGCCGGTGATGTAGAGCTGGGCGTTGCCGTTCTGCGCCAGGCGGACCAGCCTCGCCAGGCCCAGGGTCGCCTGGCCCGAACCGCGCACGGCACCGTCCACCACACGACTGTCGGTGCGGGCGACGAGACTCGCGAGGAGCAGAGTGGGCCGGACGAAGAGCCCAGCGTAGAGGGAGTCAACGTAGAAGGCGCGCTCGCACGGGGCTCTGAAGGGGCCGAGCAGGCGGGCCGGGTCGCGCATGGAGTCGGAGCGCCACGCCGCGTAGACCACCCCCGCACCCAGCAGCGCCACCGCGAGCCCGAGGGCGGCGGTGCCCCAGTGGACGTCGCCGACCCGGACGAGGCCGAGGAGCAGGGCCGGGACGGCCAGGACGAGAATGGGCCAGCGCATGGTGGCCGGAGCCTCGTGAACGGCGGTGTAGGCGGCGGGGGGGACAGCGGTCTGGACGGCGTGAGGCGTGCCGGACGCGGGCTGGAGCTCGGGGAGGGGGTGGGGTTGGGGGGCACGCTGTCCGAAGAAGGTGCGCAGCCACGCCCGGGTGGCGTAGGCACCGGTCACCGCGACCGTGGTGAGCGCGCAACCGTAAAGCAGCAGGGCGGCGGCGCCGGTCAGCGACCCCGAGGACAGGGAACGCTCGATAGCCACCAGCACCTCGTCCTTGCTGAAGAAACCGCTCGCCGGGGGGAGGCCCACCAGGGCGGCGAAGCCGATCGTCATCGCGGCGAAGGTGACGGGAAGATCCCTTCTGAGGCCGCCCATCATGCTCATCAGGTTGGAGCCGACCGCGTGGATCACGGCACCGGCGCAGAGGAAGAGCAGTGCCTTGAAAGCCCCGTGGGTGATCAGGTGGAAGACCGCGGCGCTCCGGGACCCCGCGGCCAGCGCGCCGGCCATGTAGGCGAGCTGACTGATCGTGGAGTAGGCGAGGACGCGCTTGAGGTCGTCTTGGGCGAGGGCCGCGAGGGCCGCGCCGAGCATGCCGAGGGCGGCCAGGACCGCGAGGATGTCCAGGGTCGGTTGGGCGCCGAGGAAGGCCGGGTAGAGGCGGGCGACGACGAAGATGCCCGCGGCGACCATGGTGGCCGCGTGGATGAGGGCGCTGATCGGTGTCGGTCCGGCCATCGCGTCGGGGAGCCAGACGTGCAGCGGCACCTGGGCGCTCTTTCCCGCGACCCCGGCCAGCAGCAGCATGGTGGCGGCGATGAGCGTGCCCGACGACATCTCGGGGACCTTCGCGATGACGTCGGCGATCCTGAAGCTGCCCGCCGCCGTCCCGAGAACGAAGATGCCGAACAGGAAGCCGACGTCGCCGATCCGGGTGACGAGGAACGCCTTGATCGCCGCTCGCGAGTTGGCCCGGTCTTCCCACCAGTGCCCGACCAGCAGGTAGGAGCACAGCCCCATGATCTCCCAGCCCACGTAGAGGACCAGGAGGTCGGCCGCGTAGACGACGAGCAGCATGGCGCTGGTGAACAGGCTGATGAAGGAGCTGTAGGACGGGTAGCGCCGGTCGCCGCGCATGTAGCCGACGGAGTAGACCTGCACGGCCAGCGCGACCACGCCGACGAGCACGGCGATCGACGCGGCGAGGCCGTCGACCAGCAGGCCGACCGAGATCGGCACCGAACCCGTCTCGATGACGGCGAACGTCGCGCTGACACCGTCGATCGCTCCCTGAGCCCCCGGCCCGGCCGGTGCGGGCGACTCGATTCCGCCCCTGCCCGCCGCCCAGGTGGCGTAGGCCAGCCAGATCGCCAGGGCCGCGGAGATCGCGGTGGGCACCACGGCGATCCAGGCGGCCCTGCGGTTGGCGTCGGCGTCAGGGGTGAGGGCGACCCTGGAGGTGCCGACACTGGAGGTGCCGGGCTCGGAGGCGTCGATTTCTGAGGTGCGGGGCTCTGAGGCGCCGGGCTGGGGGGCGGTGCGGTCACCGGCCTCCGGGGGCGTCACGCTTCGGGGACGCCGGGGGAATCGGGAGCCGAGAAGCCCGGCGGCCGCCGCGAGGAAGGGCAGGAGGATCACGAGCGAGGCAATAGTGATCATGATGCGTCCCCCTGCCTGGTGTCCGTCTCTCCGGCCGGGACCGGGTCGGTCTTTCCAGGCGGGACGGGGTCGCTTGAGCCGGACGGGGCCGGGTCGGTGGAGTCGGACAGGGAGCGGAGGCGGTCGAGGTCGACGGTCCGGCGGTTGCGGTAGAGCGCGAGGATGATCGCGAGACCGAGGCCGACCTCGGCGGCTGCGATCACGATGACGAAGAGGGTGAGGACCTGCCCGCTGTGCAGCCGGTCGCGCAACCACACGTCGAAGACGACCAGGTTGAGGTTGACGGCGTTGAGCATGAGCTCGACGGACATCAGCACGAGGATCGTGTTGCGGCGGGCGAGCACCCCGTACACGCCGATGGAGAACAGCAGCGCCGAGACGACCGCCGGGTAGACGACGTGCACGTCAGTCCCTCCCCCGGATGTCGGTGCGCGACAGGACGATGGCGCCGATCAGAGCCGCGAGCAGCAGGACGGAGAGCGCCTCGAAAGGCAGCACCCAGTTGCGGAAGATGCTGGAGCCGAGCTCGCCGGCCGAGCCGCCACCGGGCTCAAGCGGGACGTAGGCCATGTGGAAGCCGTCGACGACGACGGTGACCAGCACGGCCGCGGTGGCGATCGCCACGATCGCCGCGGCCGGACGGTTTGGACTGTCGAGGTCGGCGCTCCTGCCGATCGGAGCGCGGGTGAGCATGATGCCGAACAGGAGCAGGACCACGATCGCGCCGACGTAGATCAGCACCTGGACCCAGGCGACGAACTCGGCGGTGAGAACCAGATAACACCCGGCCAGCGCGCCGAAGCAGACGACCAGCCACAGGGCCGCGTGGACGAGCTGCCTGGTGGTCACGACGAGCAGCGCCGACCCGACGGCCATCGCGCCCAGCAGAAGGAAGACGATCTCCTGCCCGGTCGGCGACAGGTAGGACGGCACCTCGGTCACTTCTCCTCCTCGGGCTCTCCACTCGGATCCGTGGGAGGAGTCTGCCCCGGCGCGGCCGTCTCCGGAGGCGTGTCACCCCCACCTGTGGATAACTTTTCGACGGACGACCCGCCTGTGGACGGATCGTTCTTCTTCGGAAGGGCACCCGGTGGCCGGATCGCCCGGACGCTCGAAGCGGGTCTGGGGGAAGCGGGCCCGGAAGAGGCAGGCCCGGAAGAGGTGGGCCGGGGGCGAACCGGACGGGAGGCGGTCGCGAGCTCCTTCGGCGGCTCGGCGTTGGGTTCGTGGGCCGGAGGCGGCGGGACGGTCTGCGCCCAGGCCGCGAGCTTGTCCTTCTCGTGGAGAAGGTTACGGATGTCACCGTCGGCGTACTCGAACTCCGGTGACCAGAACAGCGCGTCGAAGGGGCAGACCTCGATGCAGATCCCGCAGTACATGCACAGGGAGAAGTCGATCGCGAAGCGGTCGAGCATGTTGCGGGCCCGGGGACGGCCACCTTCCGGGGCCGGGAGGGTCTCCTTGTGGGAGTCGATGTAGATGCACCAGTCGGGGCACTCACGGGCACAGAGCATGCACACCGTGCAGTTCTCCTCGACCAGCGCGATCACCCCCCTGCTCCTCGGGGGCAGCTCCGGCCGGACTTCGGGGTACTGCTGAGTCACCGACCTACTCAGCATGTGGCGAAGGGTGACGGAAAGCCCCTTCACCAATCCCACTCCTGGTATCCATGCCACAACTCAACATCATGACGCACAGTGGGGCGCTCGGGAATGCGTGGAACCACGAGACCGTAATGACAGGGGAATCAACGGGAGAACCGAGTTATCCACAGAAGTTATCCACAGACTGTGTGTTCGATAACCGACCCCCAATCGCCGGCTCACCACCGAAGCGTCTGCAGAGATCCTGAAAAAATCGTATTGTTCGCCCCATGTCCCACCAGTACGGGCCGGCCTGGCAGTCGCGACCCCCGGCACGATCCAACACGGCGTGGAGCGTCGTGTGGGCGCTGGTACCCCTGTTGACCTGCGGCATCGGGACGCCTTTCGTCATCGGCCACGCCGCGCGCAAGCTGCGGAGCCCGTTGCTGGCCCTCGCCGCCGTCCTCTACGGCCTCGGCGTCGGCATCTTCATGACCGCCGCGACCGTCTACGGGAGTTCCGACGACATCCCGATCGTGCTGGACACCATCGCGGCGATCGGCCTCTTCGCCGGCTGGCTCGGCGGGCTGGGCCACGCGCTGATCCTCAGGGGGTCGGTCTTCTCGCAGGGGACCTCCTACGCGTTCCATCCGGGGCCGCAGTCTCCCGGGTACGGCCACGTCCAGCGACCACCCCTGACGCCCTCGTACCAGACGGGTCCCACCGAGGTCTCGATGCTGCACCCGCCCGCGCAACGGCCGCAGCCGCGGCTCCCCGAGCCACCGCCGCGGCTCCCCGGGCCGCCGTCGCACCACGGCGGGTACCGGTCGCAGCCACAACCTCGTCATGACGACCGGCCGTCGCGGTACGCGCCGCCCCAGCCCTCCCAGGGCCACTTCGCCCAGGGCCAATCCGTACACCTCCCTCAGGAGCGCTTCGCCCAGGGCCAGCCCACCCACACCTCCCAGGACCCGCACGCCCCCTTCGCCCAGAGCGGGTCCGCCTACCCCTCCCCAAGCCGGAACACCCCCACCACCCAGGGCTGGCTGGGGCCGTACCGGCTGATCGGCAACCTGGGGAGGGGCGGCCAGGGCACGGTTCACCTCGCGCTGAGCCCGCAGGGGCAGAAAGTCGCGATCAAGGTGCTGCACGAGCACTTCAACGGCAATGAGGTGGTGAGGGAACGGTTCCTGAGGGAGGTGGAGGCGACGCGCAGGGTGGCGACGTTCTCCACGGCACGGGTGCTCGACGTGAACATCAACGAGGACCAGGCGTACGTCGTCAGCGAGTACGTGGAAGGCGACTCCCTGGAGCGGCTGGTCCGCGACAAGGGCCCGCGCGACGAGGACGGCCTGACCCGGCTCGCCCTCGCCACCGCGGGCGCGCTGGCCGCGATCCACCGGGCCGGCGTGGTGCACCGGGACTTCAAACCGGCCAACGTGCTGATCGGCGCCGACGGTCCCCGCGTCATCGACTTCGGTATCGCCCGAGCCCTCGACCAGGTCACCGCGACGTCGGGCAACATCATGGGCACCCCCGCCTACATGTCGCCCGAGCAGCTCGCGGGCAGGACGGTCGGCCCGGAGACCGACGTGTTCAGCTGGGCCGCGACCATGATCTTCGCCGCCTCGGGAAAGGTCGCCTTCGGGGAGGACACCATCCCCGCCATCCTGAACCGGGTGATCAACCATCATCCGGACCTGATGGCCCTGCCTCAGTCGCTGCGCCCGCTCGCCGCCGCCTGCCTGGACAAGGAGCCGGATAACCGGCCCACGGCCTCCGACATCATGCTGCGGATCGTGCAGTAGGGAACCGCGACCACCGGAGCGTCGATCAACACCGGCCGCGGCCGGACCGGCCCGGTGCGACCCGCTGTTCGCTCCAAGGCCGGAACGTCGCTCGGGCCTTGGCCGACCGGCGGCGCTCTAGGGAACCGCGTCCTTCACCCGCGCCGTCAGGTCCAGATACTCCTCGCGCGTCAGCGTGCGGATCGTGAGCTCCAGGTCGTTTCCCGCGGCGAAGCGCTCGACCTCCACCTCGTCCCAGCGTCCCGGCAGGTGGAACAGCTCCCCGCCCACCAGCAGACCGGTCTCCCCTGACCCCGCCGAGTACAGCAGGAGCTCGGACGCCTCCAGCTCGCGGGTCCTGCGCGCGGTCTCCAGCAGCAGGCGGCCGTGAACGACCACCAGGCGGCAGTGCGGCTGGCCCTCGCGCGTGAGCACACGTCCCTGGGCGGTCTGGTTGCGTGACCTGCGCCGGCCGACCCCGACCACGATGACGGCCCCGACGACCGTCAGCGCGGCCAGCACCAGGCCGGCGACCCCGAGCGGCTCCATCCCCCGGGTGACGTCGGCCCGGGTCTCGGTCAGGTTGAGGAGCACGAGCGTCACGAAGACCGCCCCGTAGGCGAGCACCGCCCACATGAGCACGTACAGCAACTGCTCGCGCCACCACACCTTCGGTGAGCTCAGGGGCGGCCTGAGGCTTCTCGCGCCGGGCACGCGCAGGCGCGGCATGGGCGCGGGCGCCCTGCGCCAGGTCACCGCACGCCACCTCGGCGACCTGCGGGCGAGGGCGACCCTGGCATGCTGCGGTGTCTCGAACGCCCGGAACTCGAACTCCAGCCCGTGGTCCGCGGCGAACGCCTTCACCGCCTTCTTCGAGCGGGATCCCGGGGCCTCCAACATGACCAGACCGGCCTCGTCGAGCACCGCCAGGCCGTATCTCGTCCTTCCCTTGCCGGGATAGCCGAAGATCAAAAGCGTGCTGGCCCGGCTCTCCCCGGTGAGCGGCAGCCGCACCGGCGGATGTTCCGGAACATCGACGACCAGTTCATCCTTTTCCACGGCGAGCGCGAGGGTCATGCATTCCGTCCTTGGCAAGTGGTGTCACAGAGTGTAACTCCCTGCCCTGTGTGCAGACTTCGAACGTCAGATCATCCAGTAAACGCCCCGGACGACATGGAAACAGCTAGGCGAAATAGGACAAAAACGATCAAGCAATGGCGATGCCCACGATTCCCGTCAGCGCGAGCTGGACGAGTGCCAGCGGCACCAGGACGACCCAGGCGAGCTTCTGCAGCTGGTCCTCACGAAGACGCGGATAGCTCACCCGGAGCCAGATGATCACGAAGACCAGCAGGAAGACCTTGAGGAGCATCCACACCGGCCCCGGCAGGAAGGGGCCGTGCCAGCCGCCGAGGAAGAGCACGCTGGTGAGCGCCGCCACCACGATGATCCCGGCGTACTCGGCCAGCATGAACAGGGCGAACCTCATGCCGGTGTACTCGGTCATCGGGCCCATGACGAGCTCGGAGTCGGCGATCGGCATGTCGAACGGCGGGCGGCGCAGCTCGGCGAGCCCGGCGACGAAGAAGACCACGCCGCCGATCGCCTGCCAGGGCAGCCACCACCACTGCCAGGCCTCCACGATGCCCGGCAGGGAGAGCGTGCCCGCCGCCATCGCGACGCTGGAGGCCGCGAGGACCAGCGGCAGCTCGTACGCCATGAGCTGGGCCGCCGAGCGCATCCCGCCCAGGGCGGAGTACTTGTTGCCCGAGGACCACCCGGCCATGATCGAGCCGAGCACGCCGACCCCCATGACGGCGAGGACGAAGAACAGCCCGACGTCCAGGTCGACCCCGACCAGTCCGGGTCCGATCGGGATGACGACCATCGCGAGGAGATAGGGGATCAGTGCCACGCCGGGGGCGAGGGTGAAGACCCGGCGGTCGGCCGCGACCGGGATCACCTGCTCCTTCTGCATGAACTTGACCCCGTCGGCGATCAGCTGGGCCCAGCCGTGGAAACCCCCGGCGTACATGGGACCGAGGCGCGCCTGCATGTGCGCCATCACCTTGTGCTCCATCTGCCCGGCGACCAGCGGCAGCACCAGGAAGACCGCGACGATCACGACGAGCCGTACCACGACGTCGAGCACCTCGGCGATCACGGGCACCTCCGCTCCCTCGGGGAGACTCCCCGGCCACCACGGATCACACAGGTCGCACGCGCCTCGCGAGCGCGAGGCCACCGGGCGGGGTCGTCGTGCGACAACGGCCCCGGGGTGTCACGCGGCGTACGCAGGTCCCCGCGAGCCACGCGAGCGCGAGACGGCCGGGCGGGGTCGTCGTGCGGCACGCGCGGAGTCTCGCGGGCGCGAGACGGTCTCCTGAGCGTCTCAGGTGTCACTCTCGCGCCCCCAGTCGGCGGGCACCCCCGGCGGGAGCGTCTTGCGACGGCTTGGCGAGCCGTGGCCCGACTCTCCGGGCTCCTTGGCGCCCGGCCAGGCCTTGGCGACCCGGGCGGCCAGCACGAAGTCCTTGCGCAGCGGGAAGCCCTCGAAGCCCTCGGGGAGCAGCAACGGCACCAGGTTCGGATGGCCCTCGAAGACGACACCGAACATCTCGAAGGTCTCGCGCTCGTGCCAGTCGGCACCGCGGAAGACACCGACCGCGCTGGGCAGCCGGGGGTCGGCGCGGGGAACCCGGGTGCGCAGCAGCAGGTGGGCGTGCGAGACGGGGGCGAAGAGGTGGACGACGATCGCGAACCCCTCCGGTGACTCGTCCACCGCGGTCAGCCAGTCGAAGAACTCGTAGCCCCCGGCCTTCGCGGACTCCAGCAGGCCGAGCCAGCCGTCGGGATCCACCTCGACCGTGATCTGGCCGAAGGACTCCGACAGCCGGGCGCCCTCGCCGTACGCGAAATCGGGCGCGGAACCGGGGCCGGGCGGGAGACCAGGCCCGGAGCCGGGTGAGGACGCCGGTGAGAGGCCGGAACCAGGAGCGGGAGCGGCCGCGGAACCAGGATCGGAACCGGGACCGGGACCGGAGGGGGGCGGGGACTCGGGGAGGTCAGGCATAGCGATCACTCAGGTTCTCCGCGGCGATCTTCTCCTGGAGCATCATGATGCCGTGGAGCAGTGCCTCGGGCCGGGGCGGGCAGCCGGGAACGTAGACGTCGACCGGGATGATCTGGTCGACGCCCTTGGTCACGCAGTAGGAGTCCCAGTACGGGCCGCCGGAGTTGGAACAGGCTCCGAAGGAGATCACGTACTTCGGGTCGGGCATCTGCTCGTAGAGCCGCTTGACCGCGGGGGCCATCTTGTCGGTCACCGTGCCCGAGACGATCATCAAATCCGCCTGCCGGGGACCGTTGGCGAACGGGATGACCCCGAACCTGATGAAGTCGTGCCTGCTCATCGAGGTCGCGATGAACTCGATCGCGCAGCAGGCCAGGCCGAAGTTGAACGCCCACAGTGAGTAACGGCGCCCCCAGTTGAGGATGAAGCGCATGGGCTTGGGGGCCAGACGCGAGACTGGCCCCACGGTGGGCATCGGGAGATCCGCCATGGCACGCATTCTCCTTCAGAGTCGGTGCTCGCGCTCGCCCGGTCTCATGGGCCCTCAGGTCCAGGTGAGCACGCGCTTGCGCCAGGCGTAAAGGATGCCGAGCGCGATGAAGCCGAGAAAGACGAACATCTCGGCAAGGGTGGTCATCCCGAAGCCGGGCTGGGCGAAGATCGTCGCCCAGGGGAACAGGAAGACCGCGTCCACCGCGAAGACCACGTACAGGTAGGTGAACACGTAGTAGCGGATCTGCGACTGCGCCCAGCCGTCGCCGACCGGGTCGACTCCGCACTCGTAGGTGAGCAGTTTCTCCGGGGTGGGGCGGTTGGGCCGGAGGCCCCGGTTGATGAGCAGTGCCCCGGCGACGATCAGCAGACCGATCGCGAACAGCGCGAGGACAACCACATAAGAGCCGAAATATCCGCTCATGGCCTCTCCTCCTCGGGACCGCCACCCTCGCCCTACCTATAGCAGTATTCGCCCTCCCCGTCACGCGGCGAAACCACCGGCCGCATAACGGCTAAAGCCTCTGTCCACTTCACATCAAGTAACAGCAAAACACGCTATAACCCCCTATAGCGTCACTTCATGCCTAAAGCGCGATTCACCGGAGGAATCGCTTGGATGGCCGCGATGCTGGCCGGTTGCGGCGTGGCCACCGCCTCTCCCTCTGTCAAGCCCCTCCTCCCCTCAGAGCCGACACTGATCGATTACGTGGACCCCTCCACGGTCCAGGGCATGAGCACGAGAAGCCTGAACACGCAGGGGAGCAAGGACCGGCGCGTGCACGCCGCCTACCCCGCCGTCTCCCACGCCCCTCCCCTCACCGAGAAGCTCCGCGAGACGGTGGCCGAGAGCCTCGACCGGTTCACCCGGGAGGTCTCCAGGGGCGCCCTGCCCGAGCCCGAGTTCAACGTGGACTGGCAGCTCGCCGCCGCGAGCCCCGAGGTCCTGGGGGTACGGCTGCGCATCGGCCGGTCCACGGGCTCCGGCTGGAGGGAGTCCAGGACCACCCTCTGGTACGACCGGGCGATCGGGCGCGCCCTGGGCTCCCCCGGCCTGCTCAGGGACGGCACGGCGCCGGCCGCGCTCGCCGGGCTCGTCGGGAAGGAGCTGGCGCTGCGGGGCTCGCCGGTGAATCCCGACGCGCTCAAGCCGACCCCCGCGACGTTCGACTCCATCGGTTTCAACCCGCGCGGCGACCTCGTCGTGGAGTTCGACGACGAGCAGGTGAGCCCGGGGGTGACCGGCCGGGTCGCGGTCGCCGTACCGTCCGCGACCGCGGCGCCGCTGCTGTCGGCGACCGGGCTGCGGGCGCGGGAGGCGGCCGTGGGAGGCGGCCGTGGGAGGCGCGACCCTCACCTCGCGGGAGGACATGCGCGCGGCAGGCGGGGACAGGCCCGCGGCGCGCAGTTCCAAGGCGGGCGGGGTGGACTGCGCGCGGGTCAGGTGCGTGGCGCTGACCTACGAGGACGGGCCGGGTCCCGAGACCGGGCGGCTGCTCGACGTCCTCGGCGCCCACGGGGCGCGGGCGGCCTTCTTCGCCCTCGGCTCCAACGCCTCCGCGCGTCCCGAGCTGCTCGACCGGATCACGCCGGGGGCGATCGTCCTCATGCACGATGTTCACGGCGCGACCGTGGACGCGGCCCCCGAGATCCTGCGTGAGATCGCCTCCAGGGGTTATACCTTTGTCACCGTCCCGGAACTGTATGGCTCCCACGCGATGGAACCGGGCCGGACCACGACTCCGGGACCGTGTCGGACGTGCTGAAAAAGCGATCCATGCCATAACCTGTGGCTATGGGGCCATAGCTGGAGGCGATGAGAGCATCTCCGCGACGGGACATATAGTTGGGCATCGTGATCCCAACCGTCCTCTTCGGCCGCCTGCACGTTGACCTGTGTCGGCTCGCGGCCGGGCTGTGTCAGGCCGACCGTCCGTGATCGCGACCTCTCCGTAGACCGTACAACGGCCGCGACGCGCGACGTCCGTGCCCAGGTTTCGACTCAGATTCGACTCAGCGGCCACTAAGGATATGGGACAAAGGTCACTTTCCTCCGCCGAGTGGAACGCGAAAAGACTACGCGTGACCCCGAGGATCTAGCATGGAAAAAAGAATGTGCCACGAGCAACGGCGCCCTGTCGCGTCGAGGAGGACTGAGCTGTGACCAAGCAGGTTCAGCAACTCGACCGCGTGATCATCCGGTTCGCGGGCGACTCCGGCGACGGCATGCAGCTGACCGGTGACCGTTTCACCGCCGGGACCGCGGAGTTCGGCAACGACCTGTCGACGCTGCCCAACTTCCCCGCGGAGATCCGCGCCCCCGCAGGCACCCTGCCGGGTGTGTCGAGCTTCCAGCTCCACTTCGCCGACCACGACATCCTCACACCGGGTGACGCCCCCAACGTCCTGGTCGCGATGAACCCCGCCGCGCTGAAGGCGAACCTCTCCGACCTGCCGCGCGGCGCCGACATCATCGCCAACATCGACGAGTTCACCAAGCGCAACCTGCAGAAGGTGGGCTACGAGGTCAGTCCCCTTGAGGACGACTCGCTCTCCGAGTGGCGGGTCCACGCGGTGCCGCTGACCTCGCTCACGGTCAAGGCGCTCGAAGGCTTCGCGCTGTCCAAGAAGGACGCCGAGCGGTCGAAGAACATGTTCGCCCTCGGGCTCCTGAGCTGGCTCTACCACCGCCCCACCGAGGCGACGATCAAGTTTCTTGAGACCAAGTTCGCCAAGAAGCCCGACATCGCCAAGGCGAACATCGCCGCCTTCCAGGCGGGCTGGAACTACGGCGAGACCACCGAGTCCTTCTCGGTCTCGTACGAGATCAAGCCGGCCAAGCTCGCCCCCGGCGTGTACCGCAACATCTCCGGCAACCAGGCGCTCGCCTACGGTCTGATCGCCGGCTCGGTGCAGTCGAGGCTGCCGCTGTTCCTCGGCTCGTACCCGATCACCCCGGCCAGCGACATCCTGCACGAGCTGTCCAAGCACAAGCGGTTCGGCATCCGCACCTTCCAGGCCGAGGACGAGATCGCGGGCGTCGGCGCGGCGCTCGGCGCCGCCTTCGGCGGGGCGCTCGGCGTCACGACGACCTCGGGGCCGGGTGTCGCTCTGAAGGCCGAGACCGTCGGCCTCGCGGTGACCACCGAGCTGCCGCTCATCGTGGTCGACGTGCAGCGCGCGGGTCCCAGCACCGGCATGCCCACCAAGACCGAGCAGACCGACCTGCTGATGGCGATGTACGGCCGCAACGGCGAGTCGCCGCTGCCGATCGTGGCCCCCTCGACCCCCTCCGACTGCTTCGACGCGGCGGTGGAGGCGGTGAGGATCGCGGTGAAGTACCGCACTCCGGTCATGCTGCTCTCCGACGGCTACCTCGCCAACGGCTCCGAGCCGTGGAAGCTGCCCGACGCCGCCGATCTTCCCGACATCTCCATCGAGTTCGCCACGGGTCCGAACTCCGATGACGGCGTCACCTTCCTGCCGTTCAAGCGCGACGCCGAGACCCTCGCCCGCCCCTGGGCGATCCCCGGCACCGCGGGCCTGGAGCACCGGATCGGCGGCATCGAGAAGGCCGAGAACACCGGCAACATCTCCTACGACCCCAACAACCACGACCGGATGGTCCGGGTCCGCCAGGCCAAGATCGACGGGATCGCGACCGACATCCCGCCGCTCACCGTGGACGACCCCGACGGCGAGGCACGCGTGCTGGTGCTCGGCTGGGGGTCGACGTACGGGCCGATCGCGGCGGCGGTGCGACGCATCAGGAGGAGCGGCGGCAAGGTCGCCCAGGCCCACCTGCGGCACCTCAACCCGCTGCCCGCCAACACCGGCGAGGTCCTGCGCGCGTACGACAAGGTCCTCCTGCCGGAGATCAACCTCGGCCAGCTCGCGCTGCTGCTCCGCGCCCGCTTCCTGGTCGACATCATCAGCTACAACCGAGTGCGCGGGCTTCCGTTCAAGGCAGAGGAACTCGCCGGCGTGATCCAGGACGTGATCGACAGTGAGTAGTGCTGAGTTGCCCCCGGTGTCCACCCCTTCGAGGGGCGGGGCGCTTTCGCTCGTCCCGAAGTCCGAGGTGAAACTCGGCATGAAGGACTTCAAGACCGACCAGGAGGTCCGCTGGTGCCCGGGATGCGGTGACTACGCCATCCTCGCCGCGGTCCAGTCGTTCGTGCCCGAGCTCGGGCTCAAGCGCGAGAACATGGTGTTCGTCTCGGGCATCGGGTGTTCCTCCCGGTTCCCCTACTACATGGACACCTACGGGTTCCACTCGATCCACGGCCGTGCCCCGGCGATCGCGACCGGTCTGGCCGCCTCGCGTCCCGACCTCTCGGTGTGGGTGATCACCGGTGACGGCGACGCGCTGTCCATCGGCGGCAACCACCTCATCCACGCGCTGCGCCGCAACGTCAACCTGAACATCCTGCTGTTCAACAACAGGATCTACGGTCTGACCAAGGGCCAGTACTCCCCGACCTCCGAGGTCGGCAAGATCACGAAGTCGACCCCGATGGGTTCGCTGGACAAGCCGTTCAACCCGATCTCGCTCGCCATCGGCGCCGAGGCCTCCTTCGTGGCCAGGACGATCGACTCCGACCGCAAGCACCTTCAGTCGGTGCTGCGCGAGGCCGCCGAGCACCGGGGCACCTCGCTCGTCGAGATCTACCAGAACTGCAACATCTTCAACGACGACGCCTTCGAGCCGCTGAAGGACCCCGAGCAGCGCGACGACATCACGCTGCGCCTGGAGCACGGGCAGCCCATCGCCTCGGCCTCCAAGGCGGTGCGCAGGGCGGCCGACGGCGGCATCGAGGTCGTCCCGAGGTCGGCGGTGAGCGAGGAGGAGATCCTCGTGCACGACGCCCACCGCACCGACCCCTCGCTCGCCTTCGCGCTCTCCCGGCTGGACGAGCCCGCCTTCCAGCACGTCCCGATCGGTGTCTTCCGCAGCGTCGACCGCCCCTCCTACGACGAGCTCATGGCCGAGCAACTCCAGGAGGCCGTCGGCGAGCGGGGGCCCGGCGACCTGAACGACCTGCTGCTCGGCGGGGACACCTGGCGTATCAGCTGATTGGAACCATCGAGAAAACGCACGGCATCACCCGGTAAGGCCCGCTCTCCGGAGCGGGCCTTAGCGCTTATCTACTGCAAATCCCCCGAATCAGGAGAAAGCGTATGGCCAACCCGGTGGCGGAAGAGTACTGGCGGGCGAGACCCGTACTGGTGACGGGTGCCGGTGGCTTCATCGGCACCCACCTGGTGCGACGCCTGTGCGCGCTCGGCGCGCGGGTGCACGCGGTCGGCCGCCGCCTCAGGGAGAGCACGTACGGCGAGACGTGGCACGTCGCGGACGTCGCCGACGCGGGCGCGGTCGAATGGCTCGTCGACTCGACCCGCCCCGCCGTCGTGTTCCACCTCGCCAGCGAGGTCGCGGGGGCGAGGGATCCGAAGCTCGTGCTGCCGATGCTGCACAGCAACCTCACCGGCGTGGTCAACCTGCTCACGGCGATCGCCGACGTCCCCGAGACCAGGGTGGTGCTCGCGGGCTCACTGGAGGAGCTCCGCCCCGAGGAGGACGGCAAGGCACCGTCCTCGCCGTACGCGGTGTCCAAGTGGGCCGCCGACGGCTACGCGCGGATGTTCCACCACCTGTGGGATGTCCAGGTCAGCAACCTGCGGATCGGCATGGTCTACGGCCCCGGCCGCCAGGACACCCACAAGCTGGTCCCCTACGTGGCGCTGGCGCTGCTGCGCGGGCGAGAGCCCGAACTCGGCAGCGGAACGCGCCACCTCGACTGGGTGTACGTCGACGACGTGGTCGACGCCTTCCTCGCCGCGGGCGCGACCCCGGAGGCGGCGGGCCGCGCCTTCGACATCGGCACCGGGACGGGCACCTCCATCCGCGACACCGCGGAACTCCTCTCCGACATCGTCGGCGGCCCGACCCGCCCCCGCTACGGCGTGCTCACCGACAGGGCGCTGGACAGCGCCAGGATCGCCGACCCGGCCCTCGCCGCCGAGGTCCTCGGCTGGCGGCCCGCCGTCGGGCTGGAGGAAGGGCTGCGAAGGACCGTCGACTGGTTCTCCCGCGAGGGCCGCTGAGCGCACCGCCCGCCCAGACCGTCCCGCGCCTTCCGGTCGGGCGGCTCCACGACCGGCCCGCTCACCACGGGGACAACAGCCGGTCTTCGCCAGAGCATGATCATTCGTCGCGTCTCAGGTCACCAGGGCACCGGGTTTCCCTTTCGCGTCTTCGGGACGGCCGGCTCGCCGGAGGGGTCGCCGTCTCAGTGCGGCTGCCGGCCCACCATCTCGGTGATCCAGACCGGCGCGAACGGAGACGTGCAGCCGGGGGAGGTCGGGTAGTCCTTGAGCACCTCCAGGCGCTCACCGATGTCGATCGCGCGGGCGCGGTGCTCGGCGTGCTCGATCCCGATCTGGGCCAGGCAGTGGTTCATCGCCCACTGCAGGCGATCCGGGGCGTTCTTCAGCTCCGCCTCGATGACGTCGAGCAGTCCCGCGAGGTCGAGGGCCTCGGGCTTCTTCGCCACGCGTTCGACGGTGAGCGCCCATCCGGCGCTCGCGACCGCCGGGTCCGGATCGGCCAGCCAGGCGAGCCGTAGCTCTTCCGAGTGCGGGCTCTTCTTCACCACGTAGTTCACGAGCCAGTCGTGCACCTTGGGTGCGCGTGCCTCGCGCAGCATCGCGTCCAGCTCGTCACGCTCGAACGCCTTCGGGCGACAGATCAGGAGTGCGAGCAGTCTCGCCGCGGTGTCATCCGTCTCCCAGAGCCGGAGCGCGAGCTCCTGCTGCGTCTTCAGCCGCTTCGCGATCGCGCGCAGCTTGCCGAGGTTCACGCCGTGATCGTCACCATGTCTCTCGTTCACCTCGCGCATCCTCGGGTCCTCAAGGTCGGCCAGCTCGGCCATCACCTCGGACACCGTCGTCTCGGCCATTTCGGACTCCCTCCATCACGGGCGAAGATCAGCCTATGACGGCAGTCTGGTCTTGTCGTACATTCCGGTTCGGCGACGGCACCGGTGACGAAGGCGGTTTCCCCATCCGGCGACCACCGCCGGCCCCGTACTCAACCGGCGTGAGTCCCGGAGGCGAGGAAGGACGGGATCGCGACGAAGAGCCGCTCTTCGCGTGCCCTCGCGGCCTGGTCGTCGAGCCAGGCGCCCTCTCCCAGGGTGGCGAGCATCGGCAGGCCCTCGATACCCGTCCACACGATCGCGTGGACCTCGACGGTGACGTCGACGACGGCGTCGCCCGGCTCCTGATACGCGCGTTCCCGCAGGTCGCGGACCTGGGAGAGATCGTTATAGGCGTCGATGACAGTGAGTAACATCGACATGTGCGTCATTGTGCGACTTAATGCTGACATGAGGTCAATTGGTGAGGTGGCGGCTCAGTTCGGGCTACCGACACACGTGCTGCGCCACTGGGAGGCGGAAGGGCTGATGGCACCGGCCCGCGCGGGCGACCGCCGCCGCTACACCGAGGCGGACCTGCACCGGGTGGCGGCGATCCTCATCTCGAAGGAGGCGGGTTTCGGACTCGCGGAGATCCGGACGATGCTGACCGCCCGCTCCGCACCGGCTCGCCACGAGGTGATGACCCGCCACCGCGAGAGGCTGCTGACACGGATCGCCCGAGCCCAGGTCGCGCTCGACATGCTGGAGGGCGGCCTGGAATGCCCGCACGACGACATCATGACCTGCCCGCATTTCCAGGGGCTTCTGACCGACCGGCTGGGGCCGTCCTCCGTGACGGACGCGAACCGGACGCGGCCGGACCCGTCTGCCTCCTGAAAGCGACCTGAGAGCGACGCCGCCGGCTCGCCCGGCTTTCCCGACCGCGACGGACGCCTCACAGCTCCGAAGCCGCAGCACGGCGGCCACCTTGGTCCCGGCGACACGAAACACCGTCGCCACACGAGCGGGCTCCTGGCTGCCGGGCCACGTCACATCCTCCTCGACCACCATGAGCCGCGCGCTCACCGGGTGCCGGGATCGCGGCACCAGCCGGATCCCCGAACGCTCCACCCAGTCCGCGAACGGTGCGTCCGCCGCTCCGCGCTCTCTGCGCGGACGGCCCGGTGCGGGTGCTGGAGAAGTGCGGCATCCGGCACGTCAGGACAGCCCGGTACGGCAAGCACGAGCACTTCGTACCGGCCGTGCGCTCAGGAGCCCTTTCGGCCAGCACTCCTCCGCATTAAGTCTGAGCAGAAAATGTTTTACATAAATAGGCGTCTCCGAAATCACAAAATTGATCACGGTGAGCTTACGGCCAATCATGTGGCGTGAACCTTCAATACACAGACCTGACTTGAAGAATGACATCACTTAGCTTGAGTCGCGGCTCTCCTGGATCACAACGCGTGAGGTTGACTGTGAAAACAGCAGTGGATCTTCGTGTAATCCGCAGATCGACGGCGCCGGCAGGAATGCTTAACGCGCGCAAGTGGCGCTGATCGTATGATGCCTGGCCGAATGGCCGAGATCTGTTGACATGTGAAGGCACGCATTTCCCCGGTTGGCATGTCAGTGCATTTGTGCGTCGTGTAGTCGCCGTTGCAGATGAATGGCCAGGCGGTGATTCCGTCGTGCCGATCGGTCACCCGGTACCGCATGGGCTGTTCTCATGCGCCGACGTCAAGGGAAAGGAGTGAACTGTGACAGCCGAAAGCGAGATCGACACAGGGAAACCTGGAACGAGACTCTTGTTCGAGGACGACGAAACCCGAGTCTGGCTCCTGGAGCTCGAAGACGGTGAAGCCACGGAATGGCATCCACACGAGTGGGACTACATCTTCGTGGTCGACCTGCCAGGAAAGGTCAAGCTGGAATATCGCGACGGGAGCGGGGAGATCCAAGACGACTACCTCGGCCAGGTCGTCTATCGGGAGCGCGGCCCATCCCACAGGTTGATCAACATGTCCGGAAACTTTTATCGCAACGTCGTCATCGAGTTCGTCGGGAAGAAATTCGACCAGTGGCCCCCGGCACCCGTGCAATCACTGCCGGGAACGGCTGTTCCCGGAGGACACACCCGTTACCACCAACCCAACGGAGAGGAAAACTCGTGACCACAGTCCGTGACTGGATCGAGGAGAACGTCACCCAGGACAAGCGGGCTCTGTCCTGGTTCGACGAGGAGGTCTGCGAGGACCGCATTCGGAGGGCCTACCGCGAACTGCTGTCGGGGTACGAGATCGACCCCTCCACCATTCTCAAGACGACCGTCCCGGTGACCGGTGAGCACACCGGAGTGGTGCGCGAGCACGACATCAACTTCTACTCCATCTGCGCCCACCATTTCCTGCCGTTCTTCGGCACGGTCGACATCACATATGTGCCTGGGCCGAGGATTCTCGGGCTCGGTAAATTCCCGCGACTGGTGCAGGCATACAGCCGCCGCTTCCAGATCCAGGAGCACCTGGTCCGCGACATCGCCAAAGAGATCATGGAGTCGGGCGACGCCCGAGCCGTTCACGTCCGCTCATCCGGGAGGCACATGTGCATGTGCAGCAGGGGCCCTTCGGATCAAACCGTGATCACTGAGACCTCCTACATCGCCGGCGATCAGGAACTTCTCGTGCGCTTCGGAGTCGACCATCCGCGCTGACAATCATGGTTAGGCTCACTGGCCTGCCGCCCTCGGCCACAACCGGGGGCGGTCACCAGTTCTGCATTCATTGCCGGGCGGAAGCAGTGGACTGGCACCGAAACAGTAACGGCGTACGCTACGTTACATGTTCAGCCTGCGGCCGGATCGAAACACGATGTCTCATTCTGGACCCCGAGATAATGTGGTGGTCCGACGCGAACGATGAGTACTGGCACGCGACGGCCGGGGTTTTCGTCCAGCGCGGGGACGGGCGATACCTGTTCTTCAACCGCACTGCCCATCCATTCGGCCTCACTATTCCCGCCGGACATCTCAACACAGGTGAGGGGCCGCTCCAGGCTGCCATGCGAGAGTTGAAGGAGGAGACAGGTCTGGCGGCGAGCACGTTACGCCTGCTCGGCGAAATCCCCATACCTGGGGATGAATGCCGCCGGGGCTCCGACTCTCACCACTGGCACGTCTACAAGCACAGTTGCGATTCAGCACCTGTTCAGCTAAACGAGGAAGGCGAAGCACCGGTGTGGTTGACCCTCAAGGAGGCAGCCACCAGCCGAGTCACCCACGCGGTGAGCAGGCTGATCGATCACTTCGGAGGGCTCCTGGATGCCTGATAGCACCACTCAGCTGGCGGGCCGTCGTGAATGGCTGGGACTGGCCGTACTCGCGCTGCCCACCATGCTGATCGGTCTGGACATGACGGTGTTGCATCTGGCGGCCCCGCAACTGTCTCGCAGCATGAACCCCTCCACCACCCAGCTGCTGTGGATCGTGGACATCTACGGCTTCATGGTGGCCGGCTTCCTCATGACCATGGGAACGCTCGGTGACCGGATCGGCCGTCGAAAGCTCCTGTTCATCGGCGCCGGATGTTTCGCGGCGGCGTCGCTGCTCGCCGCCTACTCCTCGTCCGTCCCCATGCTCATGACCGCCCGAGCCCTGCTGGGCGTGGCGGGGGCCACGCTGATGCCCTCCACCATCTCGCTGCTGTCCAACATGTTCACCGACCCGGGCCAGCGGCGGGTCGCCATCGCCGTGTGGATGGCCAACTTCATGGCCGGCGGAATGATCGGCCCGCTGGTCGGCGGATTTCTGCTTGAGCGGTTCTGGTGGGGGTCGATCTTCCTCATCGGTGTCGCAATCCCCGTCCTCCTGTTGCTGGTCGGGCCGCTGGTTCTGCCGGAGTACCGCAGCCCGAGCGTGGGCCGGATCGACCTGCTCACAGCGGGCCTGATCACCTTCTCGATCATGGCCATGGTTTACGGCATCAAGGAGGCGGCGCGCAGCGGGCTCTCTCTCACCTCGGCCGCGGCCGTCGCCATCGGAGTGGCGGGAGGCTATCTGTTCGTCCTTCGCCAGCTGCGCCGCCCCAACCCCATGATCGACTTGCGGTTGCTGTTCGCCCGCAAGGCTTTCGGCGTCTCGCTCGGCTCCCTCACCCTGGGCTTGTTCGTCAACACCGGGATCCAATTCCTCGTCCTGCAGTATCTCCAGGTCGTCGTGGGGCTCACGCCGCTGCAGGCCGGCGTGTGGGTGCTGCCCGCCATGGTCGCAGGCATCGCCGGAAGCCTGTTGGCGCCGGTGCCCACGCGCTGGATGGCGCCGAGCCGGGTGATGGGCTTGGGCTTCCTCGTCGGGGTGATCGGTCTGGCAGTGACCGCACTCGCGCACGACTCTCACAGCGGAGCGCTGTCGGTCACCGGCTTCGCCATCACCTCCCTCGGTATTCAGGCTTCCCTCGCGCTGGCGAACGACGGCATTATCGCGAGCGTGCCCCCGGAGCGGGCCGGCACGGCGTCAGGCATGGGAGAGACAGGCGCGGAACTGGGCAACGCGCTGGGAGTGGCCATCGGAGGCAGCATCGCCACCGCTGTCTACCAGCTCGGATTGCCCCCCAGCCAGGCCGAGCACGAACAGGCCATCCGCGACAGCTTCGCCGGAGCCTCCGCGGAGGGGGTGCCCGCAGACGTGCTCGAAATGGCGCACCAGGCGTTCACCACCGGAGTGCAGGTCACCGCCGTCGTATTGGCTGCGGTGTCCGCGATGCTCATGGTGTTCAACTGGCGCGTCAAGCACTGATCCCTACCGGGTCCTGAACCTCTCCCAGGGAACGACCTTCGAGCTCCGGGACCTCGACGGCCCGGCCCAGGACGTGATCCGTTCGGCTGCCTGCGACTGTCTGCCCTGGGTTGGCTCGATTCAGTGCGCACCTCAAGGGGCCGCGGCGACTCTGCGGCGTGTCCTTAGCAGGTCCCGGCCGACCGGCTCCGACAGCTCGCCTGCCTGACCGTCCGGTCACGTCCAGCCGGAACCGTCGCGAGTTTCGGACATCCGGATCACCCGACAGGCCCAAGGTGGCGATTTACCCGCCGGGTCATCGACCGGCGGGCCACAACGCAGTCTGGAAGGCGACAGCAGGTCGGGCCACGAGTGGGTGGACTGAGCCTTCCCACGCGTGACATGCGCGATCGGACGTGTCCGGCGGCGCACACGGAAGCCCCGTCTCCTCGGAAAACCGCGAGGAGACGGGGCTTGATCAGGGGTGACCGGGACGCCTTTCACAGCCTCCGAACCTGGCCGGACGCTCCCCCTGCCACTTTCACGGCCGTCCCGGTGGGCCCTAGAAAGGACCGTTGGAGCACATCATCGGCTTGCCGTCGATGACGCACGGGTACCAGCTGAGCTCGCGCGGCTTGGCCTGGGCGGCGCCCGTGGTCGCGAAACCGACGATCATCAGCGCCGCGAGGGTGGTGGCGGCGAGGGCGACCGTACGCTTGACAAGAGTCCTCATTGAAAATCCCCTTCCATCGGTGTGTACTCCAGGATCAAATCAAGGGCCTCTGCAAACCCACTTGTAAGTCACTGGGAGTGCGCAGGTCCCGGCCCGGCCTGACCCTCCGCGTTGTCCCGCGTCGGCGCCGCGCTCCACGAGGTCCGGGGACGGGCCGGACGTGCTGCCGTTGCCGTGTCCGCCACTAGACTGGAGCCCGTGGACGACGAGCCCGAGGTAGAAATCGGTGCACCACTCCCCGCCACCGCCTACACGGTTCTGGGCGTCCTGTCGGTCCTCGACGAGGAGCTGTCCGCCGCCGAGATCAAGGTCCGGTGCGACTACACGCTGCGCTGGTTCTACTGGTCGCCCGCCATCAGCCATATCCGCCGGGAGCTGCGAAGGTTGCGGGACCTGGGGCTGGTGACCGAGCGCGAGGTGACGATCGGCAAGGTCCGGCGGAGCACCCTGTACCAGGCCACGGATCGCGGCGAGGAGGTGCTCCGGCAGTGGGTCTCCAGCCCGTCGGTCGACGAGCCGGTGATGCTCAAGAACCCCGCGCTGCTCCGGATCTACCTGGGCAGGTTCACCGACCCCTACAAGCTGGTCAAAGTCCTCGACGATCGGCTGGAGCAGCTTGAGGAGCAGATCAAGGACCTGGTCTGGGGCAAGAGACGGAGCCACGAGCTCGGCCTCGACGAGGAGGAGCGCATCCAGTACGGAAACGCGATCGGCGACTACCTGCTGCGCGCCGCCCACTTCGAGTACGGCAACGTGCGCCAGTTGCGCGACCGCATCGCCGACCACGACCCCGATCATCCGGAGCTGAAGGTCACCCGGCCCAAGGGGTCACTCCGGCGCCGCCTGCGCCAGCACGACGAGCAGCCGGAGGACCTGCCCGACCAGTGACGGGAAAGAGGACCGGCGGCGCCCGGACGCGGTGTGCCCGCCTGCTCCAGGGCCGTTCCCCGGCCGGCCGCGCCGGGACGCGGTATCCGCGCCCTTTCGCGCCCCTCTTCGAGGGCTGTCCATATGGTGGCGTGCGGTGTGCCCGCGCCCCCTCCGGAGTCGTCCCTGGGCGCACCGGAGGCCACCGGCCGTCGAGACGGCCGGTGGCCTCCGGTGCGTTCGCGGCCGGTCAGTTCTCCTCCGAGACCACTCCCAGGTACGTCCCGTAGACGCCGAGCCGCTCGCCGTCACGTTCGACCTCGCCGAGCAGCCGGCTGCGCGGGGACATCACGGTGTCCAGCGGGAGCACGCTGAACCGGACGTGCACCGGCCGGGAGGTCTCGGGGTCGGTGATGTCGACCCAGACCACGACGGTGCCCTTCACCTCGTCCTGCTCGACCTTGGTCACGCGGTGCCGCGAGGTCAGTTCGAGGAAGGTGTGCTCGCCGGTCAGATCGAACCGGACGGGTGCGCACAGCTCCCCCTGACGCGGCGGAATGCACAGACTGATTGCCATCACTCAGCTCCTTGGTCATCGAGATCGTTGAGGAAACGGGCCATCGCGTCGGCCAGAGCACGGGGATTGCCGGTCTGGATGGTGTGCCCGGCACCGGGGACCCGTTCCCAGCGAGCCCGGGGAATGAGCGCGGCGAGTTCCGCCGCACCCTCGTCGCTGAACACCCGGCTGCGCTCGCCACGCAGCACCAGGGCAGGGCAGGCGATCCGCGCCGCGGCCTGGCGCAGCTCGTCCGGGGAGGCGATCCGCCCCATCTCCGGATGGAACTGCGCCGTGTCGTGCTTCCAGGTGAGCATGCCGCCGTCGGTCCAGGTCAGGTTCTGCGCCACCCCGGAGGTGGACGCCTCCCGGGTGCGCGGCAGCACGCCGGCGAGGAAGGCGTCGGCCTCCTCGAGATCGGCGAAGAACGGCCGCCGGGAGATCAGATCGTTGATGGACAGGCCCGTCGTGTCGTCGATGTCGGGGCCGACGTCGACCACGACCAGCCCGGCCAGCACCGCCGGGCGGCGGGCGGCCCAGACCAGGGCCGCCATGCCGCCCAGCGAGTGCCCGACCAGGACGACCTGCCGGGCGCCGAAGCTCGCGGTCACCGTGTCGAGGTCCGCGGCGATGGCGTCGGTGCCGTAACCGCCGGACCCGGCCCAGTCGCTCTCCCCGTGTCCGCGCAGGTCAAGCGCGACGCAGCGTCCGATTCGCCGGAGCAGCAGCCCGACACTGTCGAAGGAGTGCGCGTGCAACCCGCCGCCGTGCAGGAACAGCAGCAGCGGCTCGGTGACCGGGCCTGGCCACTCCAGATAGTGCAGCCGCACCCCGTCGGCGGCCCGTACCATGCCCTCGGCGGGGAGCACCACGTCGGCGGGGTCGACTCCGGCGGCCGAGGCGAGCGCGGTGAGCCGCTCGAACTCGGCCGCGAAGGAGTGCATCCGCAGCGTGCGTACCGAGGGCCGCCCCGGTGAGAGGGCCCCGCTCACAGGCCCGCCGGCCGGGTGCCGATCACCTTCTCCTCCGCCAGGGCCCGGGTCTCGTCGGAGTCCATCCCGAGGATGCCGGTGAGGACCTCCTCGTTGTGCTGGCCCAGCAGGGGCGGCGGAGTGTGGAACCACGGCTCGGTGACGCTGGCCAGGTGGAAGGGCAGACCGGCGGTCAGGAACTCGCCGACCGCCGGATGCGCCACCGGCTCCCAGAACCGGCGGGCGGTGAGCTGCGCGTCGGTCAGCAGGTCGGCCGGAGGGCTGACCCGTGCGGCGGCGACCCCGGCTGCCCGGAGCCGGTCCACCGCCTCCCCCACCTCGACCCGCGCGCTCCACGAGCCGATCGCCTCGTCCAGTTCGTCGGCCGCCGCCCGCCGGCCCGGCTCGTGGGCGAGGTCCGCGCGGCCGGCCAGGTCGTCCCGGCCCAGGAGCCGCGCGAGCGCGGTCCAGGCGTCGTCGTCGAGCACGGCCAGGGCCACCCACTCGTCCTCTCCGGCGCAGCGGTAGACCCCCTGCGGGCCGGCGCCCGGGCCGCGGTTGCCGTCCCGCCGCAGCTCCCGGCCGTTGACGTTCGCCTCCAGCAGCGCCTCGGCCGTGACGTTGAGCGCCGCCTCGACCATCGTCGACTCGACCTGCATGCCCGCCCCGGTGGCGTCGCGGACCTCGAACGCGGCGATCGAGGCGAATACCGCGTGCAGCCCGGCGAGGGGGTCGCACACCCCTCGGGGGATCAACGGCGGGCCGTCGGCGGCGCCGGTCATCCAGGCCATGCCGCTGGCCTGCTCCATCGTCTGGGCGAAACCCACCCGGTCCCGCCACGGCCCGTCGAGGCCGAACGCCGGCATCCGGATCATCGTGACGCGCGGATTGGCGGCCCTGACCTCGTCCCAGCTCAGGCCGAGATTGTCCATCACCCGGGGGGAGAAGTTCTCGATGACCATGTCGGCGGTGGAGATCAGGCGCAGCGCCACCTCACGGGCCCGGGACAGGCTCAGCTCCAGGGTGAGGTCGAGCTTGTCGCTGTTGTTGGCCAGGAAGAAGAGCCCCCACTCCCACCACTGGTCGACGGTCGGGGGCTTGCCGCCGGAGAAACGCATCCCGTCGGGCCGGCGCAGACCTTCGATCTTGATAACCTCGGCGCCGAGCGCGGCGAGGGTCTGGGTGGCGATGGGGCCGGCCCAGAAGGCGGTGAAGTCCACGATTCGCAGCCCGGCGAGCGGGCGGGCCGACACGTCGGCGGCGGCGTCTTCGCCGGAGACGCCGGAGACGCCGGAGATACGGTCCTCCCGTACCGGCCAGCTCACCCGGCCGTCGTGCGCGCCGAGGGCGGGCACCTCGCCAGGGCCGAGGATGTCGAAGGCCTCGCTGCGGTAGGGAGCCCGAGGCTGCGGGTCGCCGGCCGTGTTCTTCACGAAGACGCCGCGCTCGCGGAAGTGGTCGATCTCGGTGACCGTGGTCGGGGTGCCGATGGGGGCGACGGGAATGCGCAGCGCGACGGCGAACTCCACGATCTCGGCCGTGGTGCGGGTGGCCGCCCAGTTCTCCACCATCTCGGTGAACTCCTCCCGCCGCCGCAGGCGGCCGGCGAAGGAGGCCAGGTCGGCGTCGTCGGCGAGGTCGGGCCGGTCGATCAGCACCAGGAAGTCGGCGAACTGCTGCGCGGTGATGGTGCAGAACCCGACCAGGCCGTCGGCGGTGGGGACGATCGAGGGGAGTTCGAGGCTTCTCGGCGGCAGTTCCTGGCCTTCGCCGGGAAGGCTCGCCGCGACCGCGGGGAGCCCGCCCATGGTGATGACCATGGCTTCGAACGTCGACACGTCGATGACGTCACCCTGTCCGGTCCGCCTGCTCCGGCGCAGCGCGGCGGCGGCGGCGACGGCGCAGTAGGTGCCCGCCACCCACTCGCCGAGCCGTCCCCCGGCCTGCAACGGCACCTCACCGGGCCAGCCTCGGCCGCCGATGGAGCCGCACATCGCCTGCAGGACGAACTCGTTGACCGGCAGACCGGCCTCGGCGTACGGCCCCTCCAGGCCGAAGGGGGTGACCGAGACGACCACCGTCGCGGCGTCGGACGGCAGCAGCCGGCGTACGGCGTCGACGTCCCAGCCGGCCGATCCGTCGGTGACGACGAGATCGACGTCGGCGAACAGCTCCGCGGCGCCGGACATCACAGACTTCTTGCCCGCGTTGAGATAGCCGAACAGTGCACCGCTCCCGTCGGTCGCGCTCTGGAAGCCCGACGCGCTCCACCGGCGCATCGGATCACCGTCCGGTGGTTCGATCTTTACCACCTCGGCGCCGGCGTCGGTGAACAGCTTGCCGCAGTAGGAGGCGGCGATGCCCGCCGAGATCTCCAGGACCCTGAGCTTGGCGTAGGGGGTGCGCTCCGTCATCTCTACCTCGTGTGGTGAGTCGGGGGTGCGGCGTCCGCCCGCGAAGGAGCGGGCGGACGGCCGATCACTGGGAGGTCAGGCTTCCTGACGGGTACTGGCCTGGCCGAACTGGGTCATCCGGGCCCAGGCGTCGAGGTCGCGCTGGCTGGCCTCGTGGCCGACATGGGTGACCACGTCGACGTCGGTGGCCAGCGAGCGGAGATATCCGGCGGTTGCCTGCTCCCTGGGGATGTGCTTGAAGGGGTCGAAGGAGTATGCCTTCATCGCGTTCTCATGAGTGATCTTGTTGATCACCGAGTCGGGCAGGTGGCCCATCGTCTCGATGACGTCCTCGGGGGCGAAGGGCCAGTTGCTGTCCGAGTGCGGGTAGTCCGACTCCCAGAACACGTGGTTCTCGTTGAAGTGGTCGATCAGCTGGGGGCCGACCTTGTCGGTGATGAAGCAGGTGTAGAGGTGCTTCTTGAACACGTCGGTCGGGCCGCTGTAGCCCTCGGGGAAGGTGGCCTTGGTCCAGCCGGAGTGGCGGTTGAGCACGTGCTCGGAGCGCCAGAGGAAGTAGGGGATCCACCCGATGTCCCCCTCGGTGAGGGAGAACTTCAGGTTGGGGAACTTCTCCCAGAACTCTGCCCAGATCAGCTCAAGCAAGGTGTACGTGCTCATCATCGATGAGATGGACATCGCCACGCTCGCCGGCGCGTCGGAGGAGATCATCGGCATCCGCGAGGACGAACCGACGTGGCAGCAGAGCACCGTGTTGTTGTCCGAGGCCGCCTTGAACAGCGGGTACCAGTAGTCGGTGTGGATGCTGGGCATGTTCAGCGCCTCGGGGTTCTCCGAGAACGTGACGGCGTGGCAGCCCTTGTCGGCCAGCCGCCGGATCTCCTTGGCGGCCTCCTCAACGTCGAACAGCGGCAGGATGCCACACGGGATGAACCGGCCGGGGTGGGCTCCGCACCACTCGTCGACGTGCCAGTCGTTGTACGCCTTGATCATGATCAGGTTCAGGTCGCGGTCCGGGCCCTGGTTGAGCACCTGCCCGGAGAACCCGGTCCAGTTCGGGAAGTTCAGGCCCGCGAGCTGGCCGCCCGCGTTCATGTCCCGGACCCGCTCGTCGACGTTGAAGCAGCCGGGCCGCATCTCGTCATAGCTGGTGGCATCGATGTTGTACATCTCGCGGGGCTTGCCGGCCACCGCGTTGAGACCCATGTTCCGGCCGCGCAGGTCGCCGTAGTACCACTGCTGGACCCCGTCCGCCTCGATGACCACCCGAGGGGCCTGGTCCTTGTATCGCTGCGGGACATGGGCGTGGAACATGTCCGCGGGCTCGGCGATGTGGTCGTCGACACTGATCAGGATCAGATCGTCCTTGTTCATTCTCAACCTCCGTTGGTCGGTCCTGCCTGGGTGGGACGGATGGGGGGTGCGGCCCTCGGGTGAGGGCCGGAGCCGATCGGGGAGCGCGGGCGGGGCTCAGGTCCGCTCGCGTACCGGCCGCCACGTCGCGAGGAGCAGGGCGGCCGAGCCACCCACGCCGACGAGCAGGGCGGCCGCCAGCCGGATCCACCCGTCGGCGAGGTCTTGGATTCCCAGCGCCGCGTCGACGGAGACGCCGCCCGGTCCGGTGAGGGCGACCGCGAGGCAGACCACCGCGAGCAGCAGCACGTACTCGTAGCCGTCCTTGAACACGAAGAAGCCGTTGCGTGCGTGCGCGGTGAGGCCGGCGACGACCGAGACGCCGATCAGCGCGCCTGCCGCCAGCGGTGTCAGCAGTCCCAGCGCGAACGCCGTGCCCGCCCCCACCTCCACCACGACCGACATGACGGCCTGCATCTTGGGAAGACGCATGCCCAGGCCCGCGAACCAGCGGGCCGTTCCGGCGAGCTTCCCGCCGCCGAAGGCATGGTTGAGGCCGTGCACGATGAAGATCACTCCGACCGCGACACGGACCAGGAGGAGGGCTCCGTCTGTCGGTCCCATCAGTCGCTGGCCGGGAGCGGTTTGGCCTCTTTGAGGACGAGGTCGGTCTCGCCGTCCGACAGCGTGCCCTCGCCGCTCACGGTCACCAGCACCTCGACGGCGTCGTCCTCGGGGTGGGTGTAGCGCTTGCCGAGCAGTGACCCGCGCATCCGCTCCGCGACGGGGGTCACCCCCGCCGGGCCGGACGCCTCCCGGCCGAGCATCTGGACGCCGCCGCAGCAGAGCGACAGCGGACGCGTTCCCGGCCGGACGACGATGACCTCGGTGGCGCACACCTGGCTCTTCAAGCGCAGTCCGGCGCGAAGGCCGACGGCCTCGGTACTCATGATCTACTCCTTCTTCGAATGGGGACCGGCCCGTGACCCGTGTTCGCGACACCGGCCACCGCTCAGTTCTCCGCGGCCGCGCTGAGCCAGGCGACGAGGCGGCGGCGGATGATCTTTCCGGTCGGGGTGTACGGGAGCTCGTCGCGAAAGACGACCTCGTCGGGGGTCCGGGAGCCGCGCAGCAGGCCGCGGACGTGCGCGCGCAGTTCCGCGACCTCGGCCCGCGCGCCTTCGCGCAGGACGACGACCGCGACGAGCCGCTGGCCCCACTCGTCGTCGGGCACCCCGACGACCGCGGTCTCGGCCACCGCCGGGTGGGTCAGCAGCGCGTCCTCCACCTCGGCGGGAGCGATGTTCTCCCCGCCGCGGATGATGGTGTCGTCGTTTCTGCCACCCAGGAACAGGTAGCCGTCCTCGTCGAGGTAGGCGAGGTCGCGGGTGGGGAACCAGCCGTCGGCGTCCAGCACCGAGCCCGTTCCCCGATACTCCCCGGACACCTGCTCTCCGCGGACCCACAGCTCACCGGTCGCGCCGGGGCCGAGGACCGACCCGTCCTTCGCCCGGATCTGCGTCTCGATGCCGGGCACGACCTGGCCGGCCGAACCGAGCCGGGCTCGCAGAGCCGGGTCGTCGGACTCGATCGCCTTGCGGTGGTCCTCGGGTCCGAGGACGGCGATGGTGGAGCTGGTCTCGGTCAGGCCGTAGGCGTTGGCGAACCCGGTCTCCGGGAACGCGCGCAGGGCCTGTTCGAGCACCGGCAACGGCATGCGCGCGCCTCCGTAGGCGAGCGAGGCGAGCGCCGGGCAGTCCGCCTGCGCGCCGTCGAGGTGCTCGACGACGCGCGCCAGCATGGTGGGCACGACCATCGCGCCGGTCACCCGCTCAGAGCGGACGAGCTCCAGCCAGGTGGCGGGGTCGAAGTCGGGCAGGTAGACCATCCCGCGGCCCGCGTACACGTTGGTCAGCGCCGATCCGATCCCGGCCACGTGGTACGGCGGGACGCTGATCAGCGCGCGGTCGTGCTCTTCGGCCGACGCGAACTCCACCGTGCCCAGGACATAGGAGAGCAGGTGGGAGTGGCGTAGCACGACGCACTTGGGGTCGGCGGTGGTGCCGCTGGTGAACAGCAGGACCGCGGCGGAGCCGGGATCGGCCTCGGGTCCGGGCACCGGCTCGGTCCGCCGGACGGCGGACAGCCACTCCTCGGCCGAGATGACGCGGTGACCGGTGCTTTGGGCGATCTCGACGTACCGGGAGTCCGCGATGACCACCGGTGCGTCGAGCCGATCGAGCAGGCCGCGCAGCACCTCACCGGGCAGCCGGTAGTTCAGCGGGGCCAGCGGGAGCCCGGCGGCGGCACTGGCGAACAGCAGGGTGGGCAGCAGCGGTGAGTTCTGGCCGATGAAGGCGACCGAGCCCGCGGCATCCTCCCGAAGCAGGGTGGCCCCGGCGTTCGCATCCCGCTCAAGGCTGGAAAAGGTGATGCCATCCGCTTTTCGCCCGAGGGCAACGCGGTCCGCGGACGCGGACGCCGCCATGGAGAGAAGCATGGAGATGCTCACAGGGCCTCCGTGGTCCGTGGCGAATTGCGACCAGTAGAACTCGGACCTTTAGTCCTGTCAACCCTTCACTTTGGAACCGTCCACCGTGAAAGAAGTAAGGCTTACCTAACTGAGCCTTACTTACGAAATGCCTGTTCTGTCAGGCTTTTCTGAGAGACATACCGGACTATCGACACAAGATCACGCGAAGTTCTCACGGTGCCACCTATTGACGAAGTGAGAAGTGCTGAATCTAATAGACCCAGAATCTTGTGGTGCTCGTCACTCCCTGAGGCGGTTGACATGCGTGTGAGACAGCGAGTCGGAACCCGGCCACGAGGGATGGGCCGGTGAGCCCCCGTCGCGCGGTGATCGCCGGAGTGTTCAACACCCCGCAGGCCCGACGCCTGGAGGGCTGGACCACCCGGAAGCTGGCCGCGACGGCCGCGTTGGGGGCACTGAACGACGCCGGGCTCACCCTCGCCGACGTCGACGGTGTGATCACCGAAGGCGATTCGGCCGGACTCGTCTACGACCTGCGGCTCGGACCCGCCTGGCGCGGATGGGGATTCGGCCTTGAGGCCGTCACCGAGGCGGCCAACGCGATCGAGGGAGGCCAGGCCGACGTCGTCCTCATCACCGCGGGAGCGGCCGGGGTGTACCTCGACCGGGACGCGACCGCGCCGTGGACGCGACCGGAGAACGAGTTCGTGGCTCCCTGGGGACTCTTCACCGCCGCGGAGTTCGCCCTGGTCGCCCGGCGGCACATGACGATGTACGGAACAACCCCCGAGCAGCTGGCCACGGTCGCCGCGACCATCCGCAACAACGGTCACCAGAACCCCGAGGCGGTGTACTCCGGACGCGGTCCGTTCAAACCCGAGGACGTCCTCGCCTCCCGGATGGTCGCCGACCCGTTCCACCTGCTGGACTGCTCGATGACCTCCGAGGGCGGCTGCGCGATGGTCCTCGTCTCCGCCGACCGGATGGCCGACATCGACTCTCGCCCCGTCCACGTGCTGGGAGGCTGCACGGACTACTTCGGCCCCGCCTACCAGTTCCCGCCGAGCTGGGACCTGGCCGGCCGGCGTGGCGGACCGGTCAACGGCGAAATCGGCAAGAGGGCCGCGGACCGGGCATTCCGGCACGCCGGCCTGGAACGTTCCGACGTCGACGTACTCGAACTGTACGACCCGTTCTCATTCGAGATCATCCGTCAGCTTGAGGCGTTCGGCTTCTGCGGACCGGGTGAGGGCGGTCCCTTCGTCGAGGACGGACACATCGCCATCGACGGCAGCCATCCGGTCACCACGGACGGAGGAACGATGTCGTTCAGCCACGCGGGCGGGACACCGCAGATGCTGCAGCGCGTCATCCGAGGCGTCCAGCAGCTCCGCGGCGAGGCGGGACCGCTGCAGGTTCCCGGGGCCGAGGTGGCGCTGTGCAGCGGCGCCGGCGCCGGAGCCCTGTTCAACTCGGTCATCCTGCTTGGAACGGAGGCATCATGAGCACCCCCCTCGCCCCGCAGCACGGCGAGCTGCCGCACGCCGAGCCGACCGAGCTGAGTGCCCCTTTCTGGAACCGCTGCGCGGAGGGGGCACTGACCTTCCAGCGTTGCGCGGCCTGCCAGTCGATCAACTTCCCGCCGGTCGAGGTCTGCCGCGACTGCCTCGGCACCGACCTCGGCTGGGAGGCGGGTTCGGGCCGCGGCACCCTCTACAGCTGGACGATCGTGCACCGGCCGGTGACCCCCGCCTTCACCTCGCCGTACGCACCCGCCATCGTCGACCTGGACGAGGGCTACCAGATGGTCACGAACCTGATCGGCATCGCTCCCGAGGAGATCGCCGCCGGGATACCGGTCGAGGTCGACTTCCACGAGGTGAGCCCCGGACTGCACCTGCCCTACTTCCGGCCGCGCTCCAGCTAGGTGCCGTGACCGGAAAGGTGCACCGGGTCCGTCCGAGGAGCCGTCGCTCGCCGAGTCCGGACGATCGGCAGTCGTCACCCGGCGAAGGTTTCCGGTCACCGCACCAGGTGCGGTGACCGGAAAAGTTCACCGTCTTTGCACTCCACCCCCCACAGCAGTGCTCCCGGATGCGAGGAGAGATAAGAATGTCGTCACCCGCTACCTCAGCCCCCAACCTGCCACCTCGATCGGTTCCTGTCGTCATCGGGGTCCTGCTCGTCGCCGAGATCGTCAGCGCCTTCGAGACGACCATGGTCTACACCGCCCTGCCCAGGTTCATCACGGCGTTCGAGAGCAACGCGGCGGACGTCAGCTGGAGCGTGACGGCCTTCCTACTCGTCGCCGCCGCGTCCGCCGCGGTATGCGGCCGGCTCGGTGACGTCTACGGACGGCGCAAGCTCCTGATCATCGTGCTGGTGTTGTCGGCGGTGGGCTCGCTGATCAGCCTCTCCACCGGAACCCTGGGCGGCGTGATCGCCGGCCGGGCGATCCAGGGGGTCGCCGGGGCGATCATGCCGCTCTGCTTCGGCCTGGCCCGCGAGATGCTGCCGCGCAAGCACGTACCGGTCGCGGTCGCGGTCATCGCGGGTGCGGCGCTCATCGCCGGAGCGTCGGGCAACCTCGTCTCCGGTCTGCTGCTCGACCTGGCGGACTGGCACCTCATCTTCGTCTTCGCCGCCGCGCTGGCGCTCATCGCCGCCGCGGCCTGTCTGGCCCTGCGCCCCTCGACCGTCGTCGCACGGGTCCAGAAGATCGACTACCTGGGCGGTGTCCTCTTCGCCCCCGCCATCGCGCTGGTGCTGTTCGGCGTCACCCAGTCCCGTGCCTGGACCTGGGGGGACGCCAGGACGCTCGGCTTCATCCTGGTCGGACTGGCGATGCTCGCGGTCTGGGCCTGGTGGGAACTGCGGGTCGAGGACCCCATGATCAACATCCGGCTGTTCTTCCAGCACAAACTGGCGCTGACGATGATCGCCACCGCGGTCCTCGCGCTCGGCCCGCTCGGTATCAGCGGGTTCCTCCTGCCGCTGATGCTGCAGACACCGGAGACGGCGCCGGTGGGCCTCGGGCTGAGCCCGAGCCTCGCCGGGCTCCTCGCCTTCTGCACCTCCATCATCGGCTTCGTGCTCACCCCGATCAGCGGACGCGTCTCGGCCACCGTGGGGTCCCGGTACTCGCTGATGATCGGCTCGGTCATCGGCGTACTGGGCGCCGTGATGCTCGCGACGACACACAAGAGCATCGTCGGCATGGTCGCGAGCAGCCTCGTGCTCGGCATCTCGACGGCGTTCGTCTACACCTCGCTGCCCAACCTGGTGGTCGAGGCCGTCCCCGCGGAGAACACCAGCGAGGCGACCGGCGTCAACGTCGTCACCCGCACCGCGTTCCAGGGCGTCGCCACCTCGGTCGGAGCCCTGCTGCTCGCCTCCTCCACGGTCCCGGGGACGACGTTCGGCACCGAGGCGGCCTTCTTCAAGGTGTTCGCGCTGATGGGAGTCTGCTGTGTGATCACCTTCGTGATCGGCATGCTCATCAAGTCCAACAAGGAGACGGCCGCACCCGCGACCCCCGTGGCCGCGACCCCCGCGGCGATCAAGCCCAACTGACCTGGCACCGTAGCCGAGCCTCTCTTCCCCGACCTTCGGGGAAGAGAGGCTCGTTCGCGAGCATCCAGGAGGCATCCATGAGATCGATCGGCCGTCAGGCTAGTGCTCAGCGTGTCAGCCGGGCTGACGCCGGCGCCGGTCACCGCGTTACCGGCCCCGGCCGTCGCCACCACGACCGCGGCCACCGCCTCGGCCGAAGCGACATGGACACTGATCGACTACCGGCAAGGGACATGCGTCACCTCAGGTTTCGGTCACCCTGGCGCGTACTTCCTGGCCCAAATCCGCGGCCGGGGACTGAGAAATCGTCACCGACGACCTCGCTGTCCAGACGATACGTGCACAGTGGCCGCCAAGGCCGGCATCTCTCGGGGAGGTGGTCCCGGTGCGCCGGAATTGTCGCACCCCGGTGTCAGACTCGCTCCGCATGAGCGACGAGGTGCGGTTGAGAGAGGTCGAAGAGGCCGACCTGGAGCTGTTCTTCGAGCATGAGCACGATCCCGAGACGGTCCGGCGGTCGAAGTTCGTCCCCCGGGATCGGGAGCGCTTCATGACCCACTGGGCCACCAGGGTGCTGGGAGACCCCACGGTTCTGGTGCGGACGGTCACCGTGGACGGGAAGGTGGCCGGCAATGTGGTGTCCTGGTGGGATGAGGGGACGCGCTTCCTCGGATACGTGTTCGGCCGGGAGTTCTGGGGCCGGGGCGTCGGCACCCGGGCGGTGACGCTCCATCTGCGGCAGGAGCGGACCCGTCCGCTCTACGCCGACCCCTACAGCGGGAACGTCGGCTCGGTGCGGGTGCTGGAGAAATGCGGCTTCCGGCACGTCGAGACGGTCCGATACGGCGAGCACGAGCACCTCATGCTCGTGCTGGACGAACATTGAGGTGCTCGTCCAGCACGAGTGTCCTCTCCCCCGCCTGCCCCGAGCACCCGGAACCCCGGTGGAGACCGCCGAGAAAAGGACCTGAGCGACGCCGGACGTACCAGGACATCCTGGTACGTCCCGGCCAGGCCGCCTACCGGATCCTGAACCTCTCCCAGGGGCCGACCCCCTCGTTACGAGCCCGCAGCATCCCGGACCTGTTCCCCTTGTTGCCGAGTTCCGCCGAGACATGGCGGCGGGACGGGATGGCGAGGTTCTGGATCGACGTGCAGCCCGTTCCGCAGGAGTTGATGTAGAACCTCTCCCAGGTGGCGGCCCTGGGCGCGCGGGCCCGCAGCATCCCCCGGCTGGCGCCTGACCAGCCGAACTCGGCGGACACGAACTTGCCGTTGGCCAGAGACTGGATCGTGTAGTTGTAGCCGTTGTAGCAGAACCTGAACTTCTCCCAGGGCCCGACCTTCGAGCTCCGGGCCCGGAGCATCCCGTAGTTGTCACCCGACCAGCCGAGCTCGGCGGACACGTACTTGCCGTTGGCCAGGGACTGGATGGTGCGGTTCTTGCAACTCACCGCGGACGTTCCCCGTTCCGCGGCTTCGGAGGTCACCGACTGGGCCAGCGCGGGCGAGGGCGTGACCATCGTGCCGGTGCCGGCCAGGACGAGACATGCGGCGACTGCGAGCTTCTTCATAGAATCCCCCGTTGACTCCTGAAAGTGCTGTCCGAAATTACGGGGCATCCCCAGGGGCATCAACGATCTTTCCCCGCTTGTTCCTCAACCGTTATCCGGTCTGCCGACGGGACCTCGACGTGCGTCCCGGCCGCCGCTCGCGTCCGTCGCTTCGGCTGCGCCCTCGACAACGCCGCCGCCGGATCGTTCCGCTCTCTGTCAGTCACGGTTTCGGCGGCGCATGAGGAAGAGGCCCGTTCCGCCGAAGAGGAGTATCGAGACGACCGAGCTCGGGACGGGGCTGAGTAGCACGTCGCCGTGTCCCTCGAAGCGCAGATGGCCGTTGGTGAGGAGTGGGGTCACTAGCGCGTTGCTGACCGTGTGAAGCACCACGCCCGGCCAGATCGAACCGGTCCGGACGCGCATCTCGCCGTAGAGGGCGGCCAGCGCCACGATGCCGGCGAGGAAGACGGGGAGGGCGACGGCGACCGGGAAGAGGAGCAGCGCGAACGTGAACCACCGGGTTCGATTCGCGAACCGCAATGTGAATCCCAGGGGCCCCGCACCGTCCCGGTTGAGGAAGTAGAGGGCGAGCGCGGTCAGAGCCGGCACGAGGATCCACAGCCCCTGCCCGCCGGTGGTGCCGCTCGTGGAGGTCGTGCTCCCGGTGCCGGTGAGCTCTCCGGTGGCATGGTCCAGGGCGACGAAGAGCCAGCCACCGCCGATGGCGACGATCGAGAAGAGGGCGAAGTTGATCCGGGCGCGGCGGGGTGAAACCGGCTGTCGCCGTTCGGCGGAGGGGTGAAGGTCGGTTGGCGAGGTCATCATGACTCTCCGTTCACCGGGGGGTGCCTTCGAGAAGGGTGAGGGCTTCGGCGGCCCAGGCGGCGGCGGCTTCGGCGCTGTGCCTGCCGGCGGCGACGGTCATCAGGGCGTAGGGCAGGTCCGGAGAGCCTTTCTCCTGGACGGACAGCGTGCGCGCCAGGCTGTCGTATTCGGCGATACGCCGCTCGGCGTCCGCCTTCGCCTCCTGGAGCAGTTCCCGGCATTTCTGGGTGCCCAGAGTCCGGCCGAAGAACAGGCGCAGGAGAAGTCCGTTGCGCGGCGGCACGGCCGTGATCGGCTCGCTCAGCAGCTCACGCAGGCGCGCCGTGCCGGAGTCGGTGATGACGAAGGTCGAGGATCCGGGGCGCGGTCCCTCGCGCCGCTCCACCTGACCTCGTTGCTCGAGAGGTTGAGCGTCGGATAGATCTGGCCGAAGCTTTCGCTCCAGAAGTGTCCGAGCACGTCCCGGATGGCCTCCCTGAGCGCGTACGCCGTCATCGGCTGAATGCTCAGGGCTCCAAGAACCGCCGTTTCCGTCTGGCTTCGCCGTGTCACTCGACCTTCTCGTCTCTGACAGATATATCTATCAGAGACATAAGCTCCGGGCAATCCTGTGATCGGCGGGCAGGAGACCGTCGACGGAGGAAACGATCGGACCGCTCGACCATCGTCTACAACAACCGGGGCACCCTCAACCCGATCGACGGCCTGCGCGTTGGCTGCGACGATGTTTCCCAGGCTGGCCCGACCTACCAGTCTTTCGATCTGTTCCTTCTGTGCCACCGAAAGACCGAACAGATCTCCAAGCATTTTGGATATGGAGGAGGGCTGCCTGCGAAGCACCTCGCTTAGCAGAACCAACTGGGTACGTCGGGCTTTCTTTCATCTGTGAAATGATGGCTTAAAAGGACCGCGACAAGGAGCGTCGCGGATTCCTTGAGGGAGCGGCTCTGGTTATTCTGGCGAAAAATCTGGTTGAAGTCGTCCCCGCTCAGCTGGGGATGGCGAAGGTGTAGGACCAGACGAAGCGGCTCGCCGCGTGTACACCTCGGGCGTATTCGACCACGTGGCCGTCGGCCGTACGGGTGACGAGACACAGTTCGACGGCAGGTTCGCCGGGTGGGAGGTCGATCCGATGAGCGGGCACGGCGACCTCGTCCCAAAGGGCCGCCGTGCCATCTGAGCCGTACCGCGTGAGAGCCAGGCGCGGTGCGTGACGCGGACGGGCCGCCCACCTGGCCCGTCCGCGTCGCGGAGTGCCGGACGCGGGCGGTGTCAGCCGATCCACGCGCCGGTGGTGAAGTTTCCGGTGTTGATCGCCATGATCGGGATCATGATGGCCATGCTCACCAGCCACACCCAGGGTCTTCGCACCCCCGCGACGCCGATGGCGATCCACAGGGGGAACCAGGTCAGCGACCCCCGGCCGATCGACATGTAGAACGACGACAGGGTCAGGAAGGACAGCACCTGGGGGAGGATGTACGCGAACTCCGGCCACTTGCGCCGTACCGCGAGGCAGCAGGCCAGCACCAGCAGCACCGCGGCCGAGATGATCTCCTCGTAGTAGGAGATGGTGAGCGAGGCGACGTCGTCGGACATGTTCCAGGTGTTGGCGAGCGCCTCCCACGGCCAGACGGCGTGCCGGCCCCAGAACCGGTCCTGCACCGAGTTGTAGGCCAGCCAGTCGCCGGTGCGGGTCCACTGGTAGAAGCTGTACAGCACGAGCGGCACACCGGGGAGCGCGAGCCAGGGCAGCAGGCGCCACCCGCCCGGGCGTTTGCGGCCGTTCTCCGCCAGCAGGAACATGACGAGCAGCCCGAAGGCCAGGAACAGGCCGGAGATGCGCACCATGGCGGCTCCGGTGGCGCACAGCGCGGCGTCCTCCCAGCGGCCGTTCCTGGCAAGCAGCCACGCCGAGACGGCCAGGGCGAGGAACAGCGACTCCGAGTAGCCGGAGTACAGGAACACGGCGAACGGGCTGAGAAACAACGCCGCCACCGCGTATATGCCGCTGCCTGCCGCGTACGTCTCGGCGAGCCGCGACAGCGCCACCGCGAGCACCGCGCTGGCCACCAGCGAGATGATCATCGTGGCCAGCCGGCCGTCCTCGACGACCGGCTGCATCAGCCTGATCAGTATCGCCATGCCGGGGAAGAACGCAGGCAGCTTCTCGGCGTCCTGCATGCCCGGGGGGCCGTCGTAGCCGAACTGGGCGATGGCGATGAAGTTCTCGGCGTCCCAGCGGGTGAACCGGTTGAGGAAGGGGTCGGTGGTCCGGCCGAGGGCGGCCAGGTAGGCGTAGATCAGCACACCGACGTGCGACAGCGCCCAGAGGAGCAGGGCCAGCCGGTCGCCGGGGTCGGTCAGGAACCTGGGCACCCACCGCCGCCCGGCCACCTCACCGGTTGACTCGCCGGTCGTCTCGGTGGAAGTCTCGGCGGTCGTCTCGCCGGGCCGTGCGCCGGGTTCCGCGTCGGCCGGTTCCGGCTCTGTGGTCTCCACCGGTCCGGCGTGCGCGCGATCAGTCACGCGAGAATCCTTATATAGCCGCAAAATTCGGGCAACCTGTTGCCCGCGACATGATCCTTCCGCGTCGGCCCGTCCCCGCTCGTCTCCTGCGAAGACCACTTCCGCCCGGTGGCGGGACGCCCCGCCCCGCCGTGAAACTTCCACGCGGCGCTAGCGGGAGTCGTTGGTCCCTACGGTGAGTGACGTTCGGCCGGGGCCGGATCTTTCCTATTAATGTGTGATGGACGTGGGGACTCCCCGAGATCACCAGCGGCTGTTCCACAGGGAACCCGCGCCGCTTTCCAGCAAGGAGCACTCATGGCCCGTTCGTCCAAGCGCTGGCGTGACCTCTCCGGCCCGCAACGGGCTGCGATCCTGACGCTGGTCTCCATAGAGCTGTCGCTCACCGCCACGGCGGCCACGGACCTGTGGCGCAGGCCCGTCGCACAGGTCAAGGGACGGAAGGCGCTGTGGTGGCCGGCGCTGCTCGTCCAGCCCTTCGGCCCGATCGCCTACCTCATGCTGGGCCGCACAAAGTCCGAAAACTCGGCGTAATTCCGCTGACCGACGGTGACAGCCTCCGAGGGCGCCGGACGGACTCCGCTGCGGATGTCGAATCCGCGAAAGCTCCATAAGATGCCGAACCGATATTGGAACGTTCAATCGGTATCCACTGCCGTGAATACCATCGACGTGACCATATTCTCCACCCCCCCTGGAGCGTTCCTTTGCGTACCCGGTCTCTGCTGATGGCCGCTGTACTGGCCACCGGTATGGTCACCCTCTCCCAGCCCGCCCACGCGGCGGGCCCTGCCGTTCGAATCGCCAAGATCTACTACAACTCGCCCGGCTCGCCGGACAACGGCGGGAACAAGAGCCTGAACGGTGAGTACGCGCAGATCAAGAACATGACGAAGAAGGCCGTCAGCCTCAAGGGCTGGACCCTGCGGGACGAGACGAAGCGGTCGGATCACATCTACACCTTCGGCGCGTTCACCCTCGGAGCCGGGAAGACCGTCACCGTACGGACCGGCAAGGGCAAAAACACCACCACCAACCTCTACTGGGGCCGGAGCGGAGGAACCTTCGCCTACATCTGGAACCAGGCCAAGGACACCGGATACCTGCGGAACGCGTCCGGCAAGCTGGTGCACTCCTGCTCGTACAACTCCTCGCGCTCCGCGTCCAAGATCTGCTGACCTTGGCCGGGGGCACAGGGCCGAGCGAGTCTCAACGCTGAGCCGCCTGTGCCCCCTCCCGCTTCCGTCCCACCGCGAGCGCTCTCCGGAAGGTCGTGTTCCCGGCGAACTCGACCACGGCCGGGAGTGTTTCCGGTGGTGATCGGGGTTTCCCGTGAAGGTCACCGGTTACCGCGAGGCGCGGTGACTGTCCTCCGCGCCGCCGAGTATGTGCTCCTGTCCCCACGCGCCGAGCGGCTCCAGTGCCTCGTTGAGTGCGACGCCAAGCGACGTCAGCGAGTACTCAACGCGGGCCGGCACCTCGTCGTACACCTCGCGGTGCACGATGCCGTCCACCTCCAGCTCCCGCAGATGGGAGGCGAGCACCTTCTCGGTCACCCCCGGCAGCAGCCTGCGCAGCTCGCCAAAGCGGCACACCTGTTCGTTGAGCGCCCAGAGGATCGACGCCTTCCACTTGCCGTCGATCACGTCCATCGCCGCGTCGATTCCGCAGACGTACGCCCCGGGCCTCCGCGCAGTCGCCATGGTCCCCTCTCCCATCTGCTTGCTAACCCCAGGGTAATCACCCACTTCAAAGTGCGTACTTGATCATTGCGGGGCTTGCGGACAGCCTCATCGGCATGGATGACAACACCTTTGAGAAGTCTCGGATCGCTCTCCTCGGGCTCGGGGCCATGGGTACCGCGCTCGCCCGTACGTGGCTCGCCTCCGGGCATCCGTTGACCGTTTGGAACCGCACCTCCAGCCGGGCCGAGCCGCTCGCCGCCGAGGGCGCGACGATCGCCGTGACGGCCGCCGAAGCGGTGGCCACGAGCGATCTCGTGGTGGTCTGCCTGCTCGACGACGCCTCGGTCGGCGAGGCCTTGGCCGACGCCGATCTGGCGGGAAAGGACCTGGTCAACCTCACCACCGGCACCCCCGACCAGGCCCGCGCCCGCGCCGGGTGGGCCGAGAAGCGTGGCGCCCGCTTTCTGGACGGTGGGATCATGGCGGTCCCGCCGATGATCGGCGTGCCGGAATCCGGCGGCTATGTCCTCTACAGCGGATCCCGCGCTCTCTTCGACACCCACCGCGGCACGTTGGCCGTACCGGCCGGCACCAGATACGTCGGTGCGGACCCCGGCTTCGCGGCCCTCCACGACGTGGCACTGCTGAGCGCGTTGACCGGGATGCTCGCCGGGCTCTCGCACGCCTTCGCGCTGATCCGCCGGGAGGACATCGCACCCAACGACTTCGCCCCTTTGCTCGTCGACTGGCTCGCCGCCATGGCGCCCTCCGCGTACGAGATCGCCGACCACCTGGAGAGCGGCGACTACACCAAGGGCGTGGTCTCCAACCTCGCCATGATGGTCGAGGGCAACTCGACGCTGCTGCGCACGGCCGAGGAGCAGAGGGTCAGCGCCGAACTGCTGACCCCGTTCATGGCCCTGATGGAGCGCCGCCTCGCCGGCGGCCACGGCGACGAGGGCACCACGGGCGTGATCGACCTGCTCACTCCCTAGCCGGTGCTCTGTTGGGGAACCATTCGGTCAGGTGCCGTACGACGTCACGGGCGGTCCAGCCGGCGACCGGGGAGGGCGCGTCCCAGGACCCGGTGCCGCGAACCCGGTCCGTGAACAGCCCGGCGATCAGCAGGTGTCGCTCGGCCGGTTGCTCACTCGGCCAGCTGGCTCACGGTCGCGTCCCCCTCGGCGAGCCGGGCCACTATGTCGCACCGGGTCGGATCCGCGAGAGCGGCGAAGACCCGGGACAGCGTCTCCGTGGTCATCTCCCTTTACTTTCAACTCAATGGTTGAAAGGACGGTAGACCGTAGATCACCCGCCGATCAACCCGGCCGTCTGTTCCCGACCGGCAAAGCGCCTGCCCGTACCGCTGCCGCTAACCGGAACGCTTAGCCAAACGTCCTCTATCCAGCCGAAAACGTTATATGTGGTGTTTTGAGAGGTTCTACTGGAAAGCTTGCTTCCGAAAAACCGATTCGCTCTTATAAGAGAATAATTATTTCCTTGCCAAACGGTCAACCTTCGTACTGAGGCGATCATAAGTATTGAGATTTTCCGAAGATTCCGGTGGTCCGCCTGCCACTCCAGCAAAGACGACTTGCCTTCCGCTCTTCTCGAAAGTCCCAGAACTTATGATCGGCTCAGTAGGCAACCTCGGCCGTGCGGCGCTTGCGTCTACTCAGATTTCTCCGCTGCGGATGCCCATCAGGAAGTCGTTCCAGGCCGTGGGGGAGAAGGTCAGTGCGGGGCCGGACGGGTCCTTGCTGTCGCGTACGGCGACGAGGCCGGGCAGGTTCGTGGCTACTTCCACGCACGCGTCCCCGCTGTTGCTGTAGCTGGACTTGCGGAACTCGGCGCCTGGCAGATCGGGGGACATGGCTACTCCTTCATGACCTCAGCGATCATCGCTTGTGATTCGTCAGGGGCAAGTGCTGTGTTACAAATACGCTCAAAAGATACTTTATAGCGGTTTACGTGCTCTGGATTCTCGACGTACACGTCCCCGGCTGTGCCTGCTACGTAAGCGACATCGTCGGCTGGGTCGGCGTACTCCAGGAGGATGAAGGCGCCGTCCATGCCCGCGTGGACACCGGCCCCGAAGGGCAGCACCTGGATGATCACGTTGGGGCGGCGGGCGGCGACGACCAGAGCTCGCAACTGTTCGCGCATCATCTCTGGATTGCCGATCGGTCGATGAAGCACCGCTTCGTCCAGCACGGCATGCAGCGTAGGTGGGTTCGGCCGCCCGAGTAGCGTCTTTCGCGCCATCCTGGCCATCACTCGGCGATGTACCTGATCGGCATCACCGCTCCCGAGCCCGGCGCCTATGATCTCGCGGGCGTAGTCCTCGGTTTGCAGCAGACCGGGAATGAGCTGGACGCCCCATTCCTTGATGAGTGACGCTTCGTCTTCCAGTCCGACGTACGACCCGGCGAACACGTCGCTGTAGGCGGTCCACCAGCCGTGGCGGGTACCGTCCCGCACCAGTTGGATCAGTGCGGCTCGTACAGGCTCGGCGACGTTGTAGACGTCGCAGATCTCAGTTACGTCCTGTTCTGTGGCCTTGGCCGCGCCTGTTTCCAGCCGGTTGAGCCTGCTCTTCGACCAAGAGAGGTGCTGAGCGGCTTCGGTGGTCTTCCAGCCGGCGGCATCCCGGAGGTTACGGATCTCCCGGGCCAGTCGGCGTTGGCGAACCGTGTTCTGCATGAGGACAGTTTGCCCCACGCCGGATCCTCTTTCCCACTTCACGCAACGCCATCTTGGGATTTCCCTTGAAGTTCTGGGATTTCCCATCCATCATTGAGTTGTCTCACTGGAGAGAGTGGCGCAGATCACTGATGCTCCACCGACCCAAGTCATGCTCATGAACGCAAACGGACCCGCCCGGCGCTGCACACGACCGGACGGGTCCTTGGCCAGGAAGTGAGTCCCGACCCGTGAGCAACCCTAGTACGCCGGTTCTCGACAGACAGGCGGTCGGCGGCTGCGGCTGTTTCGCCGAGATGCCGCCGATGCCGATGGGCTGTGCCGTCTGTGGGCATGCCCCGTACGCGCACGGCTGTCCCGACCGGCCTGCCGACCACGAGTACGTTCAGCCGTCCGCCGCGCTGATGGACATCCGCCTGCGGGTCCGCCGGACCGGGGACCGTTCCCTGCCCTGCTTCGAGCAGCCCGCTCTCGCGGCCCCGGTCGAGATGATCCCGCTGGTACCCGCTCAGCGGCCTGCCTCGCAGGTCCCGGTGGAGACGACCGCGCCGGTGGTCGTCTCGCGCCGTCCCGAGCGGGCCTCGGCCGCCGGGCCGGTGTCGCCGCTCCGCCAGGTGCGCTGTCCTCTCCGGCCCCCGCTCGGGGGTATCCGTACCCGGCCGTCCCGGCCCGGCGGACGCCGCCACCTCCCCCATAC
>Ga0233377_1000106_pt1 | contig 51648 bp, 57 predicted proteins | sample ElkDunMinimDraft_6_FD_191540 | JGI IMG/M metagenome (GOLD analysis project Ga0233377, IMG submission 191540) | Fecal eukaryotic communites from dung pellets of Tule Elk in California, USA - Elk Dung E36 | ecosystem: Host-associated > Mammals > Digestive system > Large intestine > Fecal | place...
CCCCGGTCCCGACCTTCCTGACCCTGCCGCCCGCCATCCTGCCTGCGCACGAACTTCTGCCCGAGGATCAGCGGATGGCGCCGCCGGCGCCGGGCGCGGCGCGGGCCATGGCCACGCCTCAGGTTCAGGAGCGTCGCCTGTCGAACGGCCTGCGGGTCATCGCCGCGCGTTCCACCGACCTGCCCATCATGAACGCCCAGCTGGTCATCGGCGGCGGCGCGGCGGCGGACCCGGCGGAGCGGCTGGGTCTGGCCTCCATGACCGCCGGTCTGGCGACGCAAGGCGCAGGCGGCCGCTCGGCGCCCGAGATCGCCCGCACGCTGGAGGCGCTGGGCGCCAATGTCGGCGGCGGCGCAGGCAGCGACGTCACCTCCATGGGCCTGTCCGCTCCGATCGCTTCGGCGGACGCGGTCGGCGCGGTGCTGGCTGATGTGGTCATGCGCCCCGACTTCCCGGCCGAGGAGCTGGAGCGCAGCCGCACCCAGGCGATCAACGGCCTGAGGGTCAATCTGCGCCAGCCGGGGCCGCTGGCTTCGGCGGTGCTGAACCGGCTGGCCTATGGCGGTGCGGCCTACGGACGGCCCGCCTCGGGCACGCCGGAAAGCCTGGCGACGCTGACGCGAGAAGACGTCGCCGCCTTCCACGCCCGCTGGTGGCGGCCGGACAACGCCACCGTGGTGGTCACCGGCGGCATGACGCCTGACGAAGCCTTCGCCTGGGCCGAGCGGACGCTGGGCGGCTGGACGGCGCCGTCTTCAGCCGTGCCGAGCTTGCCGAACCGGGCGGGCGAGCGTCCGGCCCCGCGCGTGGTGGTCGTGGACCTGCCGGGCGCAGGCCAGGCGGCGGTGGCGGCGGCGGTGCGCGGACCGCGCCGGGCCGATGAAGCCTTCTATCCGCTGGCGGTGGTCAACAGCATCATCGGCGGCGGCCAGAACGGCCATCTGTTCCAGGAAGTCCGCGCCAAGCGGGGTCTGAGCTATGGCGCCAACTCATCGCTGGGGGCGCGCATCGACGGCGGGCTGCTGGCCGCCTCGACCCAGACCAAGAACGAAAGCGCCGCCGAAGTGGTCGGTCTGGTGCTGGCAGAGTTCGACCGCCTGCGCAGCGAGCCGGTCGAGGCCCAGGCGGTCAGCGACCGCGAAAGCTGGCTGAACGGCTCCTTCTCGCGTGCGCTGGAGACGACCGGCGGCCTGGGCGGCGTGCTGGCCGATGCGGTGGTCTACGGCCTGCCGCTGACCGAGATCGAGAAATATCCGGCACGGATCGCGGCCAATGATCCGGCCACGGTGCGGGCGGCGGCGCAGGCCGTCAGCGCCGAACAGGCCTATGTCGTCGTGGTCGGACAGGCGTCCATGTTCATCGACGCCCTGCGCGCGGCGCATCCCGACGTGGTGGTCATCCCGGCGGCGGATCTGGACCTGAACAGTCCGACGCTGGGCCTGTGATGAGGGTATGGGTCGTGATCGGGTTGGGGTGTCTGGCCTCGGCCTGCGCTCCGGCCCTGGCCTTGCAGACGCCGGTCGAGGCGGCGGGGGTCAGGGGCGTGGTCGAGCGGTTCTGCGCCGCGCGCGCCTCGGGCGATCTGGAGCAGCTGCTGCCTCTGCTGACGCGGCAACTGGAGGTCGAGGTCCGCACCGCCGTGGCCAACAGCGACGTCGCGGCCGCCGCCCACCCCAATGAGAAGCCGCCGCTGGGCGACGGCCTGCCGCTGGCGTCATTTCCCGACGCCGCCGGCTGCGCCCCGGGTCGCGTCTGGTCCGAAGGACCGGAAAGGCGTTACGTCGAGGTCCGCTATGAAGGCTTCAGCGACCGGCTGGATCTGGCGCCTGACAACCGCATCCGCAACGTCGTGTTTGGAAACGGCGGGGACTTGAGGCGGGCGCTGGCGGAGTAGGGGCTGAGCCCTCGGAGGCAGCCCTCCACCGCTTCGCGGTCCCCCTCCCCATTGCATGGGGAGGAAAAAGACTATCCAGCCCGGAACGCTGCGACGGCGTCCACGGCGGCGCGGACGTTGGCGGTGATGGCGGGCCAGTCGCCGGCCTTGACCGCTGCGTCGGTGATCAGTTTCGAGCCCATGCCCGCCGCGACGACGCCGGCGCCGAACCATTTGGCGATTGAGGCCGGATCAGGATCGACGCCGCCGGTGGGCATGATCTTTGTCCACGGCATGGGGCCGAGCACCGCCTTGACGAAGTCCGGCCCGCCGACGCTGGCGCCGGGGAACAGTTTGACGATGTCGCAGCCCAGCTCATGCGCCCGGCCGATCTCGGTCACGGAGCCGCAGCCGGGGAAATACGCCGTCATGCGGCGGTTGCAGACGCGCGCCACCTCTTCGACCAGACCAGGGCTGACGATGAAGCGGGCGCCGCGGTTCAGGCACAGGGAGGCGGTTCCGGCGTCCACGACCGAGCCCATGCCCAGGATGACGTCGGGATCGGTGCGCTGAAGCGCCTGCGCGATCTCGCCGAACAGGTCGCAGGCGAAGTCGCCGCGATTGGTGAACTCCACCACCGGAGCCCCGCCCGCGGCACAGGCGCGGATGATGTTGAGGCAGGTTTCGGTGTCCGCGTGATGGAAGACGGGGACGATCCCTTGCGCCTGCAAAGCGGTCAGGACGGTCAGACGATCATGGCGCATGGCGGGTCTCCGTGTTCGCTTCCTTGCTCGACCCCGGGGCCGGGCGCGTCAAGAGAGGGATGCAGGTTCGAGCTTGCGACGGCGCCGCATCTTGCCCCGGTCGTTGATTGGCGGAAAGATGGTGGTGGGGGCGGCCTTGGCCGGACGGGACTTCGGCTGAATGCTTCTGACGCTGTACTTCATCACCTTCGCCGTCTTCACGGTGATTTTCACGCGCGAGGTCATCGCCCCGGCCTCGCGGGCGTCGTGCGACAAACGCTGGCGTCTGTATGCGGGCGCGCTCAACCTGATGAACCTGGCGGTCGTGGTGGCGGCGGGGTTCCTGTTCAAGCCGTGGATCGACGGGCGGTCCCTGTTCAAGCTGGCCGACCGGCTGGACGTGGTGAGCGCCAGCCTGCTGACGTTTCTGGTCGCCAGTCTGGTCGCCTATTGGTGGCATCGGGCCATTCACAAGTCCGACCGGCTGTGGCGATGGGTGCATCAGCTGCATCACAGCCCGGTGAGGATCGAGGCGCTGACCGCCTTCTATCTGCATCCTTTCGACGCCTTGCTGGCGGCCTTGCTGAATGCTGTGGTGGCCTATGGCGTGCTGGGGGTCGACGGCGTGTCGGCGGGTTTGGCCCTCGTCTATGTCAGCCTGTTCAACCTCTTGGCCCATGCCGATCTGAAGACGCCGTGGTGGGTGGGGTTGTTCACACAGCGGCCCGAGATGCACCGCATCCATCATCAGCGCGGGGCCCACGCCGACAACTACGGCCTGCCGCTGTGGGACATGATCTTCGGCACCTGGCGCAATCCGCGCTCAGGCTGGGTCGAGTGCGGCTTTCCTGACGACAAGGAAAGGCTGATCGGCCAGATGCTGGCGCTGAAGGACGTGGATGGCTGAGGCGAGTTACGGCCGGGTCAAGCCGTGAGCGTAACCCCTAATACGAACGCGGAAATCAGCGGGTGCATTCTGAAGCCTTTCGATTGCAACGACGTCGAGCGTTCGCCAGCCCGTGTCAGATCGTTCGGCGTAGACGACCAGGAACTGGCCCAGATTCATCGGGACTTCACAGGTCGGGGTGAGTGAACCGCGCCTTGTCACGGCGTCGTCAGGGAGAAGACTGTCATACAAGGCGAAAACGGGGGTCAGAGTGAAATCCGCTTCTATAGCGTCGGTCATTCTCGCTGCGCTGACTTGGGCCACGAAGACCGAATCGGCGCGGCGGCGAAGCTCATCCTGCCGGTCCTTGAGACCGCGATTGATGCGTTGTTGGTCGGTTTCGTCCGCGCGAATGTCCGCCGGAATAATCGAGGCGCAGGCTACGGCATGTCCGGAGGGCATGACGAGCGACAGCAAGGCTGCTGTCATGAGGAGGGCGCGTTTCATCTCGCTGCTTTCGCCAACTCGACCAGCCGCCTGACCAGCGCACTGTCGGCATCGAGCAGGGGCGTCAGGACGGGCGCAGCCAGCGCCTCGAACCGGGTCTCGACGCCTCGGGCGGCCCAGAGGGCGGCCATCAGGTGGGACTGGGCGATGAGCTCGGGGGCGTCGTCGTCGCCGACGAAGGCGTCGAACACCGTGCCGCCGGGGGTGGAGCCGTCGGGGACGGGCCAGTGGATGGGCGACAGGGCGGCGGCTTCGCGGGCGTCGAGGTCCAGGGCGTCGTTGGCGCGGGTGGGAACCAGGGCGGTCAGGTCGAAGACGCCGCTGAGGGAGACGGCGGCGTTCGCGCGCCCTTCCGACAGCATGCAGGCCGCCATATGGCCCCCGGCGCCGTGGCCGAAGACCAGCGGACGCTTGCGCCTGGGATGGAGGTCGCGGACGGCCTCCATGGCGTCGCGCACTTGGGTCAGGATGCGGCCGAGGCGCAAGGCCGGGGCGGCGTCGCGCGAAGGGATGGCCAGGCTGACGCCGTGGCTGAGCAGGGCGGGGGCCAAGGCCGCGTAGGGGGAGGCGGCGTAAGGGCTGGCGTCGGCGGACGACCAACCGGGGCCGTGCAGGAAGACGGCGACCGGCGCGTCCGGCCCGGCGCTGAACAGGTCGATGAATTCGCGCTCGCCGGAACCGTAGCGGAGCCGGGTCGGCGGATGGGCGGCGCGGGCGGCGTCGGCCCGTTCGGACAGGTCGACAGGGGGCGCGGCGTCGGGGGCGAAGGCGGCGTAGTCGCCCGCCAGGTCTGACGCCCGTTCGGACGTTTGGGGCGCCGATCCCTGATCTGATCCCTTAACTGTCATGCCGCGATCCGCTAGACCGGCCCCGGAACTGGAAGGACCGCCGCCATGATGACCGCCATCTTCGTCTTCATCAAATGCGAGTTGGGGCACGCGAACGACGTGGCCGCCGACATGGTGGACAATGTCGAATATGTCTCGGAGGTCTATTCGACCTCTGGCCAGTATGACCTGCTGGCCAAGTTCCAGCTGCCCAAGGACATGGACATCGGCACCTTCGTGACCCGGTCGGTGCAGACACGGCCGCACATCCGCGACACCTTCACCGTCATCACCTTCTCGCCGTTCCTGCCCAGCCGCCAGGAAGGCTAGCGGGTTTAGAGCGTGCGGTGGACGATGGCTTTCAGCGTTTCGGCCTTGGCGGGCAGGTCAGACGCCATGCGCCCGGCCAGTTCGCGGGCGCCGACCGGATAGGCGTCGCCGCCCTCGGCGATCTCGCGCGCCAGCTCCGACGCCTGGATGAGCAGGACTTCCAGCGCCTCGACCTGTTCGATCGCCAGGGCGCGGGCCTCGGTCTGAAGGCGTTTCACCCGGTCCGATGTCGTTTCAGGGGTGCGCATCAGATCATAGATCTCGGCTTCACCGGGAACGACGCGCAGGGGAGATTTGGATGGGGGCGTTTCAGACATGGGTTGGCTCCTGACTCGAGTCTAATCCCTGCGCCCCCTTTTCGCCATCTTTTGCAAAAGCGTGGCCATATGCAGGGTGATCAACGTGGCCCGTTTGCATCAGGCCGCCCCGGTCAGGCTGCCTGGCGCCGCTGCTCCGCTTCGCGCACGGCATCGACGGCGCGGTCGATGACCTCCAGTCCCGCGCCGGGCGCCAGGGCCTCGACCGTCAGTATGCGGCGGAAAGCCCGCGCGCCGGGCCGCCCATGCATCAGCCCCAGCATGTGCCGCGTCATGGCGGGCAGGTTCACGCCCTCGGCCAGCCGCGCGGCCAGATAGGGTTTGTAGCGTTCGACCGCCTCAAAGGCGTCCACGTCGGACGCCGCCGGGTCGAACAGGCGCCGGTCGGCCTGACCCAGCAGGCCCGGCTCGTGATAGGCCGCGCGGCCCAGCATGACGCCGTCCAGCCGGACCCCGTCGGCATCGTCCAGATGCGCCTCGACCTCATCCAGGGAGGCGACGCCGCCGTTCAGGCTGATCGACAGATGCGGACGCTCGCGTTTCAGACGCCGCACCAGGGCGTAGTCCAGCGGCGGCACGTCGCGGTTCTCCTTGGGCGACAGACCCTTAAGCCAGGCCTTGCGGGCGTGGACGACGAAGACCTCGACGCCGACGGCGGCTGAGGCGTCCACCGTGGCGAACAGCGACTGTTCCGGGTCCTGGTCGTCGACGCCGATGCGGCATTTGACGGTGGCGGGGACAGAGACCGCGCCCTTGATCGCCGCCATGCAGTCGGCGACCAGTTCCGGCTCGCGCATCAGGCAGGCGCCGAAGCGGCCCGACTGGACCCGGTCGGACGGGCAGCCGACGTTCAGATTGATCTCGTCATAGCCGAACTGTTCGCCGATGCGGGCGGCGGCGGCCAGTTGGTCCGGGTCCGAGCCGCCCAGTTGCAGGGCCACCGGATGCTCGACCGCGTCAAAGCCCAGCAGACGCTCGGGGTCGCCGTGGATGACGGCGGGGGCGGTGACCATTTCGGTGTAGAGCAGGGCCTGTCCCGTCAGGGCGCGGTGGAACGCCCGGCAGTGCCGGTCGGTCCAGTCCATCATCGGGGCGACCGAGAGGCGGCGGTTATGGGCGAGAGGGTCCATGCGGCGGGGCTTCTACACCAAGGCGAGGCGATAGGCGAACAGAGGCGGCGGCGTTCAGACGCCTGCCTTGACGGTATCCTCTTCCAGCACCTCGGCGGCTTCCTCGTTGAGCGCGCGGGCTTCGTGGCGGGGCTTGATATAGGGTTCCGGCCGGGTGGTGGCGATGTTGCCGCGCATCAGCGACCGGCCCGCCTTGAGCCCCTCGACCAATTGCAGGTCCAGCCGTTCGGCGTCGCGGCGGCGAACGTCGGCGATGGTTTCTTCGGCTTCGTCATGGGTGAAGCCCAGGTCGATCAGCACCTGATAGCCGAACACCAGGGCGCTCTCGAAGGTCTCGCGGATCTGGTATTCGGCCCCGGCCTGAATCAGGCGGATGGAGTGGCCGCGGTCGAAGGCGCGCACGAACAGCTTGGTCAGCGGGAACTCGCCCTTGACCAGTTCCACGATGCGGTCGGCGACTTCGGGCTTGTCGACGCAGACCAGGATGGTCTCGGCCTTTTCCGCCCCTGAGGCGCGCAACACGTCCAGCCGCGAGCCGTCGCCGTAGTAGACCTTGAAGCCGAACGTGCCCGCCGCCTGGATCATCTCGACGTCGGAATCGATGATGGAGACATCCACGTCGCGGGCCAGCAAGGGCTGGGACACCACCTGGGCGAAGCGGCCGAAGCCGATGATCAGCACCCGCTCGCGCAGGGCCTCGGCGCGGTCCACCCCGTCGGCGTCGTCGGGCGACAGTTCAGGCGCAGGCGGCATCAGGCGGCGCACGACCATGGTGGTCAGCGGCGTCAGCGCCATGGACAGGATGACCACGGCGGTGGCGATGGCGCTGGAGCGCGCGTCCAGCACCCCGGCGGCGAGGGCGGCGGCGTAGAGGACGAAGGCGAATTCACCGCCCTGTGCGAACAGGGCCGCGCGCTCGACGGCCTCGCGGTTTGAGGACTTCAGCAGGCGCGCGACGGCGTAGATGGCCGCCGCCTTGATCACCATGAACAGCACCAGGCCGCCGACGATGATCTGCCAGTCGGCCAGCACCACGGCCAGGTCCAGCGACATGCCGACGCTGACGAAGAAGACGCCCAGCAGCAGGCCCTTGAACGGCTCGACATCGGCTTCAAGCTGATGGCGGAAGCTGGAGTCGGACAGAAGCACGCCCGCCAGGAAGGCGCCCATGGCCATCGACAGTCCGCCCAGCGTCATGATCAGGGCCGCGCCGACCACCACCAGCAGCGCCGCCGCCCCCATGATCTCGCGCCCGCCGTTGCGGGCCAGGAAACGGAAGACGGGGTTGAGCAGATAACGTCCGGCCACGACCACGGCGACGATGGCGGCGACACCGAGGGTGATGGTGCGCCACAGCGGCGGGCCGTCCGCAGCGGTCCCCATGGTGCTGGCCAGCACGGCGACGACGGCCAGAAGCGGCACGATGGCCAGGTCTTCCAGCAGCAGGATGGACACCGCCTTCTGGCCCGCCGGGGTGTTCATCTCATTCGTTTCGTCCAGCCCCTGCATGATCACAGCGGTGGACGACAGGACAAAGCCCATGGCGGCGATGAAGGCGATGGGCGCAGGCACGCCGAAGGCCATGGCCGCCAGCGTCAGCAGCAGGCCCGCCGCCCCGACCTGGGCCACGCCCAGACCGAAGATCGCCTTGCGCAGGGCCCACAGCTTCTTGGGCCGCATCTCCAGCCCGATGAGGAACAGGAAGATGACCACGCCGAATTCGGCGACGTGAAGGATGGTCTCGGGCTCGTGGAACAGACCCAGGCCGAACGGACCGATGATCAGGCCGGCGGCCAGATAGCCCAGCACAGACCCCAGCCCCAGCTTGCGGAACAGGGGAACCGCGACCACGCCCGCCCCCAGCAGGGCCGCGACCTGGATCAGTTGCACGCCTGCGCTCGCCTCGGCCATGGGAGTCCTTGTTGTGTGTGGCCTCCATAGTGGGGTGTGCAGCGGGCCTGCGCCAGTGGGGAACTGTCAGGCTTCGTCAGGGACGTCCGCCACAGTTTCGCCCGACGCCGGTCTGTTTCATGCTGACGACAACCGGACCAAGGGAGACCGTCCATGGCGCACCACCCGTTGAAGACCTCGCTGACCGCCGTCATGGCTCTGTGCCTGGCCGCACCCATGGCGCCGCTTCCGGCCATAGCAGGGCCTGCGAGTCAGGCGTTCGATCCGAACCGGCCCGTGGATGGAGAGGCGACACAGGCCGCCTGCGCCCCCTACGGCTTCAACTTGAATCGCTCGGTGCGGGGCGATGTCATGACGCGGGCGCCGTCACGTCCCGGGACCGTCTCGCCTGTTCCCATGCCCGCGCCCAGGCCTGCACCGCCCCCGCCGCCCATCTCCATGACCGCGCCCGCCATGAGCGAAATCGCCGTCACCGGAAACCGCATCACCCGCCCCGGGCCGATCTCGGCGCCGCCTTCGGGTCTTCCGCCCCGACCCGTCGACACCGAGCGCTATCCCGACGCCACGCCCAACCCGGTGCGGCGCGTGGCCGAGACGCCGGTCTCCACCTTCTCCATCGACGTCGACACCGCCAGCTACGCCAACGTCCGCCGCTTCATCGGCGAAGGCCGCGCCGTGCCCGCCGACGCCGTCCGGGTCGAGGAACTGGTCAACTATTTCGACTATGGCTACGCCCGCCCGACCTCGGCGGCCCAGCCCTTTGCGGTCAGCACGACCGTCGCCGCCGCGCCCTGGGCTGAAGGCCGCCAGATCGTCCACATCGGTCTGCAGGGCTATGAGCTGCCGCAGAACGAGCGCCGTCCGCTGAACCTGACCTTCCTGGTCGATGTCTCCGGGTCGATGGACAGCGAGGACAAGCTGGCGCTGGCGCAGAAATCGATGAACCTGATCATCGACCGGCTGAGGCCGCAGGACAGGGTCGCGGTGACCTATTACGCGGAAGGCGCGGGCACGACCCTGGCCCCGACGCCGGGCGACCAGAAGCTGAAGCTGCGCTGCGCCGTGGCCAGCCTCTACGCCTCGGGCGGCACGGCGGGCGCGACCGGCATGACCAACGCCTATGACCAGGCCCAGGTCAACTTCGCCCGCGACCGGGTCAACCGCATCCTGATGTTCACCGACGGCGATTTCAACGTCGGCCAGACCGACAACCAGCGGCTGGAGGACTATGTCGCCGGCAAGCGCGAGACGGGCATCTATCTGTCGGTCTACGGCTTCGGGCGCGGCAACTATCAGGACGCGCGGATGCAGGCGATCAGCCAGGCCGGCAACGGCACGGCGGGATACGTCGACAGCCTGGAGGAAGCCCGCCGGCTGTTCGGCCCCGCCTTCGACCGGGGCGCCTTCCCCATCGCCGACGACGTCAAGATCCAGGTCGAGTTCAACCCCGCCCGCGTCGCCGAATACCGCTTGATCGGCTATGAGACCCGCCTGCTGAACGAGGAGGACTTCAACAACGACCGCGTCGATGCGGGCGAGGTCGGCTCGGGCGCCTCGGTCACGGCCATCTATGAAATCACCCCCGTCGGCGGGCCAAGCCAACTGTCGGACCGCCGCTATGAAGGCAACCGTGCGAATGCGGCGGCTGGCGATCCGAACGGCGAGATCGGCTTTGTCCAGGTGCGCTACAAACTGCCGGGCGAGCGCGACTCGCGTCTGATCCAGCACGCGGTGGCCAATGCGGGCGGTGCGCGCGTCTCGGCCCAGCCGCCGGAAAGCACCCGCTGGGCGCTGGCGGTCGCGGGCTTCGGCCAGAAGCTGAGGAACGACCCGTGGATCCGCGCCGACTACGGCTGGGGCGACATCCTTGAGCAGGCGCAGGGCGCGCGGGGCGACGACCCCTACGGCGAGCGCGCCGCCTTCGTTCAGATGGTGCGCGCCGCCGCCAGCCTGCCGCCGCAAAGGACGCCCTGAGCGGAGCGCGGGACGCAGGAACCGAGCCTTGCCGCACGGGTTGTATCTCCACACCCACCCAAGGAGACCGCCTGATGAAAGTCCGTGACGTGATGAGCAAGGATGTCCAGGTCGCCCGACCCAGCGACACGCTTCAGGAGGTCGCCCGGCGGATGAAGGACGGCGACTTCGGCTTCATGCCCGTGGCGGACGGCGACCAGCTGGTCGGCGCCATCACCGACCGCGACATTGTGGTTCGGGCGCTGGCGACCGGCGCAGCAGCCTCCTCGCCGGTGGTCGAGTTCATCACCCGCGATCCGATGGCGGCGCGTGCCGACGATGATCTGAAGACCGTGCTGGACGCCATGGGCTCGCGCCAGATCCGTCGTCTGCCCGTACTGGACAAGGACAACCGCCTGGTCGGCGTGGTGTCGCTGGGCGACCTGTCCACCCGTGTGAAAGAGAAATATGCGGGCGAGGCTCTGGAATCGATCTCGCGCACCTGAACTCACCTTTTCCCGCTCATCCCCGCGAAGGCGGGAATGAGCGGGAGAGCGACAAGCGTCTATCCCTCGGCGTTTACCCTGTCCCGGAACCCGCTCTTCACGACTGACCGCCGACAATGGCTGGTCGAACGGGGGCGAACTGATGGCGCGTGCGCAATTCCAGAAGGGCCAGAAGGTCTGGGTCGAGAGTGTCGGCGCCTGGGCGCATGTCGAAAAGGTGCTGCCCGTCTGGGCCAAGGGGTTCGATGAACCTGTCCGCGTGACCTATGATGTCGGCCTGGGTCGGGATTTTCTGGCGCAGGAGCTGCTGGCCCCCGCGCCCGATCCGGCCGCCGGAGTCAACGCGGCCTGGCGGCTGATGCGCGCCCGCAACAAGTGGCAGGATCTGGCCGACTGCGCCCATCATCCCTTTCCTGGAAGCTATCCGGTGGTCGTCACCGACCGTGCGGACTGGGGCGGCTGGCGTGTGCCGGGGGCGGAGTATGACCGGGATCCCGAACAGATCGAGTTTCAGGCCCGTCTGATCGCCGAGAGCCCGAGCCTTCTGGCGCTGGCCGAGCGCCTGACCGCCGCCGTCGATGAAGACATAGACGACGCTCCGCCCGAAACCGTGGCCCTGGCCAAGGAGGCGCGCGCCATCCTGCACCGCGTGCGCAACACCCTGACCTCGCCGCGCGTCGATCCGGCGCCGGAGAGCGAGTCCCGCGAGTCACAGACCGCCTGAAACGCGCCTCGCGCCCCAACCAGTCCTCGACAAGAATCCGCGACGCAGCCTAGATTCGCGTCTCTGGGATAATTCTATCGGGGGGATCGCCTTGCGGGGCACCGAGCGCCGCAAATCGAATCAAGGCCGGCGCGCATCCGACAAGCGCGCCTCAGCACCCGCTTGGATGCGGGTCGGCATGATGGCGATGACCCTGATGGTGGCTGTCGGCATCCTGCTGGTCGCCCGCGAAATCTCCCGCCCAGGCGTAGAGGTCGATGATCTGCGCGCCGTCGCCGTAGACCGCGAAGCCCGATTATTCGCCCTCGAGACACAGGCGTTGGTGACGCCGGTGCAGGCCGCCGCTCGCGCCGCCGCGCATGCCGGCTCCGCCACGCCGCAGCAGCGCCTGCAGCAGTTTCGCAGCGCGGTCGCGGATCACCCCGTCGCCCTGGTTTCGGCCGAGGGCGCCGTGCTGGAAGCCATCGGCGGCGGCGCCGAAGCCTTCGCCCCGGCGGCGGGACGAAACGCTCTTTCGCGAGACGGCCAGGCGCTTCTGGTGAGCCAGGCCCTGCCCGGGGGGGCGCGCCTGACCGCCCGCATCGCCCTGCCTGCGCCGACGGCTCGCGACGGGGTCGATCTGTGGCTGATGTCGGGCGACACCCTGTTGAAGGGGTCCAGCGGGCGCACCGGCAATCTGGGCCTGGCTGTCCGACCTGTCCGCGCGGACGGCAAGGCCGATGCGCTGAACCTGGACGGCCGGTCGATCCGCCGTACGGCGGTGGCGGCGGGCGAGACCGGCCTGACCGCCGTCGCCACCTCTGGCGCTTCACCCGGCGTGAACGGCCTGCTGAAGGATGTCTGGATCTTCGTGATTCCGGCGGCCATCGGTCTGGCGGTCATTCTGCTGATGCTGATGATCGAGCGGCGCCAGGGCGGCATCGCCAAGGCTTCGACAGCTTCGGAAAGCCGCTTCCGGGGGGCGGTCGAGGCGGCGCGATGCGGCGTCTGGGAATGGGACACGCGGACGGACCGGGTCACCATCTCCGAGTTCATGGCCGGTCTGTTGGGGCTGGACCAGGGCGGCGTCATTCCGGTCGAAACCTTCATGGGCCGCATCCATCACAGCTATCATGAAGCGGTGCTGCACGCCCTGCGCCAGTCCCAGGCATTTGGCGTGTTCGAGGTCAGTTTCCCTGTTCCGGACGAGAAGGGCCGGGCCCGCTGGATCGACGCCCGTGGCGAGGCCCGCAGCATCGACGGCGACGACCACGCCCACGTCATTCTGGGCGTGGCGCTGGACACGACCGAGGCGCGGCGCGCCAAGTCCCAGGCCCAGGCCGCCGAGCGGCGCCTGCGTGACGGCATTGAAAGCGTCTCGGACGCCTTCGTCCTGTTCGACCGTCAGGGTCGTCTGATCCTGTCCAACCAGGCTTTCGTGGACGCCTTCGACTTCGGCGAGGGGGTGCTGAGGCGCGGCGCCTTCAAACAGGACCTGAACCAGATCGCCGCCCTGGCCATCCGCTCGGACCATCCGGCGCCCGGAGGACGAGCCGGCGCGCGCGAGATCGAACTGAACGACGGCCGCTGGCTGCAGATGGTCGAACGCTTCACCTCGGACGGCGGCTCCGTCGTGACGGCCGCCGACATCACCGCCATCAAGCACAAGGAAGCCGAGCGCCAGAGGGCCGCCGAGCGTCTGCACGTCACCATCACCGAACTGGAGGACCGCGAGGAGAAGCTGTCTCTTCTGGCGCGCAAATATGAGGTCGCCATGACCCGCGCGGAGGCCGCCAATCAGGCCAAGTCCGAATTCCTGGCCAATATGAGCCACGAACTGCGCACCCCGCTGAACGCCATCAACGGCTTCTCGGAGATCATGGCCAATGAGCTGTTCGGCCCGCTGGGCGACGCCAAATACAAGGGCTACGCCGCCGACATCCTGAAATCCGGCCAGCATCTGCTCAGCCTGATCAACGACGTGCTGGACATGGCCAAGATCGAGGCCGGCAAGGTCACGCTGCACTATGAGACCGTGTCGCTGAAGGAGATCGCCAGCGACGCCGCCCGGCTGATGCGCGGCAAGGTCGAGGAATCAGGCCTCAGCCTGATCGTCGACGCCCCCGAGCTGCCGGACATCGAGGCGGATCACCGCAGTCTGAAACAGGTGATGCTGAACCTGATCTCCAACGCCGTGAAATTCACACCGGAAGGCGGAAACATCGTGGTCGCCCTGTCGCAGCTGGACGATGACCGTGTACGCGTGGCTGTCACCGACACCGGCATCGGCATCGCCCCTGAGGACCTGGAGCGGCTGGCGCGACCCTTTGAACAGGTCGAAGGGCAGCATTCCAAGACAACCCAGGGCACGGGTCTGGGCCTGTCTCTGACCAAATCGCTGATCGAACTTCACGGCGGCGGCATGCTGATGGAAAGCGAGCCGGGCACGGGCACGACTGTCAGCTTCATCATCCCGATCCGGCGGCCCCTCGCTGACGCTTCAACGGTCATGAGCGGTTCCGAAGAACAGGCCCGGGCTGCGGCCTGATCTGATTGTTCAGTTCGCCGCGCGGGGCGTTTCCCGGTTTCTGTCCCTGTCCGGTTTGTGATCGCGTCCACGCTTCTTGAGGATGTCGGACAGGATCACGCGGTCCTCGGCGCTGACCGTGCCCAGCAGTTCGACGGCTCCCGCCTCCAGCCGGGCGCGGCCCCGTTGTTCGGCGGCGCGGGATTGCTCCAGCAGCGCGCTGACCCGGGCAGGGTCGAAATCGGCGGATGTGGTCAGGGCGATGGCCTCACGGCGTCGAGCGCGGGACTCCTCGAAGTCCGGGCGGGCGGCCAGGGCCGAGGCGCGCAGGGCGGCGCGGACGCCGGGGCGGGCGGGCTCGGACAGCCGGTCGATCAGGCTCATCGGCGAACCGTCGCGCGGCGCACGATGCTCGTCCGCCACCCGGCGCTCGACCTGGGCGCGGTTGACATAGAGGGTGCCCGCCGCCGCCACGGCGAAAACATTCAGCGCCACAGAGACGGCGAGGGCGATCTTCAGCGTGCGCGCCGTCATCCCAGCACCTCCATGTCGTCGACCGTGCTGAGCGTGGACTGATACAGGATGGCGTCGGCCTGGGCGTTGGCGGTCAGATGGCTGGTCATCACCACCCCGGCGACAACCCCGGCGCAGGCGGCGGCGGCCCAGCCGGCGCCCATGGCCAGGCCCAGACGTGCGCGCCATGACGCCTTTCCGGGCGAGCGGGAGGCGGCGGCGATGACGCGATCCCTCAGCGCCGCCGACGGCTGCGGCGGGCGCGAGGCGAACAGCAGGTCGTCCACCGCATCGGCCTGGGCCAGCACAGCGCGCGCGGCCTCGGGCTCAGCGGCCTGATACGCCTGCGCGGCCGCCCGCGCGCCATCGGGCCAGCGTCGGAGGTCGGCGCCGTAAGCTTCGGCCAGGGCGAGGAACCGTGATCGGTCCATCATCATCATGCTCCTTCGGCGCCCGGCCGGATGTCGGCCAGCGCCTGCCTCAGGGTCCGCCGACCCCGCGACAACAGGCTTTCCAGCGCTTCCACGCTGATCTTCATCAAGGCGGCGGCCTCGATGTTGGTCAATTCCTGATAGTGGCACAACACCAGCGCTTCGCGCTGGCGCAACGGCAGGCGGGCCAGTTCGGCCTCGACCCGCGCACCCGTGTCGGCCGCCAGCAGTCCCCGATCGGGCGCAGGTCCGGTGTCGGGCCGGTCGGGCAGGACGTCAGTGACGATCTCGCGCCGGCGCCTCAGCCGGTCGTAGCAGAGGTTCAGGCCGACGCGGTGCAGCCAGGTGTCGAACCTGGCCTGGCCCGGCGTCCAGCGCGGGGCCTGTCGCCAGGCGCGCAGCATGGCTTCCTGGGCCACGTCCTCGGCCTCGACGGCGTCGCCCAGCATCCGGTGCGCCAGGGCCAGCATGCGCGGCAGCTTGCGCGCGACCATGGCCTGAATCGCCGCCGGGTCTCCCTGACCCACGCGGCGCACCAGATCGTCATCGGGGTCGGCGGTCCGCGCCAATCGGGCCTCTTGCGTTCGTTCCCGCCAGAACCCCGTTGTGGACCACTTCGCCGCGTCAGGTCGAGCCTCATCCGCAGCTTCGCCGCAGATGAACGCCTGAACCATGACCGCCGACCCCGACATCAGATCAGTCTCCCGCCGTGGCAGCGGGCGCGGCGGCGCGAGCGGCGCGGCGCTCCATGCGGTGCTGGCGCTGGGTCTGGCGGGCCGCCTGACGCGACGCCTGGCGTTCGGCGGCGGTGACGACGCCGTCACGGTCGGCGTCCATGGCGGCGAAGCGCTGCTCGGCCTTGGCGCGGGCGTCGGCGATGACGATGGGCTGCATCTCACGGCGCCCCTCAGACCCCGTCATCCGTCCAGCGCGAGCCGGACCGGCGTGGTCGGCGCGGCCAGCACGACGGGCGCCGTCGCGGCCTGCGCGGGCGTGATTGCGGGCGCGGGCGGCGGGCTGAGCTTCAAACTCGGCTTTGCTGAGGACGCCGTCGCCGTCCGCGTCCAGACGGGCGAAGCGGGCGGTCAGATGTTCGGCGCGGCGGGCTTGATGGGCGGCGCGCATTTCCTCGACCGAGACCTGGCCGTCGCCGTTGGCGTCCATGGCGGTCAGGCGAGCGACGCGGGCCTGAACGAAGTCGGCCTGGGCGACAGGCGCGCCGCGATCGCGCGGCGTCTGGTTCTGGGTCTGTGCATTGGCGGCGCCGGCGGTCAGGGCCAGCAGGGCTGCGCCGATCATGGCGGTGGTGGTCTTCATGAAACATCTCCTGAAGGGATTGCAGTCAGCCCTGTGTCAGGAGGTGAAACGGACGAAGCGTCAGCCTCCGTCGCTGGCGGGCGGAAGAACCGTCTCAAACGCCGCTCGCGCCGCCGCCCGCACCTGATCCAGACGCGCGGTCAGGGCCGCGAAATCCTGACAACCCGCCGCCTGGGCCAGCAGTTTCTGGAACCCTCCTGACTCTTTCTGCGGATCAGGCCGCTCATCGAAGGCCGCGCCCAGAAGCTGGCTGAGCGCCTGTTGCAGCCGCCAGGCCTCGGCCATGTCAGGCTCGCCCTCCAGCGCCTTCAGGGTCGAGACCGTCAGGGGGGCGCCGTCCGCCGCCGCCTGAAGTTGGCGCACCTGGGCCACGAACTCGGCGTCGACCTGGCCGCCGGGCGCCAGCTTCAGATCCCACGCCCCCTGACCCGGCCGCTCGCGCCGCATCAGATCGCGCATCCGCCGCGCATCGCCCGTCACATCGACGCCAGCGCGAGGCCTGCGCAGCATGGCCTCGATCACGGACGTCACCCGCTCGCCGAAGGCGGCGTCGCTGGCCCAGACCACGCGCGCGCGGGTCAGGGCCATGAACTCCCAGGTGTCGGCTTCATGGGCGTAGTAGTCGTTGAGCGCATTCAGCCCCAGGGACACGGGCCCCTTGCCGCCGCCGGGGCGCAGCCGCATGTCCACCTCATAAAGTCCGCCTTGCGACGTGTGCGCCGACAGGGCCGCGATCAGTCGCTGGGTGGCGCGGGAATAGAAGACGCCCAGGCCCCAGCCCTTGCCTTCGGACACAGCGTCGGCGGGGCCGTCATAGACAGTCATCAGATCCAGATCGGAACTGGCCGTCATCTCGCCCGAGCCCGCCTTGCCCAGCGCCACGACAGCCATGGCGCCGCCCGTCAGCCGCCCGCCCTGCCGTTCCGCCTCGGCCATGGCGACCGGGGCCAGGGCGGTGATGACGGCGTCGGCCAGGGCGGTGTGGGCGCGTCCGGCCTCGTCCGTATCGATCCGGCCGGTCAGGATCTGAACGCCGATGCGGAACATCTGGTCGCGATGCAGACGGCGCACCACGTCCAGAGCGGTCTCGAAGTCGGCGGCGGCGGCGGCTTCTTCGGCCATCTGCTCGAACAGGCCGGTGTTGACGCCCAGCTGGGTCTCGAAGCGGGCGTCCAGCATGCTGTCCAGCGCCGCCGGATAGCGGCCCAATGTCCGCGCCAGACGCGGGGCGTAGGCCATCACGCCGACCAGCAGGCCGAACAGGCGCGGCTGGGCCAGGAACAGCGCCTGCACCTGCACCCCGCCGGACAGGCCGGCGAAGAAGACGGCGAAGCGGCGGAAGGCGTCATCCGCCGCCCCGGTGTCGGCCAGCGTCGTCAGCAGGCGCGGCGCCAGTCGGGTGAACAGCTCTCGCCCCCGCGCAGACCGGGTCGCGGGGATGCGGCCGTGGTGCCAGCTGCGGATGGTGTCGGCGACGGCTGCGGGGTCGGTGAAGCCCATCCGGCCAAGGGTCGCCAGCGTCTCCGGGTCGTTCTCCACACCGGTGAAGACCAGTGAGCCATAGGGAGACGACAGTTCTTCCTCGCCCTCGAACAGCTCGCCATAACGGCGGTTCACCTCGACCAGCAGGGCCTCGACCCGGGCGTCGAAGGCGGCCAAGTCGCCTTCGCCCGCCAGCGCGGCCACGGCGGCGCGGCGTTCGGGGTCCAGCGGCAGGCTGTGGGTCTGTTCGTCGTCCAGCATCTGCACGCGATGCTCCAGCCCGCGCAGTTCGACATAGGCGGCGGTCAGTTCAGCGGCGACCTCGGCGCTGACATGACCGGTCTCGGCCAGCACAGCCAGGGCGTCCACCGTGCGCGGACTGCGCAAGGCCGGGTCGCGGCCGCCCAGGATCAGCTGCTGGGTCTGGGCGAAGAATTCGATCTCGCGGATGCCGCCCCGCCCCAGCTTCAGATTGGCGCCCGCCGCATCCAGCCCCTCGCCGGTCTTGTGCACGTGGATCTGGCGCTTGATCGACTGGATGTCGAGAATGGCCGGATAGTCGAGGCTGCGCCGCCAGATGAAGGGAACCAGCGCCTTCAGGAAGTCCCGTCCCGCCGCCAGATCGCCGATCACGGCCCGGGCCTTGATGAAGGCCGCCCGCTCCCAATTCTGGCCGACGCTTTCGTAATAGGCCAGCGCCATAGGGGCGGCGACGACCGGCGGGGTCGATGAAGGATCAGGGCGCAGGCGCAGGTCGAAGCGGAAGACATAGCCCTCGCCGGTCCGCTCCTGCATCAGGGTCGCCAGGGCCTGGGCCAGGCGGTTGACGAAGCGCTGCGGTTCAACCCCCTCGCTCAGGGCGGGGATCAGGATGTCGGGGTCCCAGAACAGGCTGATGTCGATGTCGGAGGAGTAGTTCAGCTCGAACGCGCCATGCTTGCCCATGGCCAGTCCGAATAGGCCGGGCGCCGGGCCGCGCGGATCGTCGGGCGCCGAAGTCAGCTTGCCCGCCTCGCGCTGATCCTGGGCCACCGCCCGCAGGGCCGCCTGGGTCGTGACATCTGCGAACCGGCTCAGCGCCCCCGTCACCTGGTCCAGATCCCAGACCCCGCCGAGGTCGCACAGGGCGGTCAGCAGATGCAGTTCGCCCTTCAGCCGCCGCAGGGGCGAGCGCACGGCGTCGGCGCCGCCGGTCAGGGCGGCTGTCGCAGACAGGACGGCGTCCAGCGCGGCCTCGGGCGTCGTCTCCAGCAGGGCCTGCAGCCGCTCGGGCCAGCGTCGCGCCAGACCGAACAGATAGGGAGAGGCGGCGAACACGGGCGCCAGCGCAGGCCAGGCCGCGTCCAGCGACGACCTCCACCCACCCTCGTCGGCCAGCGGCGTCAGCCGCTCATGCGCACGCTCCGCCGCCTCGGCGTCGATCACCGGGCCGCAGGGGCGCAGCTGTTCCACGAGGCCAAGAGCCGAAGTTGTCGTCATCGTTTTTCGCCGCCCATCCCGATGAACGTCTTTCGCTTGCGCATCGGCGTCTCCTCAACCCGGTCACGCCCTGTCCTACACCAAATCGATCAGGCGCGATCCGGGGGTGAGCTGGAAGACGGAGGCGTGGGTTGAGCGAGGTTCAGGCCGGGGCTGTGTTCGCTCCATCCCGGCGTTCGCGGATGCGGCGGGCCAGGCGGAAGACGACGATCGCCAGGATCACCAGAACCAGAGGAATGATGATCGGCGCCAGCATGGCGACCAGCACGGTCAGGAAGCTCAGCACGTCCTCGACAAAGGACACCACCGGATTGCCCAGCCCGCCGGTGGTCGCCGTCGAGCTGACACGCACCCCGGTCTGGGCCGCGTTGAAGGCCAGGGCCGCCGGGGCGCCGACGATGACGCCCGCCACCGCCGCCATGGTCGGATCGACCGCCCAGAAGACGCTGCCCGCCGCCACAGCGCCGGCGATGGGCCGGGTGACATAGCCGATGGCGTTCAGGGCATGGTCCACGGCAGGAACCTTGTCGCCCGCGAACTCGGCCACCGCCGCGATCGCCAGCGCCGAAATGGCGGGCCATGAACCCAACCAATCCATGTGCTCGTTCAGTCTTATGCCGAACAGTTCGAAACGCGACGCCAGCGCCAGCATCAGCAGGGGCAGGAAGGTCCGCAAGCCCGTCGCCGAGGCCAGTCCGAGACCCAGAAGCGCGGGCAGGACCCAGGTCTGCAAGGGGCCGACGGCGGCGTTGACCGCGTCCATGTTGATGGGAGGCATGGGCTGCTCCTGAAGGCGGCGTCAGCGGGCCGCAGGACACGATGATGCGCGGGAATGGGCGTCTGCGCCACAGCCTTGTGCAGCGCGGTTCCGCAAGGCGTCAGGCCAGGATGTCGTCGAAGTCCGGATGGCGTTTCAGCCAGGCCACGGCGTAGGAGCAGCGCGGCGCCAGCTTCAGTCCTTCGGCGCGGGCGTGTTCGGACAGGGCCTGCATGAATCGGCCCGCCGCGCCGGAACCGCGCAGGTCGGGATCGGCCTCGACGTGCAGGATCACCCGAGTGTCGCCCTGGACGGCGTAGTTGGCGAAGACCTGGCGCGGGTCGCCGTCCGCCGCCGTGAAGTCCTGTTCAAACCGGTTTTCGGACGGGACGTCGCGCAATGAGCTCATGATCGCATCTCCTGCTTCAGAAACGGGCGGTCGCGGGGTCTGTTCCCGTTAGGGAGCCCTGACCTACGGCGCCTTGTCGCGGCCCAGGTTGAGCAGGCCGATCAGGCTGCGGATGCTGAACCACAGGGTGGAGGCCACAAGGCCCAGGCCGGTGATCACGGCGAGCGGCAGCAGCCAGACCGCCTTGTCCGTCGCCATGACCAGGCCGACGATGGCCGAGACGCAGGCGGCGGTCAGGATCAGGTTCAGCAGGGCGGCGGACCAGAACAGTTTGATCTGGCGGTCCATGTGCTGACGCGGCAGGCCGGTGGCGCCGCCCCGGCTCGACAGGGCCATCAGCATGCCGGCGATGGCCAGAAGATTGGCGCTGGGCAGGGCCAGCACATACAGGGCCCAGACCACCATGGCGGCGGGTTTGCCTTCCGAGGCGTGACCCGGCGCGAACTTGGGCTGGCGTGAAACCGGGGGCGGCGAGACGGTCATCGCCGGACCCTCAGATCCACCAGCCGCGAGGGCTGCGGATCGGGCGATGGTCTTTCAGCGTCAGCACGCCTTTGGCTCCCCGCACAAGCATCCAGAGGGCCAGCAGGAACAGCACCGGCACGCCGACTGCGAACGGCGCGGCGATCAGCACGATGCCGACGGCGCCCGCCGCCACGCCCGCGATCACGGTGCGTTTCTGGAAGTCATGGTGCGAGCGGGCCACGGCCTCGTCCGGCGCGGGGCGTCCGCGCAGGAACAGTAGGGCGATCAGCAGGGACACGCCCAGCGTCGGCACGGCGAACAGGATCAGGGCGTAGGTGGTGAACAGGCCGGTCGCCCCGTCGGGCAGGGGGGCGTCCTCGTTGCGGCCGTGTTTCCGGGTCGAGAACTCGCGCGAGGGCTCGAAGATGGAGCCTGCGGAGACGGGCGTTGCGGCCTGTGCGGGCGCGGCTTCGGCGCGGGACGGGGTGGCGAAGGCGGGCGTCATGACCGCAGGCTCGGGCATAGGCTCGGGCGGGGCGGAAGTCGCCCGTTCAAACAGGTCATCTGTCTCGACCGCTTGCTGCAGGCTGGCCTGCGCCTCCAGCGAGGCGGGCGACGAGAAGCCGACCAGATCGTCGTCATCGTGCGGTCGAGGGGGTTCGCCGGGTCCGGCCATGAAGAATCCTCAGCAAATCCACTGTCAGTAATGACCGCCGCGCCGTCCCGACGCAACGGCTGACAGCGGGGTCAGCGGCTCAGAACCACCTCGCAGCCGGGGGCGGCGGCGTTTTGAAGCGCGCCCGGCTTTTCAATCCGCACCACGCAGCGCCGCACCAGCGGGTCTTCGATGCAGGCCAGGGCCAGCCGCTGGGCGAAAGTCTCGACCAGGGCGACATGGCTTTCATTGGCGATGGCCTGGGCCGCCTCGGCCACGGTCTCATAGTTGACGGTGTCGGCCAGACGCTCGACCGGGCCGGGGGCCAGCGTCAGCTCGACGTCGATCACCAGGGTCTGCAGCCGCCCGTGCTCATGGTCATAGACGCCGATCCCGGCCTGCAAGGTCAGGCCGCGCACGAAGACGGTCAGGCCCTCGTGGCGTGCGGCGGCGGGGCCGGTCTCGGTGGGGAAGAGGGGGGCGGGGCTCATGGTCATTGCCGGATGTCAGTCCACGATGTCGGGGGTGCGCCACGCCAGATGCTGGCCGCCGTCGACGGCGATCATCTGGCCTGTGACCAGTTCGGCGCCGACCAGCCAGCGCACGGCGTCGGCCACGGCCTCGGGCGAACCGGCGCGTTGCAGGGGGACGTTGCGGGCCTCCGCGGCGAAGTCCTCGGCCGTCTGGTGGATGGAGGCCAGGGTCGGTCCCGGCCCCACGCCGTTGACGCGGATGCGCGGCGCCAGCGCCTGGGCCAGCGTCTGCGTCGCCCACCACAGGCCGTTGCGCGACAGGGCGTAGGAGAAGAAACGCGGGTCCGGCTTCAGCACCCGCTGGTCCAGCAGGTTGACGATGCAGGCGCCGTCAGGCGCCTGGGCCGCGAACGCCTCGGCCAGAACGATGGGCGCGCGCAGATTGGTCTCGATGTGGGCGTCCCACGAGGCGCGGTCCAGCGATCCGACGCGGTCATCCTCGAAGACGGAGGCGTTGTTGATCAGAACGGCGAGGGGGCCCAGGGCGTCCACGGCGGCGGGAACGACGGTTCGCACCTGCGCCTCGTCCGACAGATCGGCCCGGACCACGGCGGCGCGCCGTCCCAGGGCGCGCACCTCTTCGGCGACCGCTTCGGCGGCGTCGGCGGAGGAATTATAGTGGATGACCACGTCGAAGCCGGCCTCGGCCAGACTCAGGCAGATGGCCCGCCCGATACGCTTGCCGCCGCCGGTGACCAGGGCGGCGCCCGGTCGATCACCACGACGGGTGGAGGCGTCAGTCAACCCGGCCGAACTCGATGACGTTGATCACGCCGATGACGACGACGAAGCCGAGGATGATGTAGAGGGCCAGCATGGGAGAACTCCTGATAGAGCGCCCGCAATAGAGGGGTGTGGCTGGGTGTTCAAGCCGTGGGGACGACAGGATGTAGCCGACGCGGCTGAATCTTCTCCCCCCCCCGATGGGGGAGGATTTGGGAAGCTCCATCGGTGCGGGTGTCCTCGCTGACCTTCGGTGGTAGCGTAAACGGCGGTGTTTGAGATTGGAGATGTCCTGTGGAGCGGAGCCTGCGAGTGGAGGTGCACACAGCACGGACTCTTCAATACGCCCGCATAGGCGGCGGGTTGATGGTTTTGGGTCTCTCAGCAGCCCTCATGGCTCCGCCGGACTTCGCGGGTCCGATAACATCAGGTCTCGCCGTCTTCGGCGGCCTGGGAGCGCTGGCTTTGAAAAAGACGATGGCTTCGGCGAATGCGGACGTTTCACTGGTGTCAGAGGATGAACGACGCAGGTTCTTGATCGAACACACAGCATGGCTTGCGGTTGGCCTCGTCGCTGGTGTGGTGGTCTTGGCGTTCATCTACATACGCCTGTCTTTCCCGCTTCGAGTGGGGCTTGGCCATGCCGCGTTGCTTGTTTCGGCGGGTTCGTTCTGTTTGGCGTCGAAGGCGGCCTTGGCGCATCAGAAGCGAGTGATCCTGCAAGACAGTAGGCGCTAATCGATTGGGAGAGGGCGAACGCCCGCGGTAGAGGGGACCGGCAGGTGTTCAAGCGGCTGACGCCTCTTTATTCCTCCCCCATCGGGGGAGGGGGACCATGCGAAGCATGGTGGAGGGGGCTGACGCAGGCTGGATCTCACCGCGATTGACAGCTCACGACCCGTTGCGGACCTTTGGAAGATGCGCGAGTTTTCGCGAGTGGGAGCCGCCATGTCAGCACCGGACTACGACGACCCAAAGTCGAAGCTGAAGTTGCGCCTTCGGCCCATGCCCGGCTCGGGGATGATACTGAAGTGGGGCAGCGTTTTCGGCGGAATAGGCGCCGCCCTTTGTCTCGGGGGCTTTGTTGCGAGCTTCATGCCCGGCGTTCAGAGCGAAGGCAATCCGCTGTTGTTTCTCGTGGGAGCGGCTGGCCTCGCTGGCGGGTCGGGTGTTTTTTATGTGGGTCACAAGCTGGTTCGTCGCTTGCGCTGACTGGCTTCCGCTTCCACTCCTTGTTGCCCCTGAGTGCATCCGACCTTTGGCTCCCCCACGAACACGCCTTCAATCTCCCCGGGAAACACGGTCGATCCTGGATGCGCGGCAATGAGGCCGAGGACAAGACGATCAATGAACTGGCGCACCCGCATCGAGCCCTTCACCCGGCCTCTGTTCTTCGCCTTCTCACGCCTGAGCCGTGGCATGACGCTGGGCGTGCGCGGGATTGCTGTGGATGCAGATGGCAAAGTCCTGCTGGTGCGGCACACCTATCTGCACGGCTGGTGGCTGCCCGGCGGCGGGGTGGAGCGGGGACAGGCGTGCGAGGCGGCCCTGGTGCGCGAGATGCACGAGGAGGCCGGGGTCATCGTCGAGGGGCGGCCCGTGCTGGTCAGCGTCCATTCCAACGAGCGCTTCTTTCGCGGCGATCATGTGCTGGTCTATCGCATCGACCGCTTCAGCCTGACCGAACGGACCAGTCACGGAGAGATCGCCGAGATCGGCTGGTTCGACCCTGCGGCCCTGCCAGAGGACGCGCATCGGGCGACGCGGGCGCGGCTGGCCGAGGCGCTGGGCGGGGAGAATGCGCGGCTGGACTGGTAGGCGACGATCGCCTCGCTGATTTCCGGTGCGGACTCGCCTATATCGGAATCAATGACCGAGCAGACGCCTCCCGCCGAAACTGTTGAAAGCCTGCCGCTGGTCGCCGCCGAGCTGATCCGCGATGAGGCGGGGCGCGCGCCTGACAAGCCAGGGGTCTATCGCATGTACGGCGAGGACGGGGCGTGCCTGTATGTCGGCAAGGCCAAGTCGCTGAAGAAACGCGTGTTGCAGTATGCGCAAGGGCGGTTCCACACCCAGCGCATCGGTCTGATGGTGTCGCTGACCCGGTCGATGCAGCTGGTCATCACGGCGTCGGAGACCGAGGCGCTGCTGCTGGAAGCCAGCTACATCAAGACGCTGAAGCCGCGCTTCAATGTGGTGCTGAGGGATGACAAATCCTTCGCCGAATTGATGATCCGCCGCGACCATCGCGCGCCCCAGGTCAGAAAGCATCGCGGGGCGCATACGACGCCGGGGGACTATTTCGGGCCGTTCGCCTCGACCTGGGCGGTCAACCGGACCCTGACCACCTTGCAGAAGGCGTTTTTGCTGCGGTCGTGCTCGGACAGCGTCTACGAGAGCCGGACCCGGCCCTGCATGCTGCACCAGATCAAGCGCTGTTCGGCGCCCTGCACCGGCCTGATCTCGCTGGAGGACTACGGTGGTCTGGTGACGGAGGCGGAGCAGTTTCTGCGTGGCAAGTCGCGGGCCGTGATCGGCCGCCTGTCGCAGGAGATGCAGGCGGCGTCCGACGACATGGACTTTGAGCAGGCCGCCCGTGTGCGCGACCGCATCCGGGCGCTTTCGGCCATCGCCATGGAGAACTCCGTCAGCGCCGACGGCGTGGCCGAGGCCGACGTCTTCGCCCTGTTCAGCGAAGGGGGGCAGGCCTGCGTGCAGGTCTTCTTCTATCGCGCCGGTCAGAACTGGGGCGGGCGGGCCTACTTCCCGCGCGTGGACAAGGCCGACACCGACCCGGAAATCCTCGCGGCGTTTCTGGGCCAGTTCTATGAGGACAAGCCGATCCCGCGCCTGATCCTGTCCAACGTCCGCCCGCATGAGCTGGAGTTGCTGGAAGAGGCCTTCAGCATGAAGGCGGAACGCAAGGTGGAGATCGCCCGCCCCTTGCGCGGCGACAAGCACGCTCTGGTCGATCACGCCCTGACCAACGCCCGCGAGGCGCTGGGCCGCAAGATGGCCGAGGGCTCGGCCCAGTCGAAAATCCTCGATGAAGTGTGCGACGCCTTCGGTCTGGACGCCCGGCCCGAGCGCATCGAAATCTATGACAACGCCCACATCCAGGGGACCAATGCGGTCGGCGGCATGGTGGTGGCCGGGCCAGAGGGCCTGCAGAAATCCCAATACCGCAAGTTCAACATCAAGGGTCAGGACCTGACCCCCGGCGACGACTACGGCATGATGCGCGAGGTCATGCGGCGACGCTTCGGCCGGCTGGTCAAGGACGAGGAGGCGGGCGAGCCGGTAGTGCGGCCCGACCTGCTGTTGATCGACGGCGGGGCGGGGCAGCTGGCCGAGGTGCTGGCGGTGCTGGCCGATCTGGGGCTGGACGACATTCTGGCGGTGGGCGTGGCCAAGGGGCCGGATCGGGATGCGGGCAAGGAGCATTTCTTCATGCCGGGCAAGGCGCCCTTCATGCTGCCGCTGAAATCGCCCGCCCTCTATTACATCCAGCGCCTGCGCGATGAGGCGCACCGCTTCGCCAACGGCGCCCACGCCACCCGCCGCTCCATGGACATCAAGAAGAACCCGCTGGACGAGATCGAGGGCGTCGGGCCGAGGCGCAAGAAGGCGCTGCTGCACGCCTTCGGCTCGGCCAAGGGGGTCGGTCGGGCGTCCGTCGGCGATCTCGAAAAGGTCGATGGCGTCAGTCGCGCGCTGGCGGAACGGATTTACGGGTTTTTCCACCCGGAGAACCAGCGGTAAGGTGTCGGCGGAGGCGAAAGCAAGGGAGGTTTCGAGATGAGTGAATTTCTCCATGGCGTGGTCCATCAGGCCCAGGCCGACCTGCAAGCCGCCGTGCGCGCCGATCCCCGGGTTCTTGCCCTGTGGGAGGGTTTGACGCCGCTGGGCCGAAACGAATTCATCTGCTGGGTGGACGATGCGAAGCGGCCTGAAACCCGTCAGAAGCGCATCGTGCGGACCGCCGAAGAACTGCAGGAAGGCAAGAAGCGCCCCTGTTGCTGGGTCGGCTGCATCCACCGCACCGACAAGGCGCCGAGCCCTTGGCAGCAGGCCGTCCTGATCGACCAGAAACGGTGACGCCGGCCTGAGATAATTTCAGTCTCCGCCTCGCACCGCCCCCGACGGATCGTCTATGCTGTCGTCATGACCGATGCATCCTCCGACTCGCTCCTCGACGGTTATCAGCGCTTCCGCGAGACCCGATGGCCCGCCGAACGGGCCGAGTATGAAGAGCTGGCGCGGGGCCAGCATCCGCACACCCTGGTCGTGGCCTGTTCCGACAGCCGGGCCGATCCGGCCCTGATCTTCGACACCGCGCCGGGCCAGCTGTTTGTGGTCAGGAACGTCGCCAACCTGGTTCCCCCCTATGAGCCGGACGGTCGTCTGCATGGCGTCTCGGCGGCGCTGGAGTTCGGGGTCAGGGTGCTGGAGGTGTCGCGCATCGTCGTCATGGGCCACGCCTACTGCGGCGGGGTCGGGGCCATGCTGCGCGGCGCGCCCGCCAACTGCCAGGACTTCGTCGCCCCCTGGGTGGCGCAGGGCGCGCCCGTCGTCCGGCGCATCGCCGAAGAGGTCGAACCGGATCAGGTCGAACGCGCCGCCGAAGAGGCCGTCGTGCGCCTGTCGATCGAAAACCTGCGCACCTTCCCGTGGATCGCCGAGCGCGAGGCGGCGGGCAAGCTGGTGCTCAGCGGGCTTCATTTCGGCATCGCCGACGGCATCCTGCGGGCCCTGACGGGGCCGGGCCGTTTCGAGGCCCTGGCCGTGGATTGAAAAAAGTAGTGGAAAGCACTACTTTGGCGTCATGGAACGGACGATCACCGCCACGGACGCCAATCGCGAGTTCTCGCGTTTGCTGAATGAAGTCGCCAATGGCGAGACCTATGTGGTGACGGCGCGCGGCAAGCCTGTGGTCAAGATGGTGCCTGTCAGCGCGGAGGAAGCGGATCGTGAGGCACGCAAGCAGCGTCTCACAGCCTATCTCAAAGAAATTTCGCGTCGTCCGGTGTCGAACCTCGGCAAGATCACACGCGACGACGGTTACGAGTGAAGGTCGCACTCGACACCAATGTGCTCGCCTATGTCGAAGGCGTCGGCGATGAACAACGACGGGCGCAGGCTGAACGATTGATCACGCTGTTGTCGATCAATGAGGTCATCTTGCCGACCCAGGTTGCGGGCGAACTCTACAATGTCCTGCGCCGCAAGAAGGGGCTGGAACGTGCCGACGCTGCGGCCGTGATTATGCGCTGGAGCGACTTCTATGGTCTGACGCCGCATACGACCCAGACGTTCAACGACGCACTTGCTCTGGCCGCCGCGCACGACCAACAGATATGGGATGCGCTGATCCTGAGCATCGCGGCGGCGAGCGGTTGCGCCCTGCTTCTTTCCGAGGACATGCAGGACGGCTTCGTCTATCGAGGCGTGACTGTCGCCAATCCGTTCGAGGAACGGCTGCATCCCTTGCTGGCTTCATTGCTCGACACCCTGCCGGAGAGCCCCGCGTGACCACGACCCATCCCGCCAATCCGATCCCCAACATCCTGACGGGCCTGCGGCTGTTCGCGGGCGTGATCATGTTCCTGATGATGGCCGGGGCGGCGCCCTTCGCCCTGAGCGACGGCATCCTGTCGCCCGAGTTGCAGGAGAACTTCAGCATCTGGGCCTTCTGGATCTTCGTCGTCGCCGCCTCGACCGACTGGGTGGACGGCTATCTGGCGCGGCGCTGGCATGCGACCACCCGCTGGGGCGCCATTCTGGACCCGATCGCGGACAAGGTGCTGGTGACGGGGGCCATTCTGGGCGTTCTGGCGTCGGGCTCATTGCCGGGCATCGCCGTGCCGTGCGGCCTGATCCTGTTCCGTGAGTTCGCGGTCTCGGCCCTGCGTGAGACGGTGGCGGGCAAGGTGAAGTTGCCGGTCACCCTGCTGGCCAAGTGGAAGACCCTGTTGCAGATGGTGGCCCTGGGCGCGCTGCAGCTGACCCTGCTGTGGGACGAGTTCGGCCTGGTTCCCGCCGATGGAACCGTTCCGGGCTGGCAGTCAGGGTTCGAGACCTTCGCCGTGGTCCTGACCTGGGTCGCCGCCGCCGTCACCCTGTGGACCGGCTGGCAGTATTTCTCCAAGGCCCGCCAGAAGATGAGCCAGCTTTAGGCGCTTACAGCGCTTCCAGAAACGCCGGGAGAGTCTGGCCCGCCGGGCCATAGACGCCCTCGTCGAACAGATGGCTCCCCATCGTCGGTTCGAGGTTGAACTCCATCGTACGGGCCCCGGCGCTGCGGGCCGCCTCGACGAAGCCGGCGGCGGGGTAGACGGCGCCCGAGGTGCCGATCGACAGGAAGAGATCGCACTCGGCCAGAGCGGCATGGATGCGTTCCATCCGCAGCGGCATCTCTCCGAACCAGACGATGTGGGGGCGCAGGCGCCCCGTCGGATGATGCGGCGAGGGTTCATCGGCGTCGAGGTCGCCGGGCCAGTCGCACACCTGGCCCGTGACGGTGCAGTGCGCCTTCAGCAGTTCGCCGTGCATGTGGATCAGCTCGAACCCGCCGGCGGGCGGGATCAGGGCGTGGGCGCGGTCGTGCAGGTCGTCGACGTTCTGCGTCACCAGCAGCAGGTCGCCGTCCCAGCGCGCCGCCAGATCGGCCAGGGCGTGGTGTGCGGCGTTGGGCTGGACGCTCGCCAACTGGCGGCGGCGCTGGTTGTAGAAGTCCTGCACAAGGGCGGGGTTGGCGGCGAACCCCTCGGGCGTGGCCACCTCCTCTATGCGATGACCCTCCCACAGGCCGTCCGAGGCGCGGAAGGTCGGCACGCCGGATTCAGCCGAGATGCCGGCGCCGGTCAGGATGACGATGTTGCGGTGGCTCATGCGGGTGGGACCATGGCGACGGACGGGACTGATCCGCTTATAGATGAGGGATGCGCCAGATTCCGAACCTCCTGTCCTTCATGTCCAGACTGGCGGCGCTGGCCGCGGCCTGCGTGGTCGCGGCCTGCGCTTCGACGCCGCAACCGCGAGAGGCGGCTGATCTGCTGATCCGCGATGCCCGAGTGATCGATGTGGCGACGGGGACGCAGACGTCGGGCCAGACTGTGGTCGTTCGCGGCGGAGACATTGTCGCCGTTCTGGCGGACGACGCGGCGGCGCAACGGTTCGCGGCGACGCGCACCTATGACGCCGACGGGCGCTGGGTCATGCCCGGCCTGTGGGACAACCACGTCCACTTCGGCGGCGAGGGGCTGGAGCAGGAGAACGCCGACCTCATGCCCCTGTATGTGCTGAACGGGGTGACGGCGGTGCGCGATGCGGCGGGCGATCTGGCCCAGACGGTGCTGGACTGGCGGGCGTCGCCGCCGCGCGAGATCGGGCCGCGCCTGTTCACCTCGGGCCCCAAGATCGAGGGGATCGCCCCGGTCTGGAAGGGCGTGATCGAGGTCGGCGACGAGGCCGCCGTGGACGCCGCCCTGGATCGGCTGCAGGCGCTGGGCGTCGACTTCGTCAAGATCACCGACAGCACGCTGAAGCCCGAACTGTTCCTGTATGCGGTGCGTCAGGCCAAGGCGCGGGGCATGAAGACCTCGGGCCACATCCCCATGGGCATCACTGTGCTGGAGGCGGCCGAGGCGGGTCTGTCGACCATCGAACACCTGAACTATCTGATGAAGGCGGGTTCGCGCGACGAGGCGGCGATTTCGGCGGACTATCTGGCCGGGCGCTACACCTATGCCCAGGCGATGGCCCGCTACGCCGAGACTTTTGATCCCGAGGTGGCGCGTCGCGTCTATCGTCGGCTGGCGGAGCTGGGGGTGATGGCTTCACCGACGCAGCACGGCTCATCGACCCTGGCCTGGCTGGACCGTGACGATCATTCGGCTGATCCCGAGTTGGCCTACATCGGGGCGGGCATTCGCGGCACCTATGATTGGCGGGTCCAGCGGGCGGCGCAGGCCACGCCGGAGATGGTGGCGTCGAGGCATCGGGTCGAAGAGGTCACCCTGACCACCCTGCCGCTGCTGCGTGACGCCGGGGTGCGGATTCTGGCCGGGACGGACGCGGGCTTCCTGAACTCGTTCAACTATCCGGGCTTTTCCCTGCATGACGAGCTGGAACTGTATGTCGCCAACGGCCTGACGCCGCGCGAGGCGCTGGCCGCATCGGTCATCAACGGCCCGGCGCTGATGGGGGTTTCGGACCGCTATGGCGCGGTGGCGCAGGGGCGGGCGGCGGACCTGATCGTGCTGGACGCCGACCCTTTGGCGGACGTGGGGGCGACGCGGCGGATACAGGCGGTGGTTCGCGACGGGCGGCTTCTGGACCGGGCGGCGCTGGATGACTTGGACGCCGCGATCAGGGCCAAGGTGCGCTCCGGCGAGGCCGCGCGCTGACTTCAGCCGCGAGCCAGCCTGTCACGCAGCCAGTCGATCATGGCGCGGACCTTGGGCGGGACGTGGCGGGGGTGGGGGTGGACGGCCCAGACGCCTTCGTCGGGCGGGCGGGCTTCGTCCAGCAGGGAGACCAACGCGCCGGATGTCAGGGCCTCGGCGACGTAGAAGTCGGGCAGCTGGCACAGGCCCAGCCCCTGCAAGGCCGCGTCCAGCACAGCCGCGCCGGAGTTGCAGCGCCAGCGGCCGGAGGGGCGCAAAGACACCTCGCGCCCCGCCTCGGTGAATCGCCAGTGCTCGGCGGAACCGATCAGGCCGTCATGGCTGGCGATCTCGGACAGGTCGCGCGGGGCGCCGCGACGGGCCAGATAGTCCGGGCTGGCGCACAGGATCAGCCGCCGCGAGGCCAGCCGCCGCGCCATCAGCCGCGAGTCGGTCAGGTGGCCGAAACGCACCGCCAGATCATAGCCGTCGCCGACCAGGTCCCTGAGCCGATTGTCGAGGTCCAGCTCTATCCTCAGTTCCGGGTTCTGGCGCGCGAAGGCGTTGACGGCGGGGGCGATGAAGCGTTCGCCATAGGAGACGGAACAGGTCATCCGCAGCAGGCCGCGCGGGGCCTGATCGTCAGGCTGGACGGCGGCCAGGGCCTCGTCGCGTTCGTCGATCAGGCGGCGGCAACGGGAAAGGAAGTCGCGGCCTGCGTCGGTCAGCTCGACCCGGCGGGTGGTGCGATGGAGCAGGCGGGTCTGCAGTCGATCCTCCAGCCGGGCGATCTCGCGGCTGACCGCCGAGGTCGACAGGCCCAGACGCCGGGCGGCGGCCGAGAAGCTGGCCTGTTCGGCGACAGCAGTGAATTCGTCGATCCCGTCCCAGCGGCTCATCGGGACGTTCGATCATGATTGTTGCAACACGACAATAATGTTTTGCGGTTGTCACAGTTTCGGCGAAGCACAGCGCGGCGTACAAGGGACGCAAATTCCCCTCAAGCAGCGAGCCGCCGCGCGGCGAGCGATAGGGGCCTCCGGAGGACCTGAGACCATGAAGACCCGCGCCGCCGTTGCGTTCGAAGCCAAACGCCCGCTCGAGATCGTCGAGGTCGATCTGGAGGGGCCGCGCGCCGGCGAGGTGCTGATCGAGATCAAGGCGACCGGCGTCTGCCACACCGACGCCTATACGCTGGACGGGTTGGACTCCGAGGGCATCTTCCCCTCGATCCTGGGCCATGAAGGCGCGGGCGTGGTGGTCGAGGTCGGGCCGGGCGTGACCAGCCTGGCGGTCGGCGACCACGTCATCCCGCTGTACACGCCGGAATGCCGCCAGTGTAAGTCGTGCCTGTCGCGCAAGACCAACCTGTGCACCTCGATCCGCTCGACCCAGGGCAAGGGCCTGATGCCCGACGGCACCAGCCGCTTTTCCTACAAGGGTCAGGCCATCGCCCACTATATGGGCTGCTCGACCTTCTCGAACTACACGGTCCTGCCCGAGATCGCGGTGGCCAAGATCCGCAAGGACGCTCCCTTCGACAAGGCCTGCTACATCGGCTGCGGCGTGACGACGGGCGTCGGCGCCGTGGTCAACACGGCCAAGGTCGAGCCGGGCGCCAACGCCGTGGTCTTTGGTCTGGGCGGCATCGGTCTGAACGTCATTCAGGGGCTGAAAATGGTCGGGGCCGACATGATCGTCGGCGTCGACATCAACAGCGACAAGGAAGAATGGGGGCGACGCTTCGGCATGACCCACTTCGTCAATCCCAAGGACTCGCCCGACGTGGTGGCGCGTTTGGTCGAGCTGACGGACGGCGGCGCCGACTACACCTTCGACTGCACCGGCAACACCGTGGTCATGCGTCAGGCGCTGGAAGCCTGCCACCGCGGCTGGGGCGAGAGCATCGTCATCGGCGTGGCCGAGGCGGGCAAGGAGATCTCGACCCGTCCGTTCCAGCTGGTCACCGGCCGCGTCTGGAAGGGCTCGGCCTTCGGCGGCGCGCGCGGCCGGACGGATACGCCGAAGATCGTCGACTGGTACATGGACGGCAAGATCGAGATCGATCCCATGATCACCCACACCCTGCCGCTGGAACGCATCAACGAGGCCTTCGACCTGATGCATGCGGGCGAGAGCATCCGTTCGGTGATCGTGTTCTGATGATCTGATGCAATAAGGCGGCGGGCGGCGGCGATGAGCTATGATCTTCTGGTGTTCGAGCCTGCCGCCGTTCCGATCGAGCGTGAGGCGTTTCAGGCCTGGTATGATGCCTTCATGCAGTGGGACGGGGCGTGGAATTACAATGATCCCGCCGTCTGTTCACCTGCTCTACAGCGCTGGGAAGCGGGTATGCGGCGGCGATTTTGGGTTCTGAACGGTCCGCATCGCTCGCGTTCCGGGGCGTGGCTGAGGCCGTCCGATTCCATGGACCTCGCCTGCGCGCCCACCGCCATCTATGCGGGATTCAGCTGGAGCCGTGCAGAGGTGGCGCATGGGCTGGCGCTTGATCTGGCCAGGCGGCATGGAGTGGGGTTTTATGACGTCAGCGGTGACGGCGGCGTCTGGCGACCTGATGTCGCGCCGCGACCTTGACAGTTAGTTGTCAAACGCAACTTTGCTGGCATTATGATGCAGCGTCCGACGAACGGTCGGCCTAATGGGGAAGCAACGCATGTTCACACATATGACCATCGGCGCTAACGACGTTGAGGCGTCGCGCCAATTTTATGATGCGGCCCTCGGCGCGCTGGGCGTCGAACCGGCGCAGGGGCCGGACCCCAAGGGGCGCTACTGGTGGCGGACGGCGCGCGGCGCTTTTGCGGTCGGCAAGCCGATCGACGGCGAAGCGGCCTGCCACGCCAACGGCGGAACCATCGGCTTCGCGGCGCGTGACGCCGACGCTGTCGTCGCCTTCGCCAAGGCTGGGGTCGAGGCGGGCGGCACGGCCATCGAGGACCCGCCCGGCCTGCGTCAGGGTCCGTTCGGCCCGATGCATCTGGCCTATCTGCGCGACCCGTCCGGCAACAAGATCTGCGCCATGCACATGGTGCGGTGAAAATGGGGACCCCTCCACCTGAGAACGACGCCGTCGCAGTCGAGTGGATTGCAGACAGCCGGGGTCTGGTGAGCGGCATGCGCTATCATGACGGCGCTCTTGCAAGTCTCGAAATCAACGAGGCTCGGGTTCGCGTTTCGGTGCATCCTGTAGGTGGAGGCATGACCGTCTTCGATCTGCTCGGAAACGTCGAGTTCGGCAGCATCGGACTGACGAGCGGCGACATCGTCGTTGACGTGTGGGCGTTCCGTCTTGGCGCAGACCTTGAACCGATGCCGGCTTTGCTCGGCTCGGTCGTGGCGCTGCACGGGGACACCCTCTACGACAGCGATGTGGAGGCGGCTGTGCAGCGTGTCTCCACTCAGAATGTGGGCCGGTTGTTGGTGAGTTTCACCTGCGCTCGTTCGAGCGAGTTCAGTATTCTGGCCGACGAAATGCGAGTTACGAAGGCGGGCTATTAGGCATGCAGACTCTCAAGACCCACATCGTTCACGGCGGAGCCCTGCGTTATCTGACGCATGACAGCGCGACGACCGGCACGCCCATGACCCTGTCGGTCTTCGTCCCGGCAGGCGAGGGTCCGTTCCCTGTGCTGATCTGGCTGTCGGGCCTGACCTGCACCGAGGACAATTTCACCACCAAGGCCGGGGCCTACAAGGCCGCCGCCGAGTATGGCGTCATCATCGTCGCGCCGGATACGTCGCCGCGTGGAGAGAGCGTGGCCGACGATGCGGCCTATGACCTGGGGCAGGGGGCGGGCTTCTACGTCGATGCGACGCAAGCGCCCTGGGCGCCGCATTTCCGCATGGAGACCTATGTCACCGAGGAACTGATCGCCCTGATCGACGCCCAATTCCCGACGACGAAGACGCGCTCGATCTCGGGCCATTCCATGGGCGGACATGGGGCGTTGACGCTGGCGCTGCGTCATCCCGAACTGTTCAAGTCGGTGTCCGCCTTTGCACCGATCGCCTCGCCGACGCGCTGTCCCTGGGGCGAGAAGGCCTTCACCATCTATCTGGGCGAGGACCGGGCCGAATGGGCGAAACACGATGCGGCCCTGTTGCTTGAGAGCGGCGCGGCGTGCGGTGTCTATGACGACATCCTGGTGGACCAGGGCGACGCCGACAGCTTCCTGGCCGATCAGCTGAAGCCTGAGCTTCTGGTCGCGGCGGCGGATGCGGTCGGACAGCGGCTTACCCTTCGGTTGCAACCGGGCTATGACCACTCCTACTTCTTCATGACCAGCTTCATCGAAGACCATGTCGCCTTCCACGCCAAGCGGCTGGGCGGCCAGTAGGACCATGACCATGACCACCTCCCCCGATCTCTCCGCCGTCTTCGCCGCCCTGTGCGTCGAGGCGGGATTCTGCCTGCACCCCAAGGGCGAGGCCAGGGTGCGGGCGGCGCTGGAGAACGGTCTGGACGCCGCCACGCGCGCGGTCTTCGAGGCTGAAGGCGCGGACTATCTGACGGCGACCGGCGATCAGCGCCGCGCGGTGCGCGACTGCATCAAGGCCAATCTGCCCGAAGGTTGACCCGACACCTGTCGCTCGCCGTGTCGAACCGGGTGGTTGGTGTGCGAACGTTTCTCAATGAGCGCCCATCCCGACAAATTTGACCTGAGCGGCTTTGGCTCGGGCGGTGAACTGCCTACATGGAGGGCAGAATCAAACCCGCTGATGGAGATCTCTGATGGCTTTCACCCTTCCGCCTCTGCCCTACGCCTATGACGCGCTGGAGCCGGCGCTCGACAAGCTGACGATGGAGATCCACCACGACAAGCACCATCAGACCTATGTCGACAACCTGAACAAGGCGGTCGAGGCGGCGGGCGTCGCGGGCCAGTCGTTTGAAGAGCTGTTCGCCAAGATGTCGACCCTGCCGACCGCCGTGCGCAACAACGCCGGCGGGGTGTGGAACCACACCTTCTTCTGGGAAGGCCTTGCCCCGGCGGATGAGGCCGGTGAACCTTCGGCCGAGCTGGCCGCCGCCATCGACGCCGATCTGGGCGGCATGGACGCCTTCAAGGAGGCCTTCAACGCAGCCGGCCTGGGCCGCTTCGGTTCGGGCTGGGCCTGGCTGATCGTGCAGGACGGCAAGCTGAAGATCATCTCGACGCCGAACCAGGACAACTCCCTGATGGACTTCGCCGAAGAGAAGGGCGCGCCCATCATGGTCGCCGACGTCTGGGAACACGCCTACTACCTGAAGTATCAGAATCGCCGGGCCGATTTCCTTAAGGCCTACTGGTCCATCGTCAACTGGAACAAGGCCAACGCACTGTTTGAGGCAGCCCGGGGCTGACTTACATATAGCGACGTTACATGAAAGCCCGGGCCCTGCGCCCGGGTTTTCTTATTGTTAAGCCTGTTCATCAGGCAGTTTGTTAAATCCACTCCCGGTAGTGGACGGCCTACGTTCGTTTTAGCGTGAAGCCGATAATGCGTATAATTACCTGTCTGATCGAAGATCACCACTTCGGTCTGACATTGCTGGCTGCAGTGATCTGTATTCTGGGCTCTCTGGTGACGGCGCGCTTCTATCGGCGGGTGCGGGACAGCCATCCCGGTGCGCGTCTGGCCTGGTCCTTCATGGGCGCGGTGGCCGGCGGCGCGACCATCTGGTGCACCCATTTCGTGGCCATGATGGCCTATAATCCCGGCGTCGACGTGGCCTATGAGCCGGTGTTGACGGCGGCGTCTCTGGCCGTGGCCATCCTCGGCGCCATAGCCGCTCTGCTTATCGGTTCGTTCAAGATGCAGCGCGCGCCGGAGTTGGGCGGCGCCCTGTTCGGCCTGACCATCGCCACCATGCACTATGTCGGCATGGCCGCCTTCATGACCGAGGCGCTGATCGTCTGGCATGTCGCCTATGTCGTGGCCTCCGTGATCTCGGCCGTGGTCTTCGGTGCATTGGCCTTCCGGATCGTGGCGACAGCGAAGAGCCGCCATTGGCTGATCCTGTCGTCGCTGGTTCTGGTGCTGGCGATCGTGACCCTGCATTTCACCGGCATGGGCGCGCTGGAGATCCTTCCCCTGGCGCCGGCGGACGGCATGATGAACGGCGAGTCCGCCTCGGGCCTGCTGGCTCTGGCGGTGGCGGGAGTCGGCTTCCTGATCCTGGCGACGGCGACGGCCAGCAATGCGCTGGAGAACCAGTCGCGCCGGTCTGCGGGTGCGCGCATGAAGCAGTTGATCGAGGGCAGCGTCGACGGCATGCTGATCGAGCGTCAGGGCCGCATCGTCATCGCCAACGCGGCCTTTCTGAGCCTGTGCGGCGCCGACGCCGAGGGCCTGACCGATGCGCCGTTGTCGAACTGGCTCGACGGTGCAGACACCCTGCCCAACGACAAGCTGATGCAGACGGAACTGAAGACGCGCGATGGCGAGGTCATCCCTGTCGAGGTGGCGGTCCGTAAAGAGCACGACGCGGAGACCCGCAGTTCCGTGCGCATCTTCGCCGTGCGCGATCTGCGCAACCGCATCGCCCAGGAACGACGCATCGCCCATCTGGCGCGCAACGACAGCCTGACCGGCCTGCCCAACCGCGCCTCCTTCCTGGAGAAGCTGCAACGTCAGACCGCCGCGACCGGCGAGGATGAACATTTCGCCCTGCTGGCCATCGATCTGGACCGGTTCAAGGAGGTCAATGATCTGTACGGCCACGCCGTCGGCGACCAACTGCTGGTGCATGTGGCGCAACAGATGAAGACGGCGCTGAAACCGGATGAGTTCGTCGCGCGTCTGGGCGGGGACGAGTTCGTCGCCATCGTGCCTGTGACCAGCCGTGACATGGCGCTGGCCCGGGCAGAGCAGATCCGCGAATCCATCATCGTCTCTACCGAAATCGAACACATCGACGTGCAGGTCGGGGCCAGCGTGGGCATCGCCCTGTGGCCCGATGACACAGCCGAGCCTTCGGTGCTGATCAACAACGCCGACCTGGCCATGTATCGCGCCAAGGCGTCGCTGACGGCCGATGTCTGCTTCTATGAAGAGGCGATGGACGTCGCGGTTCGCCAACGCCGCCGGCTGACGCAGGATCTGCGAGAGGCCATCGACCAGAACCGTTTCGAGCTGCACTATCAGGTCCAGACCTCGGTCGAGACCAACGACATCACAGGCTATGAGGTGCTGTTGCGCTGGCGTCAGGCGGACGGAAGCTTCATCTCGCCTGCGGACTTCATCCCCCTGGCCGAAGAGACGGGGTTGATCCTGCCTCTGGGCGAATGGGTGCTGCGCCAGGCCTGCACCGAGGCCGCCCGGTGGGACGTGCCGCACAAGATCGCCGTCAATCTGTCGCCGGTTCAGCTGTCGCATGTAGACCTGCCGCGCCTGGTGCATCAGATCCTGGTCGAGACAGGGCTGTCGCCGCGCCGGCTGGAGCTGGAGATCACCGAGACGGCCATGATCACCGACATGGACCGCAGCACCCACATCTTGCGCCAGCTGAAGCTGCTGGGCGTGTCCATCGCCATGGATGACTTCGGCACCGGCTATTCGTCGCTGTCGACGCTGCGCGCCTTCCCGTTCGACAAGATCAAGCTGGACCGGTCCTTCATGTCCGAGCTGGATGAAAGCGCCCAGTCGCGCGCCATCATCCGCGCCGTCCTGGCGCTGGGCGAAAGTCTGAACGTGCCGGTTCTGGCCGAAGGCGTTGAGACCGAGCTGCAGCTGGCCTTCCTGCGCGATCAGGGTTGCAACGAGGTGCAGGGCTATCTGCTGGGCCGCCCGGACCGCGTCAGCGACAGCGCCCCGCCGCAGCTTATGCCGCGCCCCTTGAACCTGGACAACGAAGAGGCGGAGCGCCTGACAGCCTAGGAGGCGATGACTCTTCCTTGCGGCTGTGATTGACTTTCGGCGCTTGCATCGTCATAAGCGCCGCTTCCTGAAAGACATGTCCTTCAGGGCACTACGGACGATGCGTGGACCGCCGTTGAGATCGTCTCTCCAGTTGGGGAGGGACCGGGCCGCATCAGCATTGAGAGTGACACATGTCCAAGCGCCATAGCGCCAAGTACAAACTCGATCGGGTCATGGGTGAAAACCTGTGGGGCCGCGCGAAATCTCCGGTCAACAAGCGCTCGTACGGCCCCGGCCAGCACGGTCAGCGCCGCAAGCAGAAGGTCTCGGACTTCGGCCTGCAGCTGAAGGCCAAGCAGAAGCTGAAGGGCTACTACGGCAACATTACCGAGAAGCAGTTCCTGTCGACCTACGACGAAGCTGCGCGCCGCAAGGGCAACACCTCGGAGAACCTGATCGGTCTGCTGGAATCGCGCCTGGACGCCATCGTCTACCGCGCCAAGTTCGTCCCGACCGTCTGGGCCGCCCGCCAGTTCGTCAGCCACGGCCACGTCACCGTCGACGGCAAGAAGGTCGACATCGGCTCCTACCGCGTCAAGCCGGGCCAGGTTGTCGAGGTCAAGGAAAAGTCGCGCAACATGGCGCTGGTGCTGGAAGCCCAGCAGTCGTCGGAACGCGACATCCCGGATTACATGGACCTGGGCGACCGCGGTTTCTCGGTCCGCTACGTCCGCGTGCCCGAACTGTCCGACGTGCCGTATCCGGTGAAGATGGAACCGAACCTGGTCGTCGAATACTATTCGTCCTGATCGACGCCGCGTCGTCGAAACAGACAGCACGAGGCCCCGGATCGCTCCGGGGCCTTTTGTTTTTCAAACCGGGTTCATTTTTTCGCCGAACAGGCGCATTTTGGCATTGTCGATGGCTGGTTCAGGAAGGGGCGCGACATGACACGGATCGCCGTTTCCGGCGTGGTCGCAGGACTGGCGCTGCTGTTGTCCGCTTGCGCCCTGTTGACGCCCGCAGATCACCCCGTTGAGGCTCTGGCTGATCTGCCGGGGCAGATGGAGCCTGTGCATGCGGCGGTCATCGCCCAGAACCAGGCTGTCTTCTGGGTCACATCCAACGGCTGCACCGCCAAGAATGATCTGACGCCGGTGGTGCGACGCTCTCACGGTGAAACCGTCATCACCCTGCGCCGCATCAAGGAAGACCGCTGCACCGTCCCGGTCCGCGACGGGCTGGAAGTGCGCTGGACGTTCGAGGAGATGGGCCTGCCCGACGGCGCCCGCGTCTCGATCGAAAATCCCTATCAGATGCCGCAGGCCTGAGTTCGGCCTGACCGGGATCAGAGCCTTTCCGATTGTTCACGTGTCTTTTGGACGCGCAGACGGCAGATAAGGTCCAGCTTCAAAACAGAAGCACCTTTTTCATTTGCTGGAACAACACCCATGCTGCGTCGCCGCCTCACCATCATCGCCGCCCTGGTCGCCGTCACCGCCCCCGCGCTGGCCGGTTGCATCATCATCGACACCAACAAGCCGACGACCCGCGTGGTGCATCAGGCCCCGGCGGACGCCGGCCAATGAGGCCGTCTGCGATCCGCCTGCTGCTGGCCGGCCTCGTCGCCGCGCCGCTGTTGTCCGGCTGCGTGATCTACTCCAACGACAGCGGCGAGCGCGAGACGGTGGTCAACGGCCTGAGCAGTCTGGCGCAGGAGCCGCTGGAGGCTGTACGCTCGGCCCGGGTCGAGAATGACCGGCTGATCGTGCGGGTCGGCTCGAACGGCTGCACCGAGGCGACGCATTTCTCGTTCGATCTGACCGATCAGGACGGCTTCACGGAAATCGCCGTGCGCCGCAGCACGCCGGACCTGTGCAAGGCCCTGGTCCCCGAAGGTGTTGAACTGAGCTGGAGCTACGACCTGCTGGACCTGCAGCCGGGCACGCGCCTGGTGCTGCTGAACCCGCAGTCGCTGTAGAGCCGTCGCTTCCTGAGTTGAGGCGGCTTTATCGCCCGTCCGACACCTGCATCAACAAGGCGATCAACGGGCTGTTGACGTAGTAGTTGTTCCGACCAAGTTGGTGTTTTTCGACGAACCCCGCCGCCGCCAGTTGGTCTAGATATTTGGCCGCCGTCTGGCGCGTGACCTCCAGATCGTTCTGGAGGAACTCGATCCGCGTATAGGGGTGCCGGAACAGGTTGTTCAGCAGGTCCTGCGAATAGCGGATCGTGGGGTGGTCGCGCAGGCGAACCTTATAGTCGGCCATGAGGGCGCTCATGCCGTCGATCAACTGGAGCGTCTGACGGGCCGTCTCGGAAACGGCGGTCAGCATGTAGAGCAGCCACGGCTCCCATTCTCCGGTGTCACGTACATCTTGCAGCAGGCGATAGTATTCCGACTTGTTCGTGGTGATGTAGCGGCTGAGGTAGAGGACCGGAATGTCCAGCAGGCCGATACGGGCGAGATAGAGCACGTTCAGTATGCGCCCGATCCGACCGTTGCCGTCGGAAAAGGGGTGGATGCTCTCGAACTGATGATGGATCAGCGCCATCCTCACCAGAGGGTCGAGTGGGCTGCCCCCGTCGTTGTTGATGAAGGTTTCCAGCGCCGCCATATGCGTGATGATCTCTGCCTGCGACTGGGGCGGGACATAGATCACCGCGCCGGTGGCCTGGTTTTTCAGCGCTGTGCCGGGGCCTGAGCGGAACCGTTCCTCGGTGCGTTTCAGCACCTGGAACATGTCGATGATGAGGTTGTTCGTCAGCAGGCCCTGATTGGCCTGAAGGTGATCGAAACCCCGCTTCAGGGCGTCCCCGTAGCTGGCGACCTCCTTCGCCGCCGGCGTGGCGGCGTCTTCCCAGAAAAGGCTGGCCCGGAACAGTTCGTCCTGGGTCGTGACGATATTTTCGACTTCCGAACTGGCCTTGGCCTCCTGAAGCACCAGGGTGTTGATGAGGATGGCTTGATTGGGAATGCTGCGGGCGCGGCCTTTGAGTTCGGCGAGGTGTCGATGCGCCTTCGCCGCTTCCCGGAGGACGGCGACCGTTTCCAACGCCTGGTGCGGTGGAAGCGGAGGGATCGCATAGGTCGCTTTTAACATGTCGCCCCTGATGTGTTCGTTTTTCCCGAACTTTTTAACACGTTGCGACCGTCGTGTTAAATCCCGCGCGAACTGCTGACGTGATGATGCGCACGCCGCCTGATCAGCGCCGCTGGAACGTCGGCAGCATGTCGGCGGGGATGCGGTGCGGGCGCATGGTCTTCGCATCGACCAGCACCCACTCGGAGACGCCTTGGGCGCAGACCTGGCCCTGGGCGTCCTCGATGCGGACATAGCGGTTGAAGCGCGGGCCCTGAGGCTCTCCGACCCAGGTGCGGGCGACGACGCCCGTTGCGCCGGGCATCAGCGGTCGCAGATAGTCGATCTCATGGCGGATGCCGACCCAGGACCAGCGGGTGCGGGTCGCCTCGTCGAAGCGCGCGGTCCAGTGGGCCGTGCCGGCGTCCTGAAGCCAGCCGACATAGACGACATTGTTGACGTGGCCGTTCTCGTCGATGTGCTCGGGGCGGACCTCGAGCGGCAGGACGAAGATCTCGCGGTCCTCGCGCGGCTCAAGGACGGCGCGGGCCATCAGGCGTCGGCGTCCTCGCCCAGGGGCACGCCCTTTTCGACCATGAGGGCCTGAAGCTCGCCCGCGTTGAACATCTCGCGCACGATGTCCGAGCCGCCGACGAATTCGCCCTTCACATACAGCTGGGGGATGGTCGGCCAGTCGCTGAAGGTCTTGATGCCGTCGCGCAGGGCCTCGTCCTGCAAGACGTCGACGCCGACGAACGGGGCGCCGACATGATCCAGAATCTGCACCGCCAGCGAGGAGAAGCCGCAGCGCGGCGTATCCGGCGTGCCCTTCATGAACAGGACGACGGCATGGTCCTTCACCGTATCGGCGATGAAGGCGTGGATGGGGTCGACAGGGGTGTTCACAGCTTGATCGGTCACAACAGGAGGCCTTTCGTGTAGGCCGTCAGCTAGGGACCGGGCGGACCGGGGTCAAGGGCGGGGTGCGCTTATGACACCCTCGTGTCAGGTCAGCGTCAGGCGGCCTTGGCCCCGGCGACCCGCGCCATCTCGATCTGGGCGGCCAGGCCGGGCGGCAGGTCGCGCTCGGGCACATCAGCCAGTTTGCTCAATCTTTCGACGTCTTCGGCATGGATGATGACGCTGGAGACCGACGGGTCGGTCAGCACATAGGCCAGGCAGATTTCCTCGGCCGTCCAGTTGGACGTGCGGTGCAGGAAGGCGAAGGTGCCGGCGCCGTGCAGCGGATCGGATTTGGACCGGCCCGAGGCTTTGCCGAAGCCGAACAGGCCCTTCTTCTTCTCGTCGCTGATGGTTTCGGCCTTTTTCGCCGTGTTCAGGCTGTCGGGGAAATAGCCGGTGGCGAAGACGGCCATGTCCTTGTCGCGGGCATCGCGCAGGCGGCCGCGGACCTGCCAGGGCGAGTTGACATGATAGGGCGTGACCAGAACATCAAAGGCGCCGGTCGAGACATAGGCGTCCATCACCTCGCCGTCGCCGGACACGCCCAGCAGGCGCACCCGCTGGGTGGCGCGCAGGGCTTTGAGCGCGTTCAGCGAGGACTGGGGCAGTTCGTCGTGGCTGGGCTGGTCCAGAATGGCCTGGTCGAACCAGCCGAGCGAGGAGGCGTGCAGGGCCCGGTCGATGCAGGAGGTCATGCCCTGGGCCGAGAAGTCGCGGTCCGAACCCTTGCGCCCGTCGCCGGCGCCGATGGTCAGGGAGATCTGCAGCAGCTTGCGGTCGACGTCCTTCAGGGCCGTGCCCAGAACTTCGGCCAGAACCGGATTGGCGTCGCGCAGCCGGTAGCTGTTGATGCCCGCCTCCAGCGCCGCATAGATGATGTCGCAGGCCGCCTGGGGGCCGCGGGCGATGTCGCGCGACCCGAGACCCAGGCTGACGGCCGAGATGGCCTGACCTTCATTGCCGAACGGACGATAGCGCATGGTCAGCCTTCCGAAGGGGTGACGGTTTCCAGAGCCAGAGCGTGCAGTTCATTGCCCATCTTGCCCTTGAGGCCGGCGTAGACGAGCTGGTGCCGGCGCACGCGCGACAGGCCCTCAAAAGCGGTGGAGACGATGCGCGCGCGATAGTGGTCGCCGTCGCCTGCCAGATCCTCGATGACGATCCCGGCGTCGGGAAAGGCCTCGGTCAGATGGGCGCGAAGCTCTTCGACAGGCATGGGCATGGACGCGGCGGTCTCCGGATTTCACCGCCATGATGGCCGATAAACCTTAATGGCTGGCTACGCCGCCGCGCGTTCCAGCAAGACCACCGGATGGTCCTTGTAGAGGGTCTCGGCGTAGGGGGTGTAGCCGGCGCGTTCGGCCAGGCGCAGCGAGGGGGCGTTTTCGGGGGCGATCATGCAGACGGTGCGGCTCGCATTCAGGCTTTCGTCGCACCAGGCCAAGGCGGCGGACAGGGCCTCCAGCGCCATGCCCTGGCCCTGGAAGCGCGGCGCGACGCCCCAGCCCAATTCGGGGGCGTCGAAGGCGGGCGTCATGAGGCGGTGGTAGTCCAGCACGCCGACGCTGCCGACATAGGCGCCCGTGGCCGTCTCGCGGATCGACCAGTTGCCATAACCCAGCGCCTGCCAGTGGCCGATGTCGCGCAGCAGGCGGAACCAGACGTCCTCGGACGACAGGGTTGACGGAAAGATGGCGGTGGCGAAGGCGGCGTCGCCCCACAAGGCCGTCAAGTCGTGCAGGTCCGAGACCGCGGCAGGCGTCAGGGTCAGGCGGGCGGTCTTGAGAATGGTCATGAGAACAGGGCTCCGGCGCGTTCGATGCGGATGCGGCCCGCCGCGTCGGTGACGGCGTAGGTGAAGCCGGGCTGGAGCGCGAAGGCCCCGGCGCGACCCTGTTTGTCCAGGGCCAGAAGGGCGACCTGGGACTGGGCCACGCGGGTTCCGCGCAGGCGGGCCAGACGTTCGATCACGCTGCGGCAGGCGGCGGTCGGGTCCAGCCCGTGACGCATGGCCTCGACCACGGCGTGGCTGCCCGCGACGCGGACGACGTCTTCGCCCACGCCGGTGGCGGTGGCGCCGCCGACCTCGTCATCGACATAGAGGCCGGCGCCGATGATGGGGCTGTCGCCGACGCGGCCGCGCATCTTGAAGGCCATGCCCGAGGTGGTGCAGGCGCCGCCCATATGGCCGTCGGCGCCGATGGCGATCAGGCCGATGGTGTCGTGGTTGCCGGGCCCGCCGGGCATTGAACGCCAGTCGGTGTTTTCGCTGTTCACGCGCGGGGCGTATTCGGCGGTGACCAGCCATTCGCGCCAGGCCGCCTCGGCCCGGGGCGTCAGCAGATTCTGCGTCGGAAAACCCTGGTCGATGGCGAAGGCGCGAGCGCCGGACCCGGCTAGCATGGTGTGGGGCGTCTTCTCCATCACCGCGCGGGCGACGGAGACGGCGTGGACGATGTCCTCCATGGCGCAGACCGCGCCGATGTCGCCGTTCCAGCTCATGATGCAGGCGTCCAGGGTTACATGGCCGTCGCGGTCGGGCATGCCGCCCAGACCGACGGAGGAATTGCTCTCATCCGCCTCGGCCACGCGCCCTCCGGCCTCGACCATGTCCAGCGCCGAGCCGCCCGCCTGACGCGCCCGCCAGCCCGCGCTGTTGGCCGCCTCGCCGAAGTCCCAGGTGGAGACCATGACGGCGGGAGCGGCTTCCGACCGGGCGGAGGCCGTGGTGGCCAGACCGGCCACGGGTGCGGCGGCGAGAAGGGCGCGGCGGGTGGGCGGCATCACATCAGTCCCAGTTGCTTGAAGCTGGCCACGCCGTCGCGACCGACGACGAGGTGGTCGTGGACCTCGATGTTCAGGGCGCGGGCGGCTTCGACGACCTGCTTCGTCATGTCGATGTCCGGGCGCGAAGGGGTCGGGTCGCCGGACGGGTGGTTGTGGACGATGATCATGGCCTTGGCCGACAGCTCCAGCGCACGACGGACAACCTCGCGCGGATAGACGGGAGCGTGGTCGATGGTGCCCCGGTTCTGGATCTCGTCGAGGATCAGCTGGTTACGGTTGTCGAGATACAGCACGCGGAACTGCTCGCGAGGCTCGTGCTGCAACGACAGGCGGACATAGGACAGCAGGGCCGACCAGGAGGTGATGACGGTGCGCTTCTCGGGTTCCTCCAGCGTCACCCGGCGTGAGACTTCGTGCAGCGCGGCCAAGTCCAGCGCGGTCTCGGCGCCGATGCCCTTGGCGCGGCCCCTGGTGTCTTCGGCCTTGACCGTCATCAGGTCCTCGACCGAGGCGGCGAGGACGGCGGCGAGCGACCCGAACCGGGCCAGAAGCGCCTTGGCGATGGGTTTGACGTCGCCCTGCGGCTGGCTGCGGAACAGAAACAGCTCCAGCAGCTCATAGTCGGGCAGGTGGTGGATGCCCGCGCCGCGCGCCCGTTCGCGCAGCCGCTCGCGGTGGCCGGAGTGGTGGGGCGGCTTGGGCTTTTCGGGTGGTTGATCCAGCATGCGCCTCCCCCACGACAAAGGGGAGGTTAGCTCAGAATTTCGGTCTGAACAGTCCCGCCGGGCTGGCGCTGAACAGTTCAACGCCGTCGTCCGTCACCCCGATGGTGTGTTCGCACTGGGACGACAGCGACTTGTCGCGGGTCACGGCGGTCCAGCCGTCGGACAGCACCTTCACATGCGGCTTGCCCAGGTTCACCATCGGCTCGACGGTGAAGAACATGCCCTTCTTCAGGACCGCGCCTTCGCCGCGACGGCCATAGTGCAGGACGTTGGGGCTGTCGTGGAAGATGCGGCCGATGCCGTGGCCGCAGAAGTCGCGCACCACCGACATGCGGTTCGCCTCGACCACCTGCTGGATGGCGTAGCCGATGTCGCCGAAGGTGTTCCCCGGCTTGACCATGCCCAGACCGGCTTCGAGCGAGTCATAGGTGACATCGATCAGCTTTTTCGTGCGGGCGTTGATGTTCCCGACCGGATACATGCGGCTGCTGTCGCCATGCCAGCCGTCGACGATGACGGTGTGGTCGATGTTGACGATGTCGCCGTCCTTCAGCACCCGGTCGCCGGGGATGCCGTGGCAGACGACGTGGTTGATCGAGGTGCAGACCGTCTTCTCGTAACCCTTGTAGCCCAGGCAAGCGGGCAGGGCTCCGTGGTCGAGGGTGAACTCGCGGATGCGGTCGTCGATCTCGCCGGTCGTAACGCCAGGGACGGCGAACTCGGTGATCATGTCCAGCGCCTGGGCCACCAGCTTGCCGGCGGCGCGCATGCCCTCCCAGGCCTCCGCGTCGCTGTGGACGCGGATTTCGTGGGTGCGGATGAAGGCGTCTTCGTTGAGCTCGGGGGTCTCGTACATGCGGCAGGCTTTCAGGCGGGGTCGGCGTTCAGTTGGGGATCATAGCACAGATGCTCAAGGCCGCACGATGGCGCTGCTCAGCCCGGACGGCTGTCAGCCTGACGTGTGTTCCAGGGCGAAATCGCGAACGCTCGATTATTCGCAGACGGGCCGTCCCGCAAAGCGCTTTCTCGAACCCTACCCAATTGGGTAGGGACGCACCCCGATCCATCTTACAAAATCCCGCCCGTGTCTCCAGAGAGGGCCGTCCTGACCTGACTGCGTTGAGACCAAAAGGGTTTCACCATGACCATGACGACCACTTATGACTGGATCCGAGGCGTAACCTATTCCTTCGATCACCTGGTGGACCAGGACGCCACGTCATCCGGAGGTGGTTTTGGCGTCGTGGGTACGGACCTGAATCTGGGACAGTTGAATGTCACGCTGCGCCCTGACAACTACGCCATGGGAACCCGCCAGGCGTATCTTCCGGGATTGTCGAACGGAAGCATCGCGCGATTGCTGGACGGCAATTTCGTAGTGACCGGCCAGGATGCAGACAGCATCGTCTACACCATCCTGAATCGGCAGGGGAGCGTGCTGAGCAGGATCGACATCGGCGACACCCAGTCCACGAACGCCGATGTCTCGGCCTTGTTGAACGGCGGCTTTGTGATCACCAGCACGGATGCCTTCACAGGGTCCGATCGCGATATCGACATGAGATTCTATTCCGCCGCCGGGGTGCTGACGGCGGAGGTCACGCTTGATTCTTCAACCGCCAATGATGATCACGCTTGTACGGCGGTGCTGGCCGACGGCAGCGTTGCGGTCGCCTGGACGCGGACAACCGGAACCACAACGGATGTCTGGTACGCCGTCTACTCGGCGACGGGGGCGCAGCTGAAGGCCCCTGGCCTGCTGGACGGCGCCGGGACCATGGGGCGTGATGCGGCGATTGCAGCAACCCCGAACGGATTCGTCATCGTCAGCACGGTGAACAAGCCCTCGGGACCGGGCACGGCGCTCGAAATCACCGATCTCAATTCATCGGGAGTGATAACCTCAAGTCGGGTCGACGTGCGCACCCAGTCCTATAGCGACCCCTCCATCACGATCCTGGCGAACGGATTTCTGGTTGTGTCTGCCCAGGTCGGCGCGAGCGACCATGCCAGCATCCTTTATGACGGGTCGTCCAACCGCACTGTGCTTGACGAGAACGCCTGGTCTGGCGGCCAGGGCTCGGGCGTGGCCGGGGTCGGCGGCGGAGGCGCGGTCGATTTCTTCGTCAACTCGACCGGAAACTTATACGGCGAGTTCACGGAGGCGTTCAGGACCGTCACGGGCGATGCAGGCGTGGACGTCTGGTATGGAGACGCGATCAGAAGCACCGTCAACGCCGGCGGCGGCGATGATGTCCTGATCGGCGGTTCGGGCGCGGAGACGCTGAATGGTCAGGACGGAAACGACACGATCAATGGCGGCGCGGGCAATGACATCATGTCCGGCGGCGCAGGCGACGATACCTACTACGTCGATTCCCAGGGTGATCAGGTGATCGAGAACGCGTTTGCAGGAAACGATCGTGTCGTCGCTCTGACGAGCTACAGGCTGGCCGCGGGCACGTCAGTTGAACAACTCGAGGCCGGTGCTGGGTCGGTGGCCATCAATCTCGCCGGCAATGAGATCGATAATGTGATCACCGGCAATGCCGGGGCCAACACGCTTGAAGGCCTGGATGGCGCCGACGTGCTGCGCGGCGGCGGCGGGGTGGACATCCTTGACGGCGGCGCGGGTGTGGACACGGCGGACTATTCGCTGGCGGCGTCGGGCGTGACGGCGCGGCTGGACATCATGCGGGCGACCAATGACGGGGACGGCGGGACCGACACCTTCATCTCGATCGAGCGGCTGGTGGGTTCGAACTTCAACGATGTGCTGATCGGCGGAGCCCTGAACGACGAGCTGCGCGGCGGGCTGGGCAACGACGTCCTGTCGGGCGGCGCGGGCGACGACGTTCTGTGGGGCGGGCTGGGCTCGAACCAGCTGATCGGCGGGCTGGGCGACGACGTCTATGTGCTGGAAGCCAATGACACAGTGGTCGAAGCGGCTGGCCAGGGCAACGACACCGTCAGAGTCAGCATCACGACCTATATCCTTGGAGCCAATATCGAACGTCTGATTTACAACGGACCATCGCTCCTGGCTTTCACCGGTGTCGGCAATGCGCTGGACAACTACATCGAAGGATACAACGGCGACGACGTGCTGCGCGGCGGCGGCGGGGTGGATATCCTGAACGGTTACAACTTCGGCATGGACACGGCGGACTATTCCCAGGCGGCGGCGGGTGTGCATGCGCGGCTGGACGTGATGCGCGCGGTCAACGACGGAGACGGCGCGACCGACACCTTCATCTCGATCGAGGCCCTGGTCGGTTCGGCCTTCAACGATATCCTGATCGGCGGCGGCCTGGGCGACCGGCTGAGCGGGGGTCTGGGGGCGGACGTGCTGGCGGGCTTCGACGGGAACGACATCCTGTCGGGCGGCCAGGGGGCGGCGAACCAGCTGATCGGCGGGCGGGGCGACGACCTCTACATCCTGGACACGACGGACACGATCGTGGAGCTGGCGGGCGAAGGCCACGACACCATCGAGGCGCACATCGGGGCCTATGTCATGGCCGCCAATGTGGAGGACATGTACTATGTCGGCTTCAACAAATTCTACGGCACGGGCAACGCGGGGAACAACGTCATCACCGGCGGGATCGGCGACGACATCCTCAAGGGGATGGGCGGCGACGACGTGCTGAACGGCGGCGCAGGCCGCGACGAGGTCCAGTTCCGCGGCGCCAAGGCCCAATACACGGTGACGGTCGAAGGCGACGGCTACCGCATCGTCGACAGCGTGGCGGGGCGCGACGGCTCGACCCTGGTGACCAGCATCGAGGTTCTGCGGTTCATGACCGGCAACACCACGACGGCGCTGGCTTATCCGCCGGCCGGATCGGCGCCGTTGGCTGCGGATCAGGACAAGACGGGCGCGGATGCGGGGCCTCTGGTCTCGCCCCTGCACGACGAAGACGCCTTCGTGCTGCCGGACCTGTTGGCCGGCAAGGGCGCCGACGCCGGACCGCTGGTCCTGCCGGGAGCCGTGAATGACGACGCCCTGTGGAGCTTCGGCGCCGCCCGCCACACGATAGGCGGCGTATTCGACAACCCCTGGGTCGTCGCCGGACCCCACGGTCCGCTGCTCCTGCTAGAAGACGCCGTCCTCCACCCCGTCCCGGATCAGCTCTGGGGGTGACGGGGAAGCGGGCTGTAGCCGAATGGTCACGCCCCGGGCATTCAGGCGACAGCCCGTCTCGACCTATGGGTGTGAGGCTGTTATGACGCTGTCAGGCTGGCCTGCCGGCCCGTTGAAAATTCATGCCGAAAATGGCGGAGGGCATACTCATGCGCGTTAAGACCTTTATTCTGGCGACCAGCGCCGCTGGGGCGCTCGCCCTCTCGGCTGGCGCCGCATCGGCTGAGCCGAACGGCTGGTATGGCGCGGTGGACGCCGGCTATCATCAGGTCGATGATCTGTCGGTGCTGTCGCAGCCCGGCCACCGTCAGTTCGACATCGAAACGGACGGTTCGTGGGCGGGCTTCGCGCGTCTGGGCTACCGCTTCACGCCGAACTGGCGCGTTGAGCTGGAGGGCGGCTACCGCTCGGCCAACGAGATCGCCTCGATCACCAACCCGGACGGCAATGTGCCCAACGGCGTGTGCAATGTGACGCCGGCCGCCGGCGTCTGCGCCACCCCGAACGGCGACGTCAAGACGGCGACCGCCATGGTCAACGTCATCTATGACTTCGGCAACGCCGACTGGGGCTTCCGTCCGTTCGTCGGACTGGGCGCCGGTGTGGCCAACATCTCGACCAAGTTCGTCGGCACCCAAGGCGGCAACCGCGGCGTGGGCATCAGCGCCGACGACAGCTCGACCAAGCTGGCGGCTCAGGCTCTGGCCGGCGTGGCA
>Ga0233377_1000108_pt1 | contig 50866 bp, 52 predicted proteins | sample ElkDunMinimDraft_6_FD_191540 | JGI IMG/M metagenome (GOLD analysis project Ga0233377, IMG submission 191540) | Fecal eukaryotic communites from dung pellets of Tule Elk in California, USA - Elk Dung E36 | ecosystem: Host-associated > Mammals > Digestive system > Large intestine > Fecal | place...
CCCGTTGGGGCGAGCGAATGCAGGAGGATGTCGAGGACGCCGTCGCCCAGGTCATCGCCGCCAAGGGGCTGGACCGCGACCGCGTCGCCATCATGGGCACCAGCTACGGCGGGTATGCGGCGTTGATGGGCGCGGTGCGCCGTCCTGAACTCTACAAGGCCTGCATCGCCATCTGCGGCCTCGGCGATCTGCCGGAAATGCTGGCCTGGGAAGAGCGCGAGGACGATACGGCCGGCAAGCAGATTTATGACTTCTGGACCAAGCGGATCGGCGACCCGGCGGTGATGCGCCCGGCGTTGGAGACCGCCTCGCCGCGTCGGCGTGCGGCGGAGTTCAACTGTCCGGTCCTGCTGGTCCACGGCGTCGAAGACCAGGTCGTTCCGGTGATCCAGTCCCGGCGGATGCGTGACGCCTTGCGCAGCGCCCGCAAGACGGTGGAACTGGTGGAGATCGAAAAGTTCGGCCACGCCGACTGGCCCACGTCGCAGGAAAAAACGCTGATGACCCGCTATGTGGCCCTGCTGCGGCAGGCCTTCGCCTAACCACACACCGGACAGGCGGGATCTCGGGGCAGGCGGACGACACGAGAGGTCCCCACCAGACCGTCATAGATCAGCAGCCGCCCGCTCAGCGGCTCGCCTGCGCCGGTGATCAGCTTGATCGCCTCCATGGCGGTCATGGCGCCGATGACCCCGGCCAGGGCGCCGACCACGCCGACGCGGGCGCAGGTTTCGGCGTCAGGCGGCGTCTCGGCCACCAGGCAGCGGTAGCAGGGTCGGCCCGTGAAGACGGCGACCTGGCCGCTCCAGCGTCCCAGAGAGCCCGAGACGAGAGGAATCCCGGCGGTCATGCAGGCGGCGTTGACGGCGAACCGGGTGTCGAAATCGTCCGTGCCGTCGATCACCACGTCACAGCCGCCCAGCAGATCAGCGGCGCTTTCAGGCGTCAGGCGGACAGGGCGGGTCTCTATCACCACATGGGGGTTCAGCGCCGTCAGCCGGGCCTCTCCGGCCTCGACCTTGGGGCGCGCCACATCGGCGGTGTCGAACAGGATCTGGCGCTGCAGATTGGACAGGGCGACCGTGTCGTCGTCGATCAGGCGCAAGGCTCCGACCCCAGCCGCCGCCAGATACAGGGCCGCCGGCGCGCCGACGCCGCCCATGCCGACCAGGGCCACGCGCGCGGCCTTCAGCCGTTGCTGACCCGGTCCGCCGACCTCGGCCAGCATCAGATGGCGCGCATAGCGTTCGATTTCATCTTGGGAAAAGCTCACCCGCCTCAGTTAGGCGGTGCGGGCGGCGAGGTCACGCCCGATCGCTGCGATCAGGCGGGTTCGTGCATTTGCAGCAGAGCCATGGCCTCGGGCGCGGTGATGCTGGACAGGGAGGCCAGGCCCAGGCGGCGCAGCATGTCGTCGGCCTCTGTGAGCAGGACCATGGGGACGTCAAGGCGGCGGGCGTGAATCGGGCTGTCGACCAGGAACTTCATGCCGGTATGACGCGGGTCCGCCTGCAAGCGACGCACCAGACGGTCCAGATCCGCGCGCGCGCCCTCGATCAGCTGCAGGAACTGACCCTGATGGAACATCAGACACGAGGTGATGTGGTCACGCCGGTTGTTCACCTCCGACTCGCCCAGAATCTCGGCGAGGGCCAGAGTGGTGGATCCCATAACGCCGGTGGCTTTGCTCGAATATACGATGTGATGAAGCAATATGCTTCCCTGAATTACGCCGAAATGTGAACGGAAATCGCATTATAACAAAATCATCGGCAAAAAGATGACAAAATGACTGTTTGTTTTTGCTGAGCTTCCGCTTGCCGGGCCGCATTTCGGTCTCCATCTGAAAGAAATGCTGAACACCTCTTCTTCCTCAGACTCACCTGGTCCCGGCTGGCACGGCACGACCATATTGGCTGTCCGCAAGAACGGCCGCACGGTCATCGCCGGCGACGGCCAGGTCTCCATGGGGCCGACCATCGTCAAGGGCGCGGCGCGCAAGGTGCGCGTTCTGGCGGGCGGCAAGGTTCTGGCCGGGTTCGCCGGGGCGACCGCCGACGCCTTCACCCTGATCGAACGGCTTGAAGCCAAGCTGGAGCAGTATCCTGACCAGCTGGCGCGCGCCTGCGTCGATCTGGCCAAGGACTGGCGCACCGACCGCTACCTGAGGCGGCTGGAGGCCATGCTTCTGGTCGCAGATCAGTCATCCATCTTCACCGTCACCGGGGTCGGCGACGTGCTGGAGCCGGAGTACGGCGTCGCCGCCGTGGGCTCGGGCGGCAACTACGCCCTGTCCGCCGCGCGCGCCCTGATGGAGGAAACCGACCTCGACGCCGAAGCCATCGCCCGCAAGGCGATGAAGATCGCGGCTGAAATCTGCGTCTACACCAATGGCAATCTAACGGTGGAGAGTTTGGGGAACGGCCAGTGACGAGTGGCGAGTGGCGAGTGGCGAGACCGCCTGAACCATCGCCCCGCTCTTAAACACTGCCCCGCCCTTCCTCGCCACTCGCCACTCGCCACTCATCACTCGGCACTGAAAACATGACCGACCTCTCTCCCCGTGAAATCGTTTCCGAACTGGACCGCTACATCGTCGGTCAGAACGATGCCAAGCGCGCCGTGGCCGTAGCCCTGCGCAACCGCTGGCGGCGCAAGCGGGTGCCCGACGACCTGCGCGACGAGGTGACGCCCAAGAACATCCTGATGATCGGCCCGACCGGCGTCGGCAAGACCGAGATCGCCCGACGCCTGGCCCGTCTGGCCGGCTCGCCCTTCATCAAGGTCGAGGCGACGAAGTTCACCGAGGTCGGCTATGTCGGCCGCGACGTGGACCAGATCATGCGCGACCTGGTCGAGGCCGCCCTGGTCATGGTGCGAGACCAGCGCCGCAGCGGGGTCAAGGCCAAGGCCGAAGCCGCCGCCGAAGAGCGGATTCTGGACGCCCTGGTCGGTCCCGGCTCCCAGCCCGCCACACGCGACAGCTTCAGGAAAAAGCTGCGCGCCGGAGAGCTGGACGACAAGGAGGTCGAGCTGTCCCTGGCCGACACCTCATCGCCGATGCAGGGGCTGGACCTGCCGGGCGGCGGCAATGTCGGCATGATCAATCTGTCGGAGATGCTGGGCAAGATGGGCGGACCGCGCACCCGCCCTGTCAAGCTGACCGTGCGCGACGCGGCGGCGCCGCTGATCACCGAGGAGAGCGACAAACTTCTGGATCAGGACAGCCTGACCCGCGAGGCGCTGCTTCTGGCCGAGAACGAAGGCATCGTCTTCCTGGACGAGATCGACAAGGTGGCCGCACGCCAGGGGGCGTCGGGCGCCGACGTCAGCCGCGAAGGGGTGCAGCGCGACCTGCTGCCCCTGATCGAGGGCACCACCGTCTCGACCAAATACGGTCCGGTGAAATCGGACCATGTGCTGTTCATCGCTTCAGGCGCCTTCCACGTCGCCAAGCCCAGCGACTTGCTGCCCGAGCTTCAGGGCCGCCTGCCGATCCGGGTCGAGTTGAAGGCCCTGACCCGCGACGACTTCGTGCGCATCCTGACTGAGCCCGAGGCCAATCTGATCCGCCAGAACCAGGCTTTGCTGGAGACGGAAGGCGTCGAACTGGTCTTCACGCCGGATGCGGTCGAGGCCATGGCCGACGCCGCCGTGGCGGCCAACACCACGATTGAAAACATCGGCGCCCGCCGTCTTCAGACCGTTCTGGAGCGTGTGCTTGAGGAGACCAGCTTCAAGGCTTCGGACCTGACCGGCCAGACCATCACCTTCGACGCCGAACGCGTGCGCGAGCGCATCGGCGACCTGGCGCGCGACGCCGACCTGAGTCGGTTCATTCTGTAGCGGGCGAAGGCGTCGTCGCTGGAGCCGACACGGCGTCCATAGGCGGGCGCGGTCGTTCGACCCGTGCCTGATCGGCTTCGAACTGGGCGGCCACAGCCGCTGGATCGGGCGCGGCCGGCGTCGGCTTCAGCAGCGCCGCGACGACCAGGATCAAGACAAGACCCGCCAGGCCGCCCAACAGCCACAGGGCTTTCGGGTTGCCGCGATTACGTTCTGCTCTGGGGTCTACAGACATGGATCCACTCTCTAGAGGTCTCCCTCAAAACAAGGCCTAGCATATGTGGACAACGCATGTGTGAAGGGGTTGAAAACAGAACATTGGGAGAACATAAGGCGTCATGCCCGCCGCCGACCTGACGATCGAACTGGTGTTCAGCCGCCCGGTGACGACGCAGGCGGTGACGCGCGGCGCGGCGCGTCTGTTGCTGGACATGGGTTACGCCCCCTTGATGGAGGTCTGCCTGCCCAACGGGCGACGCGCCGACGTCATGGCTCTGGGTCGACGCGGCGACATCATCATCTGCGAGGTGAAGTCGGGCGTTGAAGACTATCGGACCGACCGGAAATGGGGCGAATACGGCCCCTTCTGCGACGCCTTCTTCTTCGCCGTGGCCCCTGAGTTTCCGCAAGACGTGCTGGCGGAAGAACCGGGCCTGATCGTCGCCGACGGCTTCGGCGGGGCAATGGTGCGCGAGGCGCCGACGACGCCTCTGGCCCCCGCGAGACGTAAAGCCCTGACCCTGGCCTTCGCGCGTCTGGCCGCTCTGCGCGGCCTGCGTGAAGGCTCGCCAGTCTCCTAGATCAGACCACCGGTCCGCTTTCGCCCGCGTTCATGATGGCGGCGGTCGAGGCGGCGCAACCCGTCAGCAGCCGGTCGCCCAGCTTGACGATGGCGGTCAGGGGGTAGGTGCGGTCGCTCATGCCGTCGGAGCATTCCGTGGCCGTCAGGGTCAGGCTGAGCGTCGATCCCTTGTCGGTCTCGCCCTCGAAGGTGGCCACCGTACCCTGCACCAGGGTTTCGGGGCGCGGCGCCGTCTCTGCGCCGTCGGGGCTGGTGTAGGTCAGATGGCCGGCGGTCAGTTCAACGCTCCAGAACGGCTCCGTGCCCAGGGCGCGCACCGGCTGGCTCAGGTCCACCCCGGACAGGACGGCGGCGGGCGCCGCAGCGGGTTCAGCGGGGACTGACGCCGTTTCAGGGCTGGAACAGGCGGACAGGGCGAACACCGACGCGGCGATGACAGGGACGACAACCGTTAGACGCATGACGTTTCTCCTCGAACGCGGGGGGTCACAGCCACCCCTTATGCCTGAACCAGGCCAGGGGCAAAATCGCCGACAGCACCATGGCCGCGACCGCCAGAGGATAGCCCCAGACCTGGGACAGCTCCGGCATATGGGCGAAATTCATCCCATAAATGGAGGCGATCAACGTCGGCGGCAGGAAGGCCACCGCCGCCACCGAGAAGATCTTGATGATCGACGACTGTTCGATGTTGATCAGTCCCAGCGCCGCCGACAGCTGGAAATTGATCGACGACGCCACCGACTGGTTGTGCAGCACCAGACTCTCGGCGTCGCGGGTCAGGGAACGCAGATGCGCCTTGGCGTCCGCGCCCGCCAGCCGTTCGTCCATGCCGATGAAGGCGAAGATGCGCACAAGGCCGGCCAGGCTCTGTTCGACCCGGCCGTTGGCGAGCTGGCTGCGTCCCAGGCTGGTGATCAGTTTCTCGAAGCCGACCGTCTTGCCGCCCGAGAAGATGTGGTGCGCCGCCGCCTCAACGTCCGAGGCGTTGTGCGACAGGATGTCGGAGACGCGGTCGATCACCGCCTCCATCAGATTGAGGAACAGATCTGCGCCTGTGCTGCACAGCCCATGGTCGCGCAGGATCTTCTCCTCGACCATGGCGAAGGGGCGCGGGTTGGCGTAGCGCACCGTGACCAGAGGCCCCGGGGTCAGGATGAAGGTGGCGGGCTCTATGCCCGGAATATCCTCATCGCCGCGCGTGATCAGATCCGCGGTGGCGTAGGTGGCGCCGCCTTCGCGGTAGATGCGGCTGGACGCCTCCAGCTCGGCCATTTCCTCGCGGGTGGGGACAGACAGGCCGATGAGCCGCTCGACCGCCAGCTCCTCGTCACGTGAGGGCGAGATCAGGTCCAGCCAGATGGCGTCGTCCGGCAGGGCCGTGTCGCGGCTGAGGTCAACAGGTTCGCAGGCCGTCTGGCCGCGACGATAGAGACGGATCATGCGGCGCCGCCGCAGGTCGGCGTCGGATCAGTTCTGGCCCGACGCGGTCGGCACAGAGGCCATGAGCACGCCCTCGGAGGACGGCCGGTCCTTGTAGATGAATCCGTAGGTCGGATAGACAGAGGTGCCCAGGTCATTGATCGGGTTGTACCAGACCTTGACCGCGGTCCAATCGCCATTCGCCGAAACGTCGACGACGGTGACGTTCTCCTCGACCTTGCCGCGGCTGCCCCCCCAGTTGGCGTGGGTGACGCGGATCACGCGGTCGGTGACGATTTCCGAGACGACCGCGACGTGGCCCCGGTTCATCCGGCCGCTGGGACGGAAGGCCAGCACCGAGCCGGTCTGGGGGCGGGCGCCGGTGTCATAACGACCATTGGCCTGGCCCCACCAGGTCAGGGCGTCGCCGAAGATGTTGATGCCCGAGAACATGCGGGCGAAGGTGACACACTGCCAGTACGGCTCTGCGGCCTGAGCGGGGGGTGCGAAGACCATGGCCGAAAAACCAAGGGTCAATGCAACCAGGGCGGCCGAGAGGCGTTTCAGCATGGTCGGGCTCTGCATTGTTACTGACTGTAACCAGCCCTAACCGATAGTCTCCGAAGGTTGAAGCCTCTCTTCGGATTTTTCTGTTCGCCCTTTCGCCGCCTCACGACGCGCCGAACGCCTGTCCGCCATGCTGCGCAAGGCCTTGCGGGCGGGGCGTTCGATCAGATGGTAGGCGCCCGCTGCAGCCAGCGGAATCAGGGCCACGACCGCCAACCACACGAGGACGTGAAGCTTGTCGTCCGCTCCGGTCGCCCGCGCCGCCAGATTGACCCCGACCAGCAGGACCGGCGCGTTGAGCATGTAGATGGAGTAGCTGATCTCGCCCAGATAGACGCCGGGCTTGGACGCGAAAACGCCGCCTTTCGCATTGGACACCGAGCCGAGAGCCAGGATCAGGCCGCCAGCGAACAGGACAGTGACCGGGTCCCACCACAGCATGGAGGCGCTGAGCGCCATGCCCGCGGCGCACAGGACGGCGATGGTGCGGGCGTAGGGCAGGCTCCCGCGCCGGTGGACCAGATACAGGGCGCAGCCCAGGGCGAAGCAGGGCACGATACGCAGCGCGCCCCAGCGGAAGGTCGCCTCGGTCAGCGAGAAGCCGGCCAGAGGCTGGAAGGCCGCATAGACGGCCAGCGCAAAGGCCGCCGCCAGAACCGTCGCCAGCACAGGCCGGTTCCGCAACCGCCAGGCCACAAAGGCGAAAGCGGGGAAGCTGAGATAGGCGAACCACTCCGCCGAGATCGACCAGGAAGGGTGGTTGAAGGCGGCCCCGGATGCAAAGCCCCAGGCTTGGGTCAGGGTCAGGTGGGCGGGCAGGGAGCGCCAGTCCAGAAGGCTGTCGCTGACGGTGATGCCGACGAACGTCGCCGCCAGCCCCAGGGCGATCATGCCGAACAGGGTGGCCAGATGCAGCGGATAGACCCGCGCCAGCCGCGCCCACAGGAAACCCTTGTAGGAGAATTGCTTCGTCCCCGTCGCCTCCAGATAGACGTGGCTGAGGATGAAGCCGGACAGGATGAAGAAGGTCTCGACCCCCAGATAGCCCTTGGCCACGACATTTGGCGTGAAAGCGACATCCAGATGCGGCCATGCGGCGAAAAGCACCACCCACAGGGCGGCGAAGAAGCGCATGGTGGTCAGGGCGCGCAGATCGGGCGGGGTCGGGAGAACGGTCATTCCCGACCGATACAACTTCAGGGTCTAGGAACCGTTAAACCGCCGAAATCTGAATCAGGCGGCGCATTCGGCCGGTTTCGTCTCGCCGGGCCCATACTGACCGCAGGAGCGGTCGATCTCGTCCTGGATCAGGGCGCAGGGGTTGGCGGCGTTGCACGGCGGGCGCGTCGCCGGGCTGACGGCGCGGCAGCGTTCGACCAGACGCGCCGAGGCCGTGGCCCCGATGTCCGACAGGCAGGAGGCGTTCGAGGCCTGCGGGCTCAGGGCCGCGTCGACGCCGTCGTCAGGGCTGATCTCTTCCTGCGGTGGGGCGTCGACCGGCATCTCCGGCGCGGGCGCGGGCGCGGCAGCGGGCGCTGGCGCGCCGGAGGCGGGCGAGGCCGCCGGGTCGGATTGACCGCAGGCGGCGACGGCCAGAGCCAGTGAAAGAGCAAGAAGAGGGGAGATCAGACGCATGGGACGGTCCTGTCGTTCGCAGCGAGCGTCATTCTAGACACGCTTCGTCCGGGCTTGGAACCGCCTGAAACCCCCAATGCGCCTGAAAAACCGCCTCAGCGGCCCAGGGCCGCCCGTTGCAGGGCGAACAATTCGGCGCAGCCGCCTTCGGCCAGTTGGAACAGGCGGTCGAACTCGCCGCGGGTGAAGCCGCGCTTCTCGCCGGTGGCCTGAATTTCGACGATGGCGCCCGCGCCGGTCAGGACGAAGTTGGAATCGGCCTCGGCGTTGGAGTCCTCTTCATAGTCTAGGTCCAGCACCGGCTGGTCCGAGCACACGCCGCACGAGACGGCGGCGACCTGGTCCAGGATGGGGTCGGTCTTCAGCACGCCCTCGGCGCGCAGATAGTCGAAGGCCGAGGCCATGGCGACCCAGGCGCCGGTGATGGCCGCCGTGCGCGTGCCGCCATCGGCCTGGATGACGTCGCAGTCCAGCGACACCTGACGCTCGCCCAGGGCCTTGAGGTCGACCACGGCGCGCAGCGACCGGCCGATCAGGCGCTGGATCTCCTGGGTGCGGCCCGACTGCTTGCCCGCCGCCGCCTCGCGGCGTCCGCGCGTGTGGGTGGCGCGGGGCAGCATGCCGTATTCGGCGGTGACCCAGCCCTGGCCGGTGTTGCGCATCCAGCCCGGCACCTTCTCCTCGACCGAGGCGGTGACCAGCACCTTGGTATGGCCGAACATCACCAGGCAGGAGCCCTCGGCGTAGCGGTTGACGCCGGTCTCCAGCGTGACGGTGCGCAGTTGATCGGGGGCGCGGCCGGAAGGACGAGGCGACGACATGAGCGATTTCCTTGGAACGTTCGAGCGGGGCTGCTTATCCTGAAAGCGTGAGCCTGTATGCCCCCCACCCGGCCCCGTTTGCGACGGCCTCCGCCAGCCTGGCGACGCTGGACGGTCGTGCGCGTGATATTTTCCGGCGCATCGTCGAATCCTATCTGGAGACCGGCGAGCCTGTGGGGTCGCGGACTCTGGCGCTGAGCGGCGTCGCCCTGTCGCCCGCCTCGATCCGCAACACCATGCAGGACCTGACGCTGGCGGGTCTTCTGGCCTCGCCGCACACCTCGTCGGGACGGGTGCCGACCCATGCGGGCCTGCGCCTGTTCGTCGACGGCCTGCTGGAGATCGGCGACATCGGCTCCGAGGAACGTCGCGAGATCGACGGTCGGTTGGCGGGGCGCGGCAAGGGGTTTGAGGATGCGCTGAACGAAGCCTCCATCCTGCTGTCCGGACTGGCGGGCGGAGCGGGCATCGTCGCCAGTCCGGTGCGCGACACCGGGGTGAAGCACGTCGAATTCGTCGCCCTCAGCCATGATCAGGCCCTGGCGGTTCTGGTCGGCGACGATGGCACGGTGGAGAACCGGCTGATGCCTCTGGCGGCGGGGGTGACGCCCTCGACGTTGCAGGAGGCCTCCAACTTCCTCAACGCCCGGCTGAAGGGCCGCCCCTTGCAGGAGGCGCGCAGCGAGATGCGGGCCGAACTGGACGCAGCCCGCCTTGAACTGAATGCCGCCGCCGCCCGTCTGGTCGAGGACGGCATGGCCGCCTGGTCGGGCGGGGCTGAACGCGAGCGCGCCCTGATCGTGCGCGGCCGCGCCAACCTGCTGCACGACCATGAAACCGCCGAGGACCTGGAGCGGGTGCGCGTCCTGTTCGATGATCTGGAGCAGAAGGAACAGCTGATCGGCCTGCTGGACGGCGTCTCTGCGGCCCAGGGCGTGCGGATCTTCATCGGCGCCGAAACACGACTATTTTCGCTTTCGGGTTCCGCCGTGATCGCGGCGCCCTATATGTCGGGCCGCCAGCGGGTGCTGGGCGCCATCGGCGTGATAGGACCCGCACGTTTGAACTATGCCCGCATCATCCCGTTGGTGGACTACACCGCCCGGGTGCTGGGCCGAATGCTGGACGGACAAGAACCTTGAGCGACACTAACCACGACAACGAATTCGACGACATCGACGCCCTGGCGGCCGAAGAGTCCGAAGAGCAGGACGACGGACTGGGCCCGGTCGACGCCCTGATCGCCGAGCGCGACCAGTGGAAGGACCGCGCCCTGCGCGCCGTGGCCGAAGCCGAGAACACCAAGAAGCGCGCCGAAACCCAGAACAACGACGCCCGCGCCTACGCCATCCAGAAATTCGCCCGCGACCTGCTGGGCGTGGCCGACAACCTTGAGCGCGCCCTTCAGGCCGCCCCCAAGGAGGCCGACGTCGGAGAGGCCGGTCTGGTCACAGGTCTGGAGCTGACCCAGAAATCCCTGCTGTCGGCCTTTGAGGCCAATAATCTGATGAGGGTCGCGCCCGCCGCCGGCGAGCCCTTCGATCCGCACTTCCATCAGGCCATGATGGAACAGCCGTCAGAAACGGTTCCGGGCGGCACGGTGATCCAGACGCTTCAGGCCGGTTACGCCCTGTTCGGCCGCACCGTGCGTCCGGCCATGGTGGTGGTCGCCGCCAAGGGATCGGGCGCCGCCGCGGGCAACGCCGCCTATGTCGCCGCCGGCGCCACGCCGGGCGGATCAGACACCAAGGCCTGATCCGCGGGTTGAAGGTCAGGCCTTCAGCCGCGCCTCAAAGAAGGCCAGCAGCTTCGCCCAGCCGTCCGCCGCGTCGGCGGGGCGATAGCTGTCACGATAATCCGCATGGAAGCCATGCGGTGCGTCAGGATAGACGTCGATGCGGCTGGCGTCGTGGCCGCTGCGTTGCAGGGCCGCGCGCATGGCCTCGACGCTGGCCAGGGGGATGCCCCGGTCCTGGCCGCCATACAGACCCAGAACCGGCGGCTTCAGATCATCGGCCAGGTCGACCGGCCAAGGCTGGCCGCTGCTGACCTGAACCGCTGTAGCGTCGACGGCGGGCGCGAGACGCCCATACCAGGCCACCCCTGCATCGAGCGCGGCGAAACGGGCGCAGGCCTGCCACACCACCTTGCCGCCCCAGCACCAGCCGGTGATGCCGACCTTGCCGCTGTCGGCCCAGGGCTGAAGGCTGGCCCATTCCAGTGTGGCGGAGATGTCGCCCATCACCTGCTCGTAATTCGCCGCCGCCACGATCTGCTGGATGCGGGTCATGTCGGACAACGGCGCGGGATCTTCGACGCGGTTGAAAAAGGCGGGCGCTATCGCCGCATAACCCGCAGCGGCCAGACGGCGGCAGATGTCGCGGATGTATTCGTGCACGCCGAAAATCTCTGACACCACGATCACCACCGGGAAGGGTCCGTCGCCTTCAGGGCGGGCGGTGAAGGCCGACAGGGTGAAGCCGTCCGGGGCCTCATAGCTGACATCGGCGGAGGTCAGGCCTGTGTCCGCAGTCGTCACCGGCGCGGCCTGTTCAGCCAGGGCGGCGGGCGCGTAACCGGCGAAGAACAGGCCGGCGCCCAGACCCGCTCCAAGGGCCCCCGCCATACGGCGGCTGAGACGGATGTCGCCTGCAGGCGTGCCTTCCGGGTCGTTCAGTCGTGGCATGACGGCCTCCTTTTCAAGAAGCCGGGACACTGACCCAGGCGTCGCAGGTCGTCCATTCACGATCGCCGTGAGACGAACCGGGCGGCGGCGTCAGCGTTTGACGATCTCCACACGCCGGTTCTGCGCCCGCCCGCCCTGGCTGTCATTGGAGGCCACCGGGCGGCCATAGCCGAAACCCGAGGCGGTCAGGCGATCGGGGGCGATCCCGCCCGCCTGAAGATAGGCGCGGACCGTTTCGGCGCGGGCGCTGGACAGGGTCTGGTTGAAGGCCTCGCCGCCGATGTTGTCGGTGTGCCCCTCCAGCGCCACACGCCAGTCGGGGTTATCCTTCAGCATCTGGATCACCTGATCGAGCAGAGGGCGCGAGGCGGCCTGCAGGGTGGCGGCATTGAAGTCGAAGTTGACGCCGTCCAGCCGCGCCCGCCCGGACTGCGACAGCTGGCCTGAAAGCTGGGAGCCGACCGCAGCGCCCTGACGCCAGCCGGGAATGCCGGGGCAGTCGCCGATGTCGTCGCTGATCTTTTCGCCGGAGTACCAGGCGTTGTAGCCGTCGATCTGGCTGTTTTCGGCCCGGGTGAGACCATAAAGGGTTCGTCCATCGGAAGAGACGGCGAACAGTCCCAGCTGGTTCTCCTGCCCGCCGCCGTAGACCTGTTCGATCATCTGCAGCTTGAGCAGATTGCCTTCGACGCCGCCCGCCACCACGCCGTCGCGGTATTCGTAGCAGCCGATGACCCGTGTCCCGACCTGTTTCAGATGCACGACGCCCCAGCCGCTGGCGCCCTCATAGGTGCCGCTGACGTCGGGCATGGCGGCGGTGTGGGTCAGTTGACGGCCATAACCCCGGAAACCGGTCATGCCTGAATATTCAGACCCATAGTTGTCGAGCACGGTGAGGCGCACCCAGCGTCCGGTCGCGGGCCGGGACAAGGTGAAATCCTGGGCGTCGCGGGCCTGTTCCAGCCGGGTTTCCAGAACGGTGGTGAAGCCGGCGACGGCCGAGGTGTCCGAGACCTCCACCTTGACGGACTTCGCAGCCTTTTCGTCGAAATTCATGCCGTCGCTGTCGAAGCCGATCCGCGTCAGTTCCGTGCGTTCCGGCAATTCCAGCACGAAGACGGGAGCGGGGCTGGCGATGCTGGCCCAGTCGGTCGAGGTCGCCTCGTCCAGAAGGCTATACGGCGTGTAAGCCATATCGCTGTAGGAGACGTCGTCGGGCTTGGCGACCCATCGCGCGCCGGAGGCGAAGGCGAACAAATCGTTCTCTGCAGGTGATCCGACGGCGCCCTGGGGGTTTGCGGCGGAAGCCGGCGCTGCTCCGGCGACGGCTGGCTCGGCGGCGCGGTCGCATCCGGTCAGCGCCAGAACAGCGATGGCGGCGGCGGAAAGGACGATCCTGGGCGATGAGGAACGGCGCATGCTTCAGGCTCCCGAAGCGGGCCGTCGGCAAAGACCGCAGACCCGTGATAGACGACTATGCGTCGACATGCACCACGCCACAACCCAAGGTTTGAGGGGGCTTGCGCGGGTCACACGGCTTGGATGCCGCCCTCATCCGCACGACCCGGCCCAGCCCCTCGCGCGCCGGCGATCCGGAACCGCGAGCCTGGGCCTTGGCCCCCTCAGGGGCTGGATTCAGCGCGTGTAGTAGTAGTCGGCGATCTGGCAGACGTTGACGTTCATCCGGGTCAGGACCTCGCCATTGGTGAACTCGGCCTTGAAGTCATAGAGACAGGCGCCGGAGCCGTCGTCGATGTTCATCATGATGCTGGAGCCCGCCGACAGGACATTGCGGCCCAGCATGTCCTCCTCCCAGGAATCCACCCGCGAGTCGGAGGCGTAGAAGCGCAGCATGGTCCAGCCGGTCTGGTTATGGATGCGGACCCGACGGTTGTAATTGTCACGCGACTGCATCGGCGCGGCGGCTGCGGCCGGAGCCGCAACGCGTTCGACCGCGATCCGCGGCTCTGCGATGGCGGTGGTGGCGCCCGCCGTCGCCAGGGCGGCGGTGATAAGGGCGGCTCGCGCTGCGGTTTTGAACAGTTTCATGGCGGGTCCCTTTCCTGGCGCCCAGAACACAGCCCCCTCCGGGCTGGCTTGAGTCTTCCTATATCCGAGGTATCCGACCGCCGCACCTGACGGAGCCTGACGGCTGAATCACACTCAGGGCTTGCAGGCAGGGGGGTGTTTCCCATATCCGCCTCAACCGTTGGATAGCCCCGCACGATGTGGGGCTATCGGATGGGACCCTGTAATCGACCAAGACCCTTGCAACAGGGGCGGTCACGCGCGGCGCTTCGCTTTAAAAGGCCGCCGCATCGCCTGCTGGAATGGAGTGAAAGACTAGATATGGCCAAGATCATCGGCATCGACCTGGGCACGACCAACTCGTGCGTCGCCGTCATGGACGGCAAGAACCCCAAGGTCATCGAGAACGCGGAAGGCAACCGCACCACCCCCTCGGTCGTGGCGATCCAGGACGGCGGCGAAGTGCTCGTCGGCCAACCGGCGCGCCGTCAGGCCGTCACCAACCCCGCCAACACCTTTTTCGCCATCAAGCGCCTGATCGGCCGCAACTATGACGATCCCGTGGTGGCCAAGGACAAGGGCATGGTGCCCTTCGACATCGTCAAGGGCCCGACCGGCGACGCCTGGGTGCGCGCCCACGGCAAGGACTATTCTCCGCAACAGGTTTCGGCCTTCACCCTCGGCAAGATGAAGGAGGCCGCAGAGGCCTACCTCGGCGAGACCGTGACCCAGGCCGTCATCACCGTTCCGGCCTACTTCAACGACGCCCAGCGTCAGGCGACCAAGGACGCCGGCAAGATCGCCGGTCTGGAAGTCCTGCGCATCATCAACGAGCCGACCGCAGCCGCCCTGGCCTATGGCCTGGACAAGAGCGACGGCCAGAAGATCGCCGTCTACGACCTGGGTGGCGGCACCTTCGACGTCTCCATCCTGGAGATCGGCGACGGCGTCTTCGAAGTGAAGTCGACCAACGGCGACACCTTCCTGGGCGGTGAAGACTTCGACATGCGTCTGGTCGACTACCTGGCCGACGAGTTCAAGAAGGAGCAGGGCGTCGACCTGCGTTCCGACAAACTGGCCCTGCAACGCCTGAAGGAAGAGGCCGAAAAGGCCAAGAAGGAGCTGTCCTCGACGGCGCAGTACGAGGTCAACCTGCCGTTCATCACCATGAACGCCTCGGGCCCTCTGCACCTGAACATCAAGCTGTCGCGCGCCAAGCTGGAAGCCCTGGTCGACGACCTGATCCAGCGCACGATCGAGCCGTGCAAGAAGGCCCTGGCCGACGCAGGCCTGAAGGCTTCCGACATCGACGAAGTCGTCCTGGTCGGCGGCATGACCCGCATGCCCAAGGTCGTGGACGCCGTGAAGGCCTTCTTCGGCAAGGAACCGCACAAGGGCGTGAACCCTGACGAAGTCGTGGCCCTGGGCGCCGCCGTTCAGGCCGGCGTTCTGCAAGGCGACGTCAAGGACGTGCTGCTGCTGGACGTGACCCCGCTGACCCTCGGCATCGAGACGCTGAACGGCGTCTTCACTCCGCTGATCGAGCGCAACACCACCATCCCGACCAAGAAGAGCCAGGTCTTCTCGACCGCCGACGACAACCAGTCGGCTGTGACGATCCGCGTCTTCCAGGGCGAGCGCCCGATGGCCCAGGACAACAAGATTCTGGGCCAGTTCGACCTGTCGGGCATTCCGCCCGCACCGCGCGGCATGCCGCAGATCGAGGTCGCCTTCGACATCGACGCCAACGGCATCGTGCACGTGACGGCCAAGGACAAGGCGACCAACAAGGAACAGTCGATCCGCATCCAGGCCAACGGCGGTCTTTCGGACGCCGACATCGACAAGATGGTCAAGGAAGCCGAAGCCAACGCCGAGGCGGACAAGGCCCGCAAGGAACTGGTCGAGGCCCAGAACAGCGCCGACAGCCTGATCCACTCGACCGAAAAGGCCATGGCCGAACATGGCGACAAGGTCGGCGAACCTGAGAAGGGCGCCATCGAAACAGCCCTGGCCGACCTCAAGGCGGCCAAGGACGGTTCCGACGCCGAGGCCATCCGCGAGAAGACCAACACCCTGGCCCAGGCCTCGATGAAGCTGGGCGAGGCCATGTACGCCGCCCAGCAGGGCGGTGAAGGCGACGCTGAAGCGGCTCCGGCCGACGACGGCGTGGTCGACGCGGAGTTCGAGGAAGTCTCCGAAGACGAAGACAAGAAGGACGCCTGATCGCGTTGAACCCGAAACGGCCCCGCCTGTCCGCCGACGGGCGGGGTCTTTTTTCTGAAACTTGCATCATCGGGCCGGACGCCCATGTCAGTCCGGTCAGCCCGCATCGAAGCAGACGACGGTCGGGCCCCGAGGCGGCCCCGATGCGGCAAGGTGAGAGGACGAACGCCTGATGGCGACGCGTGACTATTACGAAATCCTGGAGGTCGAGCGGACCATCGACGCCGCCGGCCTGAAATCCGCCTATCGCAAGCTGGCGATGACGCACCACCCTGACCGCAACGGCGGTTCGGAGGAGTCGATGGCGCGTTTCAAGGAGATTTCCGAAGCCTACACCGTCCTGTCCGACGAACAGAAACGCGCCGCCTATGACCGCTTCGGCCATGCGGGCGTGAACGGCGGGGCGGGCGGCGGCAATCCCTTCGGCCAGGGCCAGGGCTTCCACGACGTCAACGACATCTTCTCCCAGGTCTTCGGCGACGCATTCGGCGACGTCTTCGGCGGACGCGGCGGCGGCGGCGCACGCCAGCACGGCCCGCGTCGCGGCTCCGACCTGCGCTACGACCTCGAGATCAGCCTTGAGCAGGCCTACAAGGGCGCAGAGGTCGAGATCACCGTCCCCACCACCGCCGCCTGCGACACCTGCGAGGGCACGGGCGCGAAAAAGGGCGCCAAGCCGACCACCTGTTCGACCTGCCAGGGCGCCGGCCGCGTGCGTTCCGCCAACGGCTTCTTCCAGGTCGAGCGCACCTGTCCGTCATGCGGCGGGGCCGGGTCGCGCCTGTCGGCCGCCGACACCTGCACCAGCTGCGCCGGCCACGGCCAGGTCCGCAAGAACCGCCCGCTCAAGCTCAAGGTGCCCGCCGGCGTCGACGACGGCTCGCGCATCCGCCTGTCGGGCGAGGGCGACGCCGGAACGCGCGGCGGACCGCGCGGCGACCTCTATGTCTTCCTGTCGGTGACGCCGCACGAACTGTTCGAACGCGACAATCTCGACCTTCTGGTCACCGTGCCCATCTCCGTCACCACCGCCGCCCTGGGCGGCCAGGTCGACGCCCCCTGTCTGGTGTCCGAAGCCTGCGACGGCCGCTGCCGCGCCCCGGTGGACGTGCCCGCCGGAGCCCAGACTGGCAAGATGGTCCGCATCAAGGGCAAGGGCATGCCCCACCTGAACGGCCGTCAGCGTGGCGATCTGGTGGTCGAGCTGTTCGTCGAGACGCCGACCGACCTGACCGCGCGCCAGAAGGAGCTGCTGGAAGAGCTGGCCGCGTCGCTGGGCGAGACCCAGACCCCGCGCAACTCCTCCTTCACCGGCAAGGCCAAACGCTTCTGGGCCGATATTCTCGGTGAATCCGGCAAGGAAGCCGCCCAATAGGCTGAACCCGGCGATAGGGGCTGGAGCCGCCTGCCGTCAGGTGCATAATCGTCCGGTCCCGGCTCATCGCCACGGGCCGCAACGGGGGTCTTAAGTCTTGAGCGCCATCTTCCACGCCGGAATCTCCGGCGCCCGGGGCCGAATGGGCCGCGCCGTCTCCTCGGTCCTTGATGCGCGCGAAGACGTGGTCGTCGCCGCCCGCTTCGACCGCGGCGAGACGCCCGACCTTTCCCTGTGCGATGTCATCATCGACTTCTCGACCGCCGACGCCTCGGTCGAACTGGCCCAGATCTGCGCCGAACGCGGCGGTCCGGCCCTGGTCATCGGCTCGACCGGTCTGACGCCGGAACAGGACGCCGAAATCCTCAAGGCCGCGGAAAAGATCGCCATCGTCCGCAGCGGCAACTTTTCGCTGGGCCTCAACATCCTGATCGGCCTTGTCGAACACGCGGCCCAAAGGTTGGATTCCCAGGACTGGGACATCGAGATTCTGGAGACCCATCACCGGCGCAAGGTCGACGCCCCCTCGGGCACGGCCCTGATGCTGGGCGAGGCCGCCGCCAACGGCCGCGACGTCGATCTGGACGCTGTCCGCGCCGCTCCCTGGGACGGCATCACCGGCCCGCGTGAAAGCGGCAAGATCGGCTTCGCTTCCTTGCGCGCCGGCGGGGTCATCGGAGAACACACCGTGCTGTTCGCCTCCGACGACGAGAGCGTGACCCTCAGCCATTCGGCCATCGACCGCTCCCTGTTCGCCAAGGGCGCCGTCGCCGCCGCCGCCTGGGTCCGCACCCGCCCCCCCGGCCTCTACGACATGCAGGACGTGCTGGGCTTCCGTCAGGCCTGATAGGCAGATGGGCCTGACCGGCATGCGACAGGGGATAGGCTATGGCATGACGCTGCGGACCGCCGCCGCCCTCAGCTTCTCTCTGATGTACGCCCTGATGAAGTGGGCGGCGACCCTGGAGCCTGTGTCGGCGGGCGAGATGGTCTTCTACCGCTCGATCTTCGGTCTGCCGGTGGTTCTGATGTGGATCCTCAGCTCGAAGGGTGGGCTGGCGGCGATTTCGACCCGTCGGCCCATGGTTCATGTCTGGCGCTGCGCCCTGGGCGTGACGGGCATATTGCTTATCTTCCAGGGGCTGAAGCTTCTGCCGCTGGCCGACGCCACGACCATCGGCTTCACCGCCCCCATATTCGCCACCCTGTTCTCCATCCTGTTCCTGAAGGAAAAGGTCGGCCGTCACCGCTGGGCGGCGATCGCCCTGGGCTTCCTCGGCGTGCTGGTCATGGTGCGCCCCGGGGCCGAGGGCGCAACACCTCTGGCCGGGCTGCTGTTCGCCCTGGGCGGGGCCTGCGTGGCGGCCGGGGTCACAGTCACCCTGCGCCAGCTGGGCAAGACGGAATCCGCCACCGCCATCGTCTTCTGGTTCTTCGTCGCCTGTTCCGTGGTCGGCGGCGCCTTCGCCTTGGCGGACGGGCACAGCCACGGCTGGATCGTGCTGGGCATATTGGCGGCGGCCGGTCTGGCGGGTGGGCTGGCCCAGCTGTTGATGACCACCTCCCTGCAGCATGCGCCGGTCTCGGCCCTGGCCCCGCTGGACTATCTGCAGATGGTGGGAGCGGTGGTTCTGGGCTGGTTTCTGCTCAGTGACGCCCCGACGCTTGCGACCCTGTGCGGCGCCGCGCTGATCGCCGGCAGCGGCCTCTACACCGCCTGGCGCGAACGCGTCCTGAGACGCGAGATCACGCCCCCCTCCCCCAATCCATCCGTCTGACGGATCGGCTCAGCGGCCCGTAGAGCCGAAGCCGCCGGCGCCGCGCGCGGTGTCGTCCAGCGCCTCGACCTCGACCAGTTCGGCCTGCTCATGGCGGGCGATGACCAGCTGGGCGATGCGCTCGCCGCGGCGGATCACGAAGGGCTCCTGGCCGTGGTTGATCAGGATGACGCCGACCTCGCCGCGATAGTCGCTGTCGATGGTGCCGGGCGAATTCAGGCAGGTGATCCCATGCTTCAGCGCCAGACCCGAGCGGGGCCGCACCTGAGCCTCAAAGCCCGGCTCCAGAGCGATCTTCAGCCCCGTCGGAACCAGCGCCCGCGCGCCGGGCTCCAGCGTCAGGGGCGCGTCCTCGGCCACGGCGGCGCGCAGATCCATGCCCGCCGAGCCTGATGTCTCATAGGCAGGAAAAGCCAGATCCTCGGCATGGGGCAAGCGTTGGATGCGCAGTGTGGTCATGGGAGCGTCTTTCTCAGGCGCTGAAATGATCGGCGATGCGGGCGGCCAGACGTTCAGCCACCTCGCGCTTGCTCAAACGGGGCCAGCTGTCCGCTTTCCCGTCGCGGGTGAACAGGGTGACCGTGTTGCCGTCGGCGCCGAACACGTCATCGGACACATCATTGCCGACGATCCAGTCGCAGCCCTTGCGCGACAGTTTGGAGCGGGCGTTGGCGTCCAGGTCGGTCGTCTCGGCTGCAAAGCCGACGACCAGCGCCGGACGTCTTGGTCCCGGAGCCGAGACACTGGCCAGTATGTCGGGGTTCTCGATCAGGGCCAGCGACGGCGGGCCGCCCGGCCCCTTCTTGATCTTGCCCGAGGCCACGCCGTCCACCCGCCAGTCGGCGACGGCGGCGCTCATAACCGCAATGTCGGCGGGCAGCGCCGCCTCGACGGCGGCCTTCATCTCGGTGGCCGCCTCGACCCAGACCCGGGTCACCCCGACCGGCGCCTCCAGCGCCACCGGCCCTGAGATCAGCGTCACCTCAGCCCCCAGATCGGCCAGGGCGGCGGCGATGGCGTAACCCTGCTTGCCGCTGGAGCGGTTGGTCAGGCCCCGTACGGGGTCGATCGGCTCGAACGTCGGCCCGGCGGTGACAACAGCCTTCTTGCCGGCCAAGGGGCGACCATCGGGCCCGGCCAGCAGGCGCGCGATCGCCTCCATGATCATCACCGGCTCGGCCATCCGTCCCGGACCGAACTCGCCGCAGGCCATCTCGCCGTCGTCCGGACCGACCACGGCGACGCCATGAAAGCCGTCGAAACTCTTCAGCCGTTCGACATTGGCCTGGACCGCCGGGTGCAGCCACATGCGCACATTCATGGCCGGGGCCAGCAGCACCTTCTTGTCGGTGGCCAGGAGCGTCGTCGAGGCCAGGTCGTCAGCCAGACCATTGGCCGCCTTGGCGATCAGCCCCGCCGTCGCCGGCGCCACCACCACCAGATCAGCCCAGCGCGACAGCTCGATATGGCCCATGGCCGTCTCGTCCTCGGGCATGAACAGGGCCTGGCGCACCGGATGGCCCGTCAGCGCCGCCAGCGACATGGGGGTGACGAACTCGGCGCCCGCCGGGGTCAGCAGGCTCATCACCTCGGCGCCGGCCTTCTTGAGCAGGCGCACCAGTTCCAGCGCCTTATAGGCGGCGATGCCGCCGCCGACGATCAGCAGGACCTTGCGGCCGTTCAGGGAGGGCGTGGTCATGCCCTGTGATCTAACGACGCCCGTCGCCGCCGTCGAGTGACGGTTGTGCAAATGGAACATTGCATGAACACATCGCCTGTGTTTAACCTAACGATGGTGGGTGAGAACGGGAGGGTTCAATGGGGTTCATCAGAAAGACCAAGACCTGGGCAGGAAGCCTGGTCGCAGCGGCGGCTGTCGCGGTGCTGGCGGGGTGCGGCAATGGCGATTCAGCCGTCGAGACACGGGATCGATCGGCTGAGGCGCCCCAGGCGTTGCTGACGTCAGGGGCGGCGCCCGAAACGGCGGCTTCCACAACGACACCGGCTGAGGCGGCTCCGGCTCTGACCGCCAATCGACGCGAGACGGTGGACGCCAAGACCGCCCGACTGTTCGAACGCAACGGCGCCGATTTCGACGCACCGACTCCCGAGGCCTACCTGGCCAAGGTCCGGGCCTTCACCCAGGCGCCGCCGTCGGGAACCGAACGGGTCGAACGGCCGAATGGCGACGTGCTTCTGTATCAGGCCTCCACCAACACCTTCGCCGTCGTGTCCCGCGACGGCGTGGCCAAGACCATGTTCAAGCCGCGAGACGGCGCTGCCTACTGGGCCGAACAAAAGGCGCGGGCGCCTACATTCGGACAGAGGAACGCCCGGTCGTCAGACTGAAATCAGGGGATCAGGCCTCGTCCGTCTCCGGGCGAGCCGCCATGTCGCGGATCAGGTCCAGCGCCAGTTTCTGCTGGCGGACGGACAACTGCGGGGCCAGTTGACTGATTTCGACGGTGTGACGCGTGGAAGGATAGTCGCGTTCGAACGTCGCGCCCTCTTCGGCCATGCCTGTGGCCGTAGAGCCCGTCAGGCCCTCGAAGAAATATCCGATATCGACCTTGAAGAAGCGGGCGATGTCCCAGAGTTTGGAAGCTGAAACACGGTTGGCTCCCTTTTCATACTTCTGAATCTGTTGAAACGTCAGACCCAGAGCACGGCCAAGGTCACTCTGATTGTATCCGAGCGCGAGGCGTTTCTCGCAAACCCGTCGTCCCACGTGCCGGTCGACGGGGTGCGGCCCGTCTTCACCACTGGTTCTCGCCATCGTCAATATTCCCCCTGAGCGATTCGAGTTTTGAAGGCACGGGTTTGGCCTCTGTGACATCAAATTGCAAACTTGCATCAGGAGACTTTCGTCGCCTCAGGGGTGTTTTTTTGCGTTACGCCCCCAGAGAACAACGCTCGACGGCGTCATCATGGCCAAACCGGCCAGAATCAGGAACCAGAATGGCGAATCTCCGAACCGACCGTACAAAGTGATTTCGGTCGGCTGCGGCAACAAGGCGTCGATGACACCCGCCTCTCCGCTGTCCAGCCTCTGCCCCGAAATCACCCGCCCCCAGGGGTCGATCATCGCCGAGGTTCCGGTCGGGGTCGAGCGCACCACCGGCAGACCGGTCTCTATGGCGCGATAGCTGGCCAGGTTCAGATGCTGCAACGGCCCCGAGGTGGCGCCGAACCAGGCGTCGTTGGAGACATTCAGAATCCACGCCGGACGCCCCGCCCCCGCCGGGGTGAAGCCGGGATACAGGCTCTCGTAACAGATCAGCGGCTGCAGACTGGGCAGGCCGTCGACCGTGATCGGCGCCGGTTTCGGCCCCGCGCTGAAGTCCAGCGGCATATGGGTCAGGGCGCGTACCCCCAACGCCCCCATCAGCCGTCCCGCCGGCAGATATTCGCCGAAGGGCACCAGACGATGCTTGTCATAAACAGCCCGCACCTCGGGCGCCGGCCCGCCGGTGTTCCTGACCATCAGCAGGCTGTTGAAATAGCGCCCCCCCTCCGGGATCGACGGGTCGGGTTCGCCGATGCCCAGCCCCATCAACAGCACCTGGCCGGGCCGGAGCGCATTCTGGATCAGCTGCGCCTCAGGGGCTCCGGCGGCGAAAACGTCATTGCCGGATGCGGGCAGGGAACCTTCGGGCCAGACCACCACATCGGGAACCGCCGCGCCCGCACCGGGCTGCGCCGTCAGATCGACATAGCGCTGGACGATCCCCTGATAGGCTTCCGGCGTCCATTTCGATTCCTGCGCCACATCGGCCTGGACGATCCGCACCAGAGTATCGGTTTCGACGACCCGCGCCTGCGACAGCCGCACCGAGCCCCAGGTGAACAGCATGACGAAGACCAGGGCGCCGCAGCCCGCCGCGATCCAGCGGCCGCGCTTCGGGCCCGGCGTGAACAGGGGCGCAAAGGCCGCCGCCGCCGCCACGGTGATGACGCTCAAGCCATAGACCCCGGCCACAGAGGCGAACTGCGACACCGCCGACCCCGCCTTCCATCCCGCCCCCGCCGGGTTCCACGGAAAGCCGGTCAGCACATGGCCGCGCAGCCATTCCAGCAGGCAGAACAGGGCGGCGAAGACCAGCACCCGCCGAACACCCGAGGGCGCAAAGCGGCGATAAAGCGCCGTCGCCGTTCCCCAGAACAGGCCCAGTCCCGCCGGCAGGGCCGAGGCCGCGAAGGGCGCCATCCAGGCCTGGGCCGGATTGACCAGAAACGCCTCCGCCACCCACCAGCACCCGATCAGGAAATAGGCGAACCCGGCCAGCCAGCCCATCCAGAAGGCGCCGCGCACCGTGCCGGATCTCTCGGACAGGATCATCAGCAAGCCATAGCCGGCCAGTCCCGGCACGATGCCGAACGGCGGATGCACCAGGGCCGCCGCCGCGCCGGCCAGCAGGGCCAGGCCGATGCGGATCCAGCCGCTGCGTGTCGGACTCAACCGTCTGCGCGGCCGAGCGGCTTCTGTCGTGGTCGGGGCAGTCGAGGTCGGGGCGGGGTCAACCGGCGTGTGGCTCATCGGTCCTGTATGGGTCGGCTATGCCCAGGCTGGCAAGAATGGATCGCTCCTCGTCCTCCATCGCCTCGGCCTCGGCGTCATCCTCATGATCGCGGCCCAGCAAATGCAGCACGCCGTGGACGGTCAGATGGGCCAGATGATCGGCCAGGGTCTTGCCCTGCGCCCTCGCCTCTTCGGCGCAGACACCATAGGCCAGGATCAGGTCGCCCAGATGCGGCGCGGCGCTGTCGTGCGCAGGAAACGACAGGACATTGGTCGGCCGGTCCTTGTCGCGGAAACGGGCGTTGATGTCGCGCACGTGGGCGTCGTCGGCCAGAAGCACGACGACATCGCCCTGAACTGTTCCCAGAGCCGCCGTCGCCGCGCGTTCGACCCGGGCCGCGACATCCGCCAGAGACCCGGACCAGGCCTCATCGTCGATCTCGACCTCGATCATTCGCTGTCTTCGAGGTCGGCGGGCAGGCGCTTTCCCGCCGCGTCGGCGTCATAGGCGCGCACGATGCGCTCAACCATGGCGTGGCGCACCACGTCCTGGGCCTCGAACTCCAGCACCCCCACGCCCTTGACGTCGCGCAGGATGCGCAAGGCGTGGGCCAGGCCGGAATCGCGCGGATTCAGCAGGTCGATCTGCGACGGGTCGCCGGTCACAACCATCCGGGCCCCCTCCCCCAGCCGGGTCAGGACCATCTTCATCTGCAGTCGCGAAGTGTTCTGCGCCTCATCGACGATGACGAAGGCGTGGCTGAGGGTGCGTCCGCGCATGAAGGCGATGGGGGCGGCTTCGATCTCGCCCTTGTCGCGGCGGCGCTGGACATCCTCAGCCCCAAGAATATCGTTCAGCGCCTCCCAGATCGGGGCCAGATAGGGATCGACCTTCTCGTTCAGGTCGCCGGGCAGAAAGCCCAGCTTCTCGCCCGCCTCGACCGCCGGGCGGGTGATGACCAGTCGGTCCACCTGACCACGCCGCAGCAGATTGGCGCCGTAGGCCGCAGCCAGAAAGGTCTTGCCCGTGCCCGCAGGTCCGACGCCGAAGCTGAGTTCACAGCGCGCCAGCGTCTCCAGATAACGGGCCTGGGCGTTGGTCTTGGGCACGATGGCGCCGCGCTTGCCGATCGGCAGGGCCATGGGATCGCTGACCGAACGCCCGCCGCCGCGCACTTCGCCCAGCGCCGTGCGCACGTCCGCCTCGGTCACCGTCGCCCCCTTGCCGGCGCGGCCGGCCAGGGTCTGGATCACCTGTTTGGCGTTGGCCCGGTCGCGGGCGCCGCCGTTGATCGACACACCGCCGCCCGGCGCCTCGACCAGAACCTTGAAGGCGTCCTCGATCAGAGCCAGGTGACGGCTGTTGGGGCCGGTGACGGCCCTCAGGACCGCATCGTCCAGCGCCAGGAATTCAGTCTCTCTCGCCATCAGACGCCTTTGTGATCGGTTTTATGGTCTGCGGACGCGCCGTCAGACGATTGGGTTCGCCGCAGGCGATCTCCACCGAAACGATCCGCTCGCGCAGATGATCCGCATAATCTGATCCGGCGCCTCAGGATCAGGCCTGGCCTTCGGGCTCGACCTTGACGGCGTGGCGCTCGTAAATCAGGCCTTCGCGCTCGATCGGCTGGGCGCCGGGGATGGCGTGGCCGTAGAGCTCCAGCTTGTGCCCCACCAGTTCGAAGCCCAGCTTGCGGGCGATCTCGGATTTGAGCCGTTCAATCTCGGCGTCAAAGAATTCGATGACCTCGCCCGTGCGGGTGTCGATCAGATGGTCGTGATGATCGTCGCCCGCCTCTTCATAGCGGCTGCGGCCGTCCCCGAAATCATGCTTCTCAACCACGCCCGCCTCTTCGAACAGGCGGACGGTGCGATAGACGGTGGCGATGGAGATATGCGGGTCGATGGCCGAGGCGCGGCGGTACAGCTCCTCGACATCAGGGTGGTCTTCAGCGTTCGACAACACCCGGGCGATCACCCGGCGTTGCTCGGTCATGCGCATGCCGCGTTCGGCGCAGAGTTTTTCGATCCGGTCCATGCTTTGCAGGATAGGCTGAGCCGACCGACTAGGGAAGCCGCTGCGGCAAGTTGAGACTGAGAACCAGGGCGTCGACCGCCGCTCCGTCGGAACGGGCGTAATAGCGGCGCCGCAACCCCGCCTGGGTGAAGCCGGCACGAGCGTAAAGCCCGCGGGCGGCGGCGTTGTCCTCGGCCACCTCCAGGAACAGGCGCGTCGCCCCGCGCGCCGTCGCCTGGAGCGCGCCTTGTTCGACAAGGTGCGCACCAAGGCCGGAACGGCGGGCGGAGGGCCGCACCGCCAGGGTCAGAATTTCAGCTTCGTCGGCAACCGTCCGTATAAGGATGAAACCACCTTCTTCCTCGATCAAAGCGACACCGGTCTGACCGATCAAGGCCTCGAAAGCGGCTTCGTCCCACGGCGTATCAAACGCTTCGGCATGAAGGGCGGCGATCCGGGCGGCGGTGTTCACGGCTGGCTGACCGAGGCTCGCGCCTGACCCGGCAGGCGTGTCGGCGGGGTGGCGTCCGGCGCACGCAGATACAGAGGACGCGGCAAAGCCGAAGCCGGGTCGGCCCGGGCCGCCAACCGCGCCAATGCGACGGGGTCGGGACCATCCAGAGGATGCAACTGGACCTCCACGCTCGCCTCGGCGACCAGGTCCAGACCCGTGCCGACCAGATGAATCGAACCCGCCCGGCCCTCCTGCGTCATCAGGGCCCGCGCCTCATCCAGGGTCCAGGCGATCGGGGGCGCCAAAGCTGCGCCATCCCGCCAGAAGCGGCCATAGACCTGCCCCCGCCTGGCGTCGATCAGGGCCATCACCGCAGGCGCGGCGGGAATAGAGGCCGACAGCGCATCCAGCGTCGACACCCCGACCACAGGACGATGCAACGCCGCGCCCAGGCCCTGGGCGAAGGCCAGACCGACCCTCAGGCCGGTGAACGAGCCCGGCCCGACGGTGACGCCGATCCGGTCGATGGCGCCGAAACCGCCTTTTGTGTCCGCCACCGCATCGCGGGCCAGACCGGCCAGACGTTCCGAATGACCCCGCACCATGGCTTCGGAGCGCAGGCCCAGAACGCGGGCGTCATCACCCTCGACTTCGACCACTCCGGCGGTGCACAGGCCCAGCGCCGTGTCGATGACCAAGACCCGCATCATCGTCCGTCCTGTCGGGTTCGAGCCACCACAGATGCGCTCAGGCGCGGACGCCTTCGCCCGGCGTCAGGGCGGAGACCAGACGCGCCAGTGCGCGACGCACCTCGGGCGCTTCGATCAGAGGAAAGCCCGCCGCCATGAGACGTCCGTCGGCGGTCGAGATCAACGCCTTCAGCATCTGGTCGCCGCCATCCCGGTCCGCATCCTGAAGGCTGTCGCTGGAAGGAAAGAAGGCCCCGACCGAGGTGCCGAGAATGGAGGCCACCCTGTGCAGCCGCGACGCCGAAATACGGTTCATTCCGGTCTCGTATTTCTGGACCTGCTGAAAGCTGATGCCCAGTCTCTGGGCCAAGGCCGCTTGAGACAGCCCCAGCGCCGAGCGCCGCAAGCCGATGCGGGCGCCGACATAGGCGTCCATTTCGTCGCGCATTCCGATGGCCGCCATGGGCGCCTCCTCCCTGTTTCCGATGAAACAGTTTCATGGAGCAGTTTTTATTGCAACTATATTGTTTCATCAACTGTCCAGCCGGGCTGTCACGGCGGAGACCGTCCGCGCCTGAGACCGCTCCAGCACCTCTTCGACCTGAAGACCGCCGGGGCCGCCACGCAGGACCAACCGTTCAGCGTCGGCTCGCTCGAACAGGCGGATTCGCACTTCGCCGTCATTCATTTCGATAACGCAGCCCTGATCGCGGCGCGGCCAGCGGCCCGGCTCATACTCCAGCACCACGCCCGAGGCCGCCCAGGGGGCCAGGTCGTCGTTGGACAGACGCAGGCGGTGCGGCGCGTCCGCTATCGGGCGAGAGGAGGGTGTTTCAAAAGTTCGGCCACGACTTTGCACCGTGACGGCGGTGGTCTGCGTCGTTTCGGAAGAGGGCTCGGCTGGCGCCGCATCCAGCAGCAGAGCCTCGATCGTGGCGTCCAGCGCGGCGGTCAGACGACGCTGCACATCGGGGCGGAACAGGCCGGGGCGTTTGCCCGCCTCATACAGACCCCAGCCCTGACTGGTCATGCCGACCTTCTGCCCGGCCTCAGCCTGGCTCAGGCCGCGCTCGCGGCGCAGGCGGGCCAGCGCCTCTCCAAGCCGCCGCACTTCGTCATCGCTTTCAAACCGCGCCATCGCGCCATGATGCCAGAGGCAAGGCGTGGAGACGAGGACGAATCCGTTTCATCGTCAGGCCCCGGATCAGAGAACCTGTTCGACCCGCGTCACTTCCGGAATGTAGTGTTTCATCATCTGCTCGACGCCGGCCTTCAGCGTGGCCGAGGAGGAGGGGCAGCCGGCGCAGGCGCCGCGCATGCGCAGGGTCAGGACGCCGGTTTCCTCGTCGAAGGCGTCGAACAGGATGTCGCCGCCGTCCTGGGCCACGGCGGGTCGGACCCGGCTGTCGAGCAGTTGCTTGATCTCGGCCACGACTTCCGTGTCTTCGCCTTCGGGATCGGCGCTGTTGAAGTCGCCGCCGCGCATCAGGGGCGCGCCCGAGACGAAATGATCCATGATGGCGGCCAGGATCGGCGCCTTCATCTGGGGCCATTCCAGACCCTGGGCCTCACGCGTCACCGAGACATAGTCGGCGCCATAGAAGACACCCGTCACCCCCTCCAGCTGGAACAGGGCCTCAGCCAGGGGCGAGACGGACGCCTCGTTCGAGGTCAGGAACTCATGCGGTTCGGGCGCGACTTCGCGCCCCGGCAGGAATTTCAGGACATTGGGATTGGGGGTGGCTTCGGTCTGGATGAACATGGGGTCCAGATGCGCCTGACGGCCCGCACGTTCAAGAGCTGGAGGCGGTCCAATCTTGTCAGGCCAGATCCTCGACCTCATTGTCGGTCAGTTCGCCGGGCACGATGGTGACCGGCAGTTTGCGGCCGGTGAAGGCGCCGCCCTGTTTCAGCACGGCGGTGATCAGGGGACCGGCCCCGCGCGCGCCTTCGCCCGCCGCCAGCACCAGAATCTTGATGTCGGGATCCTCTCCCACCGCCTTGCGGATCGCCGCCTGCGGCTCGCCGCGTTCGATCAGCAGCACCGGCACTTCGCCCGACCGCGCATGGGCTTCTTCCGCCCATTTGTTGAGCAGGGCCTCGGCCTCGACGCGGGTCTGGCGTTCGATTTCTTCGCGCACTCCGGCCCAGTGGGCGTCGGAAGCGGCAGGCGGAATGACCCTCAGCAAGGCGACCCGTCCCCCGGTCGATCGGGCGCGCCGCGCAGCGTAGCGCAAGGCGGCCTCAAACTCAGGCGTGTCGTCGACGACGACCAGGAATTTGCGCGTCATCGGCCCCTCCGCGATCCCCCGATCTTAACAGACCCGTCCACACAAAACAGACGGGGCGACGCGATTTCCCACGCCGCCCCCTGTTCAGACAGACATCCAGCCGATCACTGCGCCGAGGCGGCGATCTCGCGGATGGCCGAGTTGGCGATGGTCAGCTTGGCGAAGGTCCAGCCGGAGCCGGAGGCCTCGATCTCATCCACCGAAGCGCGAACGCCTTCGACCATCTCCAGACGCGCGCCGATCCAGGCGTCGACCGCGGCTTCCGCTGCGGCCTCGCTGGCGCCGACGGCGACGTCTGCGCCCCTGGCCACGGCCCGGGTCAGGACCAGCTGCTCGTTCATCAGGTCCTCGATCAGGCGGCGCACGGCCAGCCGGTCGAAGTGATCGACCGAGGGCACATTGCCCGCCGCCGCACGCAGACGGTCGAAGTCGAAGGCCGCCCCGACCTGGTGGTACAGCATGGCCATCGCGGGCTCAGGCCAGCCGGTCTCGCGAGCCAGATCGCCGATGTCCGCCGTCGCCACCAGAGGCCGCAGCATGGCGAAGTCGCGCGCCATCTGTTCGTCGGCGCCCAGGGCGATGAAGGCCTGGACCCGGCTTTCCAGACGGTCCTGCTCGAAGCGTGACAGGACCGCGCCGCCCGCCGCCCGCAGCGCATCCGCCGCCGGACGATAGGCGGCGATCAGACCGTCCACCGTGGCCCCCGGCTGCATGGCCCGTCGCGCCAGCCAGGAGGTCTGGCGGCGCAGGACGGTGGCGATCTCATTGTAGAGCGCCGTCTGGGCGTCGCCGTGAATCTTCAGGTCCAGAGCCGAAACCTGGTCCCAGGCTTCATCGAGACGGAAGACCTGACGCGCAGCCTCAAAGGCGAGGACCATGGCCGAGGTGTCGCACTGGGCCGAGACCCGCAGACGTTCGGGGAAGGTGGCGCCCGCCATGTTGACGATCTCATTGGCCAGCACCGTCGAGATGATCTCGCGGCGCAGGCGATGGCGCTCCATGTCCGGCTCATATTTGGCCAGGGCCGACGGGAAGTAGCGCACCAGCGTCTGCTTGAAGAAGGCGTCGTCGGGCGCGGCCGATGCGACGATGTCGTCGAACAGTTCGATCTTGGAATAGGCGGTCAGCACCGCCAGTTCGGGCCGCGTCAGGGCCAGACCCGTGGCCTTCATCTCGGCCAGGCGAGCGTCGCTGGGCAGGCCCTCGACCTTGCGGTCCAGTTTGCCCTTGGCGCCCAGCCACTGCATGAACCGCTGCTGGGCGTCGAGGGCGGCGGCCCCCTCGGCCTGTTGCAGGGTCAGCGCCAGGGGCTGATCGTAGTTGTGGGCCAGCACCTTCTCACCGACCTCGTCAGTCATGGACGCCAGAAGCGCGTTGCGGTCCGAGGCCTTCAGCGCGCCAGAGGCGATGGCGCCGCTGGTCAGGATCTTGATGTTGACCTCGTGGTCGGAGGAATCGACCCCGGCGGAGTTGTCGATGGCGTCGGTGTTGATCCGAACCCCGGCGTAGGCCGCCTCGATCCGGCCCTCCTGGGTCATGCCCAGATTGGCGCCTTCACCGACCACCTGGGCGCGCAGTTCGGCGCCGTTGATGCGGATGGCGTCATTGGCCTTGTCCCCGGCCTGGGCGTTGGTCTCGCCCGCGCCCTTCACATAGGTGCCGATGCCGCCGAAGTAGAGCAGTTCGGCCGGCGCCTTGAGGATGGCCTGCATCAGGGTGGTCGGGTCGACCGTTTCGGCCTCGATCTCCAGCAGGGCGCGGATTTCGGGGGTCAGCTCTATGGTCTTGGCCGAGCGGGGGAAGACCCCGCCGCCGGTTGAGATCAGGGCCTTGTCATAGTCCTGCCAGGTCGTGCGGGGCGTCTCGAACAGACGCTTGCGCTCGGTCCACGACGACGCCGGATCCGGGTTCGGGTCGATGAAGATGTCGCGGTGGTCGAAGGCGGCGACCAGCCTGGTCGCCTTCGACAAAAGCATGCCGTTGCCGAAGACGTCGCCCGACATGTCGCCGACGCCGACGACGGTGAAGGGCTCGGTCTGGATGTCCTTGCCCATCTCGCGGAAGTGGCGCTTGACCGCCTCCCAGGCGCCGCGCGCCGTGATCCCCATCTCCTTGTGGTCGTAACCCACCGAACCGCCCGAAGCGAAGGCGTCGTCCAGCCAGAAGCCGTAGTCCGCCGAAATGCCATTGGCGATGTCGGAGAAGGTGGCTGTGCCCTTGTCGGCCGCCACGACCAGATAGGGGTCGTCGCCTTCCAGACGCACCACGTCATGCGGCGGGATCACCCCGCCGTCCGGGCCGATGTTGTCGGTGATGTCCAGCATGCCTGACAGGAAGGTCTTGTAGGCGCGGATGGCCTCAGCCTGCTGGGCGTCGCGGTCGCCGCCGGCGCGGACGATGTCAGCCAGCTTCTTGGGGAAGAAGCCGCCCTTGGAGCCGACCGGCACGATGACGGCGTTCTTGACCTGTTGCGCCTTGACCAGACCCAGCACCTCGGTGCGGAAGTCGTCGCGGCGGTCGGACCAGCGCAGACCGCCGCGCGCCACCGGGCCGAAGCGCAGGTGGACGCCCTCGACGAACGGCGCGCAGACGAAGATCTCGCGGTAGGGCTTGGGCAGGGGCAGGTCTTCAAGCTCGCGCGAGGCGATCTTGATCGAGATGCAGGGCTTGGGCTGACCGTCCGCCGTGGTCTCATAATAGTTGGTGCGTTTGATCGCCTGGATCAGCAGGGCCAGACGGCGCAAGGCGCGGTCGTGGTCCAGGCTCTTCACGCCTTGCAGCTGGGCGACAATCGCCTCCATCTGGGTCGCTGCAGCAGCCTCTCGCGTCTCGGCATCGCCGCCATGGGCCGGGTCGAAACGGGTGGCGAACAGTTTCAGCAGGCCGCGCGCCAATGCCGGATAGTCGCGCAGCGCCTCTTCTTGCACCGCCTGGCTGGGGTCCAGACCGGTCTGCTGGCGATAGCGGGCCAGGGTGCGGATCAGGGCCGCTTCGCGCCAATCGACGCCCAATTCGATGACGAGGCGGTTGAAGCCGTCGCTCTCGGTCTGGCCGTGCCAGACGGCGGCGAAAGCCGCTTCGAACGGGTCGCGCACATCCCCAAACTTGAGATCGCCGCCGCGCGGGTCCTCCATCAGGAATTCATCAACGTGGATGGTCTCGCCGCCAGCCGCACGCAGGGTGTGACCCCACTCTTCCAGCGTCTTCAATCCCATGTCGGTCAGGATCGGCAGGACGTCCGACAGCGGCGCGGCCTGACCCCGGCGATAAAGCTTGAAGCGGAAATTCAGCGGACCATCCGACGGAGAGCGGAAGGCGCGAATGGCCACCGCCTCGCCGCCGATGTCGCCGGTCTGGTCCGTTTCGCCCGAGGCGTTCAGACGATCGATCTGCTGGTAGTCGAGCACCGCCTCCGCGGCGTCGTAGCGGTCGCGATAGCCGGCGCCGAAGGCTTCGGCCCAGCGCGCACTGGTCGGACCAACAGCCACTTCCTCAATGCCCGCAAGGCGCAGTTCGCTTTCAAAACGGTCGACCCAGCCACGGCCCGCCTCCTGGACCACAGCATCCAGCGCCACGGGATCGGGGCAGGGGTGCGCGCCCGGCGTCACGCCGATGATGTAGTGGACGCGCGTCAGAGGCTGGTCCGACATCTGCGGATAGGAGGCCGAGACCCGGCCGCCCCACGCCTCGGCCAGCAGGGCGCCGATGCGCTGGCGCAGGCTGGCGTCGTAGCGTTCGCGCGGAATGAAGACCAGGACCGAAACGAAGCGGTCGAACGGATCCTTGCGGGTGAAGGCCTTGATGCGCGGGCGGTCGTAGAGGTGCAGGACGCCCAGGGCGATGTCCAGCAGCTCATCCTGGGTGATCTGGAACAGCTCGTCGCGCGGATAGTTTTCGAGGACGTTTTTCAGCCTCTTGTAGCTGTGGCTGCCTGCGGTCTTGCCGGCCCGCTCCAGGGCGCCGACGACCTTGGCGCGGATCAGGGGCACCTCGACGGCGGCGCGGTCATAGGCCTCGGCGGTGAACAGGCCGACGAAACGGGTCTCGCCCGACGGGCGGCCATCCGGGCCGAACCGTTTGACGCCGACATAGTCCATATAGGCGCGGCGATGGACGCGCGAACGGGCGTTGGCCTTGGCCACCGTCACTGGATCGCCAAGGTGCAGCTGCTGCTTCATCTGCCGGGTCAGGACCGCCGGCTCATTGGTGCGGCGCAGGACGGTGCGTTCTGCGTCGGCCAGAACGCCCAGACCCTGGCCGGACTGCGACAAGGGCGCCTCGGCTTCATAGCCGCCGTCGGCCGTGCGCGGATATTCATAGTCGCGCGCGCCCAGGAAGACGAAGTGATCGTGCTCCAGCCAGCGCAGGAAGGCGATGTTCTCGGCCAGGACCGCCGGATCAACACCCTTGGGGCCGCTCTCCAGATGGGCGATGGCGCGGTTCATCAGGGCCGTCATCGCCGCATGGTCGTCGACGGCGCCGGCCACGTCGGCCAGCGTCTGGGCCATGGCCTCGCCGAGGGCGTCGCGGCGCTCCTGGGGCAGGGGGTCCAGCACGACGATGATGGTGGATTCGCGCCCGCCTTCTTCGGTGTTCACCGGGTGGAACAGCGAGCGAACGCTGACGCCGGCCTCGGCCAGTTCGCCCATGACGCTGTCGACCAGGAAGGGCCGGTCGTCCTGGATGACGATCAGCACATCATAACCCAGAGCGCGTCCGCCCGCGCCGTGCAGGGGCGACAGGGTGATGCGGGCCGGTTCGCCGTGCGAACGGCCTTCGGCGGCGGTCCAGGCCGTAGCCAGAAGCGCGGCCAGATCCTCGCCCGACAGTTCGGGCACTTCGTCGGCGGCGTAGTCCTGGTGCGCCTGCGTCAGGAAAGACCGGGCCTCGTCGCCCGGCGGACCGTTGATCGCGGCAGCGAAGTTCGCTTCCAGCGCCTCCAGGGTCACAGCCTGAGGGAGCACGCGAACGGATTCGCCGGACATGAGCATTTCTCTCTGAATACGACCTCTGCGGGCCGATAACCTGACATGACACTAGGCCGGTTTGTCCTTTCGGCAAGGACTTCTCAGCCTGCCTGATCCCTAGGCCAGACCATCATCAGTTGAAAGCTGTATTGCGGTGGGATCGTGCCGTATGCGGCGGCATCCAGCGCAACCGTGCCCCAGATACGACTAGACCGCCGAACTTTCGTCCGGCGGTCTGTCGGACCAGCCCCCGGAGGGGGAGGGGAAGGGGCCGATCACTACGCCGCAGCTTGGGGGGAGGGGTGCTGCGGCGACACAGAGGAGATAGGAGCCGGTTGTGGCCAATCAAGGGCAGGAAGCCTCTGCAGATGTGGCGAGTTGACGCGGGCGTCAGCTCACTCCGGAGCCGCCGCCTTGCCGCGTTTACGGACCGGAGGTTTGGGCGCTTCATCCGCATAGGGTTCGCCGTCGCCTGACATCAGGATGGCCATCCAGCGCGAACCCTTGAACTCAGCCAGGATGGCCATGGCCATGACCGCCAGAGGCGTCGACAGGAACATGCCGGTCACGCCCCACAGCTTGCCCCAGAAGGCCAGGGCCAGAAGCACGACAATCGGGTCGATGTTCTGATTGTCGCCCTGCATCCGCGGCTGGATCAGATTGCCGCTGATGAACAGGATCAGCTGAAGGCCCGCCAGCAGGATCAAGGCCGGCCAGTAGCTCTCGAACTGGACCAGGGCGAACATCGGCGGCGCCAAACCTGCGACCGCCCCGCCCAGCACCGGGATGAAGCCGACGATGAAGATGACGAAGGTCCAGAACTCGGCGTTCTGCAGCCCGACCGCGCGCATCAGCACCCATGCGACGGCGCAGATCAGAACGCCCGTCACCGTCTGGACCCACAGATAGCCCTCGACCCCGCCACGCACCCGCTGAAACACCGACATGGCTTCCGAGCGGTTGCCGCGATCCGGGAACAGGCCGACGATCTTGCGGTTGAAGCCGTTCTGCGCCGCCAGCAGGAAGCCCAGATAGACCAGGACGAAGAAGGCGCCTGTCGCCACGCCCTGGGCCTGGAAGGCCGCCTGGGTCAGGTAGGAGCGCACGTCCAGCTGGGCGATCAACTGGGTGGCGGTCGGCGGCTGTGTCTGTCCGAACAGGCCCCAGACGTCGCGCAATATCTGGTCCAGACGCGGCCCGATGCTGGACGACACCCCGTCGGCGTTGGTGAAGAAGCCCGCCGCCCCGTTCACGATGATGTAGATGGAGGCGAAAAAGCCCAGGGTGACGACGATGAGAGCCGTGATCCCGGCCCAGCGCGGCGTCAGGCCGGTGCGGCGCTGGATCGCGCGCTTCACCCCGTCGATCATGATCATCAGGAAGACGGCCATGGCCAGGGGGGTCAGGATGTCCCGCAGCCAGTAGATCGCCGCCCCCCCGGCCACGACCGCGATCATCACCAGGGCGTTGCGCGACACCGTCGATGTCGGAAAAATGATCGGCAGTTTCATCGGCATATGGTCAAGGTCCTGGCAGGCTGCGTCAATCGGTCTTGAACCCCAGGGCTCGCCGGTAGACGATGAGCGCACATCGCCCTTCGGAGTTCCCATGACCGACACCGCCCCCGGCCTGTTCCTCGGCCAATCGCTGGACAGCGACGCCCTGGTCCAGACCCTGCTTTACCGCCGCGCCAACCGCCACGGCGTGGTCGCCGGAGCCACCGGCACGGGCAAGACGGTGACGCTGCAGATCATGGCCCAGGGCTTCTCCGACGCCGGGGTTCCGGTCTTCTGCGCCGATGTGAAGGGCGACCTGTCGGGCATCTGCATGCCTGGCTCGCCCAATGAAAAGCTGACCGCCCGCGCCGCCTCCATGGGGCTGACGCTGGAGCCCAAGGCCGCGCCGGTGGTGTTCTGGGACCTGTACGGCCAGAAGGGTCACCCGATCCGCACCACCGTCAGCGAGATCGGCCCGGTCATGCTGGCGCGGATGCTGAGCCTGTCCGAGGTGCAGGAGGGCGTGCTGTCGGTGGTCTTCCACGTCGCCGATAAGGAAGGCCTGCTGCTGCTCGACCTCGAAGACCTGCGCGCCATGCTGGCCTATGTCGGCGAGAACGCCGAACGCATCGGCCGCGAGGTCGGCAACGTCGCCCCCGTCTCCATCGCCGCCATCCAGCGCGCCCTGTTGCAGCTGGAGCAGGAGGGGGGCAAGGCCTTCTTCGGCGAGCCGGCCCTGCGGCTTGAGGACATGATGCGGACCAGTCTGGACGGGCGTGGTCAGGTCAATGTGCTGGACGCCACCCGGCTGATGAACAGCCCGCGCCTGTATGCGGCCTTCCTGCTGTGGCTGCTGTCGGAGCTGTTCGAACAGCTGCCCGAGGTCGGCGACCCGGACAAGCCGCGCCTGGTCTTCTTCTTCGACGAGGCCCATCTGCTGTTCACCGACGCGCCGGACGGCCTGCGCCAGAAGGTCGAACAGGTGGTGCGCCTGATCCGCTCCAAGGGCGTCGGCGTCTATTTCGTCACCCAGAACCCGGCCGACATTCCCGACAGCGTCCTGGCTCAACTGGGCAACCGCATCCAGCATGCGCTGCGCGCCTACACCCCCACCGAGCAGAAGGGGCTGAAAGCCGCCTCGCAAAGCTTCCGCGCCAATCCCGCCTTCGACACCGCAGAGGCCATCCAGGGTCTGGGCGTGGGCGAGGCCCTGGTCTCGACGCTGGACGAAAAGGGCGCCCCGACCGTGGTGGCCCGCACCGCCATCCGCCCGCCCAACAGCCGACTGGGACCCGTCACCGACGCCGAACGCGCCCAGATCATGGCGTCCAGCCCGGTGCGCGGGACCTATGACACCATGGTCAACCGCGAGTCCGCCGAAGAAATCCTGAACGCGCGCACGACCGCCACGGCCCAGTCCCAAGCCGACGCCAAGGCCGCCGAAGCCCAAGCCAAGGCGGACGCCGCCGCCGCCAAGGAGGCCGACAAGGCCGCCGCCGCTCAAGCGAAGGAACAGGCCCGACTGGAACGCGAAGCCGCCACGCGAGCTCGCGCCACCACCCGCGCCCCGGCCCGCCGCTCGACCCGGGAGACGCCGATCGAGGCGGCGACCAAGTCGGTGCTGAGAACGGCGGGCAGCACGCTCACGCGGGAGTTGCTGCGGGGCCTGCTGGGCGGATTGAAGCGGCGCTAGTCTTTAGAGGAAGTTCGTTTGGTTTTCGGCAGAGCCCTGTCAGCAGTCTTCAGCTGAGCCAGTTCTGCTTCAGACGCGACCTTCCTCGCCAGGCGGCGAGCCTGATCAAAACGCTCATACTCACCGGTGGCTTTAGCTTCTGCCTGGTCACGGCGAACGCGGCCTCCGTCTCTCAGAAGCTGACGGTTCATGTGCATAAGGGAGCTGTCCATCTGTGACCTGGCGTCGGCCATGGTCACCAGTCGTCCGATATCCAGTTGGTCCTCAAAGATGTCGAGAAGCAGGGACGTCAGACGGTTCAGCTCCGCGATCTCCCGCTCCGCTAGATAGTTCTTGGAGACGAGGGCGTCCGCCTTGCGCACATTGGCTTTTGGCCATGTCCGAAGGCCCATGTTCTGTTGATCCGCATCGGCGCGTTCCGACAAAACCTCCGCCGGCGTTTGACTGGTCACCGCATAAAACAGCTTGGCCTGCATCTCCCGATAAAAGGTCTGGGCGGTGTTCGATTTCGGATCATAGTCCTGACACAGGGCGCAGATGCGCCGCAGTTCGGCATAGAGGTTGGACTCAGAGGCCCGGATGTCGCGGACAATGTCGCGCAGTTCGCGAACACGGTCATGCGCGTCGGGATCTTTCAACCGCTCGGCGTCGACCACAAAGCCCTTGGTCGCAAACCGCACCAGAACCGCCGTGGCCCAGCGGCGGAACAGCGTCGCTTGCGCGGAACTGACCCGGTAACCCACCGAGATCACCATATCGAGGCTGTAGAGAGTCACCGGTTTCGCAGAATGAGCAATTTGCACAAATTGCAAATTGGTCTCTTCGTCCAACTCACCCTCCTCAAGCACATTGGAGATATGCCGGGAGATCACAGACACATCTCGACCGAACAGCTGGGCCATCTGCGCCTGCGTCATCCACAGGGCATCGGCCTGATAGCGCAGCTCGACCGCCACGCCGCCCTCATTGGCGTAGATCAGGATGAGGTCGCCGGTCGCGTTCTGCTCGATCAGATGAACAGGCGTTTCGGAGTGGGCTGCGTCTTGGCTGGACATGGCGGAACATTAGCAGAACACAGCTATGTCCGAAAGGGCCTCAACCTCGCGGAACCAGTCGCCACATCCTGAGCGGGTGTCGCACCGCCCCGGCTTCTTCGCCCGCCGCATGGCCCCGGCCCATGTAGAGGTCGGCGCGGACCGGGCCGCGGATGGCGGAGCCCGTGTCCAGCGCCACGACCAGGCCCTGATAGCTGGCGCGCGCGCCCGCCAGATTGCCGCCGTCGGCGCTGATCCAGACCAGTTCGCCATAGCCCCAATGGGTCGGATCGATGGCGATGGAGCGGCGCGCGGGCAGGGGGACGCCCGCCGCCCCATTGGGGTCGCCGCCGTCGTCGCCGTCCACCGAGAAGAAGATGTAGCGCGGGTTCAACGCCATCACCGCCTGAGCCTGTGGTCCGCGATGCGAGGCCAGCCAGCCCCGGATGGCCTCGCCCGAGGTGCCGTTGGCGGGCAGCAGCCCCTGCTGCGTCATGGGCCGGGCGATGCCGACGAAGGTGTGGCCATTGTCGGCGGCGTAGGCGGCGCGGGCCTTTGATCCGTCCTCGAACGTCAGATAGCCCGAGCCCTGTATCTGCATGAAGAACAGGTCTTCGGCCTTCATCCAGGCCAGCGTCTGCGTGGGCGGATTGGCTTCGATGGCCGATCGCTCGGGCAGGGTCGCGCCGCGACGCCAGCCGGCGGGGGCGGCCAGAACCGGGGTGTCGAACACACGGTCGCGGCTGCGGCGAGCCTCATACTCTGGCGCGAAATAGGCGGTCAGCATGCCGGGCGTTCCGTCCGCCGTGCGGGCGGCGACCACGCTGAACCCGGCCTCAAAGAAGGCGCGGGCCAGGGTCGGGGTCACGGGGCGGGAGGTGCGGGCGATGTCCCTGGCACGCTCGCATTGCACGCGGGCGGCGGTTTCACGTGAAACGCCGCAGCCGGCCACGAAAGCGTTGAACGCGGAGAGATGGTCTTCATCCGCCCAGCCCGGCAGAATCGCCGGACTGTCAGCCGCAGGCGCCGGGAAACTCGGCGTGACCGGAGCGGAGGTTGTCGGCGGCGGCGCGGACGGGCCGATCGGCGGCTGGACCGGCCGTGTGACGCAAGCCGCCAGAACAAGCGTCGCCATAAGAAGCAGGGAGATCCTGACACCGCCGAACCCAGGGCGGCGGCGCATCACCCTCATGCGGAGGCGGACTCGGTGCGGGCCAGGACCCAGTTGGGGTCAGCGGCGCCCAGGGCCCGCTCAAAGGTCCACAGCTCGGCCACGCGCCGCTCTTCAACCTGTTCCTCAGCCGAAGCGTCGGCGGAGGTGATGCGAGTGCGAAGTTCGGCCAGGAAGCGGACCTTGGCGACAGCGCGCTCGTCCTTCACCGTAGCCAGCTCCAGATCGGCGCGGGCCGGATGGAGGAATTCGACGGACTGGGTCTCGCCCCGCTCCGCGCGGGCCGCGATCCCGGCCTCGAACGAGGCCAGCACCGGCGGCGCCAGAAGCGGCTTCAGAGTCTCCTGGTCGCCCGAGGCGTAGGCCCGCACGATGGTCTCATAGGCCTGACGCGCGCCGTCCAGGAAGCGGTTGGGATCGAAGCCGGGATCGCGCGCCTTCAGACCGGCGATAGAGGCCAGGGTCACGGCGTCCAGAACATTGGGTCGACCGTCGGCGACAGCAGCCTCCTGTCCGGGCAGGGCCGCAGGCGCAGGCGGCTGGGCGCGGGCGTCCTCTTCGGGCTGGCGGCCGACCTTCTTGCCCAGGACATTGTAGAGCATGAACAGCAGCACGGCGGCGATCACGGCGTAGATCACGATCTGGATCTGGAGCGACACGAAGATTCCTTGGCTAGGCGCCGGACGAGGGGGGAAGCGCGGCGAATGAGGATTAGGGGCTGATATGGGGTGGCGCAAGGCGGACGCCACGTCGCGCCCCGCTCACGGGCGCATCCGCCGCGCCCCGCGACCCGTGTTCACCCTGTCGTTGCCGCCGTTGACGCCTCGTGTTAGTCGCCGGGCCATCCGGGACGCGCACGCCTGCGCGCGGCCTTACACACCTTTCAGACAGATTTCGCCGATGACCGACGCCACGCCTCCCGCCGACGCCAACACCGAAAACGGCGGCCAGCCGCCCGCCGGCCCCGGCTTCCGCATCGTCGCCCAATACGCCAAGGACCTGTCGTTCGAGAACCCGAACGCCCCCGACAGCCTGCGCGTCGACGGCAAGCCCGCCATCGATCTGGGCGTCGAAATGAACGCCCAGGGCCGCCAGGACGGCCTGTTCGAGGTCGAGCTGCGTCTGACGGTCAAGGCCACGACCGAGGCGATGACGGTGTTCAACATCGAACTGGTCTACGGCGGCCTGTTCGCCCTGTCCGGCGTCGCGGAACAGGACATCGAACCGCTGCTGCTGATCGAATGCCCGCGCTACCTCTTCCCGTTCGCCCGCGAAATCATCTCCGGCGCGACCCAGGACGGCGGCTTCTATCCGCCCTTCATGCTGGACCCGATCGACTTCGCCGCCATCTATATGGCGCGCCAGGCCCAGATCGCCCGCGGTCCGGCCGACGCCGGCCAGGCCTGATTTTTCGGCGGTGGCCCGACCTCCGTCATGCTGAAGGTCATCGCCGAGGACTTCATCCGCCCCGAGAACATCGGGGCGGCCCTGCCTCTGTACCGAGAACTGGTCGAACTGACCCGCAGCGAGCCGCTGTGCCTCAGCTATGAGCTGTTCGTCGATCAGAAGGACCCCGGCCACTTCATCTTCATCGAGACCTGGCCGGACCGCGCCGCCCTGGACGCCCACTGCGCCAGCGAGCATTTCCGCCGGCTGGTCCCTCGCATCGACGCCCTGCAGCGGCAGCCGGGAACCTATCTGTTGATGGACGCCGTCTGACCGACAGCGATTTCAGATCTTCTCAAGCTCCAGCCCATAGGCCGCCCACAGCGACTGGTCCTTCAACGCTGTCTTGAGGAAGGCGGCGTGAACGGCGCGCTCTTCCTCGGTCGAGCGCGGGGCAAGGGGCCGGTCGCGCGGCGCATAGCCCTGGGCCACGCTGGCCGCGACGGCGGCGGCCGTCGCCTTGCTGGACGACAGATCCAGACTGCGTTCCTTGCCGCCCCTCAACTCCAGATAGACTTCGGCCAGCAGACGGGCGTCGATCAGGGCGCCGTGCAGGGTGCGGTCGACCAGACTGATCTTGTAGCGTTTGCACAGGGCGTCCAGCGAGTTGGGCATGCCCGGAAACCGGCTCTGGGCCAGTTTCAGCGTGTCGATCCAGCGTTCCGCCGCCAGCAGCTCATGACCGCAAAGGCCGCACTCATGGTCAATGAAGTTGCGGTCAAAGGCGGCGTTGTGGGCGATCACCGGGGCGTCGCCGATGAACGCCATCAGGTCGCCGACGATCGCCTTGAACTTGGGTGCGTCCTTGACCTGCTCATCAGTGATGCCGTGCACCGCCATGGCCCCGGCGGGGATCAGCCGCTCCGGGTTGACGAAGCGGTGAAAGGTCCGACCCGTCGGCAGCAGGTCGAAGATTTCAATGCAGCCGACCTCGACCAGCCGATCCCCGGTCCTGGGGTCGAAGCCGGTGGTTTCCGTATCCAGAACAATCTCGCGCGCCATGACCGTTTAATGGGGCGCTTCGGGCGAGGACGAAAGAGGCCGATGGGGGGGTGTCCACGATGGCGCCAGAACGATCCCCACGATTTCAGCCACGCGGACACGAGCGGCGTCCAGGCCCTGACCGGTGTCGATGAGGAAGTCGGCGCGGCGGCGTTTCTCGGCGTCCGGCGTCTGGCGCTCCAGAATGGCGTCCAGTCGCTCGCGGGTCATGCCGGGCCGGGCCAGAACCCGCGCAGCCTGAATGTCGGGATCAGCGGTGACGACGACTACGGCGTCCATGGCGGCGTCGCCTCCAGTCTCGAACAGCAGGGGAATGTCCAGAACGGCCAGACGCACGCCGCGCGCCTCCGCCGCCTCCAGCTCAACCTTACGGCTGTGGCCGATCAGGGGGTGGACGATGGCTTCCAGCCGGCGGAAGGCCTCGGCGTCGCGGCCAAGGGCCTCGGCCAGACGCACCCGGTCCACGGTCCCGTCCACGACCACGCCGGGGAAGGCCGCCTCAATGGGCGCGACCGCTGCGCCGCCGGGACCATAGAGGGCGTGGACAGCGGCGTCGGCGTTCCACACCACGGCGCCCAGATCGGCGAACATCCGGGCCGTCGTGGACTTGCCCATGCCGATGGAGCCGGTCAGGCCGAGGCGGATCATGCGAGTTCTCCCCCAGTCTTTTCACCGAGAGCCTTCAGCACCACGGCGCGCACGTCGCCGTCCGGCGCCTTGACCCCGAACAGGGCTTCAAACGAAGGCCGCGCCTGACCGATCAGCATGGCCAGACCGTCCACCGTCGCCAGGCCCCGCGCCCGTCCTGAGGCCAGAAAGGGGGTGATCAGCGGCTTGTAGGTCATGTCCATCAGAACAGCATCTGCACGAAAGCGGGCCACATCCACCTCGGGCCGAACCGACAGGGCGTTGACGATCAAAACCGCCTGATCCATCGCCTCATCCTCCGCCACCGACACGCCCAGATCCGCCGCCAGCGCCTCGGCCCGGGCGCGTGTGCGGTTCAGCAGGCCGACCTGAGCTCCCGCCTGTTTCAGGGCCAGAGCCCCCGCCCGCGCGGCGCCGCCGGCGCCGAGGATGACCACCGGCTGACCCTTCACATCCAGACCCGGCGCCTGTTCAGCCAGCGCCTGCATCAAACCTTCGCCGTCGGTGGAATCGGCCTCGATCCGGCCTTCACGGAAGGTCAGCAGATTGGCCGAGCCGCACGTCCGCGCCGTGATCGTCGCCGCATCGGCCAGGGCCAGCGCCTGTTCCTTGAACGGCGCCGTGACATTCAGACCAGCCAGTTTCCCGGCCCGACCCTCGGCCAGAAGCAGGACGAACGCGCCAAGGTCCTCCGGGCCGAACGGTTCATAGCGGGCGTCCAGACCGGCCTCGCGCAGCCAGGTCGTGTGGATCAGGGGGCTGAGCGAATGGGCGATAGGCTGGCCGGCGACGCCCGCGAGGCGCGACATCACGCTCATGCGATCAGGACTCCGGCGCGGCGCAGTTCGGCCAGGACCGGCCACAACGGCAGGCCCAGAACGGTGAAATAGTCGCCCTCGACCCGATCAAACAGTTGGGCCCCCATGCCCTCCAGCCGATAGGAACCGACACAGGCCAGAAGCGCCTCGCCCTCGGTGGTCAGATAGGCGTCCAGAAAGGGGTCGGAAAAGTCGCGCATCGTCAGCGTCGCCGTGTCCACGCCGGACCAGACCACCTGACCGTTTCGGGCCAGGGCGGCGCCGGAATGCAGTTGGTGCGGTCGCCCACGCATGGCCGACAACTGCTCTCGCGCCGCCGTCAACGATTTCGCCTTGGACACCAGCCCGCCGTCGAAAGCGAGCGTCTGATCGGCGCCCAGAACCCAGGCGTCAGCGTCGTGGCGCGATACGGCCAGAGCCTTGGCCCGCGCCAGTTCGACGGCCAATTCGGCTGCGGCGTGATCGGCCAGGCGCAGCTTGATGGCGTCTTCGTCCACATCGGCGACCTGGACGGTGAAGGGCACGGCGGCGTCAGTCAGCATGGCCCGGCGGGCGGCGCTCTTGGAGGCCAGAATCAGGCGTTCGTTGTTCGGATTCACCAGGCGGCTCCGGCGCGCTGAGTGCGCTTTTCATTGAGGACGTTGATGATGGCCGCCGCCGTCTCTTCGATCGAACGGCGAGTGACGTCGATCACCGGCCAACCCCGGCGCTCAAAGGCCCGGCGCGCCTTGACCGTCTCTTCACGCACGGCCTCCTGATCGGTATAGGCGCTGCCCTGGGCGGCGTTCAGCCCGTCGATGCGGTTGCGGCGGATCTGCACCAGACGATCCGGCGACACGGTCAGGCCGATGACCAGGGGGTTCTTCAACTTCGTCAAACGCTCGCCATCCTCCTGACCCGGCACCAAAGGCACATTGGCGGCGCGGATGCCGCGGTGGGCCAGATAGATGCAGGTGGGGGTCTTGGACGTGCGGCTGACCCCGCACAGAACCACATCGGCGCCTTCCAATTGCTCCGTCGTGCCCTGGCCGTCGTCGTGGGCCATGGCGAAGTCCAGCGCCGAGATGCGGTTGAAATAGTCGGTGTCCAGAGCGTGCTGGGCCCCCACCCGTTTCGACAAGGCCGCGCCCAGATAGCGCGACAGGGCGCTGACCAGGGGATCCAGCGCTGCGATCTGGGGCATGTCCAGTTGGCGACAGCCTTCCTCCAGCTGATCGCGCAGTTCGCGGTCAACCAGGGTGTGAAGGACGACGCCCGGCGCCGAGGCGATCTCGGCCAGCACCCGCTCCATCTGACGCTCGGAGCGGACCAGGGCGTAGATGTGCTCAATGGGAATGACGCCGTCGAAACGGGCCACAACCGCCTTGGCCATGGCGTTCAGCGTCTCTCCGGTCGAATCCGACACCAGATGGACATGGAAATAGGTGGCCAGGCGCGACGGCCCGGATGTGCGTGCAGCGGTCATGCGAAAGGCACGAGCAGGGATCGGGCGCCTTGGGGATGATCAGCCATTTCGCACGAGACTCCTGTGGACGGGGCAGGGCGCCGATCGGTTCAGAACCGGCGTCGATCTCTATAGCGCCCGTGTCGTCGGGCGGCGAGCGGGGACGGCGGTGGACCGGCGCCGCACCTCACCCCCAGATATCCAGATGCGGGATCGGCGGTGAAGAACCCCTGTGGACTTCCTTAACAAGATCTTAACGACCCCCAGCCAGTGGGCGGCTCGACAGCTCTGAAATCCCGGTCAGATATAAGGTCGTCCTGAGTTGTCCCCGTTTTACCCAGACCCTTCACAGGCTGCGATTCCGCGCGTCCTCGCCGTGGGACAAACCGGGCGGAAACCCGGCCTTGAGCCGCCTTATCCCCGTCATCCCCGGCCCTGCCTTCTTCCACTAAATCTTCTTCGAATCTTTCATTGATAAGGAAGAGGGTGCGACATGGGCGGACTTGAGCGGGACACGAGCGAACGGTATGGCCGGGGTCAGATGACACATTCCACCGATCCTTCGCTGATGCTTCAGGTTCTCGCCGGTCACAAGACCGAGCGGCCGCCAGTCTGGTTCATGCGTCAAGCCGGGCGCTACCTGCCGGAATACCGGGCCTTGCGGGCGCAGGCCCCGGACTTCATCGCCTTTTGCCACAACCCCGAGATGGCCGCCGAGGCGACGCTTCAACCCATGCGGCGCTTCGGCTTCGACGCCGCCATCGTCTTTGCAGACATACTTCTGATCCCCGGCGCCCTGGGCCAGAAGGTCTGGTTTGAGACGGGTGAAGGACCCCGGCTTGGCGAGATGCCGGATGTGGCCTCGATGCGCGCCCTGGCGGCGGGGGCTGGCGAAAGTCTGAAGTCGGTGGGTGAGACCCTGTCCAGGGTGCGGGCGGATCTGGAGCCGGAACGGGCCCTGATCGGGTTCGCCGGCGCGCCCTGGACTGTGGCCACCTACATGCTGGACGGCGGACGAGACACCATCGGCAAGGGCGAGCGGGCCACGGCGCGTAAATACGCCTACGAAGACTCTGATCGGGTCGATGGACTGCTCGAAGTTCTGGTCGAATCCACCGCCCACTATTTGAAGATGCAGGCCGACGCGGGGGCCCAGGTGCTTAAAATCTTCGAGAGCTGGGCCGAGGGCCTGCCCGATGATCTGTTCGAGCGTCTGGTCCTGCGTCCGCATCAGGCCCTGGTCGCGCGCACCCGCGAATTGGGCGTCAGCGTTCCCCTGATCGGCTTCCCGCGCGGTTCGGCGGCGCACGCCGAACGCTACGCCGCCGAGGTCGATGTTCAGGCCGTGGCGCTGGACACCGCCTGTCCTCTGGAGATCGGCAAACGGGTCCAGGCGATCAAACCCATTCAGGGCGCGCTGGATCCGCTTTTGCTGCGTGCCGGCGGAGAGGCTCTGGACCGTCGCGTTGATCATCTGATGACGGCCTGGAGCGACGGCCCGTGGATCTTCAATCTGGGTCACGGCATCCTGCCTGACGTGCCGATCGCCCATGTCGAACAGGTCCTGCGTCGGATCGGCGCCCAGTGAGCCCGGTCCCGGATGACCGGAGTCTGAAGGGACGGCGCATCGCCGTCGTCTTGTTCAATCTCGGCGGTCCGGATGATCAGGCGACGGTGAAACCCTTTCTGTTCAACCTGTTCAACGACCCGGCCATCATCGGACTGCCGGGGGTTTTTCGAACCTCTCTGGCGAAGCTGATTTCGTCTCGGCGCGAGACATCGGCCCAGGCCAATTATGCGTTGATGGGCGGCGGCTCACCGCTGTTGCCGGAGACCCGCAAACAGTCCGAGGCGCTTCAGACCGCGCTGGCGGAACGTCTGCCCGAGGATGAGGTGCGGACCTTCATCGCCATGCGCTACTGGAACCCGCTCAGCGAAGAAACGGCGGCCGATGTCGCTGTGTTCGGGCCGGACGAGATTGTTCTCCTGCCGCTCTATCCGCAGTTCTCGACCACGACGACCCAATCGTCGCTGAAGCGCTGGGCCGAGGTCTATGCCGGGTCGGGCCACAGCCGCACCGTCTGCTGTTATCCGCAAGGTAAGGGCTGGATTGCGGTTCAGGCCGAGGCGGTGCGGGCGAAACTGATCGAGGCGGGCGATAGGCCCATGCGGGTGCTGTTCTCGGCTCACGGTATCCCCGAAAGTCTGATCGAGAAGAAGGGCGACCCGTATCAGGAGCAGGTGGAGGCCACCTGCGCCGCCATCGCCGCTGCTGCCGATCTGGGCCCTAACGCCTGGGCCATCTGCTACCAGAGCCGGGTCGGGCCGATGAAGTGGCTGGGGCCGTCGACGCCCGAGGCGATCCACAAGGCGGCTGAGGACGGCGTCGGCGTGGTCGTGACCCCGGTGGCTTTCGTTTCGGAACATATCGAGACTCTGGTCGAGCTGGACATCGAATACGGCGAACTGGCGCACAGTCTGGGCGTGTCGCCATATCTGCGCACCCCTACGGTCGGGGTGGCCCCGGCCTTCATCAACACCTTGGCCGATGCGACGACCGAGGCCCTAGGCCGCAGCGACGGGGCTGCGCCGTTCGGGCCGGGTTGCCGCGCCGACTGGAAAGCTTGTCCCCGTTCCTGTGAGAAGCGAGCCGCCTGATGTCCGTCACCACCTATGATGTCGTGCGCGGCCTGCACATTCTGGCCGTGATCGCCTGGATGGCGGGCATGCTCTTCCTGCCGCGTCTGTTCGCCTATGACGCCGAGCAGAACGCCAAGCCGGAGCCCTTACGCTCTGAGATGCAGGCCCTGCTGCGCCAATGGCAGACGCGCCTGCTGCGGATCATCATCAACCCGGCCATGATCGCGGCCTTCGTCTTCGGGGCCTGGCTGTTCTGGCTGAGAAGCGGCGAGGGGGCGGACTGGAGCTTTGCCCATCAGCCGTGGATGATCGTCAAACTTCTGGGCGTCTTCCTGCTGTTCGGCTGGCACGGCTTCTTGGCGGGTCAGCGCAAGAAGATCGCCGCCGGGACATCGAAACACTCCGGCAAATTCTGGCGCATGACCAATGAGATTCCCTTCATCATCGCCATCGTCATCGTCCTGTCGGTGACGACCGAATGGACCTTCGGCTGATCAGTCCCGCTTGACCTGAACGGCTGCGCGTGGTTTCGCTGCGCGCGAACCGTTTCCTTTCCGGGGCGGTCCCTCTCTTACTGCGTCGCCTGCCGGTTCGACCCGCGGGAGCCCGCCGCATCCCCTTTGGCCTCCGGGCCCGACATTTCCAGATTCCCCGCGACCGCCCGACACCCCTGTCAGGCGGCGCTGACGCTGATTGCACATCATGACCGACTCCATCGACACCCCCGACACCGAAGCCGAAGCCGTCCTTGACGCCGCCGCGACAGAAGTGGAGCACGGCGCGCCCGCCGCCGCCGACCTGCCCATGGTCGACCAGGAGGCCGGCGACGCCGATGATGAGGACGAAGGCGGCGAGTCCAGCGTTCCCAACGGCCGCATCACCCTGCAGGAACTGAACGACAAGACGCCGGCCGACCTGGTCGCCTTCGCTGAAGGTCTGGAGATCGAGAACGCCGGCAACCTGCGCAAGCAGGACCTGTTGTTCGCCATCCTGAAGACCCTGGCCGATGAAGAGGTCGAGATCATCGCCTCTGGCGTGCTGGAGATCCTGCCCGACGGTTTCGGCTTCCTGCGCAGTCCGGACGCCAACTATCTTCCGGGTCCGGATGATATCTATGTTTCGCCGTCGCAGATCCGCCGCTTCGGCCTGCGCAACGGCGACACGGTGCACGGCGCCGTGCGCGGTCCGCGTGAGGGCGAGCGCTACTTCGCCCTGCTCAAGGTCGACACCATCAATTTCGAAGACCCGGAAATGGTCTCGACCAAGGTGCTGTTCGACAACCTGACGCCGCTCTATCCCGACGAACGCCTGATCATGGAGATCCAGGATCCGACGCTGAAGGACCGCTCTGGCCGGGTCATCGACATTGTCGCCCCGCTGGGCAAGGGCCAGCGGTGCCTGATCGTCGCCCCGCCGCGCGTCGGCAAGACGGTGATGCTGCAGAACATCGCCAAGTCGATCGAGAAGAACCACCCCGAGGTCTTCCTGATCGTCCTGCTGATCGACGAACGCCCCGAAGAAGTCACCGACATGCAGCGCACGGTGAAGGGCGAAGTCGTCGCCTCCACCTTCGACGAACCGGCCACCCGTCACGTCGCCGTCGCCGAAATGGTCATCGAAAAGGCCAAGCGCCTGGTCGAGCACAAGCGCGACGTGGTCATCCTGCTGGACTCCGTCACCCGCCTGGGTCGCGCCTACAACGCCACCGTCCCGTCGTCGGGCAAGGTGCTGACCGGCGGCGTCGACGCCAACGCCCTGCAACGGCCCAAACGCTTCTTCGGCGCCGCACGGAATGTGGAGCAGGGCGGGTCCCTGACCATCATCGCCACGGCGCTGATCGACACCGGCAGCCGCATGGACGAGGTGATCTTCGAAGAGTTCAAGGGCACCGGCAACTCCGAGATCGTTCTGGACCGCAAGGTCGCCGACAAGCGCATCTTCCCCGCCATCGACGTGCTGAAGTCCGGCACCCGCAAGGAAGAACTGATCACGCCCAAGGACCAGCTGGCCAAGACCTATGTCCTGCGCCGCATCCTCAACCCCATGGGCCCGCAGGACGCGATCGAATTCCTGCTCGACAAATTGCGTCAGTCCAAGAACAACGGTGACTTCTTCCAGTCGATGAATACATAATCTGGCCCTGCCGCCGCCCGCGCGGCGGGCGGCTGCTTGAGGGCGTGTTTCACGTGAAACATATGAGGTCGTCATGAAGCTGAATATCGAGATCGACTGCACCCCGGCGGAGGCCCGCGCCTTTCTGGGTCTGCCCGACGTGACGCCGCTCAATGACCATCTGGTCGCCGAGATGCAGCGCCGCATGGACGAGAATATCAGCGCCATGCAGCCCGACGAGTTGATGAAGAGCTGGACCAGCTACGGCCTCCAGGCTCAGGACCAGTTCCGCAAGCTGATGGAAGCCGCGGTCCCCAAGGCATGACGACCAACTTTCCTCCCCATTTCATGGGGAGGGGGACCGCGAAGCGGTGGAGGGGCTCTGTCCGCTGCGCCGCCGCCAGCCCCTCCGTCTTGTCGCCTTCAGCGACGATCCACCTCCCCATTTCATGGGGAGGAGAGGCTTGATCTTCGCCCTCGCCACTCCGCCAGGACGCGGGGCCATCGCCATCATCCGCTTGTCGGGATCAGGGGTCGGCGACGCCCTGACCGCGCTGGGCCTCGGCGGCCTGAAACCCCGCATGGCGGCCTTGCGCAACCTGACCCATGAGGGCGCGGTCCTTGATCAGGCGCTCGTGCTGTGGTTCCCCGGCCCGCAATCCTACACCGGCGAAGACTGCGCCGAGCTGCATCTGCACGGCGGGCGGGCGGTGGTTGAAGCGGTCAGCGCCGCCCTGATCGCTCTGGGTCTGCGTCCCGCCGAACCGGGCGAGTTCACCCGCCGCGCCTTCCAGAACGGCCGCATGGACCTGGCCCAGGCCGAGGCGGTCGCCGACCTGATAGACGCCGAGACCACGGCCCAGGCAGCCCAGGCCCTGGGCCAGCTGGACGGCGCCCTCAGCCAGACCTACGCCGGTTTCCGCCGCGACCTGCTCAAGGCCCTGGCCCTGGTCGAGGCTGAGATCGACTTTCCCGACGAGGAGGTGCCGGACAATCTGGCGCGCACGGCGGGACCGGTTCTGGAGGGTCTGATCGCCGATCTGAACGCCGCCCTGGCCGACGCCCGGCGCGGCGAGCGGGTGCGCGACGGCTACCGCATCGTCCTGATCGGCGAGACCAATGCGGGTAAGTCGTCCTTGTTCAATGCTCTGGTGGCGCGCGAGGCGGCCATCGTCACTCCCATCGCCGGCACCACCCGCGACGTGTTGGACGCGGAACTGATCATCGGCGGTTACGCCG